>Ga0075423_10003234_pt1 | contig 14978 bp, 11 predicted proteins | sample SoiMethybrSBSTD2_FD_80114 | JGI IMG/M metagenome (GOLD analysis project Ga0075423, IMG submission 80114) | Bulk soil microbial communities from a Populus tree surrounding site in Tennessee, USA - Soil MetaG P. TD hybrid SBSTD2 | ecosystem: Environmental > Terrestrial > Soil > Tree plantation...
CAGCCGAGCGCGCTGTTAGGCCACTCTTGGGCGCTCGCGTCGTGCAACGTCAGTGTTTTCTCGCCCACGCCGAGATGCTGTGCCAGCTGCCGGCGCGCCTGCTGCACGAGTTGGTCACTTGGCGCAGCGCCGGTCGACGGCGCAGTCGGCGCGCTCATCACTGGGGCGGTCGGCGCGCTCATCACTGGGGCGGTCGGCGCGATCAGCGGTGCGGTTGGCTCCTGGGTTGGTAGCGTTGGTGCCGTCGGCTGAAGCGCGCCGGTGTCGGCTTGCCCGCAGGCGGTGAATACGAGGACGAGAAGTAAGATCACAAGCTGTGTTTTACGCATTGCTGACTCCCTGGTACAATAGACGCATCCGATGAGCGCTCATAGTACATGCCTAACAATTCTAGGCAACACGTTGATGACGCCGCTCGCCAACGAATTGTTCCCGGAACCGAGGCCGAACAAGCGATGCTCGACTTTGCTATCGATACTGCGCGGCGTGCCGGCGCGCTGCTGCTGGCGGGCCTGGAGCGCCAGCACACGCTGGAGCTGAAAAGCCCTTTCGAACTCGTCACAGATGTCGATCACGCCAGCGAAGCACTGATCGTCACCGCCATCGCGCAGCAATTTCCATACCATACGATTGTGGCCGAAGAGGGCAGCGGTACCCAGCACGATTCGCCGTATACCTGGCTGATCGATCCGCTCGACGGCACCAACAACTACGCGCATGGCTTTCCATTCTTCTGCGTCTCAATCGGGCTCTTGCATGATCAGACGACGATCCTAGGAGTGGTCTACGATCCGCTCCGTAATGAGCTATTCACCGCCGAACGCGGCCAGGGCGCGCACTGCAACGGTCGCCGGCTCCACGTCTCGACGACGCCGACGCTCGCTAACGCGCTGATCTCGACCGGCTTTCCCTACGACTACGACACTAATGCCGATAACAACGCGCGTGAATTTACGGCGCTCCACGCGCATGTGCAAGGCATCCGACGCGCCGGAGCGGCCGCGCTCGACCTCGCCTACGTGGCCATGGGCCGGCTCGACGCACACTGGGAGCTAGATCTCAAGCCCTGGGATAGCGGCGCGGCAACGCTGCTCGTGAGCGAGGCCGGCGGGTGCCTGTCCGACTGGCACGGCAACCCTTGGACACCCTGGAATGATCGGCTGATCGCTTCCAATGGCCGGCTTCACGCGGAGCTGATCGAGGCGCTGCAAATGAACACACCACATCAATCCTAAAAGTTATGGCATATTACATCGAAGATCAGCTCACCGACCAAGTGATCGGCGAGCGCCGGCCAACCATCAACGAATATTTTCTCTCTTCCTACACCATGGCTGTGTACGATGGGTGCGAATTTGGCTGCCCCTATTGCGATGGATGGGCCTACCGCGTACGCCCATTCAACGAGACGGTGCGCATCGCGCTCGACTTCCCGCGCCAGGTCGCCGACGAGTTAGCCACGATTGATCGCGGCGACCTGATCGGCATTACCGCCCTGACCGACCCCTATCAACCGGCGGAGACCACCTACCGGCTTACGCGCCAGCTGCTGCTCCAGCTAGCTGATCGCGGCCAGCCCTGCCTGCTGCTGACCAAGAGCGCGACCGTGCTGGAAGACCTGGTCCTGCTGGAGCGCATCAACCAGCAGAGCCTGGCGCTGGTCGTCTTCACCCTGCTGACCACCGACCCCTACCTGGCCACCAAGCTCGAAGACAAGGCCCCCGCGCCGGCCATCCGCCTGGACGCGATCCGCGAGCTGAAGCGCGCGGGCATCCCAGTCGGCGTAGCGCTGCTGCCGCTGCTGCCGTATGTGAACGACACCGATTATATGCTCAACACAACCTTGCACACGCTCGCCGAGGTCGGCGTCGACTTCGTGATCTGGGACTACCTGCATATTCCTACCGAGCGCCACCGCAGTCGCATCGGCAATATGCTGACCCGCATCGGCAGCTACCCGCCCAGCTACTACCGCGACCTGTATCGCGACCAGCCGCTGCCGGATATCGCCTATCGCGCCGAGCGGGATCGCGAGCTGCTCGCCCGCTGCGATACGCTCAACCTGCCAGTGCGCGCGCCGCATCAGCTCTTCGCGGGGAAATTGAAACCGGCGAACGAGGCCGCACCGCTGCTCAAGCATACGGCCTTTCGCGATGCCCTCCAAGGCCGCACACATATGGCCACGCTGGGCAACCAGCTGGCCGATCTGGTCTATCGCGAGCAGGCCGACGATGCGAAGCTGCGTGATAGCCCGCTCTATCCGACGCTGCGCGAGATAGTGCGACGAGACGAAAAAACCGCAAAGCACATCAAAAATCTTATCTAAGGAGGCGCTATGCGAGTGGTACTGAAGATCTTACGGTGGTTTCTGATCGTCGTGGTCGTTCTGGTGCTGGTGCTGGGCATCGGCGGCTACTTCTGGCTGCGCGGTGCCCTGCCGCAGACATCCGGCACAGTCAAAGTTCAGGGCATCACCGGCTCGGTCGAGATCCTGCGCGACACCGACGCAGTGCCGCATATCAGCGCGGCAAATGCTGCAGACGCCATGTTCGGGCTTGGCTACGCACATGCCCAAGATCGCCTCTGGCAGATGGAGTTCCAGCGCCGCATCGGCAACGGTCGCCTCTCGGAGGTCCTCGGGCCGGCCACGCTCGAAACCGACACCTTCCTGCGCACGCTCGGTGCGGCACGCGCCGCGCGCACGGCTTGGCCGAAGGTCGGCCCCGAAGGGCGCCAGATGATCGAGTCCTATGTCGGCGGCATCAACGCCTTCATCAGCACGCATCACGGTCGCGCGCTGCCGATCGAGTTCACGCTGCTGGGCTTCGAGCCGCAGCCGTGGCAGCCCGAAGACGTGCTGGTCTGGGCCAAGATGATGTCCTTTAACCTCGGCGGCAACTGGGGCGAAGAGCTCACGCGGATGCAGCTCAGCGCCAAGATCGGCCCCGAAAAAACCGCCCAGCTCATGCGCGGGTATTCGGACGACGGACCGCTCATCCTGCCAGATGGCAGCGCCACAACCGGCGGCGCTGGGCAAATCGCACATCGCGCCAACGGGCCAACCCCTGCCACGCCCCCAACACAGAGTGTGAGCAAGCTGCTGGCGATCAATCACACGATTGAGGACTCGCTCGGCCTTGGCGGATTCGCCATTGGCAGCAACAACTGGGTGATCGGCGGCGCACACACCACCACCGGCAAGCCCTTCGTGGCGAACGATCCACACCTGGGCTTCCAGATTCCCTCGATCTGGTACCTGGCACACGTCACTGGCGGTAAATACGACGCGATCGGCGCGACGCTGCCGGGCCTGCCAAGCATCGTCATCGGCCACAACAACCGGCTCGCCTGGGCCGTCACCAACACCGGCCCCGACGTGCAAGATCTCTACATCGAGCACATCAATGATCGCAATGAAGTCGAGCACAATGGCAAATGGGAGCCCATGCAGATCGTGCCCGAGGTGATCAAGATCAAAGGTCAGCCCGAAAAGACGATCCAGGTCCGCATCACCCGCCACGGCCCGCTGCTCTCGGATGCCACCGGCCCCGACAGCGGCATGACCGAACCAATGTCCTTCCGCTGGACCTCGCTCGACGACGAAGACCACACGGTCGAGGGCTTCCTGGGCATTAATGCGGCGCAGAACTGGGACGACTTCACCAAAGCGCTCTCGCTGTATCACGCGCCAATGCAGAACTTTGTCTTCGCCGACGTGGACGGCAACATAGGCTACTACGCCCCTGGCGCGCTCCCAATCCGCGCGAAAGGCGACGGCAGCGTGCCGGCACCCGGCTGGACCGACGAGTACGACTGGAGTGGCTACGTGCCGTTCGATCAGCTGCCGCACACCTACAACCCGCCGCAAGGCTTCATCGTCACCGCCAACAACAAAGTCGCCCCCGACAGCTATCCCTACTTTATCACGAACACCTGGTCGGGGCCATATCGCGCCCAGCGCATCATCGAGATGATCGAGGCCAAGCCCAAGCTCTCCATCGACGACGTCGCAGCAATGCAGGCCGATGTGCAATCCGCGCAGGCGCGCCAGATGCTGCCCTACCTGCTGCAAGCGAAAACCGACGACGCCAACGCGAAAGCCGCGCTCGACATGCTGAAAGGCTGGGATGGCTCACTGCGCGGCGATAGCCCGCAGGCAGCGATCTACGAAGCCTGGTTTCAGGAGGTTCCTGGGATTATTTTCGCCGACGAACTCGGCGACGAACTCTGGCAAAACTACTCCACCGCAGGTGATTTCGACTCGCTTGAGCTGGTCAACGTACTATCCGGCAAGGATGCCGTCTGGTGCGACGACACGCGCACGCCGCAACCAGAGGACTGCTTCACCGATCTTGGCATCGCGCTGAAAGATGGGTTGGCGAATATGGCCAAGCATCAAGGCTCCGACGACATGAAATCCTGGCGCTGGGACAAGGTTCACCACGCGACCTTCCCGCACAACCCGCTGGACAACATTGGGCCACTCAAGCCGATTTTCAGCCGCAACATCCCCAACGGCGGCGACAACTACACCGTGGATGTCGGGTCGATCCGCAGCACCGATCTCTTCAACCAGTACCACGGGCCATCCTACCGGCAGATCGTCGATCTGAGCGACCTGAAGAACTCGCGGTTCATCCACACCGTCGGCCAATCGGGCTATATGCTCAGTGGCAACTACAGCAACCTGCTGGATCGCTGGCAGAAAGTGCAGTACCTGCCGATGCGCTTCGACAAGGAGACGCTCAACGCTGCCGTCGGAGGACGGCTCACCCTGGAGCCATAAAGATCACTTGTATTTCATGCTATAATCTTCATGGCAGGCAGATGAACGCTTATCGATATCCGCTGATAAGCCTGCGAAAGGAGCAATGCGATGGGCGATAAAAATCCGAAAAATGTTCAGAAGCAGAAGAAGCAACAGGTGGGCAAGAAGACCCCCAAGCCGAAATAGCTTCTGAAACAGCTCCATTCGACAGCGGAGCTAAACCGGCAACTGCCGGTTTAGCTCCATCTGCTTTGTTCGTCGCCATAGCCGGCTTCGCGCCATCAGCTTCGTCAACTTGATCACAATGAAACCACCGACCGATTGCCCGCGCTGGGCGTTGAAATACCTCCTGGCATTGCTGGCCTGCCTACTAGCGGCCTGCGCCCCGCCGGCACCCACAACGCCTCGCCCAACCGCGCCGACCATCCTAGAGATCACGCCCGCACCGACGCAGGACATCGACGCGACGGCGACGGCCTACGCCCGCCAACTGATCCCCTCCCCGACGCCCGCCGGCCTCTACGTCGTTCAGAGTGGCGATACGCTCGGCAACCTGGCCGAAGACTTCGGCACCAGCGTTGAAGAGATCATGGCCGCTAACGGCCTCACCGACCCAAATGCGCTCCAAGCCGGCCAGACGCTGATCATTCCATCGCTGATCAGCAATACGCTGGAGCTCGGCACGCCAGGGCTCCCGGCCGCTACCGGCCAGCCGACCCAGACGCTCCAGCCGACGCTCTCGACCCCATGAACGCGTTTTTTTCATCAGTCGAAAGATTGAATTTACGCGCTTGACACTTCTTTGAATTTCGAGTATAGTAATCGCGTAACATCCTGGAACGCCGTTCAGGCACAAAGGAGGTGATGCCTATGAGTAATATGCTTAAGGGCATCACCAGCAGTACGGCTCTCTAGCACGGCTGCGGTGATGCCCGACCCCTGGTACTGAAAGCCCTCACACTCAGTGGGGGCTTTTATTTATGTCGCGAGCAGGTCGGCTCATAGTGCTGGTTGCGCAAAAACGCCTCCGCTTGCTGCGGAGGCGTTTTTATGCGACTGAACGGGTATTATTCGCCTGCGTCGTCCTCGTCGCGCTTCTCGCGGACCAACGACGGCTCGGACGGCGACTCGACGACCTCGACTTCCTCCACCTCTTCCTCGACCCGCGCCGTATTCAGGCTGACCACTAGCTCATCCTCGGGCGTCTCAATCGTGCCCGTGCCGGGAAGCTGAATGTCGCGCACATGGATGCTCTTGTCGAAGCTGTCGAGAACGCTGATATCGACCTCGATGTGCGACGGCAGATTGGCCGGCAGCGCATGCACATCCAGCGTCGTGAGCACCTGATTGAGCGTCGCATCGCCGCGCTCGATCAGCTCGGATACACCGACGAGGTGAATCGGAACTGCCACCGTGATCTCGATCAGCAGATCAACCACGCGAAAATCGGCGTGGATGATCGCGCGCGAGACCGGATGGCGCTGTAGTGCATGGATGAACGCCGATTGCAGCGGCTGATCGGGAATCTGTAATTCGATCAGCGTGGTCCGGCCGGCGTGCCGATAGATGCTGCTGAACAATCGCGCGTCCATCTGTACGCTGAACGGCCCGACGCCTTTGCCATAGACCGTCGCGGGGAGGATGCCGGCGCGCCGCAGCCGGTTGACCTTTTTACCAATCACTGTCCGATTTTCGAGCGCCAGAGTAATCTTGTCCGCCATAGCTTGTCTGCTCCTCCGAGCTGCAAATACCTTCGCCATAGCTAAGGGCATCTGCCCGATAGCTCCAAGAGGGCAAGTCTACCATATGGCAGCGCAGTGTGCAAATCGGACGCACGCCGGACGCCGCTAATCGGCCTGGGACAGCACAGCGGCGCGTTCACGCTGGTAGGTGCGCCAGCCGATCCAGGCGAGTAGCGGCAACAGCACCGGCCACCAGGGCCGCAGCTCGGAAAGGCTGTCCCAGAACAGGCGCACCGGCGCGATCGGCACGACCTCCAACGCCTGCGCGAGCAAAGCGCGCGGGTCCGTCGCTTCTTTGCTCGGCACCTCGGGCAATCCACGCGAGATCAGCTTACGCAGCGCCATCAGCTTCTCCTTGCAACGCCGAAGCTTTGCGATTGGAGCGCCAGCTTCGATAGAAGAAGATCCCCGCAGCCACGAGGATCACGCCGACGATCGGGATGTCAAATGGGCGCATCGTATTGCGGATCGCTTCCCAGTTAGCGCCAAAGACATACCCTAGATAGCCGAGCACCCACGACCAGATAAACGAGCCGACAAACGCATAGATCGTGAAGGGCAGCAGTGGAACCCGCGCGATGCCGGCCGGCAGCGAGATAAAGGTGCGCACGACCGGCAACATCCGTGCGAAGAACGTCGCCATGTTGCCCCAACGTGCGAACCAGCGATCGGCAACGTGGACATGATGCGCTTGAATCAAGACATACTTGCCGTACTTGAACAGCAGCGGGCGACCGCCAAGCGCTCCAATCCAATAGGTGATGAGCGAGCCGATCGTGCAGCCCAGCGCGCCATAGAAGCCAACCCAGATCGAGGCGATCGGCGGCAGTCCCTTGTCCTGAACCAGCAGCCACCCAGCCAGCGGCAGCGTCACTTCACTCGGTAGTGGAATGCAGGCGCTTTCGATCGCCATGGCGATGACGACGCCCGCCCATCCCATACTTGTAAACAGATTCGACAAAAACTCGACGATGGCATGTTCGATAGCTACCATGTGTGTCGTTTCCCCCTATGATGTCAGTTATAGTCCGTATTAGCAACAGCTTGCTCGCGCCGTTGGCTGCGGACCGGGCGCAGAAGATCGTGCTTGCCGAAGCTCCAGCATATGCTGAGGCAGCACAGCAATCACCTGCGCGCGATTGTACCTGATCTGCGAAGCGCCTGTCAACAGCGCGCCGTCCTCTACACGTCGCCGCAATTACGCATCGGTGTATAATAACCCCACACAATGCGGCGATGGACATGCAAACGTGAGGCGTGAAACGTAATCAAGCCTGTTTCCTATTCGCGTATCTTCGCGAGATCGTAGCGGATCAGAAATTGCGACGATTCAACAATGACTAGCCGGATAATGCGACTCGCCCTGCTCAGTGTAGTCGGCGCGCTGCTGGCAGTGCAGTTCTGGGCGCTGCGCACGCCCGCGCGCCTACATCTGCCGCCGACACAGCAGGTGCAAACGCGCAACCCCAAGATGGGCATACACACCCGGCTCACCGGCATTGGCGACGAGCGCTACATCGAGCAGTCGCTACGCCAGACGCGCGAGATGGGCGCGAGCTGGATTGTGGACCTGTTCCCATGGGCCTACGTGCAGCCGCGCTCACGCTACGGCTACGACTGGAACGGTGCCGACATGGTGATCGAGCACGCCCGCCGCCAAGGGCTCACCGTCGTCGCCCGGCTCGACATTGTGCCGGAGTGGGCGCGCCCGCGCAACGCCAGCGACCGCTACCTCGATCCCGATCATTATGTCGATTACGCCGACTACGTTGTCGCGTTCCTGCGGCGCTACCGGCCCTATGGCGTGCGCCATATCATCATCTGGAACGAGCCAAATCTCTCGCTCGAATGGGGCCGGCGGTCGCCCGACCCCGGTGCCTACGCCGCGCTGCTGAAAATAGTCTACCCGCGCGTCAAGGCCGCCGTACCGGATGCGATTGTGATCGCGGGAGCGCTCTCGCCGGGGGACAGCCTGGGCGGCGGCACGGAGCGCATGAGCGATTTGCAATACCTGGCCTCGCTCTACGACGCGCAGGCCGCAGCGTACTTCGATATGCTGGCGGTCCACAACTATGGCTACAAGACCTCGCCCGACGACCCGCCCGATCCGAGTAAGGTGAACTTTCGGCGCGTCGAGGTGATCCACGATATGATGATCAAGTTCGGCGACGCGCGCAAGCAGATCATCATCACCGAAGGCGGCTGGAACGACAACCTGCGCTGGACCGGCGCGGTGCTGCCGTCGCAGCGGTTGCGCTGGACTGTCGATGCCTATGCGCTGGCGCAGCAGTGGCCCTGGCTCGCAGCGTTGTGCCTGTGGCAGTTTGGCCAGCCCCAGCCGACGCACACCTATCAGGATAACTGGAACTTCGTCGCCGCCGACGGCACACCCAAGGCGATCTACTGGGCGGTGCGCGAGGCGGCTAGGGGTAGCGGGTGACACGCTGAGAGGGCTATGATCGACGTTCTGCGCTGGCTCGCCGTCGTCGAAGGACTGGGCATCGCGGCCTTGCCTTTGGCTTGGGCCATGTTTGCGGGCCAAGCCACGCGCGGCGCAGCCTACGCTAGACCGCTCGCAATCCTGCTGCTTGGCATGGTCGCCTGGCTGCTCGGCGCGCTGCATCTGCTGCCGCACACGCTCCCGCTGCTGCTGGGCATCGCCGCCATGATCGCGATCATCGCCTGGGCCGGCTGGGGCGGCGCGCTCACCCGCGATCTGCGCCAGCTCGATCGGCGCGCGCTGGTGCTCCTGGCGCTGCCCGAGCTGCTGTTCCTGGCCGCGTTTGCCTGGCAGCTGTTCGCGATCAGCCTCAACCCCGATCTCTACGTCTCAGAGAAGCCGATGAACTTCACGCTCGTGCAGGCCGCGAGCCGAAGTAGCTGGGTTCCACCTCAAGACCCCTGGCTCTCCGGCCATACGATCAACTATTACTACTTCGGCCACTACGTCGTCGCGCTGCTGATCGCGCTCACCGGCTCATCGGCGAGCGCGGGCTTTTCGCTGGCCGAGGCGACGCTGTTCGGCTCAGTCGCAGCGATTGTGTTCAGCATCACCTTCGATGTCGTCGCAGGTCAGGCCGCGCAACCCAACGGCGGAAAAACGCGCCCGGCAATCCCACTGCTCTGCGGGCTGGGGGCGACCTGGATGGCGCTGTTTACCGGGAATCTGGTGCCGCTCTACCGGGCGATCGGCGACCCCAGCATCGTTCGCGCGTGGCTCGCTCAGGGCGAGCCGAACTGGTGGACCGAGCCGTACTCCATCCATGGCATCCTCTCCGAGCTGCCTTGGCGAACCTTCAGCTTGAGCCAGCTCCATTCCTCCGACATCGCGCTGCCCTTGTTCCTGACGATCTTCGCCTGGGGCGCACAGCATTGGCTACGCCGCTCGCGCGAGCCAACAGCGTGCCGCTATCGTCTCGCATGCTGGCCGCTCCTCGCGCTGCTGCTGGCGGGAACAGCACTGACCAGCCCGTGGGTGCTGTACCCGTGCCTGATTCTGGTGGCGATCACGCTGCTTCGCGACCTCGTACATATCTTCATATGTCTGCCGGTGGTTGCTCACGACCAAGCCACCAAGCCACCAAGCCTGCGTGACTTGGTGGCTTGGCGGTTAAAGCCCTCGCCCTATTCGCTCCGGGCCGCGCTGTACGTCGCGCTGGCCTGGGCCTGTGTTGCTGGCGTTGCGCTCGCGCTTGTGGCCCTCTTTGTGAAGAACTACGACGCGCCACGCGATCTGCTCACGTTGAGCACCGAACCGGCGCAGCACATCCCGCCCCTGCTGTTCTTTCAGCAGTTCGGCGTCAGGCTGGCGGCGCTGCTGATCGTGCTGCCCTGGCGATTGCCGCCGCTGCGCGACATGCGCGCCTGGCTCGTGCCGCTTGCGCTGCTCGTGCCGCTGGCCGCGCTCAGCTATGCCTCGATCATTGGGCTATCCGCCGCAATCGCCGTGCTCCTATGGGTACTGATTGCTCTGGCGATCTTCCACAGCATCAGGCAGCGCCAGGCGATCGATTTCTCGCTGTTGCTGCTGTTCATCGCGCAGACGCTCGACGTGATGGCCTTCTTTATCATCATCCATGATGTCGAGAACACCTTTTACAAGCTCGGCTTCCTCGCGTGGATTGTTGGCAGCATCGCGCTTTTCGCCGAGGCCGGCACGCGCCGGAGCCGCAACACGCCACAGACCAGGTATGCGCGCTGGGCCACGCCGGCCCTGCTAGCCGCGATCCTCCTGGTGGGCGCGTGGATGCCCGCGATCGCCGTGGCGAGCAGCACGAATCGGCTGCACGGTTGGGGCCTGCGCACGCTCGACGGCGTCTATTTTCACTTCGCGCTGGCTGCCCCGACCGACTACGACGCGATCATCTGGCTCGGCCAACACGCCGAGGCTGGCGCGAGCATTCTGGAAATGTCCGGCGACAGCTTCTCCCAGGCCGCGCGGGTCTCCACCAGCATGGGCCTGCCGACCGTTCTGGGCTGGCAGGCACACGAGCGGCTCTGGCACCAGAGCCAACCGGACGTGCTCAACGACATCAATCAGCGCGTGGGCGATGTCGAGCGCATCTACCAGACCAGCGACGCCAGCGAGGCGCGTTGTTTGCTCCAGAAATACGGCGTCGAATATGTCTTCGTCGGCGCGATCGAGCGCGCGGCGATCAAGAACACCGGCCTGACGCTAGACGAGCAGCAGGCGGCGCTGGACAAGTTCGCGCAGTTTATGGAGCGGGCCTACCCAGCGGCACCGCAGACGGGCGCAGAGGCCGTGATCTACAAAACGCCGGCGACGACCGGGATAGCGTGCCGCCGCCCGTGACACCAGATCGGTCCCAGGCTTACTTCCGCGAATGCCTATTTCCGGGTGATTGCGGAAGTGAGTATAAGTAGGAGTTACACTGCCGATAAGTTGGGAGGAAAGCTGTGAAGTGGTATTTCAGCCAAGCTGTACTAGGCTTTGGATGCGGCGCTTCCGGGACCAGAAGCGCAGGAGTGGCAGCCCCGACATTGCCGCATCACCGCCGCTCTTTCTGGTCCTTCTCCTCGCGACTGCGGAACACGATCTTGATCGGCGTCCCAATGAAGCCGTACGCATCGCGAATGCGATTCTCCAGGTAGCGCCCGTAGCCCCAGTGAATCAGCTCGGCGTTATTGGCGAAGAACAAGAACACTGGCGGCGCAACCTGCGGCTGAGTCGCGTAGTAGATCCGTAGATGCGCGCCCTTATGCGTTGCGGTCGGCGGGTGGTCGTAGACGGCATCGCGCAGTAGGCTGTTCAGCTCGGAGGTCGGGATGCGGCGCTGTCGCTCCTGGGCGATCTCCAGCGCTAGCGGCAGCACCTGGTCCACTCGCTGGCCGGTCTTGGCGGAGATGAACAGCAGCGGCGCATAGGGGATGAACTTGAACGCCTCGCGCACCTGGCGCGTGAAGGCGTTGAAGGTCTCATTATCCTTGATCACCAAATCCCACTTATTGACCAGGATCGCCACCCCTTTGAGTTCTTCGAGGATCATGCCGGCGATATGCGTATCCTGCGCGGTGACGCCATCCTCGGCGTCGATCAGCAGCAGCGCCACATCGGCGCGCTCGATCGCGCGCAACGCGCGCAGCACGCTATACTTCTCGATGCCGCGCTCGATCTTTCCGCGCCGCCGGATGCCGGCCGTATCGATCAGCAGCACCTGCGTGCCATGTACGTCGATCGGGGTGTCGATACTATCGCGCGTTGTGCCGGGGATCGGGCTGACGACGCTGCGTTCACGGCCCAGCAGCTGGTTCAGCAGCGACGACTTGCCGACGTTCGGTCGCCCGATGATCGCGACCTTCGCCGCCACGTCCAGTTCTGCTTCCTCGACGATCGGCAGCGCCGCCGCCACCTGGTCGAGCACATCGCCGGTGCCGATGCCGTGGTAGGCGCTCATCGGGATCGGCTCGCCCAGATTCAGCGCGTAGAACTGGACCGCGTCGAGCGTGCGCTCGCGATTATCGGCCTTGTTGGCCGCCAGCACCACCGGCTTGTAGGTCGAGCGCAGCACCTCGGCCACCTCCGCATCGGCCGCAGTCAGCCCTTCGCGCGCATCGACCATGAAGATGATCGCGTCGGCCTCGGCGATCGCCAGCTCGGCCTGCTCGCGCGTGCGGCGCGCGATCTCGGCGTAGAAGCTGGGCGATCCGTCGCGCGGCTCCTCGTCTTCTTCAAACAGCAGCCCAGCCGTATCGACCACGGTGAAGAAGCGCCCATTCCACTCGGTATCGCCATACAGCCGATCACGCGTGGTGCCGGGCAGATCCTCGACGATCGCCTTGCGTTCGCCGATCAGACGGTTGAAAAAAGTCGATTTACCGGCGTTGGGCCGACCGACGATCGCGACAATTGGTTTCATGCGCCTCGTTCTCGCTCGCACTGAATCACTATTTTGCCCTTGGCGCGAGCGCGGCAGAATGCCTCGACGCACTCGGGATCGAACTCGTGCTCGGTGCCGCGCCGCAATATCGCCAGCGCATCCTCCACCGGCATCCCAGAGCGATACGGACGATCACTCGTGAGCGCGTCGAACACATCGGCGACGGCGACGATCCGCCCGATGCGCACGATCTGGTCGCCGGAGAGGCCATAGGGATAGCCGCGCCCGTCGAGCCGCTCGTGGTGCTGGAGCAGCGCCGGTAGCTCCTCGCGCAACAGCCAGCGCAGCTCTTGCTGCTGCATGATCTCGTAGCCTTTGGTGGTGTGCTTCTTCATGTGTTCCATCTCGTCATCGGTCAGACGGTCCGGTTTATTGAGGATCGCGTCTGGGATGCCGATTTTGCCAACGTCGTGCAGAATGCCGCCGATTTTGACGTGATTAACGACCTCGCGCGGCAGCCCCAGCTCTTCGGCGATCGCGACCGAGAAGTCGGAAACGCGCCGCGAGTGGCCCTGCGTATACGGGTCTTTCGCATCGATCGCGCCGGCCACTACGTTAATGACGCCCATGAACAGCTTATAGGTCTCGTCGTGGAGCCGCGCGAGCTTGAGCACGGTCGCGGCCTGGCTGGCGAGCGCCTCGAACAGCGCGATGTCGTCGTCGGTGAAACCCGCGCCGTTGCGCTTGTTCAACGCCTGCGCGCCGCCGATAATGCTTTCTTTCAGCTCGCCCCGCTCGGCACCAAGCTGAATGCTAGGCGCGCGCAGTGGGACGCTCAAAATCGAGCGCGTCACCAAGCCGCTCTGCTGATCGACCTGCTTGTAGTGCCGCTCGTCCTGGCTGACATCGTCGATCAGCAGACGCTCGCCGGTCGCGACGACATGGCCGATGAAGCCCTGGCCGACCGGCACCGTCACCTCTTTGAGCGACTCGCCGCGATCGCCGGTGGCGACATGCAGCACCAGCAGCTCGCGCTGCTCGTCCAGCTCCCAGACCGATGTGGCCTCGACCTCCAGCAATTCGCGCGCGTGGTTCATGATCAGCGAGAGCAGATCTTCGCGCTCAAGCGTGGATGTCAGGCGCGAAATGATGTCCACCAGCGCGCTCATGCGCTTCTCGCGCTGCCACGCAGCCGCCAGCAGACGCGACTTCTCGATCTCGCTGACCATGCGATCGCCCAGCAGCTGCAATACGGCCAGCTCCTCGTCGTCGTCCACCGCCGTCTCGGGCAGATTGAAAACCTGAACCACGCCGAGCGCCTGGTCGCGCACGAACAGCGGCAGGCAATACATCGTCCTCAGCGGCAGGCCGGCCAGCTCGCCAAAGCGACGCTCCCAGCGCGGATCGGCGACGACATCGCGGATGAAGATCGGCTCCCTGGCGTGCAGCGCAGCGCCCGCGATTCCCTGCGTGGCCGAGAAGCGCATGCCGAGCAAACCCTGGCTCGATAGGCTACCTTTGACGACCTTGAAGATCAGCTCGTCGGTATCGGCGTCATAGAGATAGAGCGTGCCGGCATTGGCTTCGGCGACCTCGACGAAGAGATCGAGCATACGGTCGAGCAGTGCGTCGAGCTCGGTGCTGGCGGCGATCTGATTCGCCCGCTGGATCACGTCGATAACTCGCTGATAGCTTCGCTGGCTGATCTCGCGTTCCACAGACATACCTCTCAGCTGAAACATGAAGCGTGAAACGTACACCACGTTTCGCATCACGTTTCACGTTTCACGTTTCACGGATGTGGGATGCTTTGTATGCTTCAAGTGCCTTATTCGTCGCTCGCCAGCGCCCGAACGTAGCGCAGCAACTCTTCGGGTTCGCCGGCGATGGCGACCGGGATGCCCGACTCAGCGGCGATCCGCTCGGGCGAATACTCGTCGAGCGTGCGCGTTCCCGTATGGTCGAACATCACGCGCGGCAGGATGGCGCGCTGCGCGCCGCTGTCCCTGAGCGCCGGCACGACATCCTGGCCCATCAGCAGCCCCGAGACGGTGACTGTCTCGCCGAAGAACTGGTTGAGCACCGGCAGCAGCCGCACCTGAAGATCGCCAACGCGGTTGAGGCGATCGA
>Ga0075423_10003235_pt1 | contig 14977 bp, 6 predicted proteins | sample SoiMethybrSBSTD2_FD_80114 | JGI IMG/M metagenome (GOLD analysis project Ga0075423, IMG submission 80114) | Bulk soil microbial communities from a Populus tree surrounding site in Tennessee, USA - Soil MetaG P. TD hybrid SBSTD2 | ecosystem: Environmental > Terrestrial > Soil > Tree plantation...
CTGCGCGTGAATCAACGTCGCCGTCAGGATCGCTGTCCCGACACCGGCAAGAGTCTTCCTGAGCATCACACCTCCAAAAACACGTGCTACGTGCTGCGTGCTGCGTGCTACGTGCTCGTGCCACTTCCGGCCGTCACTGTGCCAAGCCCGTAGCCCGTAGCCCGTAGCACGGAGCACGTGTCACCGATCCCCTACGGCAGCGCGTAGGCGACCAGACGCGGACCGGAAATGACGACGAACTGCTTGCCGTTGGCGCCCGTGTAGCTGACGGCGTTGCCCGACACGTTGAACCCCGGGCTGGCCGACCACAACTCCTTGCCGGTCATGGCGTCGAACGCGCGGAACTGTCCGTCGGACGTGCCGCCGATGAACACCACGCCGCCCGCGGTCGCGACCGGCGCGCCCGTGTTGGTCGCGGTGCCGGTCTTGGCGATGCCCTTCGCCGTGAGCTCCTTGTACTCGCCGAGCGGCACGCGCCACACGATGTCGCCGGTGTTGGCGTTGATGCCGAACAGCTCGGCCCACGGCGGCACGTTGCAGGGATACCCCTCGCGATCGAGGTAGTAGTCGAACGGCATCTTGGTCTTGCCGAACGAGGGCAGGACGTCGGAGGAGAGCATCGCCGAGAGCTGCCCGATGGTCGCGACGTGGCGCGCGGTGGCGAAGACCATCCCGCGGCCCGGATCGAACGAGCCGCCGCTGTTGCTGCCGCCGCCGGTGGATCCGGGAAACGAGATGCTCGGCACCATCCCGTACGGCGTGTACGGTCCCATCTGCACCGCCTGGTCGTAGATCTCGGTGCAGTACTTCTCCGCTTCAGGCGAGATCTTCGAGACTTCGGCGCGGGTCATCGAGAGCCGCGTGATCGGCTCCGGCTTGATCGGGAACGGCTGCGTCGGCCACGCGGCGTCGCCGAGCGCGTCGCTCGGCGGCACCGGGCGCTCCTCGACGCCGAAGATCGGCTCGCCGGTGAGGCGATTGAGGAAGAACAGCAGGCCGACCTTCGTCATCTGCACGATCGCCGGCACCCGCTGGCCGTTGCGAGTGACCTCGGCGAACATCGGCGGCGCGTTGAGGTCGCCGTCGTAGATGTCGTGGTGCGCGGTCTGGAAGTGCCAGCGATATTTTCCGGTCGCCGCCTCGATCGCCACCACGCTCGCCGAGTAGAGGTTCGAGCCCGGCCGGCTGTTCCCGTAGTTCTGATCGACGGCGTTGCCCAGGGCCACGAACACCAGGCCGTGCTCGGTGTCGACCGTCAACGGCTGCCAGGATCCCGGTCCCTTGCGATCCTGCCAGCCGTTCATGCCCCACGTGCCGAAGTTGGGCTCGCCCGGGTGCGGAATGGTATGGAAACGCCAGACGCTCTTCCCGGTGAGCAGATCGAACCCGCGGAGATCGCCAGGGATGCCCCAGCGATTGTGCTCGCCCGTGCGGCCCGGAAAGATCGCGAGGTTCCTGTAGACCGCGACTGGCGACGCGATCGTGTACGACTCGCCGCCGGGGATCCGGTCCATGATGCCGTCGACCAGATCGATCACGCCGACCTCCGGCACGACCTTGCCGGACTTCGCATCGAGCTGCACGAGCTTGCCGCCGCCGATCGTGACGAGCACGCGCGGCGCGTGCGGCGGAACGCCGGGCCAGTAGGTGAGACCGCGCCGGACCGCGGCGCCTGGCGTCGCGTCGCTCAGCGCGACCTTCCACACTTCCTTGCCGGAATCCGCGTTGAGCGCCACCACGTTGCCGCCGGCCGCGAAATACATCGTGTTGTTCACGACGATCGGCGCGGGGCCGCCCGGCTGATAGGTCCAGGCCTCTGTCAGCGTCGCGACGTTGGCCGGCGTGATCTGACCGGCCGGCGAATACTTCATCCCGCCGACATCCCCGGCGACCGCCGGCCACTCAGCCGGACTCTGCGCCCGCGCGACAAGCCCGCCGACCACCAGCAACGCGAACAGCACCACTGCCTTGGTTAAGGAACGCATCGTCTAGGTTTTCCCTTTGCCTTTGTCCCTTGTCGCTTGACCCTTGACGAGAGCGCGCTCAAATCGCGAGCCCGCTGTTCGCCATCTCGAACGACTTGCGAATCGTGATGACGTCGCGCTTGAGCATCCCGATCACGAACTGCCGTGGCATCGTGATCTTGTCCGCGCCGGTCTCGGCGCCGCCGATGCCGGCATATTCCGACTGCAGCTCCGACGGACCGTTGAAGCCGATCTCCGCGAGGAGGGCCGCCACGCGCGGGATGTGCACGACGCCCGTGCCCATCGCGACGTTCGGCGCGCTCCAGCCGGCGCCTTTCACGTTCTTCCCGCCGATCGGACGCTTCGGCATCTCGCCGTCGAGCGAGCGGTAGAGCGGGTTGTTGTCGTCGATGCTGCCCGCGCCTGCCGAATTGGCGGGACCGCCGCCGCCTCGTCCGCCGCGCCCGGCGGGCGGACCTCCCTCTCCGCCGCCTTCACCGCCTCCGCCTCCGGCCCGGCCGCCGCCACGTCCGGCCCCACGGCCGCCAAAGCCCCGGCCCGCAGTCCCGGGAGGCGCGGGCGTTCCCGGGATCGCGCTGCCATCCGGCTGCGTGACCAGCGGTTCGACCCGTGGGTACGGCCCCGCATAGGGACCGCCTTCACCTTTGAGGCCGAGGTCCTGGACCCAGCCGCGATCGCGCCAGCCGACCGTCGCGATGTACGGACCGGCCAGCCGCATCAGGGTCTCCCACATGCCCTCGCCGTGGAGCGCCATGTGGCCGGTGTCCCAGTGCAGGCCGACGAACTTTGGATCGAACGACTTGAGGATCGACAACAGATCCAGCACGACGCCGCCCACCGACGCCGGGCCCGGCACGGTGTGGAACACCAGCGTCATCTTGTGCTTCTGATTCAGCTTCACGAACTTGTCGATCCGCGCCTTGATCGCGTCGAGCTGCGGCGCGAGCGGTTTCGCCAGGTCGTAGGTGTACCCGCCGAGCGAATAGTGCGTGCATCCAGCCTGTGCGGCCGCGCCGACGATGGCTTCGACCGCCGGCGTGACGTCCAGGAGCGGTGGTCCCTTGATCTGCGTGACGCGGAGTCCCTGACTGCGGACCCGCTTCACGAAGGCCGGCAGCTCCTGGCCGACGCGCGCCGGATCGATGTGCCCGGGGTAGGGCTGCACGGTCGGGCAGACCCCGCCGCACACCATCTCGATCGCCGCCTGCGCGACGTCGTCGGCCGAGCGCATCCAGTGCAGCGATCGCGAGTAGACGTCGAGCACCAGCTTGCGCGCCGGGGGCTGCGTGCCGGGCGGCGCGGGCGGCGCCGGCGTCTGCGCCGCGGTCAGCTCGCCCACCAGCGGCGCCATCAGCGTCGCGCCGACACTGGTCTGAATGAATCGTCGCCTGTTCATAGGTGCTTCAGGAGTGTGCTGGAAACCCCGTCTATCAAGAATTCGTCGTGTCGTCCTGGCGTCGTGCCGGTCGTGCTGGCCCGCGGAGCGGCAGCGTTTCCGCGTCTCAGCGAACCAGTCCAATATCAAAACGAGAACCGCGCCTGCAGCTGCAGGCTGCGCGGCGGCTGGTAGTCCGTCGCAACTCCGAACCCGGCGCCGGTCGGCCGCGATCGCGCGGCGACGACGTTGCCGGCAGAATCGAACGGCAGGTTCGTGATGGTGGACGGATCGCTCGGGCTCGTCAGGTTCATCGTCGTCTGCCGCGCGATGATGCCAGCCTGGTTGAAGGCGTTGAACACGTCGACGCGCAGCTGCACGTTGCGGCTGCCTCCGAGCTTGATGGTTCGCGCGATCGCGAGATCCAGGCTGCTGATGAAGCAGCCGGTCAGATAGCCGTTGCCGGACTCGAGGCCGTCGCTGCCGACGATCGGCCCGAGGAAGGCGTTGACGTCGAACTGCCGCAGCGCATCGCTGCTGCAGCCGCCGCCCGCGTCGCCAGTCACGCGGACACGCGGGGCGTAGTCGGGTGAGCCGGTGAGATTCACGTTGCCGCCGCCGTTCTGATAGGCGGCGGTCACGCTGTAGGCGCCGCCCGACGCTCCCGACCAGATGCCCGACAGGCTCCAGTCGTTCACCACCAGGCCGATCGCGCGCCGCGGGGCCGAGGACGATGACAGCTTCGGCAGGTTCCAGACGAAGTGCGCGCGCATGAGGTGCGCCTGCGGATGGTTGTCGCCGAGCAGATCGTCGGCCTTCTCCTGATCGCCGCGGACTGTGATGGTGCCGTCGGCGTTGTGCTGCAGGCGCAGCCCGGCGTTCTGTCGATCCGACAATCCGATCGTGTCGTTGAAGCCGAACAGCAGGCCATCGCGGAAGCGGCGGTTCAGCGAGATCTGGATCGAGTGATAGGTCCTCCAGCCGATCGGCTGCTGCTGGTTGATGTTGCCGTAGCCCCGATAGAAGCGCACCAGATCGGGGTTGCTCGACACGTACGACGTCGACGGGTCGGCCGAAGCCGGGGAGGACGCGAGGGCTGGATTCTGGTAGACGGGCAGGAACCCGGCACCCAGATCGATGCTGTTGATGTTGACGCCGAAGTTACTGTCGTAGCTGTGCTGCCCGGTGTAGGCCACGTCGAGGGCCGCGGAAAACGGCAGCGTCATCTGCACGCCGGCGTTCCACTGGGTCGACGCGTTGAGCCTGTTGTCGTGCTGCCAGACGGTCAGCGCGGGCGCGGCCTCGGTGGCGAGGCCGGTGGAGCTCATGTTCTGCAGCTCGCCGTAGCGCACCGTGACGCTGCGGGTGAACGGCGGGTTGTTGACGGTCCCGTAGACCGTGTTCGCCGGTGGCCGGTCGTAGAACAGCCCGGCGCCGCCGCGCACCACGAAGCGCTGGTTGCCCTTCACGTCCCAGGCCGCGCCCACGCGCGGCGTCACGCCGATGGCCGGGTACTTGTGATTCGTCTTGGCGACGGGACCGGTGCCCGCGGCGAAGAGGCCGTTGGTCGGCGAGCCGGTGTTCGGCACGAGCGTGCCCACCGCCAGCACCGAATTGGCGCCGAGCATCTGCCCCGTCTGCGGATCCATGGCGCGCCGGGCCGCCGCCGCACACGGATACACGTTGGTCGAGCATCCCGCGATGTAGAGCCGTGGCGCCGTGGCCCGCTGCCACTCTTCGGGCAGGAACGTGGAGCTGTAGCCGTACGAGTCGTACTGGGGCTGCATGTGCACGAAGCGGACGCCGTAGTCGAGGGTCAGCCGGTTGCTGACCTTCCAGTTGTCCTGCGCGAAGGCTTCATGGTTGACCGCCAGGTAGGCCCCCTCCGCCCAGCGCGACGTCTGCGAGTAGGTGCTGAACACGCCAATGGCGGCGTTGGCGTACCCGAACGAGGTGTCGAGCGGATTGTTCGTGTCGTTCGCGAAGCTGATGTTGCCGGTCACGTTGCCCGCGCCGCGGCGCTGCAGACTGCGGAAGTAGTAATAGCCGCTCTTCAGCGTGTGCCGGCCCTGGACTTTGGTGAGGCTCGCGTTCCAGGTGCGGTTCCGGGTATCGAGAATGAAGTTGGTGCCGCCGGTCACGCCGGGATTGTTCCCGAAGGGACCCATGTTCGGATGCGGCGGATTGGCCACCCTGGTGCCCCACGCGAATTGCGGCGGCGCCATGATGCGCGTGCCGTCCCACATCGTCGTGTCGACCCGGCTGAGCACCCAGTACGTGAACGTCTCCGGATCGAGCACGGTGGCGTTCGGGAACAGGTACGGGATGTCGCCGAATCCCGACTGCGTGCGGTTGCCGGATGACGTCACGCTCAGACCGGTACGGCAGTAGTTCGGCTCGCCGCCGGTCACCGAGCAACCCTCCTGATGATGGAAGTTCGCCCCGAACGACGCCTCGAGGAACATCGTCGGACCCATCGTCCAGTTGAAGGTGCCGGCCGGCATCCAGATGCCGTAGTCGTGCTCCCGCGTATCGTTGAAGCCGGGAATCGTGCCGGGCAGGTCTTTGGTCGGCTGCTGGTATTCCAGGAACTTGAAGCTGCCCCGGATGTTCGTGGTCGGCTGGTAGTCGGCCCGGATGATCGGCTGGTAGCCGAGCAGGTTCACCTTCGGGTCGACGCTCTCGAAGTTGTAGGCCTGGCCCGCCGGCTGCGCGATGTTGGGCTCCGGCCACCACTTGAGCACGTTCAGCCCGGTCTGGTACAGCCGATTCTGTGGAATGCGTCCGAGCACTCCCCCGTCCTGGAAACACGCCCGTGTGTCGGACGCGGAGCACGTGCCCACGACGAGCGGATCCTTGATGTACGGATAGAGGTTGCCGAGGTTGTCGCGCGACTGCGAGAAGTCCCCCTGCCGCTCGAGCACTGTGGGCACACGGTAGCGGTTCACGTCGTTGCCGAACGTGCGAGGGTTGAACTCGGTGTTGAAGTAGAAGAACAGCTTGTTCTGTCCCCCAGGCCGGCCGACGGGACCACCGAGCGAGAAGCCCCAGTCGGTCTCGTCCTCGAACGGCTTCGGATCGCCGTTGAGGATGTTCGTCTTCCGATTGGCGTTCCACTTCGAATCGCGTCCGACGTAGTAGAGCGAGCCGCGGAACTGGTTCGTTCCGCTCTTGGTGACCGCGTTGATCTGCAGACCGCTGGACCGGGCATATTCGGCCTGGTAGGTCGACGTGACGAGCTTCACCTCGGAGAGCGACTCGACGCTGACGCGGGTCGCCGGCCGGTTGATGCCAGGGTCCATCGCCGTGGCGCCGTCGAGCATGTAGTTGGCGCCCCCGCCTCCGCCCAGGCGCGCCGCGGGATTGAGCTCGCCGGGCGTGACCGACACGCCGGGCGCGAGCGAGAGCAGCGCGTCGAAGGTGCGGTGCGCCAGCGGAAGGTTCGCAACCGACTCCGTGGTGACGGTGAACGACCGCTCGCCGCTCGCGGTCTGCACGAGCGGAGTCTCGGCGGTGACGGTCAGCACCTCGGTGGTGCCGCCGACTTCGATCGTGATCGTGCCGAGCGCGACGATCGACCCGGAGCTGACCACGACGCCGGTCCGTCGCAGCGGCCGGAACGAGGCCATTTCGATTTCGATGGTGTAGGTGTCCGCGGCGACGTTCGGAAAGACGAAGTCACCCTGCGTGTTGGTGAACGCAGGGGCAGAGCGCGTGTTGCGGGCTTCGCTGATCAGCGTGACCGTGGCGCCCGGGATGACGCCGCCCTGGGCGTCGCGGACCGTGCCGCTCACCGTGCCGGTGACGCCCTGGGCCTGCGCCGGGGTGGACAGAGCCGCCAGCAGGATCCAGACGCCGGCGGTCCGTGCGAGGAGCGGTGCGAAGACCTCGAGATAACGCGACATTCTCGTCCTTTCGTGCAGCCGGAGTTGAGAAGCCACGCCATTTTATGCATACACGTATTAATGTCAAGACATGTTATCTCAAGCCTTGTCAGGTCTGATTGCGGACCTCAGCTCACCTTCTTCTTGGCGATATGCCAGGTGGGATCGGTGCAGAGATCGCACTTCGGTCCTTTGAACATCCGGCCGGCCTTCTGGTCGTTCCGGGTCACCCACTGCAGCCAGCTGGTGGCGATCGCTCCCATGTCGCCCCCGTTTTTCGCGCCGAAACTGCCGATGTGCTGCAGCTCGTCCTGCCAGCCATAAAAAATCGGGGTGTGGGTGATCGCCTCGAAGGTCTTGCGGCCGGACTCGTGGGCGATGTCGAGGTCCGCGGTCCCGGTGATCAAGAGGATCGGTCCCTTGATCTTCTGAAGCGATGAGGGCTCCGACCCCTGCGCGCCGGCGAGGCCGGCGCCGCTGAACCAGATCCCCAGGCCGTTGACGCGCGGATCCTCGGTGGCCAGCTGCACGGCCAGCCCGCCGCCGCAGGAGTGGCCCATCGCGACCACCCAGTTGAGATCGAGCTTGTTGTGGAAACGGCTCGAGGCGTCGGCGTTCTGCTTCACGGCCCAGTCGATCGCTTCCTTGAGCAGCGGCACTGTCACACGCGACTGCGGCGCCGCCGCGGCGCCCTCTCCCCTGCCCCGCCCTGGCGGCGTCTCCCCACGCGCGCCGCGGCCCGGTCCGGCCCCACGCGGCGCCGGGTTGCTCTGCGGTCCGACTTCGAGGGCCACTTCCCCCATCGGCCCGCCGGAGATCACGAGGTAGCCGTGCGAGGCGACCTCGGTCAGGAAAGATCGGTAGCGATTGCCGGCATAGAGGCAGGAGCCGTTGCCCCAGATCAGGACCGGCAGCTTCTGATTGCCAAGCGCCGAGAGGTTCGCGGGATAGTAGGCGACATGGGCGGAGAGGCCGTCTTCGACGGCCATGATCGCCTTGTACGGCCCGCTGCCGAGCGGATAGTCAGGCTTGAAATACGGCTGCACGCCGAATGGCAGCGGGAAGCCGCGGCCGTCCATGAGGGGTGTCGGAGTCGGCCGTTGCGCATGCACGGGGACGGTCGGCGCAGCCGTCGCGACCATCAAGCCGATCGTGATCAACAAGCATCTGACGTCATTGGTGCGCAACTTGGACTCCTCCCGCTGAACTCCCAACTCCCAACTTCCAACTCCCAACTTCCAACTTCCAAGCCGCATGTTCGAACGATTAGTGTGAAAAGCGCGGCGATCCTGCTCATGACTGCGCCTTTCACCCCGCAACTTCGAACCCGTCGGCTTGGGAGTTGGAAATTGGGAGTTGGCAGTTGACAGCGTTCATTCAAAAGGCAAACCTCGCCTGCAATTGCAGCGTGCGGGGCGCCTGATACGCGGTGGCCACGCCGAACCCCGCGCCGCGCGGACGCGACCGCGAGTCGATGAGATTGCCGTTCGCATCGAAGGGCAGGTTCTGGATGTCGATCGGGTTGGCCGGGCTCGACAGCGACATCGTCGTGTTGCGGTTCGTGATCCCCGACTGATTGAACGCGTTGAACAGATCGACGCGGAGCTGCATCGAGCGCGATCCGCCAAGGCGGATGGTGCGCGCGATCGCCAGGTCGGTGGTGCTGATGAAGCATCCGTACACGTAGCCGGAGCCGGACTCGAGGCCCGTGCTGCCGACCACCGGACCCTGGAACGCGCTGGTGGTGAACTGCCGGTACGGATCCCCGCTGCAGCCCTCGCCCGGATCGCCCTCGAGACGGACTCGTGCGGCGTAATCGGGGGAGCCCGTCAGGTTCACGTTGCCTCCGCCGTTCTGGTAGTTGAAGCCGACGGTATAGGCCGCGCCGGTCGCGCCGGACCAGATGCCCGACAGGCTCCAGTCGTTGGCGATGTAGCCGATGGCGCGCAGCAGCGGGCTGGTGCTCTTGATCTGCGGCAACTGCCAGACGAAGTTGCCGCGCATGATGTGCAGCTGCGGATAGTTGTTGCCCAGCAGCCGATCCGCGTCGGCCTGATCGCTCCGTTCAGTGATCGTTCCGTCCGGATTGTGCTGGAGCCGTCGTCCGGCCTGCTGCCGGTCGTAGAGCTGCACCGTGTCGGCGAAGCCGAGCGAGAACCCGTTCTTGAACCGGCGCGTCAGGTTCAGCTGAATCGAGTGATAGGTGCGCCAGCCGATGGTCTGCTGCTGCGAGATCGCGCCGTAGCCGCGATAGAAGCGCACCAGATCGGGCGCGGTCGTCACATAGGACGTCGCCACGTTCTGCGTCGTCTGGGTCGGATCGGCGTACTGCGGCAGGAACGCGGCGCCGAAGTCGATGGCGTTGATGTTGACCGCGGTCGGCGTGTTGTAGCTGTGCTGACCGGTATACGACACGTCGAGCGTGCTGCTGAACGGAATCACCATCTGGAGACCGGCGTTCCACTGCGCGGAGGTCGGCAGCGGCATGTCGTACTGCCACACGGTCAAGGCCGGCGTCGCTTCCGTGGTCAGCCCCGCGGCGCCGAGGTTCTGCAGCTGGCCGTACCGCACCGTCACGTTCCGGGTGAACGGCGGGTTGTTGACCGTGTTGTAGACGTTCTGCGCCTGCGGGCGGTCGTAGAACAGGCCGGCGCCGCCGCGGACGACATAACGCTGCGTGCCAGTCACGTCCCAGGCGGCGCCCACGCGCGGCGCGGCGGCGAGCGCCGGGTACTTGCCGTTCTCCTTTGCGATGCCCTGCCCCGCGGGGAAGACGCCGTTGGTGCGGTTGCCGGTGTTGGGGACGAGCGTGCCGATGGCGAGCGTGCTGTTCGCACCGAGGAACTGCCGCGTCACCGGGTTCATGGCCTGGCGGGTCGTGCCGGTGCACGGGCTGACGCCGTTCGCGCAGCCGGCGACGTAGAGGGTCGGCGCGTTGGCCGCCGTCCACGTTTCAGGCAGGAAGTTGGACGCCTGCAGATACCCGTCGTACTGCGGCAGCTGGTGCACCAGCCGCACGCCGTAGTCGAGGGTGAGGTTGTTGGTCAGCTTCCAGTTGTCCTGGACGAACCCCTCGTGATTGATCGCCGTGTACGCGCCTTCCCCCCATCGCGACTGCTGCGAGTAGGAGCTGAAGCAGCCAATCGCGGCGTTCGCGAATCCGAACGACGTGTCGCACGGGTTGGTGCCGACCGTGTCCTGCTGGAAATTGATCTGGCCGATGAACGTGCCCTGGCCGCGCCGCTGGTAGCTCTTGAAGTAGTAGTAGCCGGTCTTCAGCGTGTGCCGTCCCTGCACCCGCGTCAGCGTCACGTTCACGTTGCCCGACGCGGTGTCGAGGATGAAATTGCCCCAGGGGTTGGAGTTGTTCGGCGGCGCGTTGGCGACACGGCTGCCCCACTGGAACGACGGCGCGGCCTGCACCCGCGTGCCGTCCCACACCGGCGAGCCCGAGCGCGACACGACCTCGTAGGAGAACGTCTGCGGGTCCAGCACAGTCGCGTCCGGGAAGAGGTACGGGATGTTGCCGAATCCCGCACGCTGCCGGTTCGCGATCTCGTTCACGGGAAGGGCGCTGCGGCACCAATTGGGCTCGCCACCGACGACCGAGCAGCCCTCCTGATGGTGGTAGTTCGCGCCCCACGAGGCTTCGACGAACGTCTTCGCGTTCAGCGACCAGTTCACCGTACCGGCGGGAACCCAGATGCCGAAGTTGTCTTCGCGGCTGTCGTTGAACCCGGGGATCGTTCCGGGAATGACCTTGCTGGGCTGCTGGTATTCGAGGTACTTGAAGCTGCCGCGCAGGTTCGGGAACGGCTGGTAGTCCACGCGCAGCACCGGCTGGTAGCCCAGGAGATTGATCGGCGCGTCGGTGTTCTCGTAGTTGTAGCTCTGGCCGGCGGGCACGTTGTCGATGTTGGGCGCGGGCCACCACTTCAGGATGTTGAGGCCGGTCTCGTAGAGCCGATCGCGTGGAATCCGGCCGAGCACGCCGCCGTCGGCGAAGCAGCCCGCCTGCGTCGTGGCGTTGCAGGCTTCGGGCCTGGACGGATCCTTGATGAACCGGTAGAGGGCGCCGAGGTTGTCGGTCGTCTGCGAGAAATCCCCCTGCCGCTCGAGCAGCGTCGGCACGCGGTAGCGGTTGACGGTGTTGCCGAACGTGCGCGGGTTGAACTCCTGGTTGTAGTAGAAGAACAGCTTGTTGTTGCCGCCGGGCCGGCCGACGGGCCCGCCAATCGCAAAGCCCCAGTCACGCTCATCCTGAAACGCCTTCGGGTCGCCGTTCAGGATGTTCGTCTTGCTGTTCGCGTTCCACTTCGAGTTCCGCTCGACATCGTAGACGGCGCCGCGGAACTGGTTCGTCCCGCTCTTGGTGACGGCGTTGACCTGCAGACCGCTCGACCTGCCGTACTCCGCCTGATACGTCGAGGTGGCGACCCGCACTTCCGAAATCGCTTCGACGCTGACCCGCATCGCCGGGCGGTTGACGCCCGGGTCCATGGCGGTCGCGCCGTCGAGCATGAAATTGCTGTCGCCGCCGCCGCCGAGGCGGCTGGCCGGCGTCAGGTTGCCGGGGGTGCTGTTGACGCCGGGCATCAGGCCGAGGAGCGCGTCGTAGCTGCGGTTGGCGAGCGGGAGGCTGCTGACCGCTTCGGTCGCGACCGTGAACGACTTCTCGCCGCTCGCGGTCTGCACCAGCGGGGCCTCGGCTGTGACGACGAGCTGCTCCGACGCGCCGCCGACTTCGATGGTCAGCGGCGGCAGGACGACCCGCGACCCGGGGCTGACAGCGATGCCGGCGAGCTTCAGCGTGCGGAAGGACGTCATTTCGACCTGCACCGTGTAGGTGCCCGCCGCGATGTTGGGAATGACGAAGTCACCGGTCGCATTGCTGACGACCGGCGCCGTCTGCGTGCCCTGGGATTCGTTGATCAGCGTCACGGTGGCGCCGGGGACGACGCCGCCCTGCGAGTCCTTGACGGTTCCCGACACCGTGCCGGTCACGCCCTGCGCGAGGGCGGGCAGGCACGTCGATGCAACGACGAGCAGCGCGCCGGCCACGCGCGCGACCGCGCGCCGCGCCTTCGCAGCCGTTCCACAACGTACCGAGGAGCTTTCGAGCATCGGTCCTCCTGGCGGCCTGTGCGCCAACCGGATTGCGGGTGTCCAGTCCGAGACGCGGCACCATAGCATCTGAGACCGGGGAAACCGGGCGTTGTAACGGTGCGGTTACGGTAAAAGAGGGGGCTCCCGCCTTCGCGCTGGGACTGCGACCGCTACGGCGAGGCGGGCTGGCTCGGGGCTCAGCACTCGGGGCTCGGGACTCGGGGCTCGGGACTCGGGGCTCGGGACTCGCGACTCGCGACTCGGAAGAATTCGATGACTAGCGCTTCGGGAGTCTCGCCAGGTTCTCTCGGGCCGCTGCGTGGGAGGGATCCAGCTCCAGCGCGCGTTGCAGATGGCGGCGCGCCTCCTCGACGCGTCCCGCTTCCGCCAGCGCGCCGCCGAGGTCGCTCTGCGCGGATGGCGAATCGGGCCGCAGATCGACGGCCCGCTGCAGGTGCGGCAGCGCCTCACCGAGACGTCCGTGCGCGAACAGCAGCGCCCCGAGCTCCTGGTGGGCGTCCGGCAGAGACGGGTCGAGCGCGATCGACCGCTCCAGCCGATCGGCCGCGTCCTGCGGCCTGCCAGCCGCCGCCAAGGTCTTGCCGAGGTTGAACTGAAGGTGGGCATCGCGTGGCGCGAGCCGCACCGCGGCCTGGAGCTGGGCGACCGCGTCTGCTGTCCGGCCGGCGGCCAGCAACGCCCCGCCCAGGAAGTTGCGGGCTTGCGCCGCGTCGGGCCGCTGGCGCACGGCGATCTCGAGCTGCGCGATGGCGTCGGCAATCCGGCCGGCCTCGAGATAGCTGCTCCCCAGCCACGTCCGCTCGGCCGGGTCGCCGGGCGCGTGCCGGACGCGGATTTCGGCGCCGCGCACGTTATCGAGCGCTTCCCGCGCCGCGAACTGCCGTGACAACAGCGCGCGATCGGCGTCGGACCGCGTCAGCAGCTGCAGCCCGAGATTCCCCATCTCGTCGCTCGATTGCGGGCCCCAGGTCACCGCTCGCGGCGGCTGGCTCGGATTGGCGTCGTTGTTCTCGGAGTTGTCGTAGGTGTAGCGCATGATGATGCGCGTCCCGCGAGGCAGGCTCACCGGCGCCGCGTAGCGGTAGTCCTGCTGCCAGTGAAAGTCCCACCGCTTGATGTGCAGCAGGCTCATCGTTGTCCCGTCGGGCCGCGTCGCGTCGACCCGCATCTCCTTGCCCAGGTAGTGCGCGTGCGGGTAGACGCTCAGCAGCGTGACGTCGACCGGCAGCTGGTAACTGTCTTCGATGGTGTAGTTGCGCTCGCCTGCCGGAATGTCGATCGCCTTGGTTCCCATCACCACCATCAGCGGAGACGAGGATGGCGGCCGATCCGTCAGGTAGAGGCCGATGGTGGGCTGGACGGCGACCGCCGCTTTCACGTGCAGCAGGTGAAGCTCGACCACCAGATCGCTGCCGGCGTCGATCGGCCAGGGCATCCCGTCCGGCGCCGCGATCGGACCGCGGCCCGGCGCCCAGCCGATGAAGTGCCCTTCCGGGTTCTGCACGTTCAGCGCGGCCATCCCGTCGAAACCGGGCTCGCCGTCCATCCCGTCGCGCCGGCGGGACTCGCCGGTGCGATCGATGCGGATGATGGCGTGATGAATCGGCGCCTGGCCCGGCCGGAACTCGACGGCCCTCACCAGCCGCGCGCCCCCGGCGGGGAGACGCAAGACGATGTTGCGAAACACATCGTGGTGGCCAGGGTGATGGGTGTACGGACGCGGCAGTTGAAGGACCAGGTCGGGCGATCCGAGCTGCCAGTCAGTGGGGAAGCTCGGCGGAGTGGGGCGGTCCTCGGCGCGACCCTCGACTGCGCCGGTCCGGACCCAGCGATCGATCGTGTCGATCTGCTCCGGGCTGAGGCGACGCTCGCCGACGAATGCGACGCCCCCCGCTTCCGGGAGCCACGGCGGCATGCGGCGGCTGCGAACGGCGCGGGCAATCTTCTCGCCACGACTCGACGCATCCGCGTAGGAGAGCAGCGGAAACGGCACCGCTTCCTGCCCCGGCCGATGGCATGGGGCGCAGTGCTCGAAGAGGATCGGCGCGACGTCGCGCGTGAACGTCGGCGGCGAATCAGCAGGGACCGTCGTCGATCGACCTCCGCATCCCAGGACCAACATCAGGAGGAAGCTGCTGGACAGTCTCCTGAGCCCCGCGCGGCAGGCGCGGCTCGCCATCTCGCAAGTGTTCCGTATCTGTGCGGGCTGCCCCGTTTCTGGACAGATCGCGGCAAGTCCATGAGGCACCAATGGATAGGTTGGAAATGCTCGTTCGCCGGGTGCTGTTTCGGCACTGCGGTGCGTCGATCCCGCACGTGTGCGATATGTCCTCAATGTGAGCACTGTCAATGGGTTGCGCGGAATCTACAGCGTCGGCCGGAGATTTGCCATAACCAGCCATGGCCGCGTGTCCTTGCGGTGATTTCAAGCTGCCAGCTTCTTGAAAGGTGCCCCTTGTGATCGAGTGGGTCGGTCGGTCGTCCGAGTCTCGCGTTCGCAATGGTCCGATTGGCGCGGTCCAATCGAACTGCAAGACGCCGGCGCCTGTGCGGCGTCAACCGATGACGCCGGTCAAAGCGCTGGGGGCCCTCCTCGTCGAGCGTGA
>Ga0075423_10003237_pt1 | contig 14972 bp, 17 predicted proteins | sample SoiMethybrSBSTD2_FD_80114 | JGI IMG/M metagenome (GOLD analysis project Ga0075423, IMG submission 80114) | Bulk soil microbial communities from a Populus tree surrounding site in Tennessee, USA - Soil MetaG P. TD hybrid SBSTD2 | ecosystem: Environmental > Terrestrial > Soil > Tree plantation...
CGCGGAGCGCATCGACGCCATCGAGAAGTAGCTGAGGATCTGGTAGAAGAACCAGCCCATGACCGCCAGGAAGATGAAGAAGACGACGTAGGCGATGGGCGACGTGACGTAGAGCCGCATCTCTTTCTTGAAGACGGGCCAGATCTTCACGCCTCGGTCTCCGTTGCGGCGGCCGCCGCCTCGCCGCCTTCCTCGCCGGCCACGATCCGGATGAACACTTCTTCGAGCGTCATGCCGACCCGCCGGAGCTCCAGCAGATCCCAGTGCTGCTGCGCGGCCAGCTTGAAGATCTCGGCGCGCACATCGCGCCCCCGCGCGGCCTCGACCACGTACCGGGCGGCGCCGTTCGCGACCATCTGGTCCTCGACCGACAGCACGCCGGAGATCGAGCGGATGCGGTCTCGGACGGCGGGCGGCGGCCCGACGATCTCGACCTCGACGCGAGCCGTCGGAAAGATCTGCTCGACCAGGCTGTCGATCGGACCCTGGGCGACCACGGAGCCCTTGTTGATGATGATGACGCCGCTGCACACCATCGAGACTTCCGGAAGGATGTGCGTCGACAGGATCACGGTGTGCTGCCCGGCAAGCGACTTGATGAGCGACCGGATCTCGGTGATCTGCTTGGGATCGAGCCCGATAGTGGGCTCGTCGAGGATGAGAACTTCTGGATCGCTCACGAGCGCCTGCGCGAGGCCGACGCGCTGCCGGTATCCCTTCGAGAGCGCGCCGATCAGCCGGTTCTGGACGTCGGCGACCCTGCAACGATCCATCACGTCGGCGACCCGGCGCCGGCGATCCGACCGCGACACGCCCTTCACCTCGGCCACGAACTCGAGGTAGGGGGCGACGCGCATCTCGGTGTAGAGGGGCACGCTCTCCGGCAGATAGCCGATCCGGCGCCGCACCTCCAGGGACTCGCGGAACACGTCGCGCCCGGCGACGCGGGCCGAGCCGCTCGACGCCGGCATGAAACAGGCGAGAATGCGCATGGTCGTGGATTTCCCGGCTCCGTTTGGTCCGAGGAAGCCCACGATCTGACCCGGCGCGACGCTGAACGACACGTCGCGGATTGCCGTGACCGGGCCGTAGTGCTTAGTAAGCCGTTCAACTTCGATCATGCGCGGCCGGTCACGGATTATACAACGGGCGTGCGCTCAGTTCGAAGGAACGACCGGCATGCGCTCCCGAAGCCAGGACGGGACCGCCACCAGGGCATTCGTCGCCGGATCCTGGCACGCGTGGAGCGTCGACCCGGTGGCGACCGCTTCGCCGGCCTCGTTCAGGATCTCGTACGTGAAGCGGAAGCTCGCGCGCTTGCGCTCGCTGATCCAGCAGCGCACCTCCAGGAGATCGTCGAGCCGCGCGGGCTTGCGATAGCGCACCAGGGCCTCGACGACCGGAATGTGCACGCGCTGGTCGACCTCGGACATGGCCAGCCCTTGCTGGCGGAGGAACTCGACGCGGCCCACCTCGAAGTACGTCAGGTAATTGCCGTAGTAGACGACCTTCATGCAGTCCGTGTCCTTGTACCGGACGCGGATAGTGGTTGACGCGACGAGGGGCGTCGCCGGCGTCGGCTCCATCCTAGAGATACTGGCCGTAGCGGATCTTCTCCACGACCCCCCTGATACCCTTGTAGTTGTCGATCGCATCCAGCACGTCTTCAGTGGAGACGAGCGAGGCGGCGGCGCCCTGGGCCTCGCCGCGCACCTTCACCTCCAGCGCGCGCCGGACGATCACCGAGATATCGGCGCCGCTCATCCCGCCCATGACCGGCAGGATCTTGTCGTAGTCGATCTTCGCGAAGAGCGGGCGACCAGCCGTCTTTTCGGTCCGGGCGCGGACCAGCTCCAGGATCTCTCGCTGAGCGACGGGATCGGGTAGCGAGATCTCGATCAGGTGATCGAGACGTCCCGGCGCGACGAGCGCGGGGTCGATCGCGTCAGTCCGCGTGGTCGACGCGATGACGAGGATTCGGGCGGTGGTGCCGAGCCCGTCGAGCTTCTCGCAGAGCGCCGCCACCAGCCGTGCGCTCGCCTCCCGCGCCTGGGGCGGCGGGAGCAGGTGCTCGAGCGAGAGCGCTTCGGCCTCGTCGAGGAACAGCACCGCCGGCCCCTCGGCCATCGCGATGCGGAGAATCTCCTGGAGCAGGTCACCGGTGTTCGCGCCGAACTTCGACGTGAGGTTCATCAGCTTCAGGTGGTAGAAGATCGCGCTCGATGCGGTGGCCACCGCCTGGGCGAGCTTCGATTTCCCGGTGCCCGGCGGGCCGTAGAGCAGCACGCCCTTCGGCGGATCGATGCCCCACGACCGGTAGAGGTCGGGATTGCTCAGCGCGAGCGCGAATCCGTTGAGGCCCTTCTTGGCTTCGCGGAGCCCGCCGACCTCGTCGAAGGTGACGGTCGAGCGCATCTTCGTCTCGACGCGACCGGTGAGATCGCCGAACTTCTCACCGAGCTTGGCGAAGACGTCTTCCAGGCGCCGCTGGAGCGCCCACTCCTGGTCGGTGCGCTCGGGCGCGGCCATGGTTTCAGATCGACGGGCGGCGGGGCAGCGCGCCGGCGCTGGCCTTGTCGAACACGCGTTCTTCCACGAGCACCGGCGCCTTCGCGCGGATGGCCAGGGCGATCGCGTCGGACGGGCGCGCGTCGAGCTGTAGCTCCGGCCCTCCGGTGTTGAGATAGACGATGGCGTAGAAGATGTCGTCGCGCAGGTCGGTGATGACGACGCGCGTGAGCGTCACCTTGAGCCGGCCGAAGAGCGTCAGAAACAGATCGTGGGTGAGCGGCCGCGGCGGCGTCACGCCTTGGAGGGGCACGGCGATTCCGGTGGCCTCGGCCAGCCCGATGGCCATCTCTACCGAGCGCTTGTCGCGCTTGCCCTGCAGGATGACGGTCGGCTGCTGGGTGCTCTGGTCGATCATGACCGCCACGACATCCACTTCCTGGGCGCCCGTCACCTTTGGCGGTGAGGCTTCCGGCCGGTCCGGGGCCAGGTCGGCCGGGCGCGGTACGCCGAGCGCTGCGAGGACCAGCAGCGCGATCACGCTGAGACGGACGCTCGTGTTCATGCTGGCTTCACCTCGGTGAGACGGTGGCGCCAGTATAGCGCCGCCGCTCAGGCGGCGCGACGATCGGCCAACGACATGCTGATCGCCGCGCCAAGCAGCAGGAACGACGCGAGCATGGTCCACATGAAGGCGTAGCCGATCACGTGGGTGATGTAGCCGAACGCGAACGAGCCGACCGTCTGCCCGACCAGGAAGACGGCGCTGAACATGGCGATGACGACGCCGCGTCGCGTCTCGGACGCGTGATCGGTCACCAGCGTCGCGAGCCCGGGGTAGAGCAGACCGTGCGCGCCCCCGGACATGAGCCCGGCAATGAAGAGCACCGGCACCGCCGGCGTGAGGCTGGTGCGGCTGACCACGAAGCCCAGGAGGGCCAGGAGCGCAACGGCGCCGGTCTGCACGAACATCGACGGGACGATCACCGCGCGCCGTCCGCGCGTGTCGATGAGCCGGCCCCCGAAGATGCGCACGCCGATCGCGGAGACGGCAAACGCCGTGTAGAAGAGCGACAGCGTTGCAACGCCGATGCTGTCGGCGAAGGTCGGCAGAAAGACGAAGATCGTCCCGGCACCGAGCCCGAAGAAGAGCGTCACTGCCATGTGGCGATGCCGAAGCTCGTCGAGACCTCCACGCTCCCATCGCGACCCCACCATCGGCAGGGGTCCGCCCGGGCGACCGCTCGGCAGGCTCCAGACATACCCAGCCGCCGCAAGCGCCATGAAGGCGGCCAGGCCGAAGAGAGGCCGGAAACCCATCCGGCGAATCATTCCCTCCCCGATGAGCGGAGCGATCGCGGTGGCGACGAGCCCCGCGACACCGTAGATGCCAAGGGCCCAGCCGCGGTGGGCCGGCGGAGTCAGGTCGATGACGTACGAGTAGTTCGCCACGAAGAACGCGGAGAACGCGATCCCCTGGAGCGCGCGTACGCCGGCGAGCACCGGGATCGACGGCGTGAGTGCGGCAAAGAGCGCCGCGACGGCGGCGAGTGCGGTGCCCGCGAGCATGAAGGGCCGTCGACCGAGCGCGTCGACCAGCGGCCCCACGAGCGGCTGGCAGAGGATGCCCATGGCGTTGTAGAGCCCCATTACGAGGCCGATCTCGATCGGGGTCCCACCGGCGCCCTCGATGTAGAGCGGGAGAAGAATGAAGCAATTGAGACCGAAAAAGAAGAAAAAGTTGGTGATCGTCGCCCGGATGAAAGCCTTGTCGGCTAAAATGGGCGGCGGCACGAGAAAATTATCGCATGGTCACTATTGATGCCACGCTTCGCCGCGCGCTCGAGGAGAGCGGGCGCGATTTGATTCTGACGCTCGATCCCGCACTTCAGGGGTTGCCCGAGACGGCGCACGGCGGCTCGGTGCTCGCGGTGTTCGACGCGCTGGCGGAGGCCACCGGGCCACGCGAAGTCTCGGGCACCTACCATCGCCGCGTACCCCTCGGTGTTCCCCTCGCGCTCCAGCGGGCCCGCGCAGACTCGGCGCACACGTTCGCGCTGTCCGATCCGTCCTCGAAGAACGTGCTGGTCGAAGGCCGCGTCGTGCTCGGGGCGAACGGCGACGCCGCGGGCAACGGCGCGGCCTCCGCCTCCTGGCTTCCCTTGCCCGTCTCGCGGACGTGCTTCGCGTGCGGAACCGACAACTACCTGGGGCTGCGCGCCCGGCTCGGATTCGACGACGACACGGTGGGCGGAACGTGGGCGCCCCGGCCGCAATTCGGGCGGGCCGACGGCTCGCTCGCCCCCGCGGCCCTGACGACCCTGCTCGACGAGGCCGCATTCTGGCTCGGCGCGCTCGCCACCGGCGAATCGGGCGTGACGACGGAGCTTCGCGTGTCGCTCCACCGGCCCGCTCCGTTCGGCGCGGTCGTCACGGTGAGGGGCTCGCGCGCGGCGGTGCGGCCACGGGGCGACGATCCACGTTACCAGGAGACCAGCATCGTGGCGTGCGCCAACGGCCGGGTCGTGGCGACCGCGCGGATCACCTTCGTGGCCGTGCGCGGCGCCGCGCGCCGGCTCGTCACCGGGATGCTGGCGATGAACGACCCGGCCTGCGTGCAGCGCGTGTTCCCCGCCTACACGCGCTGACGCCTCGCTGCAGGCGCGAATCTCGAGGCGTGCAGCTCACTGAAGCATTGGAGGAGACGCACGATGCCCAAGACCATCCAGCTCGTACTGACGCTCCAGTCGAAGCCCGGCGTCCTCGCCGGCATCAGCCGCGCGCTGGCCGCCGCGCGCGTCAACATCCTGTCCCTGTCGGCGGCCGAGGCGGCCGGGCGCGGGAAGATCCGCATGATCGTGAACAACCCGGTCGCGGCCCGGCGGACGCTGCGAAAGGCGCGGGTCCGCTTCACCGAGGAGCCCGCGTTCACCAAGCGGCTCCGCAACAAGCCCGGCGCCCTCGCGCGGGCCGTCGAGAAGCTGGCGCGCGCCCGCGTCAACATCAAAACCGCCTACGCGACGACCGCGGGCCGTGGCGGCGCCACCGTCGTCATCACCGTGTCGAACCCGTCCAAAGCTCGCCGCCTCATCAACTAGCCCACGGCAAGACGGGTCGAAGGAGGGCTCGGGGGCGGGCGGGGGTCGAAGGGACCCGGCCCCGAGCCCTCCTCGACCCGCCGCCCAGCAGAGCTAGCGGAGGGGGCGGAAGAAGGCGCGGATGTCGGCGGCCAGGGCTTCAGGTTCTTCGAGGGCCGCGAAGTGGCCGCCGGCCGGCATGACGGTCCAGCGCTGGATGTTGTAGGCACGCTCGGCCCACGCGCGGGGCGGCAAGAGGATCTCGCGGGGGAACGCGGCGTAGGCGGTCGGCACCGTGACACGCTTACCCTCGGGCAGGGGCCACGGGCGATGGAAGCGTGCGTAGTAAGGCCAGAACGACGAGTTGATCGCGCCGCTCACCCAGTAAAGCGTCACGTTGGTCAAGAGCGTGTCCTTGCTGAAGCGTCGCTCCACGTCTCCCCCGCAGTCACTCCACGTCCGGAACTTCTCGACGATCCACGCCGCAAGCCCGACGGGTGAATCAGTGAGCCCGAAGGCGAGCGTCTGGGGCTTCGTACCCTGGATCCACTGGTAGCCCGTCTCCTCACGCAGCCAGGTCGTGAGCTGCGTGATGTACGCGCGCTCTTCTTCGTTCGGCTTGTCCGGCAGTGCGGGGTCGCGGCGCACCGCGAGCAGGTTCAGGTGAATGCCGGCCAGGCGCTCCGGGTACCTGAGACCGAGCACCGAGGTGACGAAGGCCCCCCAGTCGCCGCCCTGAGCGGCGAAGCGGCGATAGCCGAGCACGTCGGTCATGAGGTGCGCGAACGTGTCGGCAATCTCCTCCACGCCGAAGCGCGGCTGATTGGGCTTGAAGGAGAATCCGTAGCCCGGCAACGACGGCGCGACGACGGTGAAGGCGTCAGCCGGATCACCGCCGAAGCGGGCCGGATCGGTCAACATCGGCAAGATGCGCTCGAACTCCACGATCGAGCCGGGCCAGCCGTGAGAGAGCAGGAGCGGCATCGGCGCAGGCCCGACGCCGGGCTCGTGGATGAAGTGCACGTCGATCCCGTCGAGCGCCGCCGTGAACTGCCGCAGCCGATTCAGCCGCGCCTCGTGGGCGCGCCAGTCGTAGCGCGCACGCCAGTAGTCGCAGAGCTCCTTCATGTAGGCGACACTCGTGCCGTATCGCCAGGGGGCGTCCGGCACTTCGTCGGGCCAGCGCACCCGCTCGAGCCGCGCCCGGAGATCGGCGAGCACGGCGTCGTCGACCTTGATCGTGAACGGGCGCGGCGTCATGCGGGCTTCCCGGCGCCTTGCCTGGCCGCGTCGACCCACTCCTGCCACGTGTCGGGCATGTGGCCGACCGCGACCCGTCCGCCGAAGCGCACCAGCGGCGTCCGGAGCAGGCGCGGCTCCGTGAGCGCGCGCTCGAGCAGGCGCTCGGGCGAGTCGCCCGCGACCCGGAGCCCGAGTGTCTTGAAGCGCGCGCCGTCGCGATCGATGAGTGCCGCGGCGCCGAACTTCTCGGCGAAGCGCCGGAGCTCGCCGCGGGCGGCCGGCCGCTCCTTCAGGTCGACGAAGTGCACGGTGATGCCGCGCTCCTTGAAGAACCGCTGCGCCTTGCGGGTGTCCTGGCAGTCGGTGAAACCGAAGATCTGGGTCTGAACGGCGGTCACGGCACGGTCGCCTTCGGCTCGGCCGCCAGCGACTCGAGCCGTCTCCGCAGCTCTCGCCAGGCGCTCTCGGGCACGGGCTGAAGCCCGGGATGGCGCGCGCCGCTCACGCTCGGGCCGTGGAAATCGGAGCCGCCCGTCGCGATGAGACCGAGGCGCCCGCACATCTCGCGGTACGCCGTGATCTGGGCCGCCGAGTGCTCCGGATAGAACGTCTCGATGCCCATCAGCCCCGCCTCGACCAGCTCGGGGATGAGCTCGTCGCGATTCGCGAGCCCCGGATGGGCGAGCACCGGCACGCCGCGGGCGCGCCGGATGATGCGGACGGCCTCGACGGGCGTGAACCGCTTGCGGGGAACGTTGGCGGGGCCGTTTGCCGAGAGGTATCGGTCGAACGCCTCACGAATCGATTTCACGTAGCCGTGATCGACCATCACCTGCGCCACGTGGGGGCGGCCGGCCGAGCCTTCCTTCACGAGGGTGAAGACCTCGGCCGGATCGATCGGCATGCCGAGATCGGCGAGCCGCGCCGCGATCCGGTACACACGCTGCCGTCGCTCCTCGCGCTGGACGCCGAGGAACTCCTGAAACCACGCCGCTTCCCAGTCCAGACAGTAGCCGAGCACGTGGATTTCGGCGCCGGGAACATCGCAATTGATCTCCAGGCCCGGAACGATCTCGAATGGGACAAGCTTGCGCGCCTCGTCGATGGCCTCGGCGAGACCGCCGGTAGAGTCGTGATCGGTCACAGCGAGGACGCGAACGCCGTGGCGCGCCGCCAGGCGCACCAGCTCCCGCGGGGCGAGCGTCCCGTCGGACGCGGTCGTGTGCGAGTGCAGGTCGACCGCGTCGCCCACCGCTAATCCCCGAGGTACGTGAGAACCGTCCGGACCGCGTAGCCGGTGGCGCCCTTCGGGGCCAGCGGCAGGTCCTTCTCGGTGAAGGCCGGCCCCGCGATGTCCAGGTGCGCCCACGGCGTCTTGCCGACGAACTCCTTCAGGAACAGCCCCGCGGTGATCGCGCCGCCGCCGCGCGGCCCGACGTTGTTGATGTCGGCCACCTCGCTCTTCAAGTTGTCGCGGTACTCGTCGATCAGCGGGAGCTGCCAGAGTCGCTCACCGGCCGCGTCGGCAGCCTTCAGCAGCCGGTTGGCCAGTGCCTGGTTGTTCGTCATCAGCCCCGAGCAGAGCTGGCCGAGCGCGATGACGCACGCCCCGGTGAGCGTGGCCATATCGATGATCTCGTCCGGCTGGATGTTCGTGTTGGCATAGCAGAGCCCGTCCGCGAGCGTCAGGCGCCCCTCGGCGTCCGTGTTGCCGATCTCGATCGTGGTGCCGTTCATCGCGCGAAGGATGTCACCCGGACGGATGGCCGACCCGGACGGCATGTTCTCGGTCGCGGCGATGAGGCCGTGAACCTCGACCGCCGGCTTCAGCGCCGGCAAGGCACGCATGATCCCGAGCACCGCCGCAGCGCCCGCCATGTCGTACTTCATGCGGAGCATGCCGTCGGGCGGCTTCAGGTCGAGCCCGCCGGAATCGAACGTGATCCCCTTGCCGATCAGCACGACCTTCTTGCGCTTGCGCCCTGCCGGCGGCCGTCCGGACGGCTGGTAGGTCACGTGGATGAACTTCGGCGGCTGCTCGCTCCCCGACGCGACGCCGAGAAAGGCGCCCATACCCATCTTCTTGCACTCGGCCTTCTCGAACACCTTGACCTCGAGGCGCGATTCCTTCGCCAGCTCGGTGGCCGCGCGCGCGAGGTCGGTCGGGTGCAGCTCGTTGGCAGGGGCGTTGATCAGGTCGCGCGCGAACGACGTCGCCAGCGCGAAGCTCTCGCCCCGGCGCGCCCCGTCGCCGGCCTCGCGGGCTCGGCGGGCGTCGGGCTCGACGATGCGCAGCTCGCTGACCGTCTTCTCCGACTTCTCCTTCTTGTAGCGGTCGAAGTAGTAGGTGCCGAGGATCGCGCCCTCGACGACCGCCTGGGCGCGCTGGCGCGCGGTCATTCGATCGCCGAGCACCTCCGCAGCGACCGTCCGGGCGCCGAGATCGCGCGCCCGGCGCACAGCGGCCGCCGCCGCCCGACGCAGCACTTCGGAGGTCGTCTCGGCCCGGGGACCGAGCCCGGCGACGACGATACGCCGGCTGTCGGTGTGCGCGTGCGTGACCTGGCCCGCTTTCCCCGTGAACTTTTCGAGATCCAGGACCCGCTTGAGCTGTCCCTGGGCCGCGCGGTCGACGCGCGCTAGCCGCTCCGGCAGCTTCGTCTCCCCGCTGTAGAGTCCCACGACGAGCGCATCGGCGGTGACCTCTTCGAGCCGCTTGCCGACAATCTCGACTTTCACCAGCTGGTTCCTCCTCTGAGCGCCTCAGCCCGCCGGATCATGTCCAGGAGCCCCTGGGTCGTATCGAGATTCGCCACGCCCTCGATCTCGAACCAGCGCGCCTCTTCCGCGTCGCTGCCGGCCACCACATCCAGTGAGTCCGGGTACGCCAGATAGTCCACCAGCACGTAATGATAGCGAACACGATCCGCATCGTCCTTCACGACCCGGGTGATGACCCCGGCGACGTCGACGACCCGGATCTTGATCCCGCACTCCTCGAGGATCTCTCGGGCGATGGCCTCGGTAGTCGTTTCGCCGAGCTCGACGAGCCCGCCGGGCAAGCTCCACTTGCCGACCGACGGCGACTTGCCGCGGCGCACGAGCAGGACCTTGTCCTCGTGCAGGATGACGGCGCCCACACCGACCCGCGGGTAGTCCGGGTACTCGCGGCTCAAGCCCGCCCCGCGAGCCAGGCGTCGGTCCCGTACTTTCCCGCCACGAGGCGCTCGACGCCTGCGGTCTCGTTGGCGCGCAGCCCGTCAGGACGGAGGCGAATGCCGTGCTCGCTCTCGAACGCCGCCGCGAGCGCCGTCGCGACGTCGTCGAACTTCGCCCGGTGGCCGAGCGCGTCCTCGAGCGTGGTCAGCGTGGCGAGCGGATCGGCCGTTCTTGGAAAGATCGCGGCGAGCCGCGCTGCGTCGACGCCGAGCAGGATAGAGCCGTGCTGGACGAAGGTGCGCCCGTAGCGTCGCTGTGCGCTGCCGACGAGCTTCTTTCCGCCCACCTCGATCTCGCAGCTCCCGGTACGCGCGAAGCAGAAGGCGGGCGTCGGCTCGTCGCCGCGCGCGGCGCCCATCATCTCGACCGGTGCGCCCAGCGCCCGTAATCCCGCGGCGAGCGCGCGGCCGATCCACTGGTAGCTGTACAGGAGATCGCGCGCGCCCCCACCGATGTCCTCGGCGGAGGCCACCACACTGTAGGTCAGCTCGTTCTCCGGGCCGTCGTGATAGATCGCGCTGCCGCCGGTCAACCGCCTCACGAGACCGACGCCGAGCCTGTGGCATGCCGCGACGTCGACCTGGTCGTCGAGGGTCTGGCCGTAGCCGAGGGATACGGTGGGCGGCGCCCACCCGTAGAAGCGCACGGTGGGCGGCACGCCGCCGGCGCGCCGCTCGAGCCAGAGGGCTTCGTCAATCGCCATGTTGGTGGCGCCGTCGGTGGGCTCGGTCACCAGCAGGCGCCAGCCTCGATCCTGGTCCGTCACGCCCCTAGCATCGCACGGGTCCGCCGTGAGCCGCTCAGCGTTAGGGCCAGGGGAGCTTCCGCCACACTCGCCACAGCAGCACGGCACCCGTCGCCGAGAACGCCACCCAGAGCAGGCCGGCGCCGGCGAAGTGTCGTCGATCGGACCAGCGTGCGGTACGTGCGAACGTGGTTCGCACCAGTTCAGTCACGATCACCGCGCCGGCCCCGTGGGTAAGGGCCATGAATCCCACGACGCCGAGGAATGTCATCCTGCGAAGGACGAAGGCGGACACGCCGGAGAACGTGGTCATCGCCACGGTCCATCCCATCGCGACGACGAAGACGAGCAGCGCACTGCTCAGCGCCCAGCGCCGGGACGGGCTCAACTCGAACCTACCGTCGCTCACGCCGAATCGATCCAGCGAGGACCAGAGGATGCCGAACAGGCAGGCACCGCCTATCGATGCCACCGGGGCCACGGCGGGGGGAACCGACCAGAGGCTGCCCAGCAGCACGACGAGCGACGCTCCGCCCACGGCTCCGAGCCCGCTCCCCGTCACGATGAACAGCAACCGCAGCCGTTGCGCGTCCGTCATCGTGACCGCGGCGGCGGTCAGTCGACGATCGCCTGGTAGACCATCTGACGGAACAGTTCCCTGAACTCACGCTGCCACGGTCCAGGCTGGGCCTGGGTCATGAGGACGGCGACCAGTTGCTCCTTCGGATCGACCCAGAACCCCGTGCCGCCCGCGCCGCCCCAGTTGTACTCCCCGGCGGAGCCGAGGAGGCCGTTCAAGCCATCGGCCCGTCGCACCGCGAAGCCGAGACCGAAGCCATACCCCGGCTGCAGCGTCGGGATCGCGGGCTTGATGTCGCCGAGATGATCAGACGTCATCTGCCGGATCGTGGTCCTCGCCAGCAAACGTTTACCGTCGAGCTGGCCTCCGTTCGCGAGCATCTGGAGGAAGCGCGCGTAGTCGATGGCGACGCCCGCCGCCCCGGCACCGCCCGCGTCGTTCTTCGCCGCGACCGTGACGTCGTGGAGCGCGATGGGCTTCCCCCTCCGCCTTGTCGACGGCGAGCGGCTGCGCGAGCCGCTTGACCTTGTCGGCGGGCACGAGGAACGACGTGTCGGTCATCCCGAGCGGCCGGAACAACCGGCTTTCGAGAAAGCGGCTGAGCGGCATGCCGCTGACCGCTTCGACGACGCGGCCCGCGACATCGGTCGATAGACCGTACTCCCACATGGTTCCGGGCTGCCGAGCGAGCGGGACCCTCGCAAGCGCTTGGATCTGCTCGGCTGGCGTGACGCCCGACCAGTTGACGTTTTCCTTGGTGTAGAGGTCCTTGAGGTAGGCGTTCGGAGTGGACGGATAGACGAAACCGGACGTGTGGCGCAGGAGGTCGTACACGGTGACGGGCTTCTCAGCCGCGACCGTCATGTAGGTCGGCTTTCCGGCGGCGTCGGTACCCTGCACGAGGACCTCCAGCTTCGCCAGCTCGGGCAGGTAGACGCCGATCGGATCCATCAGGCGCAGGCGCCCGTCCTCGACGAGCATCATGACCGCCACCGACGTGAACGGCTTCGTCATCGAGTAGAGCCGGAAGATTGCGTCCTTCGACATGGGTGCGCCGGTCTTGGGATCGAGTTGACCGACGGCCTCGAAGTACGCGATCCGACCCTTCCGGGCCACCAGCGCGACAGCGCCGGGAAAGCTTCGCTCCTCGATCTGACGCGTCAGCGCCGGTCCGATGCGGGCCAGACGTTCTCTGGACAGGCCGACTTCCTCGGGCTTCGCCGCTTGAAGCGCCGGGGCACCGATCGGAGCGGCGAAGGAAAGAACGAGCGCGAGAAGCAGGGACAAGCGACGCATGACGCACCTCCGGGTCAATCGAGGAGCTTCCGTCCGTTCTAGGCTCGAGGCGTCCACCTCAGATTCGGCTCGCGCGCCGCCTTCGTCTGATCCAGCCGCCGCACGGGCGTGGTCACCGGCGCGTCGTGGATCACCGCGGCGTTCGTCTCAGTCTCGCGGGCGATCTGGATCATCGCGTCGCAGAACGCGTCGAGCGTCTCCCGCGCCTCGGTCTCGGTCGGCTCGATCATCAGCGCTTCCTCGACGATCAGCGGGAAGTAAGTCGAGGGCGCGTAAAAGCCGAGATCGAGGAGACGTTTCGCGATGTCCGTTGCCGTTACCCCGAGCTTCTTCTGGCGCCGGGCCGAGAGCACGCACTCGTGCATGCAGGGGCCGGGCACCGCGACGTCGTAGTCCGTCTCCAGACGCTTCATGATGTAGTTCGCGTTCAGGATCGCGTTGTCGGAGACGGACCGGAGGCCGTCGGGACCCATCGTGCGAATGTAGGTGTAGGCGCGCACGAGCATGCCGAAGTTGCCCCAGAAGGCCTGGAGCTTGCCGATCGACTTCGGCCGCTTCCAATCGAGCGCGTATTCGTCGCCGTCCTTCGTGACGACCGGCACCGGCAGGAACGGCTCGAGATGGGCCTTGACGCCGACCGGGCCCGCGCCGGGGCCGCCGCCGCCGTGGGGCGTCGTGAACGTCTTGTGCAGGTTGAAGTGGCAGACATCGAAGCCGAGATCGCCCGGGCGCGTGATGCCGAGGATCGCGTTGAGATTGGCGCCGTCCATGTACACCTGCACGCCCTTGGCGTGGCAGAGCTCGGTGATCTCGACGATGCGCGGCTCGAACATGCCGAGCGTGTTCGGCACCGTGATCATGAACGCGGCGACGTCGATGTCCAGCACTCGCCCGAGGACATCGACGTCCACTTCCCCGTTCGGCAGCGACCTCACCTCGACGACCTCGTAGCCGGCGATCGCTGTGGAGGCCGGGTTGGTCCCGTGGGCCGAATCGGGCACGAGAACCTTCGTCCGCTTCTCCCCGCGCGACTCGTGATAGGCGCGGATCATCAGGACGCCGGCCAGCTCGCCCTGGGCGCCGGCGGCCGGCTGGAGCGACACCGCGTCCATGCCGGCGATCTCCGACAGGTCCCGCGCCAGCTCGTGCATGACCTGGAGGGCCCCCTGGGCCACCGCTTCCGCCGCCAGCGGATGCAGGCGCGCGAAGCCGGCCAGGCGCGCCATGTCCTCGTTGATCTTCGGGTTGTACTTCATGGTGCACGAGCCCAGCGGGTAGAAGTGCGTGTCGACGCCGTAGTTCATACGCGAGAGGCGCGAGTAGTGGCGGACCACATCGAACTCGGACACCTCAGGCAACGCCGGCGCGTCACGGCGCAGATGCTTCTCCGGCAGGATCTTGCGGACGTCCGCTTCCGGCACGTCGGCCGAGGCCAGCGAGAAGGCCTCTCGTCCGGGCGAGGAGAGCTCGAAGATCAGCTTGTCGTAGGCGCCGGCGCTCATCAGGCCACCGCTTTCTCGAGCGCCGCGGCGAAGGCGTCGATCTCCGCCTTCGCGCGCTTCTCGGTCACGGCCACCAGCAGGCAATCGCCGAGTGAGCGGTCGAAGCTCTTGAGCGGAACGCCGGCCAGAAACCCTTGGCGGGCCAGGCGAGCCGCCACGCGCTCCGGCGGCTTCGGGAGCTTCAGCGCGAACTCCTTGAAGAACGGGGCGGCGAAGCGAAGCGAGACGCCGGGGACCTTCGCCAGCCGCTCGGCCGCATAGTGTGCCTTCGCCGCGGAAAGCTCGCCGACGCGCACGAGCCCACGGCGTCCGAGCGTGGCCAGATAGATCGTCGCCATCAGCGCGCAGAGCGCGACGTTGGTGCAGATGTTCGACGTCGCCTTCGCCCGGCGGATGTGCTGCTCGCGCGTCTGCAGGGTCAGCACGAAGCCGCGTTCGCCGTCCCGATCGACAGTGACGCCGACCAGGCGCCCGGGCATACGGCGCACGAGCTCGCTCTTCGCGGCGAACACGCCGAGGTTGGGCCCGCCGAAGCTCATCGGCACGCCCAGCCCCTGGCCCTCGCCCACGACGATGTCCGCCCCGAGCTTCCCCGGACCTTCGAGCACCCCGAGATTCACCGGGTCGGCGACCACCACTAGCAGGGCGCCGGCGGCGTGCGCGACCTCGGCCGCCGCAGCGACGTCCTCGAGGCAGCCGTAGAAGTTCGGCGTCTGGATCACGAGCGCCGCGGTCTTCGGCCCGACGGCCTTCTTCGCGGCGGCGAGGTCGGTGACGCCCTCGGGCGCCGCGGCGTCGCGCAG
>Ga0075423_10003238_pt1 | contig 14971 bp, 16 predicted proteins | sample SoiMethybrSBSTD2_FD_80114 | JGI IMG/M metagenome (GOLD analysis project Ga0075423, IMG submission 80114) | Bulk soil microbial communities from a Populus tree surrounding site in Tennessee, USA - Soil MetaG P. TD hybrid SBSTD2 | ecosystem: Environmental > Terrestrial > Soil > Tree plantation...
AGTTCAAGGGGACGCCCGGCTACGGGGATGTCTGGGCCTTCACCGCCCTGTGCGCCGATACGAAGCTGGTTCCGTCCTGGCTGGTCGGGGAGCGGACGATGGACGATGCCGAAGTCTTCCTGACCGACCTCGCCAATCGAATGACCGGGCGAATCCAGCTAAGCACGGACGGCCATCGGATCTACGAAGGGACCGTGGGGCCGTCCTTTGCCAACGATGTCGATTGGGCGCAGATCCAGAAGCACTACGCGGGTGGAGAGCCGGGCAAATACAGCCCGCCGGTCTGCATCGGGACGAAGCGCCGTGTCCTCAAGGGCGAGCCTGACCCCGACCGGATCTCGACCAGCTATGTCGAGCGGCAGAACCTCACGATGCGGATGGGCATACGCCGGTTCACGCGACTGACGAACGGCTTCAGCAAGAAAATTGAGAACCTCTCCCACTCGGTTTCCCTGCACTTCATGCACTACAACTTCACGCGGCCTCATACGGCGCTGAAGGAGCGCTACCCCAGGACGCCGGCGATGGCGGCCGGAATGGCTGATCACATCTGGTCTTTGGAAGAGATCGCAGCGCTACTCGACTGACGAGCTGTCGTTTCTCTCAGCGGAAAGACCGCCGCTGTGCCTGATTCGATTTGCGATGCCGCCCGGCGACGGGTAGCCGTCGTCAATCTTGGCGGCGAAAGGGGGTGATTGGCGTTGGCCAAAAACCCACCGAAAGGACCGGGACGAGTTGGAGCGGTAAGAGATCGCTCCCAGTTCCTGGCGCCAAACGGCAACTGGGCCAAGAGAAACCGGACTACCGGTGAGATCATGGACCAGAAGCTCGGAGGCGAGCCCTTCAAGGGCGTCCGTCGAGAGAAATAAGCCCTAATGGGCTGTAGTACGGGGCGAGAGTTCACAGCTCTCGCCCCGTCTTTTAACTACCTGGCTGCGTTTCCTGCATGCGCCCGAGCTGAAACTGACCCACTACCGAGCCGCAGGGCGGCGCCGACGGGCGCCTCGAAGTCGGCACGGGGTGAGCGATTATCGCCGGCCCGCCCGTCGCGAGCCACGCCGAACTTGATCACCTTGAACCGGTAGAGGACCTTCCGCGGACCGTAGGTGGCTTCGAGCTGCATGCCCTTGGCGATTTCGAGCAGTTCGCAGAGCCCGGTCGGCGTCCGCGTCACACAGTTGAAGTCGCCGTCCAGCGACCGCACTTCGTTGGAGACGAGGAAGAAGGCTTTTCCGGTGTGGAGGCTCGCGCCAATCGCGGTGACCACAGGGACCTTTTCGCCGGGCAGCGGGGTGAACGGCCTGACGTCGTGACGGACTTCGGGCTCGCTCATCTGCTGCTTGCCGTCAGGGGTCGTTTCCATATGGGAGATCTGCACGTCGTCGACGATCTGAACCAGGGACGGCGCCTGCGACTTCCCGCCACCGCTCCCGGTTCCGCCGGTCGTGCCGGACCCTCCCGGCGCGCCGCCTTCTGACGTGCCGCCCTGCGGCGCTTCCGTCGTCCCACCTTCACTCGAGCTCACCGTCGAGGCGGCGCCCCCTTCTTCAGAGCCCGAGCTGCTGCTTTGCAGCTGGGCCGACGGGGGAAGGCCGGTGTAGCGCTGCTTGAAGGGGTTGGTCGGGCTGCGACGGTCAAGCCGCTTGCGGTAGTCGCGGAGGCCCGGCGTCGCCTCGACCACGGTCAGCTTCGACGCCTTGTCCGCCCCGAGCGCGGAAAGCCCGCCCCCCGGCCCCGGGACGTAGGTTTCTTCGGGACCGCCGCCCAGCAGGAACGGCACCGCGGCGATCGCGACAACCACCAGCGCCACGACCGGCAGCAGGCGGCGATCGCGAAGGTCGTAGTAGAGGTCGCTGAGGAAGTCCGGCGTCTTCAGCTCCGGCATCTTCAGCTCCGGTCCCTTCAGCCTTTTCATCGCGCCGCTCCGATCGTCGCCGCCGCCGGCGTCGCTTCGCTCGGGCCGGCCGCTTCGGGCAGGGTCCCGGCCACCGCGCCTTCTCCCGGCGGGGTCAGGTAGGTGGTGAGGGAGAAGCTCGCCTGAAGCGCGGGGAAGCCCTTGCCCGGCGAGGCTTCCAGCGAGAAGCCGTCGATCGTCACCAGCCGGCCGTCGACGCTCACCCGGTCCTTCTTCGTGTCGACGAGCGAGTCGATCCCCTTGATGAAGTCGGCGATCTGGAAGAAGTCGCCGTCGAAGGTGACTTCGTAGGGCATCACGGCGAGGCCGGCGGGCCCGACCGTCGCGCCCAGCGGCAGCAGCGAGGCCGCGACCTCGGTCGGCGAGGCCGGCGCTTCTTCGCTGCCGGTCACGGCCGGCGCGGCTTCTTCGCCTCCCCCCACCGCGCTCAGGTTGATGGTGACGAATTTGCCTTCCGAGCCGTTGGCGATGTGATTCATCTGCACCAGCAGCGACGCGGTTTCGTCGCCGCCCGGCACAGCCTTGCCCACGACGACGAGGTGCTGGTAGTCGGTCGGGAATTCCCGTTTCGCCGCTTCACCTTCCGCCGCTTCGGCTTCGTGCTGCGCCAGCGAGGTCTGCAGCTGCTTCGCCTGCGAGTCGAGCTCACTCGCTTCGTCGCGCTTCGGGCTCAGCACCAGCATCCAGAAGGTGACGGCGAGCGTGACGAGGGCGAGAATCGCGACGATCGCCCGGTTCGATGAGGTCAGCTGCAGCTTCATCTCATTCGCCTTCCGAGCTTTCGGAGCTGGTCGTTTCGACCGTCCCGGTCGCCACAGGCGCCGCTTCTTCGCCTTCGGTTTCGGCGACGGGCGCGGCGTCGAAGGCGACGACAATTTCGAACTTGGCGATCGTGGGACGCGTGCGGCACTCGTCCCCGCTTGAATCGGATCCGCCGCCTTCGCTCCCGCCTTCGCCGGCTTTGCCTTCTTCCGGCAGTTCCGAGGACTGGACGCCGACCCGCGTCACCCCGTCGATGTCCTTGAGCGCGGTGACGAAGCCGGCCACGGCCTTCTGCCCCTTCGCGCAGCCGCTCAGTTCCAGCGCCGGGCCGGCGATCGCGGCGCGCATGTTCCCTTCTCCGCCCCCGCCCGAGACGCTGACGCCCGGCCCGGCGGTCGCCGTCAGACCGACCAGCCAGACGTCGTGGGGAAGGACGAGCGCGAGTTCGCGCATCACCCGTTCCCAGTCGAAGCGACTGTCGGCGAGTTCGCTCACCGTCTCCACCCGCTGTTCGCTCATCGTGCGGAACTGGGTGTAGGAGGCGAGGTGCTGCGCCTTGGCCGAGGCGGCCGCGTCTTCGCCTTCCAGCTTGGCGACTTCGTTCTGGCTTTCCGCGATCTGGTTGTTGGTGACGACGACCGCGGTGACGCCGAGCAGCAGCGCGACCAGCGCGGCGAGCAGGACGTAGGGCAGCGGGCCGGTGCGCAGCGGCGCCTGCTCGCCGCGGCGGTCCTCGGGGGGAATCAGGTTGACTGGGCGCATCGGACTAGTCCTCCAGGGCGAGGCCGAAGGGCACGGTCAGCCGCGCCGCCGCGGCCTCGTCGAAGCCGCTCAGCGCGGCCGGTCGCGAGACAGAGGTCGGCAGGCCGAGCCGGGCTTCCATCTGGGCGGGCACGCCGGCGATCGAGCTGCCGGGGCCGCAGAGGACGATCCGCTCGACCGGCAGCGCACCCTCCTGGGCGCCGTAGTAGTCGAGCGAGAGGCGCAGCTCGTCGACCAGTGAGCCGAGCCCCCCTTCGAGCGTCCGCCGCACCTCGGCGACCAGCTCGGGGTCGCCTTCCAGCTCGGCGGGCTGCGCCTCGATGCCCACGTAGGCGAGCCACTGCGCCACGTGCTCTGGGCTGAGGCCGCGGGAGGCGGCCAGCGGCGCCGCCATCGACTCCAGGCCGACGTAGGAGACGCGGGTGAAGAGGCAGGCCCTGCCGCGGGCGACGGCGAGGTTGGTGACGTCGCCGAGGTTGCAGTAGAGCACCGGACCGCTCTGCGCCTCCGCGGGGCCGGAGGGGCCAACCGCGCCGTTGCCTGTGCCGGCGAGGGCGCGGATCATGCCGAAGGCGGCGAGGTCGACCCCGACCGGGTCGAGGCCGGCGCGCCGGATCGGCCCGACGAAGGAGGAGACCATCTCGCGCCGCGCCGCGACGACGACCACGTCGAGCTGGGCGGAGCCGCCCTCCTCGGCGGGGACGCCGCCGACCACCTGGTGCTCGAGCACCGCCTGATCGAGCGGCATCGGCATCTGCTCCTGGGCCTGGAAGTGCACCGCGGCCTCCATCTCCTTCGGGTCCTCGATCGCCGGCAGCCGCATCGTCCTCACCACCAGCCGCTGGTTGCCGATGCCGAGTCGCACCCGTTTTCCGAGCTTGTGCTCGGCGAAGAACGACTTCAGCGCCGCGCTGAGGCGCTCGGGGTCGAGCACCTCGCCCTCGTGGAAGGCGCCGGGCTCCAGCGCGCCGATCGCCGAGGCGGTCACCTGCGCGGAGCCGTTCGCCGCGATCTCGGTCGCGGCAAGGCTGCCGGCCTCGATGTCGAGGCCGACGACGGGGCCGGTCTGCTTCTTCGTCAGGGTGAAGGAGGGCACGCCTCCCATGAATCGACAGAAAGGCCGCAGACCTTTCGCCCTGCAACTACTCATTTATGGGAAAACCTGGACGGACCTACGAGAGGTGGCCAAGCCCTCAGAAGGTGCCCAGATACCAGTCGACGATCTGATCGCCCGCCAGCAGGCCGACGACGCCGCCGAGGGCGAGGAAGGGCCCGAAGGGGACGGCTTGCTTGCGCGCCGCGGCGCCGTGGCGGGCGATCAGGGCGAGGCCGACCAGTGAGCCGGCGGCGAAGGCGACCAGCAGGGCGGGGGCGACCGAGCGGCCCAGGTAGAGGCCCATCACGGCGGCGAGCTTGACGTCGCCGAGCCCCATCCCCCGCGGATAGGCGAGGGCGATGACGAAGAGCAGGCCGCCCGCAGCGGCGGCGGCGATCGCCCTTTCCGGCAGGCTGCCGGGATCGGTCGCGGCGGCCAGCGCGAAACCGACGACGGCCCCGACGAGCAGGACCTTGTTGGGGATGATCCGCCGTTCGAGGTCGGTCAGCGTGACCGCCACCAGCATCGTCACGAAGGCCAGCCCGAGCGCCACCTCCCCCGCGTCGCCCCAGAGGACCAGGACGGTCGCGGCGTAGAGGGTGCCGGTTGCCAGCTCGGTCAGTGGGTAGCGCGCCGAGATCGGCGCGCTACAGCAGCGCGCCCGCCCGCGCAGGAGCAGCCAGGAGACGACCGGGACGTTGTCGTAGGCGGCGATCTGGGCGCCGCACGCCGGGCAGCGGGACCTGCCGCCAACGATCGATTCGCCGCGCGGCACCCGGTAGGCGACCACGGTGAGGAAGCTGCCGATCAGTAGCCCACCGAAGAAGAGGAGGGCGGCCGCGCCCGTCTTGTCCATCGCGGCAGCCTTTCAGGCTTCGGGCGGGGGCGCGCCCGTCGTCGCCAGCTGGATGCGGCTGTCGAAGCTTGGCATGTCGTAGCGCAGTTGCAGGGCGCTGGAGGTACCCGACCCGACGCTCACGGCCAGCCCGAGCCGGGAGCCAGGCGGCAGCGGCAGGGCGCCGCCTTCTTCGGCGTAGCCGAAGCTGAGCGGCATCGAGATCTCGGTCCAGCCGCTGCTCGGCCAGGACTGGGCGAAGTAGCTGAAGTCGAGGCTGGTCGGCGGGCCGAGGTTGACCACCAGCGTGTCGGTGACTTTGCCTTCGGTTTCCGACCGGGCGAAGAGCCAGGCGCAGATTTCGCCCGAGTAGACGGCGCCGCCCAGCGTGCGCGTCCAGAGGCTGAGCGTGCCTTCGCCGGTCAGCAGCAGGTCCTGTTCGCCGCTGTGCGAAGGCACCGGCGGCGAGAGCCAGCGGTGGACTTCCTGGTAGGCACCCGGATGCGGGTCGGGTTCTTTCGCAACCCCCGTCGCCAGTTCGGTCGTCGCGGCGGCGCCGCATTTGCCGCCGGGCAGGATCTGCAGTCCTTCGTCCGCCCCGGTTTCGGTTTTGGGCTCGACATCGGTGGCGTAGTCGTATTTGTAATCCGTTTCGCCGGTCGGGGCTTCCGGCCAGAGCAGGTCGGGCGCGCCTGGCGTGCTGCCGGTGTGGACACCGTTGGCACAGTTCCCGCGCGTGTTGTGGGTGAGGTGATCGCCTTTTTCGCTCGGCGGCGCCAGGCGTTTGGCTTCGTTGCAAGGCGTGTCGGTCAGCCACAGCGTCCACGATTCGTCGTCGCTCCCCCCCGGTTCCTGTTCCGGCAGCACCGCCGGTTCGACTTCAGGGTCGACGAACTGCCCCTGGATTTCCTGGTAGCGGGGGCTGCCGCCCGAGGCCGTGGTGTCGAGGCGCACCGCGACGACAACCCGCTTCAGGTGACGCCCGTCCTGACAGAGCGACGACGGGCAGGTGTCCCAGACGACGTAGCGGTAGACCTTGCCTTTTAGGTTGCCGATCTGGACGTTGGTGGGTCCCGGATTGACCGTGCCGCCTTTGATCATTTCGCCTTCGCTAGTTCCGCCGTTGTAGACGAGCGGCTTGAGGCCGGTGCTGTTGCGGCCCGTGTAGAAGAAGCTGGTGCTGGCGATGCGGGAGTCCGGGTCTTCCGCTTCGGAGGAGTGCGACGGCAGCGAGGTCAGCGCGAGCTCTCCGTAGGGGACGCTGCGCAGCTTCTCCACTTCCTGCTGCAGCAGGTTGGCAACCGTCTGGCTCTGTTCGGCGCGGAAGACGTTGCGGGTGCCAGCCTCGACGATGCCGAAGACGCCAAGGGCGCCGACGATCAGGATCATGCCGGCGACCACGACCTCGACCAGCGTCATCCCGGCCTCGCGCTTCATGCTTCTTCGCTCTGGTTGCGCAGGGCGACGCCGTCGCTGAGCGTGAATGGCTGGCCGCTGCCGGAGAGGACGAAAGTGACGCCGACGTAGGTCGGATCGGCGGCGCCGGACGCGTAGGTGTAGGTGAAGACGGCGGCGTTGGTGAGGCCGCTGACCACCTGGACCGACGGCCCGGGAGCGCTGCCGTCGGGCTGGGCGACGACGCGGCTGCAGGTCATCCCCGAGCAGGTGTAGGTGACGAGGCAGGGGATCGCCGTGCTCGCCGCCGCCCCGCCGCAGGTCGCGGCCTTCACGTAGGTGGCGATTTCGAGTTTGCTCGACGTCGTCGTCCGCGTTTCCCAGCCCTGGCGCAGCTCACGCGTGATCCTGTCGGCCGTCGTGCGGGCTTCCTGCAGGGCGGCGACCTTGGCGCTGTCGCGCGGCTGGCTGTGGATCGCGCCGGCGAACATCGTGAAGGCGCCGCCGATCACGACCAGGCCCAGCACGGCGGCGAGCAAGAGCTCGACCAACGTCATCCCGCGCTCCTCGCGGAGGAGCTCCGCGGCTCCTTTCCGCGACCCGGGCATCGGCCTCAGCACCCCGCGTCGGGCGGGCTCGCTTCGACCGCAGAGCATTCGACGAAGCGGTAGGGCGTGTAGTGGGCCGCGGTTTCCGGCAGTTCGACCCCCGGCAGGCTGAAGCTTTCCGAGCCGCTCGCCGACCACACCACCGCGTTCGAGTCCATGTGCACCGACTTGCCTGCAATCGCCCCGCAGAAGCGCGCGTTGCTGTTCAGCTCAACTTCGGAGCGCGGGGCGTAGACGACGAAGTTCTGGTCACACGATTCTTCGACCGAGGTGTTGCTGTTGAGCAGGACTTTGGTCGACAGGGCTTCCGAGCCGACGAAGAGCATCGCCACGCTGATCGGGCTGCCGCTGGACGAGGTGATCCGCGAGTTGGACTGGAGTTCCAGTTGCGTGACGCCCGAGGAGTACCCGCAGGCCTCCGGCGAGTCGAAGTAGATCGTCACGCTCTTGCCCGCGACGACATAGAGCGCGCTGTTGTTCAGCAGCTTCAGCTTGCAGAAGCTGTAGACGGATCCGCCCAGCGTCACCGAGCTGTTTTGTTCGACAACCAGCTCGCGGGTGTCGCAGTTTTTGCTCGCTTTTCCTTCGGCGGTGAATCCGTTCCAGCAGGCGTCCGACTTGTTGCCGCTGACAAGATCCTGGCTGAATAGGCGAGCGTTGTCGTTGTTGGTCGCCGCGTCGCCCTGGTTGACGGGGGGTAGGGTCAACGCCTGTTGCAGGTAGGTGCTTTCTTTGGATTTGCAAAGTGCGTCGGAGTAATAGCCGGTGTTCTGTTCCTGGGTCAGTTTTTTGCCGATGCCGACGCTCGCTTTACCGCACTGTCGGGCATTGCTCTTCAGGATCATGTCGCCGTTCGTGGCGACGCCGGTGTGGATGACGGCGTTGGAGTCGAGGGTCATCGATTCCTGCGAAAGGACGCCGGCGCTGGCGAACGGCCCCGAGCCCGGAGATTCTTCGGTGGGCACGGTCGAAGAGCTCACATCTACCCTGCGGGTCACGCCGTTGACGGTGCCCTGGGAGACGATCTCGACGCAATCGACCTGGTTGCCGACTTCGCATTCGTCGCCGCTCGCCAGCCGCGACCAGTACTCGACGGCGCCGCCGTTGACGGACATCCCGGTCACCGGTCCACACCATTCGCCTTCTTTGGCAGTGCAGGGCGCGACGCCGCGGTTGTAGTAGAGCAGCGCCTGGTTGACGCCAGATTCGGCGACCTCGAGGGCGGTCTTGGTGCCCTGGTCGCGGACGACGCCGCTCTGACCCTGGATCGACGCCACCACGCCGACGCTGGCGACCGCCATCGCCGCGATCGTCATCAGCATCACCGTGGGCACGGCAAAGCCTTGCTCAGAGGCGAGGCGGGCGGAAAGTCGCTTGAGAAGGGCCATACGTCCAGTCCTTGATCGAACGAATCGGGGCTCAGCTTGAATCCAGGGAACCACCTACCCTGCGCTGAGGCCCAACGCGGTGGACGTATCAACCAAACGTCTAGGCCAGAAATGAGTAGGGGCGGACCCGAAGGGCCCGCCCCTTACATCAGTCCCGGTCGCTGGCCAAGCTGGGTCAGCGACTCCGGGAGGCGACTACTTGTTCCATTCGCCGCCTTTAGGACATCCGCCTTTACCCGTAGCGCTTTCGCTACAACTGAAGGTGACGGTGCCACCTTCGTTACGGGTGATGCTGAAGGTGGTGCCCGAGCCGGATTTGGACGTCACCGTGAATTTTTTCGCACCCAGGTTGCTGAGCGTGATTTCGTTGTTGCCTTTGGTTTCTTCCACAAGCGTCGGCTCGATGCCATGAAGAATTGCCGACGTAGCGCCGACGTAGCTACCGCCGTTTTCGGTGGCGTAGGTCTCTATCGCCGTCTCAGCGGTCCGCGTCGCGGCCTTTGCCTGAGCGTCGGTTGCCTTTTCCCGCTGGTTGAAGAAGGCGGGGATGGCGATCGCGGCGAGGATGCCGAGGATGAGCATGACGACGAGGAGCTCGATCAGCGTAAAGCCGGCCTCGCTGTCGCCGTTGAGCCGGGCACCAACCTTGGCCCGGAGATTCTGGAGAAACATCAGGTACCTCCTATGGTCCCAATCGTTTTCGCCAGAGCCCCGTCGCGTGAAGCCACGTGGTGTCTGTCGACCCCGGTGGTAGCCCGGCCGGCTCCCAGCTGGAGCCCCGCAAGCTTTGCGTCCCCGCCTCACGACGGGTTGGCCTGATGCACCGAGGCACTGGCAGATTCATCACAGGGGGCTAATCGACCGCCACCCGAATCCCTTAATCCCCGAAATTTGGGCGTCATCGAGCCAAAACTCAGAGTCGGACCCCTTTGCGGACCAACGCTCTACGGAAAAACCCGTAAAGCGGGATCGCCTAGCGCCCTGGGCCGGCGGACTTCTCGGCCTGGCAGGGCTGGCCGGTGTGCTCGCAGATCACCTTCAGGTCACGGTCGAAGCACCAGAGGGTGACCTCGTGCCCTCCTGCCTCGGCCGCGGCGGCGATCAGGAAGTCGATCGCGGGGCGGCGATGGTTCCCGTCGGACTCCGTCGCGAGGTCGCGCTGTACCTGGAGGGCCCGCTCCATATCGGAGCTCTCCAGCGGCAGACGCTCGAGCGGCGCGAACAGGCTCTCGAAGCGCTCCCGGTACTGGTCGGCGGTCTCGGGCCGGTGCATGGCCTCGAGGATGACCGGGACGCAGGTGACGATCTCGCCGGCCTCGTAGCGAGCAGCCAGCTTCTCGCGGATGTCGTCGCGCTCCCGCTTCTGCGACCACGCCCAGATCGAGGTGTCGGCGAGATAGCGCGACACCGCTAGAGCCTGGCCCTGCGCTGCTCCTCCAGCTCCTCCGGCGTGATCAGGCCGAGGCTTCCCGAGCGGATCTGCGCCGCTCCCCGGCGCAGCAGCTCACTTCGGCTGACTATGCGCAGCGCCTCGTTGACGGTCTCTTTGTAGCCGCGCGTTCCGAGCACCTCACGCGCCCGCTCGAAAGCCGGAACCTCGATCTCGATAGTCGTCCGATGGGTCGTTGCTGCATGGCTCACACGCATGAATATAGCAAGCTTCATCGGCAAAATCTGTATTGCATTGGCCCAAAAATATGTTCTACGACCGAGGTCCGGCCAGATGGCTGTCTTCGAGGACCTCACCGATCAGGGCGCGGTCGCTCGCCGGCAGATGGCTGGCGTGATCGCGCAGGTCGAAAGCGGCGTTCATCGCGGCCACCAGGTCCGCCGCCTCGGCATCGACCTCGATCGCTGCCTTGCGATGCTCGTTCAGCCAGTGGGCGACGTCCGGCCAGTGCCAGAGGCGCGTCCGCTCGTCGACATAGGCAACGGGTGGCGGGAACCCGCCTGGGCCACGGGCCTCGTTCGCGAGCAACCTGATCGACTCCCTCGTCCGCCCGCATCGCTTGGCGATGGTGGCCATGGTCACGAGGTCGTCCGGCTCGATCCGAACGATCCGTGAGTGCGGCAGAGCCCGCAGGACGTCGTCTATCGCACTGCGCAGGGCGTCGCTGAAGCTCTCCGCCCCCCGGTCGAAGATCGCGTACGCCGCCCCGTCGCGAGCCCCCAACGTCGCGTCGTCGCAGCCCGCCTCGTACAGCGCCTCGACATGCGCATCCGCGGACACGTCCAGGCCCTCGACAAAGAGGGTGAACGAGTGGACGACAGGCCTGGATGCTCTGCTCATTCTACGTGCGGGCATTTGTCGATCGCTTCGTGAAGGCGTTTCGCGTGAGTTGTCGGATTCCTGGGCGTGCTTGCCACGACAACCTGACACCCGAGACCGCAATTCAAGGTCCCAAAGCGGTGACCCTTGCCGGGATCGAGGCTCCAGCCCAACCGACGGGCGCGTCGAAGAGCCTGACGCACATCCTTGTTGCCATGCCGTCACGGCACGATCAGTCTACCGAAGTGTTTGAGGTTGTCAACACAAGCGTAGAGGTTGGGATGGAGCCCACTCCCGTCGCGGGCATCCCGTTGTCGCCTACCTAAGTCCAGAGATGCGGAATCTCTCCCCCCCAGGGGTGGAAGAGGAGGCTCGCCGAGCTCCTACAGCGCCATAACCAGGGGTCCTCTCAATGCCCCTGGGGCAGCAGTGGTTCCACGGCTTGACCGGGTCCGACTACCGCGGCGGGCGATCGGTTGGCTTGCCTGGGGGTTCGCCTCGGTGGCCCGGTTCGTCGGGCTGTTCTTCGGTGGAAGCCGGCAGTTCGGATTCCGGCGCCGGCGATGAGGCGGGCTGGTTCGCGGTCGTGGACGTCGGGGCCGGCTTGGGCTTGGTCCGCGGCTTGGAGCCGGCCGTTTCCTCGGTCGGCTCGACCGCCGCCTTGCCGACCGTGTGGTTCGGGGCCGATGCCGCGCCTCCCGGCACGCCACCGCCCTCCAGCGCGCCGCCGCCCATCGCGGTCGGCGCTTCAGCGCCATCCGCCGCCGAGGTCGTCTCGGCGGCGCCCGCCCCTTCACCGGTTGCCCGGCCTGCGGCTCGCCGCTTGGCCTTCCCGCTCCCCGCGGCGTCCCGCTTCGCCTTACCGGTTTCCGCGGCCGTCGCTCCGGCATGCCCCGTACCGACACCGTGCTTCGAAGCCGTATCCGCGGAGGTGGGCGGCGACGAGGATCGGTCGGCTCCGCCAAGGGCCAGGGCGACGCCAGCCAGCAGCAACACCGCCAGCACACTCGCCAGCATCATGCGGCGGCGCCGCCAGGCACGGCGCCGAGCCGGCGCCGTGCGCTTGGCCGCCGCCGGCATGGCGGCTGGAACCGCGTCCCCGTAGATGGCGCGGGCCTCGCGCATCTGCTCGTCCGCGAGCGTGCAGCGCTCGCACTGCCTCAGGTGCGAGTCGAGCCAGGCCGCGTCCTCGGCGGAGGTGAGTTGCTCGTCCTCACGCATCGCGATCAGCGGCAGAGCCCGTTCGCACTCCGGGGGGGCGGCGACGGAGGCGAGGGCCGTGCCGCGCAGATCGTCGTAGAGGTTGATCCGCGCGCGGAAGATCAACTGGGCGACCGAGCTGCTGTTCGTCTCCATGATCGCCGCGATCTCCTCGTAGGAGCGCTGCCCGCGCTCGTGCAGCTCGAGCGCTTCGCGCTGGCGCTCCGGGAGCCGCGTGCTCGCCGCGTGGACCTCAGCCTCCATCGCTTCGGATACCTCGCCCTCGATCATCGTTTGAAGGTACCCCTCTGCCTGGCGGGTGACGGCAGCTTCGCGACCACGGGGGACGATCCGGACCGTCAGCCTGGCCGAATGACGTAGCGAAGTGGCTCTCAGGCAGGCTGGACGAGCGGCAGACCGTGCTCGGCCGCGGCCTCCGCCAGGCGCTTGTCGTACGTGAAGAAGACACCAAGGTCGTCGCGGACGTTGAGCGCAGTCGCGAGGTGAAGGGCGTCGAGACTGCGCAGGCCGGCGGGCGGCAACGAGGCGGCTTCATCCAGCAACGCGTCGTCAAGCGGCAGCAGGGCGACGTCGAAGAGCCATTCTCGGGCGTCGCTTGCGTACTCGTTCCGGTGGCGAGAGCAGGCTCGGATCGCCTCGACCGCGAGCAGGGCACTCGACACGTAGCCATCCCATTCGGACATCTCCGCGCGAAGCGCCGCCTCCTGCGGCTCGCGCAGGACGAGCTTCACGTATGCGGAGGTGTCTAAATATGCGAGCCGCGGCGCTACAGCCGCTCCTCCCGCAGCTCGTCCAGCAGTTCCTCGCTGAAGGGCGGCCCGGCCGGTGGCCGACTCAATCCACTGACGCGGTCCAGCAGATCCCCGCGCGGCATCGTCGCCCCCCGCTCCGCGACCAGCCGGGCGATGGGGGAATCGGCTGGACCCGATGGAGACAGGCGCGCGACCTCCCGCCCCCGCTCCGTGACGCGAAAGCTCTCCCCCTCCTTCACCTGACTCAGATACCTGGAGAGGTTCTGACGCAGCTCGCGCACACCGACCGAGTCCATGTGCGTCAGCGTAGCACCTGGGGCGGCGCCCGGTTACCGCCGCCGGGCCTCAGCGGATCTTTTCGTAGAGGCTGAAGATCGGCAGGTACATCGAGATCACGATGAAGCCGACGGCGCCGCCGACGAAGACGATCATCAGCGGCTCGATTAGCGAGGTGAGGGCTTTCACCTTGGCGTCGACCTCGGTTTCGTAGAAGTCGGCGATTTTGCCGAGCATGTGCTCGAGCTGGCCGGTTTCCTCGCCGACGGCGACCATGTGGCCGACCATCGGCGGGAAGATCGGGTTGCGTTCGATCGGCCCCGCCAGCGAGCCGCCGCGCTTGGCGGCCGCGTAGAGGTCATCCATCGCATGCTCGACGACGACGTTGCCCGCCGTTTCGCCGGTCAGCTTGATCGACTGCAGCATCGGCACCCCGGCCGAGACGGAGCCGGAGAAGGTGCGCGACCAGCGCGCCAGCGCGACCTTTTGGATCACGTCGCCGATCTGCGCCGGCAGGCGCAGTTTGAAGCGGTCCCACATCTCCTTGCCGCGCTCGGTCTTCTTCCACTGGAAGAAGCCGACGGCAAGGCCGATCGCGCCCGGGATGAGGATGAACCAGTAGCCGGTGAGGGCGTGGGAAACCGAGACGCAGAGCTGCGTCGGCGCCGGCAGGCCGGAGCCTTCTTCGGGGTGTTCTTCGGCCAGTTCTTCGAAGACTTTGGCGAAGACCGGGATGACGAAGGCGACGATCGCGATCAGGGCGAAGGCGGCGAAGCCGAAGACCAGCAGCGGGTACATCAGCGCCGATTTGACCTGGCGGCGCAGGGCGTCGGCCTTCTCCACCTGGAAGGCGACGCGGTCGAGCGCGTCCTCGAGCCGGCCCGACTGCTCGCCGGAGCGGACCATCGCCCGGTAGAGGCGGTCGAAGACTTCCGGGTGGCGGGTCATCGCCTGCTCCAGCGTGCTGCCCGCCTCGACGTCGGCGCGCACACCGGCGACCGCCGCCTTGATCTTCTCGTCCTGGGTCTGTTCCTCCAGCGTGTGCAGGGTGCGCAGCATCGGCATCCCCGAGGCGACCAGGGTGGCGAACTGGCGCGAGAAGATCGCCAGTTCGCGCACGTCGACCTTCTTCCAGCGTTTGAACAGGTCCTCGATCGCGAAGGGCGCCTTCTTCTCGCTGACGTCGAGGACGATCAGGCCGCGCTGGCGCAGCTGCTCGGTGACCTGAGCCTTCGACTCGGCCTCGAGCTCGCCCGCGGTCGCCGCGCCGGCGACGTCCATCGCGCGGAAGGCGAAGGTGCTTGCGGCGGCCATCGCCTACGCCCCCTGGTTGTAGGTGGGGGGTGCGGTGGGGGCCGGCGGTGCGGGCACCCCCGCGGGGGTGCCCCCTCCCATTGCGCCGTTGTCCTGCATCATCCCGGTCGGCACCGCCTCGGAGCCGATCAGGCGCTTCAGCTCCTCCGGCACCGAGGCGCGCTGCTCGGCCAGGGTGCGGGTGATCTTGCCTTCGCGCACCAGCCGCGCCAGGTCGGCGTCCATCGTCTGCATGCCGACCGCGCCCGAGGTCTGCACGGCGGCGTAGATCTGGTGGGTCTTGCCCTCGCGGATCAGGTTGCGGATCGCCGGCGTCGGCACCAGCACCTCGGTGGCGACGACGCGGCCCATCCCGTCGGCGGTCGGCAGCAGCTGCTG
>Ga0075423_10003240_pt1 | contig 14971 bp, 14 predicted proteins | sample SoiMethybrSBSTD2_FD_80114 | JGI IMG/M metagenome (GOLD analysis project Ga0075423, IMG submission 80114) | Bulk soil microbial communities from a Populus tree surrounding site in Tennessee, USA - Soil MetaG P. TD hybrid SBSTD2 | ecosystem: Environmental > Terrestrial > Soil > Tree plantation...
GATGGTCGAGACACCAGCCTCTGAAGGTGTTGGTGCGTCGCTGTCACCGGACGGGCGGTGGGTGGCGTACACATCCGATTCGACCGGTGGTTCGGAAGTGTGGGTGCGTCCGTTTCCAGGGCCGGGCGCGCCCATTCGCGTGTCGCCAAATGGCGGCATCGAGCCAGTGTGGTCGCGGAGCGGCAAGGAGCTGTTCTACTTTCAGGGCGCGAGTCTGATGTCGGTTGCCGTCGAAACGGGCGGCGCGTTCAACTTCAAACCGCCGACCCGTCTCTTCGAGAGCGCCTATCAGCGCGGCACGCAACCACCAACCTACGACGTCGCCAGCGATGGACGATTCGTGATGGTGAAGTCGGACTCGCCGACCAGCAACACCGTGTCAGTGATCCTCAACTGGCAGGAGTTGGTCCGCGCGAAAAACTAGTCCTGAGTCCTTGGTCCTTGGTTCCTGGTCCGTGCTTGGTCCTTGGTCCCTCGTCCGATGCGACGAAGGGACACAGGACGACTGCGGACTCAGGACGGACCACGGACTCGGTGCCAAGGCCCAAGGACTATCGTCAAGCAGCCGGTTCGTACCACAACACCACGTTGCCGTTGTGGAAGCTGCGCGACTGCTTCAACTTCAGATCGTGCTTCCCTTTCACGCCTTCGAAGAGCGTACGCCCTTCTCCAAGCACCACTGGTGTCATCACGAACTCGTATTCATCGATGAGCCCCGCCTGCGCGAGCTGCGAGACGATGCTACCGCTGCCGAGAATGGTCAGGTCGCCACCCGACTCCTTCTTCATCGCGGAGATGACCGCCGCGGGATCGTCCTTGACGATCTTGGTGTTGCTCCAGTCGGCCGACTTGAGCGAGCGGGAAAAGACGACCTTCGGCAGGCTGTTCATCTGCTCGGCTACCTCTGGAAAATCGCGCCGCGCCGGCGGTGACGGCCAGTAGCTCTTCATGATCTCGTAAGTCTTCCGTCCCATGACGAGAATGCCGCCGTTCTTCGCGTTGTTGGAGACGAAGGCATTCCACTCGGCATCGTTGGGGTTCTTCGCCGACCAGCTGAAGTCGCCATTGGGCCCGGAGAAATACCCATCCAAGGTCAGTGAATCGAACGCGCGTAATTTCCGCATGTGTCTGCTTCCTGTTCGTTGAGATGAGTTGGCGATGACGCGAACGCGTGCGTCACCGATACCATTCGGAGCCAGGTGCAAGAACGAGACCCCAATATGGCCCGGCTCCGCACTCGACACGAACGCGGGGTCTGAAGACCCCGCTCTACGGTTTGCGCTCTTCCGCACGCGCGATGCCGAGCATGTTGCGCATCGCGTAGTTGCCCTCGTGGCAGGCGTACTCGAACGGCCGTTCGCTGGTCCGCGTCAGGTTCATCGCGAACGTCCACGGCCGAGTCCACGTCGAGGGATCGTCGAAGGTCACCGACCACTCCACCGTCTTCGCACCGGTCGGCGCGAAGCGCTCGATGAGGCGCAGCCGATCGCTCGATCCTCGGTAGGGCACCTTATCGGTGAAGTTCGTCGTCTCGACGACGAAGCTGTCGCCCTCGAAGTGGCCGCGTGCGTCGCCCATGTATTCGCGGATCGCCGCTCCCACGTGCGCACGGCCATCAAGCGGAATCACGCGAGTCTCGTTGACCATCTCGTAGCTGATCGCCACGAACCCGGGGCCCTGCACGATCTCGTACGAGTTGCCGTAGATCGCCGGCATCATCGATCCAGGAATACCGCGTGTGATACAGCGGTCGTACAGACTGCGGTCCTCGTACGAGTCGGCCTCGCCACGCCCCTGCCGCGCCTTCGCGCGCGCGGCAGCGCGGGTGCGCGCCTCCGCCGTCTGCGGCGGAATCTTTCCATCCGGCGGATCGACGACCAGCCACGCGCGGCTGTTTTTCGGGTTGTGATTCTCGAACCAGTGCAGCGGGCTTCGCAGCTCCCACCGCTGCTTGTGGGCCTCGACCCGCTCCTCGTTGCGCTGCTCGTTCAGTGTCGCGAGCTCGGCTGGGCTGATCTCGGTGAGCGAGCGGCCCTTGAGCGAATCGGGCCGTTCCATGGGAATGAGGCTTTCGTCGCTATTGGTGTACGCGCCCTGTAGATCAGGATCGCCCCACGGCGTGCGCGCCACCGCATCGCGGGCTCGAGTCTGCGCGAGGCCGGTCGCGACGACGACAATCGAAAAGAGGACGGGGAGTGCAACGCGCATAGCTGTTCTTCGTGTTCTTCGTGTCCTTCGTGGCGCTCTTCGTGCTCTTCGTGTCCTTCGTGGCTACTTCACGAAGACTTCCATGATCTCGACCGCAGTCGAGCCAGTGTTGTGGAAGCCGTGCTGCGTCCCCGCTTTCATGTAGTACGGCTGCCATGCGGGCACGTTCGCGGTCTGACCCCCGTCGAGATCGACGACCATCGAACCGGAGACAGGAATGAACAGATGGAACTTGACGTCGTTGTGCGCGTGCCTCGCACGCTTGCCCCCGGCCTCGACGACGACACGGATCACGCGGATGTCCGACTGGTCGCGCAGCACGGCGTTGCTGATCGCGACGTTGCCTTCACCGTTCAGCGCGCGCAGCGGAGTCGTCCGATCGCCGAGGGTTGGACTGGTTGGCGCGGCGGTCTGCGCCGCAAGCGCTACAAGGGAGATCGCCGCAAGTGCGAACGCGATGATGAAGGGGCGTTTCATAGGTCCTCCCAATGAGCACACCTTACCACTGACGCGCGGTTCGATGTTCGACGTTCGATGTTCCGGTTCCGAGTTCCGGTTGCTGTATACTCCGCCCGAACGTGGAGAGGAGGTCGTCGTGAAACGCTCCATCATCGTGTCGCTCGTTTTGCTGGCCGCGGTGGTCGTTCAGGCGCAGCGTGAAGGCGGCGCGGGCGCCGGACAGGGACAACCGGCCGCCGGTGGCCGCGGCCCAAGTCCGGAGCAGCAGGCGGCCATTGCCAAACAGGAGGCGCTCGAGAAAGCGACGCCTCAGCTGCAGGTCACCGAAGACGTGCTCAGTCTCGCGATTCCAGGCCACACGATTGGCGAAGCGGTCGGCGTCGCCAAGAACTCGAAGGGACACCTGTTCGTGTTCACGCGCAGCGGCAACGTCGGTCCGGCGCGCGGCTCGACGGCGTCGCAGCTCTTCGAATTCGATCAGAACCTGAAGTTCGTCAAGCAGTGGGGACCCGACAACTACGCGGCGTCGTTTGCGCACACGGTGCGCGTCGACAAGTACGACAACGTGTGGATGACCGACGAAGGATCGAACATGGTGGTGAAGTTCGATCCACAGGGCATGGTGAAGCTGGCGCTCGGCCGCAAGCCTGAAGCGATCGACTTCCTCGAGCGCTTCGTCGAGCGCGGCGAGAAGGACGAAGTGCGGTTCCCGGTCGGCACCACTGGCACGTTCGGACGTCCCACCGACGTCACGTGGGACAGCTCGGACAACATCTTCGTCGCCGACGGCTACAGCAACTCGCGCGTGGTCAAGCTGGCGAAGGACGGCACGTGGCTGAAGAGCGTCGGCACGCGCGGCGCCGGCAACAACCAGTTCAACACCGTGCATGCGATCACGGTCGACGCGAAGAACAACATCTACGTCGCCGATCGCGGCAATCGCCGCATCCAGGTGTACGACGCCGATCTGAACTTCCTCAAGTCGATTACGTCCGCGGCCGCACCATGGAGCGTCTGCACATCACCCGCGCCGAATCAGTATCTGTTCAGCGGCGACGGCAACGGCAAGATCTACAAGATGGATCTCGACGGGAATCTGCTCGGATGGGCGCAGGTCGGCAAGGGTCACGGCCAGACGACGTGCCTGGTCCACGAGCTGCACTGCGAGTCCGACACCGTGCTCTACAAGGGCGATTGCTCGACGTGGACCGTCGAGAAGATCACGATCAAGGGCGGTGGCAAGGCTGCCTCGACGTCGACGAAATAGGTAGCGGAGGAGACAGAGGGAACGGAGTTTATTCACACGGAGAAACGGGGGAAACGGAGATCATCAAACCAAAGATCTCCGTTACCTCCGTTCCCTCCGTGTGATCAATTCTCCGTTACCTCCGTCTTCGCCGTTCACTTCTTGGGCTCGTACCGCAAGATATAGAGCCCGCTTCCCACCCGATCCGATGCGTAGGCGAGTCCTCGCGCATCGATGTCCACATCGTTGATCTGAATCGCGACCGGCTGCCCCTTCTCCACTGGATGCGATCGCGCGTTGGTCTTCGGGATGTAGTAACCCAGTTCCTCGATGCGGTACGGATTCGACAGATCGACGACGCGAATGCCGGCGTTGAAGTAGGCGAGCCAGGCGATCTTGTTCTCGAAGCGATTGAGACGCCCGTTCACGGTCTCCGCAGATTGATGCGGCCCGAAGCGTCCACCCTTCGAGCAGAAGTTCCCCACCGGCACCTGCCACACCGACACTGGAAACGGCTTGGTCTCGTTGGTGATGTCGAGCATGTAGGTGCCCGAGCGCACGCCGTTGGTGCACGGCGCCATATCCGCGGCACCGCCGGCTTCGTCGACGATGAACGCGTAGCGGCGCGGCAGCGCCTGCGGGCCGAAGTTGGGTACCTTGTCGTAGACGATCGGCGACACGGTGTGCGGCCCGCGATGCGGTGGGTTCATGTCGATCGACCACACCAGCTTTGGGTTGGCCGGATCGGCGATATCGAATTCAGCGGCCCAGCCCGATGTGCGATAGCCGACGTACAGCCGTTTGCGCTCTTCATCGACGATTGGGTGATGCGCGTACTGACCTTCGTATCCCGCCTCGCCTTCCTTCTGGCTGGGCAGCACCGCGCGGCCGACGAACTTCGGCGCCCGTGGATTTTTCACATCGAAGATCTGGATCACGACGTTGCGGAACCCCGGTTCGCCTGAGGCGGCGTAGAAGTAACCGGTATCCTGCGACCACCAGCCTTTGTGCGCGCGAAACTTGAAGCTGCCGCCGCATCCCTGACCGCAGGAGTTCGGCGGCGTGCCGGTGATTTCCGCCACCAGTGAGATCTTGCTCGGATCGCTCGCTCGCGTCGTGATGTCGAAGATCTGGTACTTGAGATCCTGCCCGGTCTCGCCCTCGGTCAGCACCTCGGAGTTGCGAATCAGGTAATCGCGGCCGGAGCCATCGAACTTGTAGTCGTAGACGACCGAGACCGAACGCGAATTCCTGTTCGCGTCATTCGGAATGTGCCACACCAGCTTCGGTTTCGATGGATCGGCGACGTCGAGAATCGAGGTGCCGTTCCATTCGTCCTTGCCGGTGATCGGATTGCGCTTCGGCTTGCCGTCCCAGTAGCTCTCATGATGACCGACATAGACCCAGCTGCCGTTTGCGGCATCAGCGAGCGTCGTGACGACGAGCGCTTCGCGGCCTTGCAGGTCGTGATAGCCGACGAGGCGCACATTGCGCGCATCCTCGGCCTGCGGATCGGAGCGACCGCCGGCGCCCAGACCACCAACGACGACCACCGCAAGAAGAATGCGTCGCATGGTTCACCTCTTCTGCACACTCGATCGCCAAACCACAAACGCCGTGACGACTCCGAGCGCGATCAGGACTTGACGTTCGGTCGATGCATTGAATGGATCGCGCCAGACCTTCAGCTCCAACCGCGTTCGCGTCCATCCGCCCTTCGCATAGAGCTCGTCGTACGACCGCGTCTGCAGATCGTGCGCTTCAACCGCCGCCGGATCGTCACCCTGTCCGAACGTGAGCGGCCCCGGCAGCGTCGGCAGCTGGCTGCGGGGATCGACCACCCAGTTCACGAACTTGACGGCAAGGCTTCGGTCCTCGGACGGCGGCCACAGCGCCACGATCAACAGCGCGACGACGAGGAGCGTCCACCACTGGCGAGGGCTCGGCTGCCACATGTCAGGCGCTCACGCGCGGGCGGCAAGCGCCATCAGCTGACTCGCGTCGGACAGACGATCGGTCCGGGCGATCGCGTCGGCGAGCGCGTCTCGTCGTGCCGCGTTCAGCAGACCGCCGACATTGTCATCGAACTTGGCGCGCAGCTCATCGTCGCTCATCGGATTCTCTGCCGAGCCGCGATTGTATTCTTCGAGCTCGTCGATCACGCGGCCGTCTATCAGCGTCACGCGCACAGCGCCCTTGAATCGGCCGGGGCCAGGGTATGACGGATCGACGTGATAGTGCACCTTGCGGGCGAGGGCCAGCACGTCGGGGTTGAGCCGCGTCGAATCGCCGTAAGCATTCTTCCCCAGCTCGCCCGTGTAGAGCGCCTCGGCGAGCGTGTACTGCAGGCACACGCGGCAGTGCGCGCGGGAGGCCGGCGCGATCTTCTCGGCGACCGGCTCGCAGACAATCGACACGTTGAACTCGGCCACCGGACATTCGATGCTGGCGATGCGATCGTGTGTGATCCCGTGCTGATGCCGCACTCGCAGGATCGCCGACACGTAGGGATGCAGCACGTGCGCAGTCGGAAACGGCTTGAACGAGGCGTTGCGGCTCTCCCAGTACTCACCGAGTTGATCGACGATGCGATCGAGGCGTTTGGGGATGGCAGGATCCTGCAGGTGAGACGCAAACAGCCCGAAGCGGCCCTCGAAGATCTTCGGCGGACCCGTGACGCCCGCCTTGGCCAGCATCGCCGCGGCGATCCCGCTCTGCGCCGCCCATCCCGAATGCAGAAACTTCGTATCGGTGCCGTCGACCCAGCACTCGAGCACACCGGCCGCGAAGCTGCCGCACGTGCCGGCGGCATACGCGAGCTGCTGTGCGTCGAGACCGAGCAGCTTGCCTGCTGCATACGCGATCCCGAACGGCGCGAAGAGTCCAGTGGGATGAAACCCACGACGATGGAACTGGCCGGACGCCACACTGCCGACCCGACACGAGATCTCGTTGGCGATCGCGATCGCAAGGATCAGATCGCGGCCCGAGATCGGGCGCGTCTCCGACAGCGCAAGGGACGAGGCGACGGCCGGGCTGCTCATGTGCACGATCGATTCGTTGTGGGTGTCGTCGAATTCGAGTGCCTGCGGCAGCGCCGCGTTCGCCAGCGCGGCGGCAGTCGGCGCTACGCGATCACCAACGCCGATGATGCGACACCACCCCGGCGGCGACATCGCGATCGCAGCTGCGGTGGTCGCGCGTCCGAAGGGCGTCTCCGCGCCCGCGAACGCGAGACCGAGCACATCGAGAATGCGGCGCTTGGTGGCGTCGACCACGTCGTGAGGGAGGTCGTCGAACGTGACGCGCGACACCCAGTCGGCTACCTGACTCGCGAGCGGCACGCTACTCACCGGGTGCAAAGCGGCGCAGCGACCACGCCAGCGCGGCGGCGACGATCAGAAAGCCGCTCATCGCGGCCAGGCCCGCGGTAGCCGATCCTGTTTCATCGCTCAGCCATCCCATCACGTACGGTCCGACGAACCCGCCGGTGGTGCCGATCGAGTTGATGAACGCGAGCCCGCCGGCAGCGGCCATGCCGGTGAGGAAGCGCGGCGGAATCGTCCAGAAGATCGCGCGCGCCCCGTTCACGCCGGTGACGGCCACACCCAGCCAGATCACCGACAGCCAGAAGTGATGCCTGAACACGATCGCTCCCAGGAAGCCGCACGCCGAGACCGCGCACGAGTACGCGAGGTTCGCCACCTTGCTCGCCCCTCGGTCCACGTGGCCAGCCCACAGAATCATGCCGATGACGGCGGCGAGGTAGCACGCGCTGCTGACGAAACCGATCTGGATCTCGGTGAGCTTGCCCTCGCGCAGAATCAGCGGCAGGAAGATGCCGATGCCGTACGAGCCGACCAGGAACCCAAACTGCACCAGCGCGAGGATGATCACGCGGATGTCGCGCACCGCGGCACCGAGGTGACGCACCTCGCGCGGGCGGTGCTCGGCGGCGAGCCGTTCGCGCACGATGCGGCGTTCATCATCGCTGAGCCACGACACATCCTCGGGGCGATCGGCCAGCAGCCACAGCAGGCTGATGCCGATCAACACCACTGGCAGCCCTTCGATGATGAACATCCATTGCCAGCCGGCGATGCCACCAACGCCATCGAGCGTGAGCAGCCATCCCGAGATGGGACCGCCAATCACCGATGAGATCGGAATCGCGACCATGAACCACGCGATCATCCGTGTCCGGTACTGCGCCGGAAACCAGGTGCCGAGGTAGAAGGCGACGCCGGGAAAGAACCCGGCTTCGGCGGCGCCAAGCAGCAGACGCAGCGTATAGAAGCTGTTCGGACCGGAAGCGAGCGCCGTCGCCGCCGACATCAGCCCCCACGAGATCATGATCCGCGACAGCCACACCCGCGCGCCGACGCGATAGAGCGCGATGTTGCTGGGGATCTCGAGCAGGCAGTAGCCGACGAAGAACACGCCGGCGCCGAAGCCGAACGCCGTCGCGCTGAGCCCGATCGCCTCGTTCATCTTCAAGCCGGCGAAGCCGACGTTGTTGCGATCGAGGTAATTGAAGATGTAGGCGAGGATCAGGATCGGCATCAGCCGCCAGCCGATCTTCGCGAAGACGCGTCGTTCCGCGTCCGATGCGGATGAAGCGGCGACGGGCACGGTCAGGCGATTCTACTCGGACTGGGTGTACCCCTGGACGTTCGGCAGCCGCTTGAGTCCGGCTTCAATCGCGATGTCGAGTCTGTTTTCCGGCGGCGGCAGTGGGCACGTCGTGAACGGCGAGTAGGCACAGGGCGGGTTGCTCGCCATATTGAAATCGAGGACGGTGAACTCACCGTTCTTCACCTGATGCGGAGTCAGAATCCGATATCCGCCGTACGTCGCCGTGCCGTTCGTCCGATCCTTGAACATCACGAAGAACGGCTCACTCGGGCCCGAATCGAATGCGGTGAGACGCCATTCGCGATCGGCGAGGCGGAACACGAGCTGACCGGCGGCGGTGAAATCCACCGTCCCGCCTCGGACGTCGGCAACTTTCACCGGCCGCGGTTTGTCGAACGCATCGAACCGCGCCGACACTCGCCAGCGTTGATCCGGCGGGAAGGCTTCCACTGTCGGCGGCTGTTTCATCGCCGGGTGCGCCTGATCGATGCCGGTGACGAAGTGCCGACCGTCGGGCAGCGCCTCCATCGCCAGGACCACCGATCCGACCGTCATGCCGTCGGCGTACTTCGTCGGCGCGGTGACGGCGGTTCCGTCGGACAGACGCACGGGCGATCGCGGAGCCGGGACGACGGTGATCGCGTCGCCGCTGCGTTGAAACACCCCCCCGCGATCGGGAGAGGCCGATGCGGGCAGCACGATCGGCAGCGACGTGTCGGATCCGAACGGTGTCTCGCCCTCGGGAATCGGCCAGATGCCGACGATCGCGAGGATGTCGCCGATGTGCTGCTGCTCGTCGTGCCATTCGGCGTATTGCTTCTGATACGTCGCTGCATCGACCGCGGGCGGCTGCGGCCACGCATTGCGTGAGCAGGCCGCGAGCAGAAGGACGAACGGGGTCAGACCCCATATACGAGTCATATCAACCCTTTGAGTCGTTCCGTACAGGGGTCTGACCCCATAGTCAGGCCATCGATGGGGTCTGACCCCGGGCAACACGCGCGTGAACGGGCACGGCCAGGTTCACGAGCTCGCCAACATCCTCGAGCGTGTCGATGCGCCAGCACATGTCGATCAGCGCATCGACGTCGGCGGCGGGCAGCACCAGCACCGCCTGATCGCGGAACTTGCTTTCCAGTTGCTTGTCCGTGAGAGGGCGATGGACGTTGCCAAGCGACTGCTCCACGAACTTCGTCAGGCGGCGGCCGTCCTTCAGCTCGACCTCGATGTGCGACTGATCCTCGGTGATCGTCGGATCGCCAACCGCGGTGGTCGCCTCCCGCACGCGCGTGATCGCGGGATCGTTCACCGCGTCATCGGTGTACTCGCGTAGCCCCCCCTTACCTCGCACCAATCCGACGGCGGCGCCGTGATACACGGAGAACTTTCCTTGCAGCCCGCGGGTGATGTTCTGCTGGTTGCACAGATCGAGCACCAGCGGCGCGACGCGCAGCTTCACGGCGACGATCGATGCCGGATCGACCCTGTGCTCGTCGTGAATCTGGATCGCACCGTCGATGGTCGGATGATTGACGATGCCGCAGGGGAAGGGCTTGTAGGTGTTCTCGCGCAAGTCGAAATCGACACCAAGGCGCGTGGTGATCTTCGACAGATCGCGCGACGCGGCCATCACGTGCGCGAAGCCGCGCGCGCCTTCGATGCCGCGCTCACCCGACGTAAAGCCGGCGCGCGCCAGCAGCGCCGACGCGTAGCCGTTCTGCGCCGACCGTCCGGGATGAAAGGCCTTGCCCATCGATCCGAACATCTCGCGCAGGCCGGCTGCCTGCGTGGCTGCGAGGCCGAGCGCCCACACCATCTGCTGCACCGACAGGCCCATCAACTTGCCGACGGCGGCGGCCGCACCAACGCCACCAATCGTTCCCGTGATGTGCCAACCGACGTCGTAGTGCGACGGGTACACGGCGTTGCCGACGCGCGACGCCGCCTCGAAGCCGAGGATGAACGCTTCGACGACATCGCGCCCGCGCACCGGAGTGGCGCTCGCATACGCGAACAATGCCGACGACACCGGCGAACTCGTGTGGCTGTAGTTCTTCGGCGTCGTATCGTCGTAGTCCTCGACGTGCGAGCTGATGCCGTTCATCAGCGATGCGTGCAGCGGATCGAGCCGCTCCGCGCGGCCGATGACAGCCGACGTACGCTCGCCCGAGAACGGCCCGAGCGCGCGCATCGCGAGATCGACTGCAGGATGCGGGCTGCCGCCGATCGCGCAGCCGAGCACGTTCAGAATCGATCGCTTGGCTTCGTGTTGGACGTCGGCGGGTATATCGGCGAGACGTGAGGAGACGAGGTAGGTTGCGAGAGCGAGAGTTTCTGACATGAGAGGCTGCTGTTCGACGTTCGATGTTCGACGTTCGCGTAGTTCAACGTTCGATGTTCGACGGCGCGAGAGCCGAACCGGAACACCGGAACGTGGAACGAGAGCGAACCTCGAACGTCAAACGTCGAACCGCGAACGGCGTGTTGCGGTTATTGCTGCTGCTGCGTCCCGCGCGCGCCGCCGCCGCCCTGACTACCGAACAGGCGCTTCCCGTCGGACGTGGTGATCGTCGCCAGGCCGATGTTCGTCGACGTCGCAATCTTCGCGCGCACGCCGCTCACCGTGACCGTGTCGCCCGCCTTCACCGTGTCGCGGCGCCAGCCCTGACGGAACAGTGAGTTCGGAGGTCCGCCTTCGACCTTGAAGGTCGTCACCTTGCCGGTGTCGGGATCCTTCGCCTCGACGTGCGTGTAGATGTGCGGATTCATCCACTCCACCTTGACCACTTTGCCGGTGAAGGTGATCGGCTTGTTCGAGTCGAACTCCGCCGACACGGAATGGTGCGCTGCGAGCGGCACCGTGAACATGAGAACCGCGCCGGCCACGCACCACAACAACGCCTTGCGTACCATGGATACCTCCTGCTGTATCCGTTCAAAGAATCAATGCGGTCCGGCTTCCGCCTTCGCTCGTTCCGAGCTTCGGCGAGACGGACACTACGTACCCGCCTAGTCGATATCTTCCGGAGCCTTCCACACTTTGATCGCGCCGTCGAGAATGCTGTGGAGATTGTTCTCGTCGCACGAGTACTCCATGATCACGTCGCCCTTCGGCTTGATCCGCCACGTCCGCAGATTCATCCAGTCCTGCGTGTAGGTCTTCGGGTCGTGCACGGTGACCGTGTGCTCGATCGTGTCCGAGTCGAGACGCTTGAGCGTGTTGGTCAGCTTCAACTGCTTGCTGTGCGGATGGCCGGCGGTATCGAGCTTCGTGTAGCCGTTGAAGCCGCTCGTCTCGATGACCAGCGTGTCACCATCCCAATGCCCCGTCGAGACGCCATTCCAGGTCTCGGGCAGATCCTCCGGCCACTTGAATCCGGCCTCGAGCGGCACCCAATGGAACCAGGTGTTCTGCTCGAAGAGGAACGCGAGCGCTGTCGGGCTGTGGACGATCTGCAGGCCATGCGGCGAGTTGATGTTGCGCGACATGCCGAACGGGAGGCAGTTGCCCGCGTAGTCACCGTTGGTCACCGGGTCGTAGATCTTCCACTGGCGAAGTCCCCAATCGGTGTAGGGCAAATCGTAGGTACGCGGTCCGCCGGCCGCAGCCGCTTTCGCATCGGGCAGCGGCTCGCCCTTGCGCGCGAAGGTCAACGGCTTGCGCGTGGCCGGATCGAGCGGACCGCCGGCGCGGCCCCCAGCCATATCGGGCGTGTAGGGGTTGTTCCAATGACCGCTCAAATCAGGCTTGCCATCGGCCAGCTTCGGCGCGGGACCGGCTGGCGCCTGCGGCGCCGCACCACGACCGCCGCGCTGGGCCATCACCGTCGGCGCTGCACAAACGACCATGATTGCGGCTGCGGCCGCTAGGTGCAGAAGAGTTCGAATGCGCACGGTCTGTCTCCTCGGCGTCAGTAACTCCGACATAGCTTACACCGCTGGGCCTCCGCTGATCTCTACTCACGCGGGGGCTGAAGCCCCCGCTCTACGAAACGTCCATCCGCCCGAATCACCGTTCGGGCAGCGCGAAGGCAACCAGCGTGTTTCCCGAAGGAATCAGCACATACTGCCGGCCGTCCAGCATGTAGGTCATGCCGGTGCCGCCCCAAATCGGCGAGCCCGTCCGGTACGACCACAGCCGCTTGCCGGTGCGCGAATCGAACGCGTTGAAGTTGCTCTCGTTGTCGCCGGCAAACACCAGGCCCGAAGCGGTCGACATCACCCCGGCGAGATTGGCAGTCGGAAACTTGAATTCCCATTTCAGCGCGCCGGTCTTCGGATCGATCGCGCGGAGAGCGCTGTAGTCGGGCTGCGGCAGTTTCTTCACTCCCCCGCCGGTCGATGGCCGCCCCGGAATGATCTCCTGTCGACGCGGTGAGTAGTACGCGCACGTCTCGCGCGCCATGACGAAGAACGTCTGCTGTGCAGGATCAAACGAAGGTGGATTGAACACCGTTGCGCCGCGCAGATCGGGCACGCACTGCGTGGTCGCTTCCGAGCCACCGGGCGGAATCACACCGTCGTTGAGCACGATCGGACCATCGGGGCCGATCTCGCGCGCCCACTTCGTGCCGGTGAACGGCTTGCCGACCAGCAGCTCGCCGGTGGTGCGATCGAGCGTGTAGAAGAACCCGTTGCGGTTGGCCACCATCACGACCTTGCGCATCCGGCCGTTGATCGTGAGATCGGCCAGCACCGGGATGTGCGTCGAGTCCCAATCGTGCGTGTCGTGCGGCGTGAACTGATAGTGCCACTTCAATGTGCCGGTGTCGGCATCAACGGCAACGATCGACGCGGTGTAGAGGTTCTTGCCCTTGCGCTCGTCGCCGTAGTAATCCGGATTCGGGTTGCCCGTGCCCCAGTAGAGAAGATTCAGTTCGGGATCGTATGAACCGGTGACCCACGTCGCGCCGCCGCCTCGAGGCAGCACTTCTTCGTGCGACCAGGTCTCGCTGCCCGCCTCACCCTTCGCGGGAACGGTGTAGAAGCGCCAGATGCGCTTGCCCGTCTTGGCGTCGTACGCATCGATGAACCCACGCGTCGGCAGATCGCCGCCGGAGTTGCCGGTGATGATCTTGTCCTTGACGACGAGCGGCGCGGCGAGCAGCGCGTGACCGGTCTTGTAGTCGTCTACGACTGTGTCCCACACGATCTCGCCGGTATTGCGATGCATCGCGAGCAGGTGCGCGTCGAGCGTGCCCAAGTACAGCAAATCGCCCAGGGCCGCGAAGCCGCGGTTCGACGGGTTGCTGCCGCCGTAGGTCAACGCCGGCGGAAGGATGCGCCGATACCGCCAAATCTGACGACCGGTTCGTGCATCGATCGCCCACGCGTAGTTGTTGTTGCCGGTGATGTAGAGCACGCCGTCCATCATCAGCGGCGTCGACTCGAACCCGCGGCCGATGATCATGCCCTCGGCTTGAAACGTCCACTGTGCGGCGAGTCGGCCGACGTTGTCAGGTGTGATCTGCTTCAGCGGACTGTGGCGGCGGCCGGAGTAGTCGCCGGAATACTGCAGCCATCGTGACGGGTTGCCAAGACCAGCGAGCAGATCCTGCGCCGTCACCTCCGGTAGTTTCGGCGGCGGCATCGCTGGCACTTCGCTCACCAGCGGCGCACCGGTGTTGTCCTGTGCGACGAGCGCTGACGCGGCCGCTGCCGCAAGTGCCACGATCGCGATCCCTATGCCCAGTCTCACGCAAGCACCCTTCACGGCACGTCCAAAGGACGTGCCCTACGAGAGCCGCTTAGAAGCTCTCGTGGGGCCGGTCCTGTGGACCGGCCTATTTCGGATTCGACACGATCACCTGTTTCAACGCCGCGGAGTCGATCGGGAGTTCAGCGCTCCCTGCAGGACTACCATTGGATTTCATCAAGAACGTGACGAGATCGACGTAGGTTTGCGTGCCCAACGTATCGGGCGCGTCCTGCGGCATCGAGGCGCGGATGGTTTTCACGAGATCGTCGGCGCTCGACCCGTTCCAGCGCGAAAAAAACTCCGGTCCGGCGAGCGCCGGTGCGCCGGTGTCGCCGAGCAAGTCGGCCTTGTGGCACGGTGCACACGATTGTTTGTAGGCGTTCTGTCCGCGAGTGGCCTGAACCTCGGTGAAGACGCCATCCCAGATCGTGCGCTTCGATTCCTGCGCCATACCCGAAAAATTCCCGACTAGCGCGAGGCTCGCGGCAATCATCAGAACCCGTGACACGCGCATCATCCTACCCTTTTTGAGGCGCACCGCCGACGAGACGGGGTCAGACCCCGGTGACGCCTCGACTCAAGGGGTTGAGTCGAGGCGCGATCGGGGTCTGACCCCGTTGAAAGTACAATCCGCGGATGCAGAAATCGCGTATGCGTGGTGTGGTCCCCATGCTTGCTCTGGGCGCCGCACTCGCTGTGGGCTCGTGGCCGGCCGCGCAGGAAAA
>Ga0075423_10003242_pt1 | contig 14966 bp, 14 predicted proteins | sample SoiMethybrSBSTD2_FD_80114 | JGI IMG/M metagenome (GOLD analysis project Ga0075423, IMG submission 80114) | Bulk soil microbial communities from a Populus tree surrounding site in Tennessee, USA - Soil MetaG P. TD hybrid SBSTD2 | ecosystem: Environmental > Terrestrial > Soil > Tree plantation...
AATTCCGAATTGCCGGAGTGGACTATTTCGCGAGGTGCAAGCAGCATTCAGCCGCTTTGGAAAGGCTGTGAGATCTTCTATCGCGACCGGGGGAATCCCGCGCCTACAGCTCCCTTAATGCGGAGGGGATCGGCAGACGTGCTGCGCGAATGGCGGGGAGCAGTCCACCGATAAGGCCCATCGTCAGGGCATAGATCAAGCCTGTTACCAGCAGTTGAGGCGTGACCCGGAAGGCGAAGGCGACTTGGCTGAAGGTTTGAAAGTTCATCGTCGACGTCTGATAACCGTTGAATGCAAGATAGGCGCCGATTCCGCCGATGAGGCCGCCGATTCCGCCGAGGATGACAGACTCTGCGAGGACTGACAGCAGCACCGACGACGTGTTGAATCCCAACGCACGCAGCGTCGCAATTTCACGGGTTCGCGAAGCGACAGCGGTATACATCGTGAGAATGGCACCGAACACGGCCCCGATGCCCATCAGGGTTGCCACGCCAAACCCGAGCGTATTGATCAGACGAGTCATCGTTTGTGACTGGCTTTGGTAGTATTCGCTCTCGCGGCGCACCACGACATTGACCTGTGGATTCTTCATGAGCCATTCGTTGAAAGGTTCGAATGACGCAATGGTGTCCAGTTTCACCATGACCAGGCTGAAGGAGTTTGGGCGACGGTAAACGTCCTGGAGCGTGTGGACGTCACACCAGATCTCGGTTTCAGCCACTCCACCGTCCGCCTCGAAAATGCCCGAGACGATCCAGCGGTTCTTGCCGGCAACGATCGTATCGCCGATATTCAGGCCGGCGAACTGATGGTTCGCTGCTCTACCGACAATGACCTCGTTCGTACTGAAGCGGAACATGCGGCCTTCGACGATCGACATATCTTCGCGCAACGGCATGCCCGTCGGTTCGATTCCGCGCATCGGAACATTGGCGGGAGACGTTGGTGAGGATTTCTTTGGAAGATCGATGACGACGTACAGTTCCGCCGATGCCATCGCATGGTCGCCCTCGTGACGAATGCCAGGCGCCTCCTTGATGATCCTGGTTTCTGTGCCCTCGATTCCACTCGTCATTTCAGTGTCCGATCCAGCTCTCATGACCAGGGCGCGTTCCGCTGAACCGGATCCCGTCATCGCACTGGAAAACCCCGCGGAAATCGACAATACCGACACGAAAACGACGACGACACCGGCGATCCCGATGATGGCGACGGCCGAAGAACCCAGCCTGCCCGGGATCGTGCGCAGGTTCAGCATCATTACGGCGCTCGTCTGTCTGAGCCACCTCAAGCGAGTCCTCCTGCCGTATACACTAGGCTATGTTGCGTCATTTAATTCCTTCTGAGCGCGTCCGTTATCCGAAGGCGCATGGCTCCCATTGCCGGGATTGCGCCCGCAATCAGGCCCATCAACACCATAAGGGCGAATCCGATCGCGATGTCGCGTGGGGGCAGTGTGAAAATCGCAAGCAAGCCGCCGGTTGGGTCGCCGCGCTGCACAATGGCCCAGGCGACTGCGAGGCCGAACCCGCCTGCGACTACTGTTATGAAAAGGGATTCGCAGAGCACGAGCACGAGGATGCTGGTGTCCGTAAAGCCAAGCGTCTTCAGAACGGCAAGCTCGCTCGTGCGTTCGCGCACCGATTGCACCATGGTGCTGGCGGCAACCATACCGAACATGAAGAGGACGGTTGAAGCAATCGCGACAGTAATCGTGCCTATGTCGCCGACTTGCTTCGCGAAACCTTCAATAAAACCCTTTTCGGTCGTGGTTTTCGTCTCGGCTGGGGAATTCGCAAACATCGTGTCGAATGTCTGGCCAAGGTCGACGGCTCGCGACGGGTCCGCGATCTTGATCACGTACCAGCCGACATTCCCTTTCAGTTGCTCTGCGCGGTTTTCGTCGAGATAGTCGTACCTGAAAAAGAACTGCGTCTTATCGACGCTGGAGCCGCCATCATAGATTCCCACGATGTTGAATTCCCACGGCACCTTCGGTTGCCAGATCGACGACATCAATGGGATACGATCACCGATTTTCCAATTCAATCGAGTTGCCAGATCTTTGCCAACGATCGCACCCTGTTTGTCGGCCTGCCATGCTTTCGCCTGTTCCGCCGGCAGAATGAACTCCGGATAGACCGCGAGGAAAGGTCCCGGTTCTACTGCGATCGTCGTCAGGACATTCGTCGGCTGCTGATATGCGCCGTTGAACCAAGTCTGGTGCGTAGCAAACTCGACGCCTGGTGTGCTTTGGATCTGCCGCTGATACGAGATCGGCAACGGCAATATCAGCGTCACTTTATTGATCAGGACCAGCCTGTCCAATCCGGCAATGTCGACTCCAAGGCTGAACGCCGCCCGAATGGTCATGACGAGTCCGAAGAGCAGAAACGCTATGAACACCGAAAGCAGTGTGAAAGTGGTGCGGATCCTTCGACGCCACACGTTCATCCAGATCAGAGGAAGGAACTTCATGGCTGCCCGTTTCCAGAAAGGACACCTTTTTCCAAGTGCAACGTGCGGCGCGCCCGCCCCGCAGCGTGCGGATCGTGCGTTACCATGACAATGGTCTTGCCGTGGTCGTGATTAAGCGCCTGAAGCAGATCGAGAATCTCGTCGCCCGCTTTTCGATCGAGATCTCCCGTTGGCTCGTCGCAGAGAAGCAGAGTCGGGTCGGTCACGATGGCGCGCGCGATTCCAACCCGTTGTTCCTGACCTCCCGAGAGCTGGCTGGGATAATGCTTCGCGCGATCGGCCAGGCCTACCACTTTCAGCGCGATGGCCACCCGTTCTCTTCGGTCCGCTTTCGATAGTGTCGTGAGGAGGAGCGGCAGTTCCACGTTCTTTTCGGCAGTGAGCTTGGGAAGCAGATTGTAAAGCTGGAACACAAAGCCGATATTCTCGGAGCGCCATTTCGAAAGGCTGCTCCCGCGAAGTGAGCTTACTCGCAGACCGTCCACGTCCACGGTGCCCTCGGTTGGCGCATCTAGTCCACCCATCAGATTCAACAAAGTCGTCTTCCCGGAACCCGAAGGACCCATGAGCGCCAGAAAGTCAGCCTGAGGGATCTGGAGATTGATGCCCTTAAGCACGTCAATGCGTTCGTTTCCGCGCGTAAAGTGTTTATGCACATTCTGTATATGGACAAGACCCTTATCGTCCTGCCTGGCATCGACCTTTGAATTCATAGCACCAGTACTCGTAAAGATTGAGAAGGACTACGTATTTTAAAAGAAATCGAAGCTAGCGCGCACTGCTGATTAATCGCACGCCGCTTGCGAGAAGCGCGCGTACGTTAGCCAGCAACGATGCGCTTCGCCGCAAACCAGCGGTTTCCCGCGGGATCTTGAAAGATGGCCAAGCGTTCGCCAAACGGTTGGTCGCCAGGCGCCAAGATCGACGTCGCGCCGGCGGCAATGGCGCTGCGATATACGGCGTCGACGTCATCGGTGTGCATATAAAATCCGAACGGTCGTAGCCCTGTCTCGTCCGCTTCACCCATCTCCAGCATGGCTTCGCCGATACGGATGAATGCATGCACGATCCGTCCGGCATTCTCGTACAGACCCTCGACCCTGGCACCGAAGGCGCGCTCCAAAAAATCGATGAGCGGCCGCACCTTGGTGTTCGAGGGCAGCAGGCTCGGAGTGACGTGGCCCAGACCAATACCGATATAGTCCGGGCCAAAACGCGTGGCGATGAACCAGTAGTTGCCGAACGAGTCGGACACAAATGCGGCGCGCTCGCCGTAGGGCCGGTCGGCAGGCTCGCCTGTGCCGGCAGAACCGAGCGGAACAGCTCCCGCGTCTAGAGCGCGTTGGTAAGTTGTGTCGCAATCTTTCACGTACACGTGTAACGCAGCGGGACATTCCGTGCCGCGCAGGGACTCGCCTCCCATGACGATGAGATCTGAGTCGCCGATTCTCACACTCGCCACGAACCCGTCGGGCCCGTGGGGATGCCGGCCACTTTCCTCGGCGTCGAAGGTGTGCTTCATGAACTCGATCAATTTGTCTGCTTCGGGGATGCAGACAAAAGGAGTGATAGTAAGAATCACAGCGAATGTAGAAACATTGGATTCGATGGAGGTGGCCGTCATCGGTGTTCTCCTTGGAAATTCGGGTTGCAGTTCACGGCTAACGCGCGCTTTGAATCGGGCGTCCGGAAGATCGCGCAGTGTACCAGCGATTTCTGACAAGGCTGCAAATGTTGCATCAGCGGACGCTGTGTGTGCGGCGCCGGCCAGCATTGTGTCGATGGCCTGATCGAGTTGTTCGCTGAGCGCCCGGTCCGAGCGGTCAGACATGACTGCCCTCCATCTGAGCCCGGAGGCTCTCAATTGCGCGGAGCTGAAGTTGCTTCACCGCGCCCTCGCTTCGCCCGAGTTGCTGGGCAATCTCTCGAATGCTCTTCTGTTCCACAAAGCGCATGTGAATCACGCGGAACTGCGCGTCCGGAAGCCGGTATACCAACTGGAAGAGAATGGTGCTTCGTTCGATTTCGGGGGAAACGGCCGCTTGGTGGTCCATCGCCGGACTGCCGGCCTCGCGGCCTGAACGCTTCCAGTGGTCAGCAACGAGGCGCGACGCGATTCCTACCAGCCAAGCGGCAAATGGCACGCCCCGGAACTCGAAGTTTCTGATTCCGGCCAGAGCTTCCCGGAAGACATCGGCCGTCAGGTCCTCGGCCTGGTGCCGATCGGCGACGCGCCGGAGGATGTATGCGTATATGCGATAAAAGTTCTGCTCGTACAATTCGGCGAAGCGAGTAGGATCGCGCTGGGCGGCCTCGACCTGCGCCCTTTCGTCATCCTCCCGGCCTGTCCGCACCAAGCCTCCTTTTTCGCGCGCCGCAAGCCGCGCGTACTATACCCTCGCTAACATAATCCATCTTGCGGATGAAAAAGTTACGGTGCCGCGATACATTATTTCCGTTCTAGAACCATCCAAACCTTAATCGAATCGTCAACGGCGGTGAAAAATGTCTGTTTCAATTTGCAGATTTTGTTTGATCGTGGCGATTGTTGCCATGTTCATTGCGCTGCGTGGAAGCAGTCTTCAGGCGCAAGCGCGCGGAGGTACTCCGCAGACCGACAAAGTTCAGCCGGTCAACAGCGGCGCCAATCCTTATCGTGTAATTCGGGATTGGGCACACATCGAGGGAAGAGCGTGGGGCGGTTCAAACGGCGTTGCGATCGATCGCGACGGCAAGACCGTTTGGGCAACCGATCGATGCTCGCCTGGCACTGCGCCGGGTTGTCTCGGCACGAATGCGAACCCGGTTCACCATTTTGATGAATCAGGCAAGGAGATTCGCAGTTTTGGCGGCGGGATGTTCGTGTGGCCGCATGGCATCCATGTCGATCGAGACGGCAACGTGTGGGTAACGGACGCGCGTGCCCCAGGCGCAGAGGACCTCAAAAAATTTCCGGGCGAAGAAAAGAAAGGAAGCGTAGTGGTCAAGTTCAGCCCGGATGGAAAAGTCCTGATGACCTTAGGCAAAGCCGGTGTGAGAGGCAATCCTCCGGAAGCGCTGACGGACCCGACAGATGTCGTTACGGATTCGACTAACGGGGACGTGTACGTGGCCGAAAGCCATACGGACGTAACCGACCCGAATCTCGTGGGACGAGTCTCCGTCTTTAATAAGGACGGCAAGTTCCTGCGAGCAATCGGAAAGGCGGGAACCGGACCAGGTGAGTTCCGAACGCCGCACGCACTCGAATTCGATTCGCAAGGCCGGTTGATTGTTGCCGATCGCCACAACCATCGGATTCAGATTCTCACGAAGGATGGGAAATTCGTCGCTGAATACGATGACTTCGGCCGCATCAGTGGCCTGGCGATCGACAAAAACGACATCATTTATACCGCCGACTCCGAGTCGACGGAAAGGGTGCACCCGGGCTGGCTAAAAGGAATTCGAATCGGAAGTCTCAAAGACGGCAAAGTGACGACGTTCATCCCCCCTCATAAAACGGATGCTCCCGAGGGCGCTATGGGCGAAGGCATCGCCATCGACGCCGCCGGCAATATTTATACGGCCGAAGCAACATTGAGGGGCGTGACGAAATACGTTAAGAATTGAGGGATGCGCGACGGTTTGGTCAACGTGGGGGTACGCTCGGCGACTGTATGAGGGTGTGAACGAATTGGTTGGCTAGGCGCTAGTCCCCTCCTCACAGAGGAGGGGTGGACGCGACATCAAGAAAAATGATGCGAAGCCACCTTATTTGGAGCGGACGGGGTGGTCGCTCACAAGCCACCTTGCGTTGTGAGCGACCACCCCGTCTGCGCCGCTTCGGTAGCTTCGCGACATTTTCTTACTGGCGCAGCCACCCCTCCTCAGTGAGGAGGGGACTATTCGCCTGACACACACTTCGTCAATTTGTTCTCTCGATATATCGTTATCCTCATGGCCCTCATGCGTTCGATGCTGCTCGCTGCCTCAAAGAGTCAATGGCTTCGAGAGCGGATTCCTCAATTTGAATTTTCACGCCGGGCGGTTGCTCGATTCATGCCGGGTGAGGATCTCTCGTCGGCATTGAATGCCGCGGCAGGTTTTCAACAGTTGGGCATCGGTGCCGTGTTGACCTATCTCGGTGAAAACGTCAAAGACGCGGCGGAAGCGCGCCGAGTGACGGATCATTATTGCGACGCAATATCTCGTATCGCGGAGACTGGCCTGAACGGCGAGATCTCCGTGAAGCTGACGCAACTCGGACATGACACTCGAACCGAGATCAGCCGGGAAAACCTGCAACAGATCGTCGACCGGGCGCAACGCTCGCGAAACTTCGTTTGGATCGACATGGAAGATTCCAGCTATACCGATTCGACACTCGACGTGTATCGCGCGATACGATCGCAGTACTCGAATGTCGGTGTTTGCCTTCAAGCATATCTGTACAGGACTCGGCGGGATCTCGAAACGCTGTTGCCGCTTTCTCCTGGAATACGGCTTGTCAAAGGCGCCTATCGAGAGCCGCCGCACATCGCGTTTCCCAAGAAAAAAGACGTCGATACGAATTTTATGGTTCTGGCGGCGGACTTACTGAACACAATCGAGCGACACAAGACCCGTGTGGCAATTGCCACACATGATGCTCGTTTGTGCGAGCGCATTCAGAAAATCGTCATTGAAAAGGACATTCCCAAGAATGCTTTTGAGTTTCAAATGCTTTATGGAATCCGCTCAGCTGCAATGAAGGATCTCACTCAAAACGGCTACCGCGGCCGTGTCCTGATCAGTTACGGACCAGCGTGGTTTCCTTGGTACATGCGCCGTCTTGCCGAACGTCCGGCCAACCTGCTGTTCGTACTACGGAATGTCCTTTCATCCTAAATAACGGAGACGTCAACAAACCCTCGCCCTCGCTCGATGGTACATATAAGATAGGGCGCAAAACCGGATCCCATTTATCCGTGGAGGTGTGCACTCAATGCGCAGGGCCTTTGGAACTGCTGTATTCGCTTTAGCGATTGTTACTGCCGCAATCCATTTGAAGGCTCAGGGACAGCGTGGAGCCCCGGGACCGATCACAACAGGATATCCACAGCGGCCGCAGGCCGATCCAGGAGTGCTCGAGCGTGGACAACTTTTGTACACGACGAACTGCGCGTTTTGTCATGGCGCGGACGCGCGAGGAGGCGACGGAGGAAGTAACCTGCTCCGCTCCGAAATTGTTCTAAACGACCAGCAAGGTGAGCTGATCGGCGACATTTTGCGGAATGGCGTTTCGACGATGACCAAGTTTGAATTCAGCAATCAGCAAGTATCGGATCTGGCGGCATTCATCCACAGCTTTCGCGTGGCAGGCTACGATAGTTCGCGATTCCGGCCGGACACGATTGTCGTCGGCGACGCAAAGACGGGCGAGGCGTATTTCAAACGGAAGTGCGCTACTTGTCACGACGTCAATTCCGACTTGAAAGGCTTCGCGGCAAGAGTCGACGATCCGCGAACAATGCAACAGACGTGGCTTATGCCGGGCGCGCGTGGTACGCGGCCATCCAGGCAACCGTCAGCCACAGTCGTCGTTACACTGGAATCGGGACAGCAACTTAAAGGCGACCTTGTGCGCATGGATGATTTCGTAATTACCCTGCTAGCTGCCGACAGTACGCAGTACACGCTTCGCCGTGACATTAAAAATCAGAAAGTAGAAGTTCGAGATCCCCTGGCGAGCCATAGGGACTTGCTCCGAAGTTACTCCGACAAGGATATTCACGATGTGACCGCATATCTGGAGAGCCTCAAATGAGAGCCCGTCCCCTATTGCTCTTTGCATTTGCGACTCTGGTGTATTCCTCCCTCGTTGCGCAAAGTCTCGATCCGGCGCAGATTCTCAAACCGCTGTCCGATTCATGGCCGACGTATTCCGGTGACTATTCGGCCAAGCGTTACAGCGCGCTCAAGGTCATAAATCAGACCAATGTCAAGAACCTGACGCTGGCGTGGGTGACAAGAGTGAGTGCAGGTTCAGCCAATAGTGCAAACGTGCAAACGACAGTCGGCGGTGAAGGCGCGGGCGAGTACGCCGGCGGCACCACGATCAAAGGGGCGATTCTGCAGGTGAACGGAATCCTATATCTATCCACGCCAGACAACGCCTGGGCGGTCGATGCGCGCGATGGGCACGTACTGTGGCATTACTTCTGGCGGACGAAAGGCGGTACACATATCGGGAACCGCGGTCTGGGAATGTGGCGGGATCGCCTCTTCATGGAAACGCCCGACAATTACTTGGTCTCACTCGATGCAAAGACGGGCAAAGAACTCTGGCATGTTGAAATCTCCGACTTTGATCTGCAGTACTTCTCGACGATGGCGCCCATTATTGTCGGAGACCACGTTCTGGTTGGGACAGGCAATGATTTGGATCAGCCCGGGTTTCTCCAATCCTTCGATCCGGAAACGGGAAAGCGACAGTGGGTTTGGTATTCCGTGCCCATGAAGGAAGGCGATCCAGGGCTATCGACATGGAAAAATATTGATGCCGCAAGACACGGCGGCGGTCAGGTCTGGGTACCTGGTGCCTATGACCCCGAGACGCATTTGTACATTACGGGAACCGGCAATCCGTCACCGGCATATACAGCTGCCAGCCGCGGCGAGGGAGAAAATCTTTATACGTGTGCTTTGGTGGCTATCAATGTCGAAACGGGAAAGATGGCGTGGTACTACCAGACATCGCCCCATGACACGCACGATTGGGATTCCACGGAAACACCGATTCTTGTGGACGCCGAATTCAACGGTCGCATGCGTAAATTGGTCTTGCATGCGAGCCGCAACGGTTATTATTTCACGCTCGATCGCTTGACCGGGGAGCGCCTGGTTTCGACTCGGTACTCGGAAACTGCGAATTGGGCGAAGGGCATCAACAAAGAAGGCCAGCCTATCCGTGATGCCGAGAAAGACTTTCACATCGGCGGCTCTCTCGTCTCCCCTAACAACACCGGCGTCACGAATTGGCCTCCCCCAAGTTTTTCTCCGGACACCGGGCTGTTCTATGTCCCAAGATACGACTCGTATGCTATGTACTATCTGACGGAAACCGATCCTCGTGGCGCGATGGGATTGGGAGGCAAGGAAGAAGTGCCGGTCGCGAGCCTGGGGAGTCATCTTGTCGCGATCGATTACAAAACCGGCAAGACCGTCTGGAGTCACCGATATCCTTCGAGTGCCGGGCCAGTAATGAGTGGCATTCTTACCACGGCCGGCCGGCTTTTATTTGCCGGAGACAATGCGGGGAATCTCATCGCCTTCGATCCGGCAAATGGCAACATCCTTTGGCATAGCCGCATCGGGCAGGTGTCGAACGCGCCCGAAACCTATTTGCTCGACAGTCATCAATACATTCTTGCAGCATCAGGCGATACAGTGTTTGCTTTCACTTTTTACTGATAGGAGGAAGTCATGCGAAGTCGAGATTTCATCAAATTGGCCGCAGCAGGTACCGCATTTCCGTTACGTACGCCGTTTGGTGCCAGAATCGACTCGGTCGTAAACGGCGTCCACCTCGGAACGATCACTTACAGCTTTCGCGACTTGCCGCGCACACCGGGTGCGTCCGACGCAGTCGATGTCATGATCAAAGCATTGACGGAATGCGGGATTGGCGAGATCGAACTATTCTCGCCGCATGTTGAGCCAACTCTACCTGGCGGAAGAGAACAGTTGCGACAGTGGCGCCTTTCTACTCCGGCGCAGCACTTCAAGGACGTTCGCAAACGATTCGACGATGCGGGCATTACATTATTCGCCTATACGATCAACTTCAGGAATGACTACACGGATCAGGAATTGGATAAATCTTTCGAGCAGGCCAAAGCGCTCGGCGTGGACATCATTGCGGCTTCGACGCAGTTAAGTGTCGCGAAACGCCTCGTGCCTTTTGCAGAGAAGCACAAGATATATGTGGCGATGCATGGTCATTCGAACATTCAAGATCCCGACGAATTTGCGGCGCCCGAAAGTTTTTCGAAAGCGTTGGCCATGTCGAAATACTTCAAGATCAACTTGGACATTGGCCATTTTACGGCTGCGAATTTTGATGCAGTCCAGTTCATCCGCGAAAACCACGACCATATCACTCACCTTCATGTAAAGGATCGCAAGAAAAATCAGGGACCGAACGTGCCCTGGGGAGAAGGTGACACGCCAATCAAGCCGGTATTGACGTTGCTGAAGGAAAAAAAGTATCCGATCCGCGCTTTCGTGGAATATGAGCACCGCGGCACGGCAACCTCAGTCGAAGAAGTAAAGAAGTGCATGGCGTACATGCGACAAGCGCTGGCATAGCGCATCGTATGCACCGTCATACGCGCCTGAAGCTTTCAATAATGATGTTCCTGCAGTACTTCGTCTGGGGCGCGTGGTCCGTCACGATGGGTACCTGGCTTTCAGCGACCCTGCGGTTCTCCGGCGAACAAGTTGGACTCGCATACGGCACCACCGCGCTCGCTGCAATGATTTCGCCGTTTTTTGTAGGCATGGTTGCGGACCGCTTCTTTGCGACCGAGCGTTTGCTTGCGGCACTGCATGTCCTTGGTGCCGTCTTCTTGCTTTATACGTCGGTGCAAACTTCGTTCGTTCCACTTTACGCAGTGCTCTTGGCGTACACACTGTGCTACATGCCGACGCTTGCCCTGACCAATTCGATCTCGTTTCACCATATGGACGATCCCGCCAAGGAGTTCCCCGGTGTGCGAGTACTCGGAACGATCGGCTGGATTGTCGCGGGACTTACTGTCGGCGCCATGAACATCGAAGCAACCGCGATACCAATGCGGTTGGCGGCTGTAGGGTCGTTCGCTCTGGGGCTTTATTCGCTGTTGCTGCCGCATACGCCGCCCAAGCGTACGGGACAGCGCGTTACATGGCGCGACGTACTTGGCCTTGATGCATTAAAGCTGTTACGCGATTCATCCTTTGCTGTGTTCGTCGCAGGATCGTTTCTCATTTGTATTCCTCTGCAGTTCTACTACACGTTTACGAATCCTTTCTTAAATGAGCTGAACGTCTCGAATGCTGCCGGCAAGATGACGTTCGGACAAATGTCGGAAATCTTTTTCATGCTGGTGATGCCCTGGTTCTTTCGTCGGCTCGGCGTGAAAACAATGATGCTGGTCGGGATGGCAGCGTGGGCCGCCCGATATGCGTTGTTTGCGGCCGGCGATAATGGCGCGTTGGTATGGATGCTTTATCTGGGGATTCTTCTGCACGGTGTTTGCTATGACTTTTTCTTCGTAACGGGACAGATCTACGTTGATCAGCGTGCGGCGGGACATCTGCGCGCCGCCGCACAAGGATTCATCGCTTTCGTAACGCTGGGTGTTGGTATGTTCATTGGTTCGTGGTTATCTGGCAGGGTTGTGGACTCCTTCGTTTCGCCGATATCAGGCGGTCACATGTGGGATCGAATTTGGCTTGTTCCCGCCTTCGGTGCGACCTCGGTTCTGCTGCTATTTGCGATGTTCTTTCGGTCTCGCTTCAGCACTGCACGCTAGGCCCGGAGTCGGAATCCGACCCAGGCCACAGCACTAACCTATTGTTAAATACAGAGTTCACCCGATGTTGTGGCTTGTCGCGGAACCTCTATCCTTGCGACACTTGCTTTTTCTCTAGAAAAAAGGTGGTTCAGGGACTGAAAAGAGGTCGGGATGGACTTGCTTTATTCAACTCTAACGGCAAAACAGGGGAAAGTAGTGTCACAACTTTCAGCCCAGTTTGCACTTCCGGAAGATCAGACGATTTTCGCTCTTGAAAATCTACTGCCGGCGCTGGCCCATGGCCTTCATCAAAACATAAGCCAGGGCGGCCTCGACAACCTGCTTGGAGCACTGAAAAACGGCCAGCTTGGCCGGTATGTGGATCTCCCATCAACTCTGTGTTCCAAGGATGCGCGGGAAGACGGCAACGCAATCCTGGAGTACATTCTCGGCAGCGAAGAAGTCGGCCGACAGGTGGTAGCGCACGCTGCCGCACGGACAGGTATCAGCGCGTCGACATTACAAGATATGCTGCCTGCCGTCGCTGCCCTCACGATGGCTAGCCTCAGTAAGCGGATCGTGGAGTAGGAACCACTCGACAAGCGGGCGATAGACGGAGCCGCTGGCTTTAGGGCGTGTTGCCCAACACATCATACGTTCGCTCACGGCCGTTTCCGGCCCGCAGTCGCAAGCCGCGCGTACCACATCAAAAAACGCTAAGACACCAAGCGCAAATTTCGTCTAGAGTTTCTTCGAGGAACTCTCGTGTCAACATCGAAACCTCTGAAAGGAAAGGTCGCCGGGCAAGTGCCGGCGACGCATAACCTAATTACTTACGCGTTTGACTCCTTTGAAAATCACCGGCTGGGCGGCGTAACTGTCCAAAGCGATCGTATTAGCGGTCATATCAATCGTTACTTTGCCGGATAGTGATGTCTTCCCTTCACCGTCTCCTTTCACTGGAAAACGCAATTCGATCACACTGAAGTCGTAAGGAGTTACAGTCGCATTACCGGCTGGTTTCCATAGGTCGTTCCAAACGCCGAGGCGGCGATCGGTAGCAAGAATGATCCGATCCCCACCCGTCCCCTGTAGCTTATATGCATACTTCAGCGAGTAGCCGGCGCTTTCCGACGTCCACAGATAGCCGACCGTTTGCGATCCTTGTAATGCCGCAGCCAAAGATCCTTCTGGAGTCCGAGGCGCTGCAGCAGCTGGGGCGCCGCCACGCCCTCCGCCTGCGCCCGCGCCCCCACGTCCGCGTGCGCCGGCCTGGGCCTGGCCCTGTCCCTGCGCAGCGGCTTCAGGCGCATTTGCATCAGCCCCGGCTGCCGGAGCCGCAGCCGCGGGAGGCGCAGCAGCTGCGGCTCCCGCGTCGGCATTATCACCGCCTCGGCCGGGTCCACGTGCGCCGCCGGCACCACCACCTCGAGCTGCTTCGCCCCTCGCACCGCCGGCCGCTCCACCTCGAGCTGCAGTAGTCAGTGCGGTGAGATTCCAGGCTGCCACGAGCTGGTCCCGATCAGCATCGGTCGACCATTTCAGCAGATCGATCTTGACATTATCTCCGGCGCCGCTAACGTTGGCGGTGGTTGCTGTAAAGCGCATGATGGGACCAGTCGGCGTGGGCGCCTGCCCAAACGCTATTATCGAAATGGCTATGATTCCTATCGCAAGTACTAACAAGGTGCTTACGCGAATCGCGTTCATTGAACCTCCTTACTGGGCTAACGAGAGCATTTTATTCACTCGAGGGGATCTCAACGAGAGTTTTTGTTACCCCGTTGGGCCGCCCTTATACTGCGGCAATGCATCCGCTGACGCTCCAGGTCACGAGCTCCGTAAAGTTGCGACAACTCGCGGAGCAGGATGCCGAGGAATTAACGCTTCTCATTGATCGTAATCGATCTTACCTGAAGCAATGGCTCCCCTGGTTGAATAACAATACAACCATCCATGATACTGCGCGATTCATCGGACGGTCGATGGAACAAGCCGACGATCATAATGGATTCACGTTCGGAATTGTCTGCGAGGGGGTACTCGCGGGCGTCATCGGACAACATTATCTCGATTCGTCCAACCGCCGGACCGAGCTCGGCTATTGGCTGGACGAGGGTCATCAAGGCCGAGGGATCGTGACGGGTGCCGCCGCCCGGTTAACGGGTTACGCGTTTAGCGACCAGGATTGCAATCGCGTCATCCTTCAGTGCGCCGCCGGAAATACCCGCAGCAGGGCCGTCGCTGAACGACTCGGATTTGTTCCAGAAGGAGTCCTGCGCGAGGCGGAATGGCTATACGACCACTATGTGGATTTGGTTGTGTATTCGATGCTGAAAACGGAGTGGAGCAAATTTTGAAATTGGAGCTGAAATTCCCAGATTTCCCGTACATGTCTCACTCCGACAAACTGTGTTACCTTATCTGAGCTCGCCGGCCCCATCGTCTAGCGGCTAGGACGTGGCCCTCTCAAGGCCAAAACACGGGTTCGATTCCCGTTGGGGCTATTCCCTTCGAATTCCTACCACTATAAATCCTTACAAATCAGAGCGCCAAGGTACCCATGAGGGTAATGCTTGGCGATCCCATGTCACGGTCTTAAAACGGAAGGCTGAAAATTGCACAAACGTGTGGGAGGTATCCAATGGAGTGGTTGAACTCGAAATCAACGGTTCTGGCAGTCATTTCTCTAGTCCTTGTGGGCGTTCTGGGCTACGGAATGGTATCGACAAAAAACAGTATGGAAGCGCGCATGAGCTCCATGGAAAACGAGCTTCGGACGACGTCCGAAAATGCGGACGCCAAACTAACGTCCGTGGGCTCGGATCTCAAGGTTGTCACCGAAAAGATGGGGATCACCACTCAGGAGCTCGAAGTCGCGCAGAAGGCCGCTAAACAAATGAAACAGGAGAATGCGCAATTGCAGAAACGCATGCGCAAGGAACTGTCCGCAAAGGCAGACTC
>Ga0075423_10003245_pt1 | contig 14955 bp, 9 predicted proteins | sample SoiMethybrSBSTD2_FD_80114 | JGI IMG/M metagenome (GOLD analysis project Ga0075423, IMG submission 80114) | Bulk soil microbial communities from a Populus tree surrounding site in Tennessee, USA - Soil MetaG P. TD hybrid SBSTD2 | ecosystem: Environmental > Terrestrial > Soil > Tree plantation...
CCCTGACGACGGTATGTCAGTCCGCAAAAGCTCAAAATACTGGCACGCCGCCGCGATTCGCCCATCGCGGTTACCTCGGGTGGATCACCGATCTGGCGACCGATGCTGATACTCGTGCCCCTTGGCCCTCTATGCGCCTCGATGAGAGACTCTTGAATGACTATCGCCAGACATTTGCCGTGATGAGGCAAATAGGCTTCAACGAGATTTCGGTCTGGGGACTCTACGTCTCACGAGCCTGGCCAGTTGACATCCGAAGCGCGGTCAGTCCGGATCGCGGGGCGCTGGTTGAAAAGCTGATTGCTTCGGCACACCAAGAGGGGACCCGCGTCAACTCTGGATTGGGTGTCTACAGTTGGGGATTTGAGGAGATCATTCGTGCCAATCCCAAACTAAGTCGGGGAAATCCTCAGGCCATGTGTGCCAGCGAGCCCCAGTCGTGGGCTTGGATGCAAAAGGTAGTCGATTTCGTTTTTGAACGGTTTCAAATCGATGGCGTTAGCATGCAGTCGGCAGATCAAGGGCGCTGTCGCTGTGATCAGTGCCGAGCTTTCACCGATGCCGAATACCACGCCTTGCTCAACGTCCGAGTGGCTGAGTATATCCGCAACCGCTGGCCCAAGAAGACGATCGCGGTGAATAGTTGGGGAATGAAGTTTGAGGAGCCGGCCAGTCTGCCGTCCCTTGTGAAAATCAGTCAGAAGGTGGACTACCTGATCGATGTTCACGATACCAGCCGGAAACTAGATCCAGGCTATCGACGCAAAGTGATTCACTCACTAAATTGCGCTTTCGGAACTCTGGGGGGGCCCCAGGTGGAGCCTCCACAACATTGGGAGCGGGATCGGTGGTTCCTCCCCACGTTAAAGCGAGTGGGAACCCACTTAAAGGCTTTGAGCGCGGAAGGGGGTAGTGCTTGTGAGTTCTTTTTCCACATTCTTGCCAACCCTGGAGATGAGCTTTCCTTTTGGCTGGCCGGCAAAACCCTTTCCAATCCTTCAGCCCCTTGGCAAGAACATCTGCAGCATTCAGTCGAGTCGCTTTATTCTGTTTCAAAGGGTTCAACAAGAGACGCGTTGATTGGTCTGTTTCTTGATGCGGAAGAGGCCTATTTCAAGCATCTGCCTGAAGGATTTTGTGGCACGATTTCCATGGAACCACTGGTCAGCGATCACGCCGGACCACCCATTTACCTGAAAGCGCTCACACTACAACAGCGCGGCGAATATGCAAAGGATCTGCAACGACTCAAAGACGAAGCCCGGAAGCTCTCGCCGGAACTTCGAGACAAGACGCGGATCGACAGGATTGTGCGTGGCCTGGACAAAACGCTGGTGGATTTAGCCAATCTGGCTTGAAGCGACAAGTCGGGTCCCGATGTCGAGCCTCGATTTCTCTGTCAATGCACAAAGAAGTAGGGTCAATTCGGAGCATTGACCGCCGCGGGCTTCCGGCTCGTCCCACCTGGCATCTTGCTCCATCACCAGGATATCTCCCTTCCCCACTGTTCGATTTCGAAAAGGACAAATCCCAGAAGCGGACAGTTCGAACCTCTTGCCAATTCCCGCAGCTCCATGTAACCTCAGTTATTACCGCACTTAAGTCGAGTCTAGGTAGTGGCGGAGTTCTTGCTTTTGGTATGGGTGAGTCGGTCCATATAGTCTCTTGGTACCCTTAAATTCAATGGATATACGTCGCGAGGGTCAAGCCAGAAAACGAACGATTCGCAGAGTGCTTTACAGCTTGACTGCACTGATAGCAATCCTCCTCATCACCCTGGGGCTTTCGAGGCTCAAGCCTGCGGCGCCCACTATCGAGCGCAGCACCGTGTGGCCGGGCACGGTGAAGCGAGGCGAAATGATTCGTAACGTCCATGGGCTCGGTACCTTGGTTCCGGAAGATATTCGCTGGATCCCCGCCGCCAACGAAGGCCGCGTCGATCGAATTCTATGGTTGCCGGGTAAGGTCGTCAAAGCCGACACGGTGCTGCTTGAGCTGAGCAATCCCGAGATAGAGCTGGCGATGTTCAATGCCGAGTGGCAACTCAAAGCGGCCGAGGCGAACTATACGGACACGAGAGTGCAGCTGGAAAGCGAGCGCCTGGACCAGGAAGCGACGACGGCTGAGGTAAAGGCTGAATATCATCAGGCCAAACTCAAGGCGGACCGCAATGAACTATTGGCGAAAGACGGTTTGTGTGCGGAGATTGACCTGAAACTGTCGCAGGTTATGGCCGAGGAACTGGACAATCGGTATGCCCTGGAAAAGAAGCGGCTGGATATCAGCGCGGAATCAATTCAGGCCCAACTGGCGGCGAAGAGAATCGAAGTGGACCGCCTTCGGGCTCAATATCAGCTCAAACGCAGTCAATTTGAGTCTTTGAAGGTCCGTGCTGGTGTGGACGGGAAGCTACAACAGCTCCCGGTCCAGGTAGGGCAGCGAGTTCCGGTGGGGACAAACCTGGCTCGAGTCGCCGACCCCAGCCGCCTGAAAGCGGAGGTGAAGATTGCTGAAACCCAGGCGAAGGATATTGAAATTGGGCAGCCGGCGATCGTTGACACTCGGAATGGTTTGATCCCGGGTCACGTGACTCGAATCGATCCGGCCTCACAGAACGGCACGGTTACCGTAGACGTCTCGCTGGAAGGAGAGTTGCCCAAAGGGGCTCGCCCAGACCTGAGCGTCGACGGCACCATTGAACTGGAACATCTCGCTGATGTCCTTTACGTCGACCGGCCTGCTTTTGGCCAGGAGAAAAGTACGGTTACGCTCTTCAGGCTTGTGGAGGAGGGAAAAGGCGCCGTGCGGGTTCAAGTTAAGTTGGGTCGAAGCTCAGTCAACACCATTGAGATCCTGGAAGGTTTGAGAGTCGGCGATCAGGTGATCCTCTCTGACATGTCTGCTTGGGATGCGTATGACCGGATAAGGTTGAATTAATCGGACCGTTGTCCGCAGACATTCTGTCCGTTGTCGGTGGTCCGTTGTTCGTGGGCATGGTCTGCTGTCCGCCGTCAGCGGTCCGCTGGAGAAGAATTAGCAAGTTCAGGCAAGAATGAGGAGCAATTTCGAAAATCTTCGGGTTTACCAACTCGCTGAACAACTAACCGATGAAATCTGGACGGTCGTGGCTTCATGGAATAAATTCGCCACTGAGACCATGGGAAGACAGATCATACGTGCCGCTGATAGCATTGGCGCGAATATTGCCGAAGGAACTGGTAGAGGTAGTTTCCAGGATAACCGACGGTTTGTCAGGAATGCGCGAGGCTCTCTTTATGAGACTCAACATTGGCTTAGGCAGGCCTATCGTAGGAAACTCTTCACTGCTGCCCAGGTAAGAAAGATCAAGCCTCTCATCGAGGAATTGTTACCCAGACTTAGCGCATACTTAAAATCGATTGGAAAAATACCCGAACCTGATTCGAAGATCCGACCGCGAACCGGCACTAACGGTCAGCTGACGGCGGACAGCTGACCACTGACAACGGACAACTGACGACGGACGACTGACAACTATCCAAAATTACGGAGATCCCATGACCGGCAACAGTTCATCGTTGATTCGTTTGGAAGGCGTAACCAAAATCTTTTTCACCGATGAGGTCGAGACCCACGCCCTTTCAGGCATTCACCTCGAAATAAAGAATGGCGAGTATGTCTCGATCGCTGGACCTTCAGGCTGTGGAAAATCCACACTGCTCTCTATTCTCGGCCTCCTGGATTCCCCGAGTGAGGGAAGCTATACCCTGGACGCCAAGCCCGTCGAAAATCTCAAGTCCTCCGAGCGGGCACGCATCCGCAACCGTGGAATCGGTTTCATTTTTCAGAGTTTCAATCTGATCGGCGACCTCAGCGTCTATGAAAACGTAGAACTGCCGCTGACTTATCGAGGGATGAGGGCTGCCGAGCGCCGCCAGCGAGTCAACGAAGCTCTGGAAAAAGTAGGAATGGCTCACCGGGCCAAACACCTTCCCAGCCAGCTTTCTGGCGGCCAGCAACAACGAGTGGCAGTGGCGAGGGCTGTGGTGGGCCAACCATTGATTCTGCTCGCAGACGAGCCAACCGGAAACCTGGACTCGCGCAATAGTGAAGCGGTCATGGAGTTATTGCGCGACCTTCATCGCGGTGGCGCCACTATTTGCATTGTGACTCATGATCCGCGCTATGCGAAGCACGCCGATCGAACCATCCATCTATTTGATGGGCGCGTCGTTGAGGAAACGGTAGAGGCGGAGTGAGTTTGCGATTTTTGATTTCGGATTGCCGATTGTGGATTGAACGGCAAATGACAATGACAGTTACAAATCGTCTATTCCTGATCGTCACTCGCACATGAATTCCCATGCCTCGATCTGCGAAAATGGACGATCGCCCCTGGAGTCTCCTTAAACAAGAAGACACTCGCGAGATGACGACGAACCCAATTTTTTCATAGCCTCGGGCGTAAGGCGATGTCCCGGAGGATGACATGGAGACCCCCGTTGAGGTCCTATCAAGACTTTAACCCGGCAGGCTCCTGCGCCTCCCGGGAAGGATTTTCAAGAGAAGGAGGAATCATGAGTGTCCGTGCGGCAATCATCATTAGCCTGTTAACCGTTCCTCTAAGCTGGGAAGCCCGGCTTACCGACGTCCTTGGTCTTCTATGGCAGCCAGCTCTCCAAACGCACACTGACCGGAAGATGACGCCTGAGCAATTCCACTGGGAAGGAACGATTGCTGCCGGGCGTGTGCTTGAGATTCAGAGCTTGAACGGCAGCATCTTCGCCGAGCTTTCGGTCAACAATGACGCGTCAGTAACCGCGGTGAAACACGGGAGCCTTGACCTCCAGCAAAAGATCGAGATCGGACTGACCAATTCGCACAATGGCATCTCAATCAGTGCCAGCTACCGCCAGGATGAGTTGCACGGCTCTGGACCGGGCCGAGCAAGCAAAACTACCAGCGAGTCCCCGGGACGAGAGGACATGGGGGTCGACTTCACGGTGCGTATACCCTGGGGAGTCCGATTCGTCGCGAAGACGGTCAATGGCGACATCATTGTGTCGTCTCTAGGGGGACCGGTAGAGGCGAAAGCAATGAACGGGGATGTGCGTCTTTCAACCTCTGCCTATGCTCAAGCACAAACGGTTAACGGGTCCGTCATCGCCTCGCTCGGCGGCACCAGCAGGAAGACACCTATCGGTTTCGACGCTGTCCGCGGAGATGTTGCACTGCACTTGCCTGTTACCGTGAACTCGGCCATCAGCGCCCGCATTTTGCGGGGCCAGATTTCATCAGCCTTCCCTTTGGACACAAAACATGGCTCAGGCAATTCCGAGCTTCAGATCAGAACGATTGAGGGCAGCATCCGGCTGCAGCGCACCTCTCAATATCTGGCGGTGTTGGAAGACCTCGGCTGGATAACAAGCACGAACACAGCGGTACAGCGGGCTGGACTGAAGCCTCAGGAATCACGGGTTGGCGGCTGTGGGTTGCGAATCGGAGGAACAGGCAGTGTCGCGCTCACGCCGTGAAAGTTCCGGGTGTGACGGAGTACGGTCCTTGACCCCCGCACCTCACCCTTCGGAGACCTGAATGAAAATTGGCGTCGATAGCTACTGTTACCATCGCTACTTCGGAGAGGTCTATCCCTTCCAGACGGACCCAGGGAAACGCTGGAGCACGACTGACTTTGTGAAGAAAGCCGTGGAACTCAAAGTCGAAGGGGTCTCCTTGGAGACCCTTTTCTTCTCCAGTCTGGATGCAGGTTATCTGAGCGACCTGAAGGCGATGTTAGATCAGCATAGCCTGGATCGCGTGGTTGCGTGGGGACACCCTGACGGCCTCGAAGGTGGAAAGAATCTGGCCGCACTGAGTGATCTGGTCAAGCACATCGGAGTAGCAAAAGCGATGGGCGCCAAGGTTATGCGCATCGTCGGCAGCAGCCTGCGTTTCAGGGATGACGTGCATGAGCCACAAATCGAGCGGCTGACAGCCATGCTCAAACAGGCCGTTCGAGTTGCCGAAGATGAGGACCTCATTCTGGCCATAGAAAACCACATCGACTTTACAGCCAGCGAGATTCTCACTTTGATTGATCGGGTTGGGTCCAAGTTTTTTGGCGTCAATTTTGATACGGGAAATGCCCTGCGCCTGTTTGAAGATCCTGTTGTGGAGGCGCGGCTCCTGGCGCCCTTTATCCATGCCACTCATATCAAGGACGTCAGCCCAAGACGAGGTGGATCGCCGCGAGAATGGAACTTTTGGGAAAGTGTTCCTGCCGGCAAGGGTGTGGTGGATGTGGCCGGCGTGATGAAGGTCTTAAAGGACCAGGTCTACCAAGGTACTTTGTGTGTCGAGGTCGACTGTCTGAGGCCAGATTGGGACGAAGACCAAGCGGTTGAGATGAGCGTCAACTATTTGAGAGAGCAGGATTCGAGGTTTGAGGTGTGAGGTCCGAGGTTTGAGGTATAGGGATGGGGCCTGGGACGATGAGTGTCAGAAGCTATCGCGACCTGGTCGTTTGGCAAAAGGCAATGGCCCTGGTCGTGGAATGCTATCGACTCGCGGGCCTGTTACCCAAGAATGAAGCGTATGGCTTGGTCAGCCAGATTCAAAGAGCTGCTGTCTCAGTGCCTGCCAATATTGCCGAGGGTCACGGTCGCGATCACCTCGGTGATTACCTTCACCACTTGTCGATGGCGAATGGTTCCCTAATGGAGTTAGAAACACATTTATTGCTCTTACCGCAACTCTCGTATTTGAAGGTTGAAGAATTGGAAGCCGCCCTCCGAATGACGGATGAAGTTGGAAAAATGATCTCAGGTCTCAGCAAGAGCTTGAAGCGCACTGAGCCTTAACTGACACCTCAAACCTAACACCTCACACCTATGTACAACGACCTTCGTTTCGCCCTGCGCATGCTTTTCAAGAATCCTGGCTTTACAGCCGTGGCGGTCGTCGCCTTAGCCCTTGGCATCGGAGCTAACTCCGCGATCTTCAGTGTAGTCAATGCGGTCTTGCTACGACCTCTTCCGTACCCTGCACCGGAGCAGCTTGTGCAGATTAGGAAGATGCTGCCGCCAGGCGGAGGATTCATAATTGGGGGTGGGGGCGTCGTCACCGGCCCGGAGTATCTGGAGTGGAAGGAGCAGAACCAGACATTGTCCTACATCGCCGCCTATACGGGGGGTGATGTCAATCTTACCGGCAATGAATCCGCAGAACGGATCATTTGCGGCAGAGTTTCTTCCGACTTTTTCCCCCTACTCGGAGTTCAGCCGTTACTGGGACGTAATTTCTTGCCCGAAGAAGACCGAGCCGGAGGGCCGCGGGTCGTCCTGATCGGTCACGGGTTGTGGCAGCGCCGTTTTGGCGCCGACCCGCGCCTGGTGGGGAAAACGATCTGGTTGAGTGGTGAGAGTACCAGTGTGATCGGAGTCCTTCCAGCCAGTTTTCAGTTCCCGGAACCCTTCGAAATGTGGTTGCCACTGGCCTTGGACGTTAATCGCGAACGGGCTGGACAAATGGTCAGTCTTCTGAGGGCGATTGGCCGCCTGAAACCGGGGACGGCCATGGAGCAGGCTCGTGCCGAGCTTGACACGATTATGCAGCGGCTGGGACACAGGACTCGGCCAGGGCCGGGCCTTCCCCGCGAGGCCAACGAGCAGGCGACTCCGATTGCCCCACCTCGGGGGTCGGACCAGTTCGAGATTGCCGCAACTCCTCGCGAATCCATTCCACCCTTACCCGATAACGGGACGATGATCCGACGACCCCTTCCGGGACCGCCGGTCAAAGTTCGTCCTTCAGCCCAGCCTTCGCAAGGTCCTCTCGGCACTCAGACTCCGCCCGCGGGGCAAGACGAATTTATGCGCCTCCCCGCACCCAGGGAAGGGAAGAGCAGACCAGACGGTGCAGACATTGCTCTCAGTACCGGCGGGGGAGACGGCGGACCAGGTCGCTTACCATCGGATGACGGGCATGTCCAGCTGGTCAGCCTCCACGAGGAGAGTGTCGGCAATGTTCGCCAGGCGCTGCTGGTGTTGTTGGGGTCAGTCGGTCTTGTACTCCTTATCGGTTGCGCCAATGTAGCGAACTTGCTCCTGGCGCGAGCAGCGGGTCGACAAAAAGAGGTAGCTATCCGTTTGGCTCTGGGTGCTAACAGGAAACGCGTTGTGCGCCAGCTTCTGACTGAGAGTCTGTTGTTGTCGCTTCTAGGCGGCTCGGTGGGGTTTGTGTTGGCGCTATGGGGAATGGATGTTCTTCGCTCTCTTAATTTGGCCAACCTGCCGCACCTTCAACCGATCCGAGCCGATGCCTGGGTGCTCGGTTTTACCCTCTTGATCTCGTTGTTGGCAGGTCTCATTTTTGGTCTTGCTCCCGCACTGGAGGGGTCTCACAGCGATCTGAACGAGTCACTCAAGGAGGGCGGCCGTAATGCCGCCGTGGCCCGGACTCCTCATCGCCTCCGCAGCCTGCTGGTCGTTTCGGAAGTCGCCCTGGCCATCGTTCTGCTGGTGAGCGCCGGTCTCCTAATGAGAAGTTTTCTCTATCTGCGTAGTATCAGTCCGGGCTTTCAGCCAAACGGGGTTTTGACCTTTGCCGTCAATCTTACCGAGTCCCGTTATCCGCGGGGCCGCCCACAATCCTTCTTCTATCAGCAACTCCTGGAGCGCCTTTCCAGGCTGTCGGATGTGGAAGCAGTGGGCGCCACCAACCACCTGCCCTTTACCGACGTTCAAATCATGGTGCTTGTAAATTTCGAGGGGCACCCGCCGCCCGTCTTTGGCCATGATCAAGGCATATCGCTGGCCGCCGTCAGCCCGGATTACTTCCGAGTTATGCAAACTGCCCTCAAGCGCGGACGAACTTTTGATGAGCATGACAATGAGGTGTCGCCGCCTGTGGCGCTGATCAACCAGGCTTTGGCGAAGCGCTACTTTGCTAATGAAGACCCGGTCGGCAAGCGTTTTCGCGGCGGCCCTGGCGATTGGGTCACGATCATCGGCGTCGTGAGTGACGTTCGGCAAAGCAGCTTGGAACGCGACCCCGATCCGGAAATCTACCGTCCTTACCTGCAGATTCCAAGCAGCTTCATGACGCTCGTGGTTCGAACGACGGGAGACCCGCTGAACTTGGCTGCCGCCGTGCGCAGTGTCGCAGCGTCAGTTGACAAAGATCAGCCCATCCACGACCTCATGACCATGGAACAGCGAATCGCCCATTCCATTGCGCCTCGGCGTTTAACCCTTTTCCTGCTGGCTCTCTTTGCCTCGCTCGCACTACTTCTAGCCGCGGTCGGGATCTTCGGCGTCATGTCTTACTCGGTGGCCCAGCGGACCCACGAAATGGGAGTGAGAATGGCTCTGGGCGCCCAGCCTGGCGATGTCGTCAAGCTGGTGGTTCGCCAGGGAATGACTTGGACGCTAGTAGGCGTTGCTCTCGGGCTCGTGATGTCGGTGGGTCTTACGCGTCTCCTTGCCAGCATGCTCGTCGGCATCAAAGAGACCGATCCGATAACCTTCATTAGCGTGTCGCTGATCCTGATTGGAGTGGCTCTGCTGGCTTGTTACCTGCCCGCACGTCGAGCGACTAAGGTCGACCCGATAGTCGCACTGAGATACGAGTGAGGCCATTGCGGATTTTGGATTGACGATTGCGGATTGAAATGAAAGAGCATTACTTAGGACCTTGGACGTTGGACCACAAACCACTGACACCTAGAACCTGACACCTCACACCTATGTACAACGACCTTCGTTACGCCATTCGAATGCTGTTGAAGAACCCTGGCTTTACCGCAGTGGCAGTGCTGACACTCGCGCTCGGCATTGGCGCCAACGCCGCGATTTTCAGTGTCGTCAATGCGGTCTTGCTCGAGCCGCTTCCTTATAGGGATTCCACTCGCCTGGTGACTCTCTGGCAATCGGCCAAGGTAAAAGAGCTGGAGCAATTTTCTCTGACCCATGCTCATTTTGTCGCTTACCGAAACAACAATCGCTGCTTTGAAAAGCTGGCCGCTTTCGCCGATTCTAACTTCAATTTCACCGGCACCGGCGAGCCCGAGCGGCTGCTGGGTGCGAACGTGACCTTGGACTTTTTTGACGTTTTGGGCCAGCAGCCCATTCTCGGGCGCACGTTCCTGCCGGAAGAAGATACTCCCGGGAAGAACCTGGTGTGCGTTCTGAGCTATCGGCTGTGGCAGCGTCGCTTTGGAGGCTATCCCAACATTGTCGGTCAGTCGCTGAACTTGAGTGACATTCCTACGCAGGTAGTGGGCGTGATGCCCTCCGGATTCGAATTTCCCAAGAACACAGAATTATGGATTCCCGTCGGCCTGGATGCCCAAAAAACCAGCCCCTACTACCTCAGGGCCATTGGACGGCTCAAACCGGGAGTCACAGCGATCCAGGCGCAGGCGGAGACGACTCGCATCGGTCAGAATTTCGCCCGTGCTCGTCCTGACGTTCATCCAGATGGCCCCGATTTCACCACCGTAGTCAATCCGCTGAAGTCTGAAGTAGTTCGACTTGTCAAAACACCTTTGATGATTTTGTTAGCAGCCGTAGGAGCCATCCTACTAATCGCCTGCGCTAATCTTGCCAGCTTACTTCTAGTTCGGGCTACAGCACGTGCGCAAGAGATTGCACTTCGAGTCAGTTTTGGAGCCAGTCGTTGGCGAATTGTCCGTCAGCTTCTCACGGAATCTTTTCTTCTTTCCGGAGTCGGAGCTCTGGTTGGCTTCGCTCTGGCCGTATGGGGAGTTCCGCTAATGAGTCGCACCTTGCTAAAGAACCTGGCCCGCGTGGAAGAGATCCGGATTAGTGGTATGGTCCTGGGCTTCAGCAGTCTGTTAGCCCTTTTGAGTGCCGTCACTTTCGGTTTGGTTCCGGCGCTGCGCGCCTCGAAAACCGACCTTCAATCCCACTTGAATAGTACGCTCAGAAGCACCGCCAGTGCCTCCAGGCGCTGGGCTACTGATTTATTCGTTGTTGTTCAGTTCTCACTCTCCTTAGTTCTGCTGGTGGCCGCTGGCTTGTTGCTAAAGAGCTTCGGGGTTTTATTGGCTGTTCATCTCGGCTTCCGCCCGGAACACGTCCTCACCCTCCGAATGTCGTTGCCATCTCAACGATACTCGAATGAGAATCAAGTCCGTGCCTTCTACCAGCAACTCTTAGAGAACGTGCGCAGCCTGCCGGGAATTGAGGCTGCTGGTTTCAGCAGCATCCTCCCTTTCAGTGGGCAGGGATGGGACGACACTTACAACGCGGAAGGCTATGATGACTCTTACAAGCAGAGAGCCTTCGGCGCTTTAGCCGCTATTCGCCAGGTTACCCCAGGATACCTCGAAGCGATGGGTATTGCTATTCTTGCAGGCCGACCTTTCGTCCACAGTGATCAGCAAGGTACCCAGCTGGTAGCGATTGTCGATCAGGCCTTGGCGCGGCGCCATTGGCCCATCGAAACGCACATCGGAAAGCGCCTCCGCTTTGGAAGACCCGAACAGAATCAACCCTGGATGACCATCGTAGGCCTCGTCGATACGGTAAAGCACGAAGGGTTGGATGAGGATCCCAGAGCCCACCTGTACCTTCCTTATGCTCAGTATAGTGGTGGGGTCTGGGGCCTGGCTGTCCGCACGTCTGTCGAGCCCACCACTATGACTGGTGTGATTCGGAAGGAAGTCCAGAAGCTCGATCCTGAGTTGCCGATCTACGACCTTCGAAGTATGGAGGCAGCGGTGGCCGAATCTTTGAGCACACGCAAGCTGACCAATATCTTACTTGGGGCTTTTGCTGCCACAGCCTTGCTGCTGGCTGCAATTGGAATATACGGTCTGATGTCAGCGACCGTCAGCGAGCGGATCCGTGAATTCGGGATTCGTATTGCTTTGGGAGCCCAATCCCGCGACGTGTTGACACTGGTCCTGCGGCAAGGAGTTGTACTGGTCCTAGTTGGCATTACAACGGGTATCAGTGGGGCTCTGGGCATAACACGTTTTCTCTCCAGCCTGCTCTACGGGGTCAGCAACACCGATCCAACAGCTTTTGTGGTCGGGTCGGTGCTACTTGCCGGAGTGGCCCTTTTGGCCTGCTACATCCCCGCCCGGCGAGCCACCAAGGTCGATCCGGTAGTGGCACTGAGGTATGAATGAACCGATTGCGGATTTCGGATTGTGGATTGCGGATTGAAATCGATTTGCTGCTCACGTTCGACCTCGACTGTGTTTTTTGAACCTTAGACCTTGGACCTTGGACTTTGGACCCAAATATCCACCAGCCGCTAATCACTAACCACTATGCTTAATGACCTTCGTTACGCGACCCGAATGCTTTTCAAAAACCCCGGTTTTACCACCATAGCCGTGCTCACTCTAGGGCTAGGCATCGGCGCAAACACTGCTGTGTTTAGCGTGGTCAATGCAGTGTTGCTAAAGCCGCTGGCTTATCGCAACCCCGACCGCATTGTCACACTCTCCTCTGTGTGGGACAAAACCAAAGACACGCCTGGCTCGCTGGGGAATCCAGTGTCGGTGCCTGACTTCCAGGACTGGCATGACCAAAGCACGGCGTTCCAGGCGATGGCCTACTATGCCGGGAGGCAGACATCGGTCATGGTGGGACCGGCAGCGGAGTACGGAAGGGCGACTCGGGTCACGCCCGAGTTCTTCCAGGTCTTCGGCGTGGAGCCGATAGTAGGTCGCCTGTTTACGCTGGAAGAACAAAAGCCAGGCAGCGGCGGCGCAGCAGTCATCAGCCATGCCTTTTGGCAGAGTCACTTCGGCGGTAATCTGAGGGCTGTCGGACAGACGATTCGCATGTACGACAGGACAGTAAACATCATCGGGGTGCTACCTCCGAGCTTTCACTTCCCGGACAAAACCGACATCTGGTTTCCGGCCGACACCATCACTCGGGAAACAACGGAGTACCGTGGGGCGCACAATTATTCGGCCGTGGGCCGGTTAAGGCCAGGCGTAACCCTGGAGCAAGTACAAGCCCAGATGACATTGATTGCTGCACGCCTGGAACAGCAATATCCGCAAACTAACAAAGGCCGGAGTGTCGCCGTCACGCGCTTGCAAGATGGGATGGTCAACAATGTCCGGCTCACACTCTACCTGCTGCTGGCCACAGTAGGTGTGGTGCTCCTGATCGCCTGCGCTAATGTGGTGACCTTGTTGCTGGCGAAAGCGAGCGACCGTAACCGTGAAATCGCTGTTCGCGCCGCGATGGGAGCAAGCCGTGGTCGCATTGTGAGACAACTGATTACCGAAAGCCTGGTGTTGGCTCTGTTGGCGAGCGCGGCTGGGCTGATTCTGGCCGTCTGGGGCATAAAAGGATTGGTGGCGCTTGCTCCCAGCGACGTACCGCGCATCGCCGAAGTCGGCATCGACGCACGGGTGCACGCGTTCACCTTTGGTGTTTGCCTGATGGCGAGCGTGCTGTTCGGCCTCGCGCCTGCACTCCACGCTTCGCGAGTGGACTTGAATGACGCGCTGAAGCGGCGCGCAGCGTGGGTGGTGATGGGTGGTGGAGCGGGCCGGATGCGCACGGCCCTGGTCGTGGCGGAGATTGCCCTCTCGGTCATGCTGCTTGTCGGAGCGGGTCTGCTGATCCGTAGCTTTGCCGCACTGCACAACGTCGCGCTGGGTTTTCGTCCTGAGAGTGTACTGGTCATGCAGGCCACCGTTCCCGCGCCAGGCCCTGAGGGAGTGCGTGCCAACGAGTTTTTCGGAGAGGTGCTAACTGACGTTTCGGCGCTGCCTGGTGTCCTGGCGGCAGGCGCTACTATGGCGCTGCCAGGACACGCTGACTCCAATGCTCCCTATTGGATCGATTACCATCCCAAGGAGCTGAATGTGAGTGCTCCGGGAGCCGTGGTTTCCGTGATAACGCCAGGCACTTTCGCCGCGCTGGGCGTTCCGGTCAAGCACGGACGTGACTTTAGCGACGGTGATACGCACGATGCACCGTTCACGGCGGTGATCAATGAGACCCTGGCCCAAAGGGCCTTTGCTGGTCAGGACCCGATTGGCCGGCTGATTTTTTGCGGTTACGATTCCACGAAGCCAATGAAGATTGTGGGCATTGTGGGTGACGTTCGCCAGTACGGACCGGCGATTGAGCCGCAGCCCGAAGTTTACCTGCCTTACCGGCAGCACTACTACAACGGAGGGACTCTCAACCTGGTAATGCGCACCGCCATTGAGCCCGGTTCGCTCGTGGAGGTGATGAGGCGCAAAGTGCGTGAACGCTCGGCCGAGGTTCCTGTGAAGTTCAGCACCCTGGAAGCATCGCTCTACGAGGATTTAGCTGCCCCGCGCTTCCGCACTCTGCTGCTTGGCATCTTCGCCGGACTGGCAGTCTGCCTGGCGACGGCGGGCGTTTATGGCGTGATGACCTACCTCGTGGGCCAGCGGACAAACGAGATCGGCATACGCGTGGCACTAGGTGCAAGCTCGAGCAATGTCCTGTGGTTGGTGTTGCGGCAGGGAATAACCTTGGCGAGCCTAGGACTAGCCGTTGGGATAATGGGCGCAATGGCGGCCACGCGTCTATTGACCAGCATGTTATTCGCAGTCAAGCCTGTCGATCTGATGACCTACGTCAGTGTCACAGTTCTGCTCGCTGGTGTGGCACTATTAGCCAGCTACATTCCTGCACGGTGTGCGACCAAGGTCGATCCGATGGTGGCGTTGAGGTATGAATGAAGCCGTGGTACGGGGGTTCGGGATTCGTGGTTCGCGTATAAGCAGGAGGCCCAATAAATGACTCGAGTAGACAACAGCCCATTAGAGACTATAGGGATTTACACGTTTGGCAAAAGGCCATGGAACTGGCCAAGCAGATCTACTTGCTTACGCCGATTCCCCTTTGAGGAGAAGTTCGGGCTGGTGTCCCAGTTGCGAAGGGCAGCTGTTTCCGTTCCGTCAAACATCGCTGAAGGTCAAGCGAGAAACACGACTGGCGA
>Ga0075423_10003246_pt1 | contig 14955 bp, 20 predicted proteins | sample SoiMethybrSBSTD2_FD_80114 | JGI IMG/M metagenome (GOLD analysis project Ga0075423, IMG submission 80114) | Bulk soil microbial communities from a Populus tree surrounding site in Tennessee, USA - Soil MetaG P. TD hybrid SBSTD2 | ecosystem: Environmental > Terrestrial > Soil > Tree plantation...
AGGATGACCACTTCCTGAAACGCTGGCGGCAAGCGTTCGAGCGCGCCCAGAACTTCTTCGTCCGTCACGTTCTGTGGCGTCGGCGCTTCAAAGGCGATTGTTTCAGCGATACGTTCCTCAGCATCGCTAACCAGATGTAGACGTGTCGTCGCCTTTCGCCGCTTGCTATGTCGGTGATACATAATCGACACCAGCCAGGCTCGACAGTTCGTTCCCCGAGCGAAACGATGAAACGAAGCAAGCGCCTCCGTCAGGGTCTCCTGTACCAGGTCTTCGGCTTCGGTCTGGTCACGCGTCAGCCACAGCGCAATACGGAACAAGCTGGTCGCGTGGGGCATAGCCTCAGCCTCAAACGCCGCCCATTGTTTCTCAACTGTCACCTGAGACTCCCGCGTCGCTGCAATGCCAAACATAAGTTATCTCGGCCGTAACTCGTCGGATATCTGCCCGCCATCCATGTAATACCTGCAAGAGGGCGGTTTATTCCCGACTCAGAAGCCAAATATTTCGCGCTCGGGAATAAATTCGAATCATCTTGATATTACTTAGCTAATCAGACAAACGCCGAGCCCAACGGAGAAGCAATTACCGCGCAAGAGAGCGATGACGCCATTTCAACTAACCAAGCCAATCGCGATTTTCTACGAGCACCAGCAATGGTTTCTGCCGTTGTTCGACAAACTGAAAGAACGAAGCATTCCGTACGTCCCGATCGACGCAAGGAGTCATTCTTACGACCCGTGCACGAGTGAATACACGTACTCGCTCTTCTTTAACCGAATGAGCGCCTCGGCTTATTTGCGAGGACACGGCAACGCAATCTTTTATACGCTTAACTACCTCGCGCATCTTGAGCGGTTGGGCGTGCCCGTCGTGAACGGACACAGGTCTTTCATGATCGAAACCTCGAAGTCCCTACAGCTCTCACTGTTTGAGGGATTGGGTCTCCGATATCCGCGCTCCATCGTCAGTAACAGTCCGAAAGAAATATTCAAGGCCGCACATGATTTGCGTTTCCCGGTCCTGCTCAAACCCAACATCGGAGGCCGCGGCGCCGGCATAGTGCGTTTCGATTCGCCGCAGGCACTGGAGCGCGCCGCTGACAACGGGTTGCTCGATTTCGGAATTGATCAGACCGCCCTCTTCCAGGAGTTCGTCCCTATTCGCGATGGTCACATCATGCGAATCGAAGTCCTGGGCGGAAAGTTTCTTTACGCAATCAAAGTTCACACCACGGGAGACAATTTCAATTTGTGTCCCGCGGAGTTTTGCCAGACCGGGGATGGCGTTGCGGCGTTGGATGAGATGTGCCTTGTCGATGCGCCGGAGAGCGGACTCCAGGTTGAAGCCTTCACCCCTCAAACAGAGATCATTCAAACAGTCGAACGGTTAGCCGAAGCCGCTTGTATTGACGTCGGCGGTGTTGAATGCCTGGTTGATGATCGCGACGGCACGCTGATGTATTACGACATCAATGCACTCTCGAACTTCGTCGCTGACGCGACGCAGGTCATCGGCTTCGACCCATATGAGCGGCTGGCGGATTACCTAATCAGGAGGGCGAAATAGATGCGCTACGGATACTGGCTGCCGGTCTTCGGCGGCTGGCTGCGAAATGTTGAGAACGAGGGTATGGAGCCAAGCTGGGATTACGTCAGCCGTCTCGCTAAAAGGAGCGAGGAGATCGGTTATGACTTGACCCTGATTGCCGAGCTAAATCTCAACGACATCAAAGGCGTTGACGCGCCCTCACTGGATGCATGGTCGACTGCCGCCGCGCTGGCCGCCGTGACCAGCAAGCTTGAGCTAATGGTCGCAGTGCGCCCCACTTTCCACAATCCGGCGCTGTTCGCCAAGCAAGCTGCCAACATAGATCACATCGGTAAGGGCAGTCGGCTTTCGCTTAACGTCGTGTCTTCATGGTGGGCCGACGAAGCCAAGAAATACGGTGTGCAGTTCGAGCAGCATGAAGATCGTTATGCGCGTACCACGGAGTGGCTCAAAGTCGTCGACCAGTTGTGGCGTGAAGATCATTTTTCGTTCGAGGGAAAGTACTACAAGGTCGAGGACGCAGTGATGCAGCCGAAGCCTGTCACCAGACCGCGCCCGATGATCTATGCCGGCGGCGAATCAGAAGCAGCGAAACAGATGATTGCCGCTCAGTGCGACGCCTATGTAATGCATGGCGACGATCCCGCACGGGTAAAACAGAAAATTGCGGACATGAGCAGCCGTCGCGACCAGCTGGGGTTGCCGCCAATGAGATTTGGAGTTGCTGGTTATACGATTGTCCGTGAGACCGAAGCCGCGGCGCGGAAGGAATTGGAACGCATTACCGACGTAAAGCGCTCCGCTGCCGGCTACGAAAATTTTCAGCAGTGGCTGGCCGGCACCCAATTGGACCAGGCACTGGCATTCGCGGACTATTCAGTCTCGAATCGAGGCTTGCGTTCCGGGCTGGTGGGCACCGCAGAACAGGTTGCCAATCGAGTGGCCGCGTTTGAAGCCGCCGGAGTCGATCTATTGTTGCTACAGTGCAGTCCTCAATACGAAGAGATGGAACGATTTGCTGAGGCCGTCATCAAGCCCGGCGCCGCGCCAGTAGAGTTTCTCAAAACCGGAACGAACTGAGAGCGATGCGAGGGGAGCTTAGGAAAGCTCCGTCCTCACTCAATGCAGGAACTTCACAAACATCAATTCGTTGTGACGCTCGTTGTAGACCAGATCATCGACTAATTGTTTAGTCAGCAAAATGCCAAAGCCGCCGGGTCGGAGACCTTTCTCCTCCCTAACGCCGACGTGGTGAAATGGATCGTCCACGGGATTACTTACTGCGGAATGCTCCAGTTGCGATGGATCAAAGCCATTGCCCGGATCTTTAATTCTACAGATCACCGCGTGTTTGAGGCGGAGAATGTTAACCGTTAGGCGTTTTTTGGGATCAAGCTTGCCGCCATGCTCCATTGCGTTGCCGAGCATTTCACTAAACGCGTAGTTGATCGCCTCCGCCACTTCGGGCGGCACATCGGCATCGAGTTCATCGAGCAGCCTGTGTAAAGGTGAGAATGCAGCCCGGTCGCAGGGAACGCGCAACTCAACCCACTCGGGTTGAGCTGAGATGACTTCGATCGCTTGAGCGGGGCATCCGGAGATTGCCGAGTCTATGACCCTGCGTAGTTCTTCTGGCTTGAAGGGACGTATTAGAAAATCGCAGACCCGTGCGCGCAGTGCCTGCAGGACCGTGTCGGGAGTTCCGTGCGCGATCGTCAGAACCAGTTTCCGTTTCGGCTTAATGCGCTGCAGCACCTCAATTACATTCTGATCACCAAGCTCAGGTCCGGCGTAGTCCGCGATGACCAGATCCACCCGCAACTCCCCCAGCAAGTCCACCACGCTCTCAATGTTTGGCGTCCACCAGACGCGATAATCATCTCCCTTGAGCGCGCGCAGCGCTACATCATGAATCCTTGGATCTTCGTTTATTAATAGTACGCTTTTCATTTCCTTTGCTTAATACTGCCTCGCTTAGCCGCGCTCATGATTCTCTAAAAAGGCTGCGAAACGTCCGCTGCGCCTCACTGTGTTGTCGTCGGCGAAACTGCTCGATCCAGAGTGTGACGGTGTTATTGAATTCTGCCGTAGAATTTGAAAGCCTTCGGCGTTGTGGCGAGGTCTTAACCCGCTCCTCTCTCTCCTTCTTACGCTCGCCGCGCTTGATAATCTTGATCATTGCCTTTGCCCTTAATATCGTGATTAGTAGTTATGCCGTCGCAGTTCGCGCCTTTGAGTTCGTGGGTTTCGTAAAGGGCGTTACCGTTTCGGCGCACTTGGTGCGACGGAAAAGAAACGCACCTCGAAGCCTGCAAGGCCCGAGGCGCGAATTCCATTAGCAGGTTCTCACTTATTTGATGGCTCCCATTTGCATCCCGCCCTGATTAACAACCACACGCTGGTCGCGGCCGGCGAAAGTAATGCTGACCAACCTAGTCTCATCGCCGTCAACAATGGTGTTTGTTTGAGTAGAGCGTGCTTTGCCTTCACGTTGTTCCAGCCGAGTCGACGCGGTCGCGACGACCTTGCTGCCCTTCACAATTGACAACTCGCCGGTCTCTTCGTCAAATACGACGTCGTATTCGCCATGCTTAACAAGTGTTCCGTTGACTTTGGTATCCGTTAAGAAAGACACCGTAAATCTCTTGCCCTTGGCAAACGCGGCTGCGCTGGCCAAAGTAACAAGCAAGAGAGCAACCATAACCCGATTAACTATTGTTTTCATTTCCATTACTCCTTCTGATCATTCTCATCTTCACTGCCTTTTTGGGCATTTCCGAGTGCGCCGAATTTGAATCCGGGCACCAACTCTTGCGCCCCCCTGGTTCGATTGATAGAACCATTTGTCGCGAACTAAACTTGACCACTCCGTCGTCAATCGCTTGCCAGTCGCGACCGGTCCTTCGGCAGACTCACTCACCTCCGGCGAGTAATTTTTGAATTACTTGTTCGCTCACTACTAGATACCGCGAAATAAGTTCTTTATTCCCGACGGAGCCATTAGTCATAGGTGGACAAACCGTCGTCGTGGTTAGAAGTCCGAAGGAAGGATGTTTTATTCGCGACGCATCTGGAGTAATAGCATAGGCGTCGCGATTTATTCCTGCGGTCGGCAGATTATTTTTGAAAAGCGTGATCTCAGTTGGACCACAAGCATTTCTGCTCTTACATTCACCACAATTGGATCGCTGTCATTAGATCTACCAACCGCTGGTTTCTCAGCAAGCTTCAGGGAATAAACAAACACCGAGTCGGTATTACTAGTTTGGGCCGCGCACTAGTTACGGTATTCGGCAATAATTGAGAGGCCAGGCAGGCCGAAGATGTTGCGTGCGTGGCCCGCAAGTCGTTCATTGATCGCATTGGAAAAATTGAGACCACTGGCACGCTATCAGAGCAAACCGAGTGTGCATGCGCTGGGACAAGACTTTCTGAGCAATGCCCGACATGAGAGTCGCCGGCGTAAGGGAGAGCGCAGCCAGGGTTACCGTTAGTCTAGTGGGGAGAGTGCGATACGCTGCGCTCTTCCAATGTTTCGAGTGGGCCGCCGAATGCTTAAGAGCACGCTCAAGGGTTGCTTATATAATGAGAAGGGCCACAAGAGATGAAAATCAAGTTGAGTAGATTTCTTTTTGTCGCTGCAGTGATCTCAGTTTTAACTACCGTTAGCTCAGCAGCCGCTATTCCCGACCCGGTTGTTGATTCGCCGCGAGCAGCTGCCAAAGGGCTACACACCATGGTTCTAGGCGGCGGGTGTTTTTGGGGTCTTCAGGCTGTGTTCGAGCATGTGAAAGGAGTTACCAGCGTCACTGCCGGATACTCCGGAGGATCAGCCGAAACTGCTAACTACGAAGCTGTCAGCGGGGGCCGCTCCGGTCATGCTGAAGCAGTTCGCATTACTTATGATCCATCACAGATCACATATGGCCAGCTCCTCAAGGTGTTCTTCGGTGTTGCCCATAACCCGACTGAGATAAATCGTCAGGGGCCAGACGAAGGTACGCAGTATCGGTCTGTGATCTTCTATTCCGACGAACGACAGCGTCGCATTGCTGCGGCTTATATCAACCAACTAGATCAAGCAAAAGTCTTTGAGCGGCCCATCGCTACGCAGCTCGTCGGCCTTCACGGGTTTTACCAGGCGGAGGCTTACCATCAGGATTTTGCCGTCAAGTATCCAAATGATCCGTACATTGTGGTCAATGATCTCCCGAAGTTGGCGAACCTTCGCAAAGAAATGCCTAATCTTTACATGCCGAGACGGTTTACAGGCGCAAGAAGAAACTCTAACCTTTAATACTCAGATGCTGAAGCAAAGCTCATCGGCATGATCAAGCCGAGTCTCGCTTAGTAGTTTTGCCGTGAAAATTTATTTTTCAGGTTCAGTCAGTGGCGGACGTGAAGACGTTGGGCTGTATCTTCAGATCATCGTGCAATTAAAGGAGCATGGCCTGGTCCTCACCGAACATATCGGTGACGCGAGACTAGACGCGGGCGGCGAGCCTGGACTCAGTGTCGTAGAGATTCATGATCGAGACTTGGCGTGGTTAAGGCAGGCCGACTGTCTGGTTGCTGAAGTGACAACCCCCAGCTTAGGCGTCGGCTACGAGATTGGGAAGGCTACGGAGTGGGGCAAGTCAGTTCTTTGTCTCTTTCGAACCGGGAATGGAAGCATGCTGTCGCCCATGATTGCCGGCAGCAGCGGAGCTGTGGTGCGGGGGTATCGAAACGTCGGAGAATTGAAAGATATCCTCGAGGAGTTCTTCGCGGCGCGATAAGCCATACCGTAACGGTTTCACCCAGCCACGAAGCCGGCAGAATTCTCTGATGTCATCAGGAATATATCGAGTGACTTCGGGTATTAATCAAATGTGAGTTCCGAGTTTTACCGAAGTCAAAGGTCACTTGGTTGATAAGGAGATATTCATGAAAAGAATCAAATTGCTATCGCTTGGTCTCATTCTGGGATTGTCGGGCATGGTGTATGCGACAAGAGCTCAAGGAAACGCCCAAGCAAAGGGCGGAGACGATTGCTGCGCGGTTGTCGCCGCCTGTTGCCTGACGCACGGATCGTGTTGCACGGCTCGTCACGCCCGGCGCTAGTCATAGACTGCTGCTGACTGAATTGAAGGTCCTTCAATTCGGGCAGCAGATAACTAACTGATGAGAATTGCGATATTCGGCAGTGGCGGCGTCGGAGGATATTTTGGCGGACGGCTGGCGCTGGCCGGCAATCACGTCACCTTCATCGCACGCGCTGAGCACCTGCGCGCTCTGCGCTCGACTGGCCTTCGCGTTGACAGCATTAACGGCGACTTCACGGTCTCGCCCGTTCGCGCAACTGATGATCCATCTCAAGTAAAGAATGTCGACGTGGTCATTCTCGGCGTGAAGGCCTGGCAGATTGGCGAAGCGGCCAATGCTATGAGGCCGATGATCGGACCAAGCACTTTCGTTGTGCCGCTGCAAAACGGCGTCGAAGCATACCATCGATTATCCGCAGTTCTCGGAAAACAACACGTGCTCGGCGGATTGTGTAAGATCGTCAGTTACGTCGTCGAGCCGGGGCATATTCAACACGCCGGCTTCGAGCCCTTTGTCGCTTTCGGTGAATGGGACAATCGCTCCAGTGATCGCGTTGCGGCCTTGCGCGAAACGTTTACTCAAGCGGGTCTGGAAGCGAAGGTCCCGTCTGACATTGAGGCCGCGGTATGGAGCAAGTTTCTTTTCATCGCCGGATTCAGCGGCGTAGGTGCGGTGACTCAGGCGCCCGCCGGGGTATTGCGCAGTCTCCCGCAAACTCGTGCGCTGATGGAGCAGGCGATGCGGGAGATTCTCCTGCTGGCCAAGACACGCGGCCTCAGCTTACCCGACGACGCCGTGAATCAGGCGTTAGCGAGTCTCGATGGTTTGCCCGAGAATGCAATGTCCTCGATGCAGCGAGATATCATGGCCCACCGCCCCTCGGAGCTTGAATCACAAAATGGAGCGGTGGTGCGTCTAGGGCGAGAGGTTGGAATCGAAACGCCAGTTAACAACCTTCTATACGCCAGTCTCCTGCCATTGGAAATGCGCGCACGTTGCCAACTGCTGTTTCCTGAATAGTCCAACCTAATAGTTCTCATCTAAATACAAAATCGTTAGTCAAAAAAGCTCTCTGGGAATAAATCAACCAGAGCCAGGTATTACATTGCTGGACCGGAGATTAGTTGTTAGCGCTGAGGCGGAAAGAATTTTTCTTTTGGAACGGCGACTCCGGGGGAATCAATCGAATACTAATAAGGAGACCATATGAAAAAGCAAACTCTCAGGAAATTCACAGTATTGAGTTTTCTGTTAATGCTCGCAGCAGTAACTGTTTCCGCTCAATCTGAGCGCATTAGGGTGATCAACATCCCGTTCAGCTTCATCGTAGGAGAAAAGACACTACCGGCTGGCGAGTACACAGTCGAGCCCAATAGAAAGGACTCCGACAACGTTTGGCTGGTTCAAAGTAAAGAGGGCCACGCAAGTGCTCTCTTTTCAACGAACACGGTGCGAGCCAGCGAAACGCAAGAGGAAGCCAGGCTAGTCTTCCACAGGTACGGTGGTCAGTACTTCCTTTCGCAGATCTGGACGCAAGGAGAAACCGCTGGACGTGAGTTACTGATTCAGCGCTTGGAACGTCAGTTGGCGAAGGACTCAATCGAGCGCCAGATGATGGTTCTAGCCAGTAGCCCAGCAAGCAGAAATTGACGCTCTTGGGCCAGTGCCAGGAAATGTGGCGCGCGCCCCGCGCGCTGCAAGTTCCACCTCAGCATTCGACCGTTAGGAGAGACAAAATGTCATTTAGAAGTTTTGCAGCGTCAGTGCTGCTTATCACGGGCATTGCCCAGGCGGGCGCAGCGCGCGGCGTGCGAAGCAACAAAATCGACGAGCCAAAACGCGCCGAGCCGGTGAGCGTCGGCGAGGGAGCTCCTGACTTCACGCTGGAGGACATGCAGGGCAACCAGGTCACTTTATCGGCGGCGAAGGGAAAGGCTCCAACAGTGCTGGTTTTCTACCGCGGATACTGGTGCCCGTTCTGCGCGCATCAATTGTCTGAGTTGCGCTCGCTTTTGAAGGCCAATGAGCCCGTGCGCTTCCTCGCGATAAGTGTTGACGATCACGAAAAGACAAAGCAGTTAATGGAAAAGATTGCCGCCGACGGGAATGGGCCCGTCAACTACACCATGTTGAGCGACCCTGGTCATAAGATCATTGACGCTTACGGCTTGCACGATCCGGCTTACGACGGAAAGAGATTTGACGGCATTCCAAATCCGGCAGTTTATGTGATCGACAAAAACGGTAGTGTCGCCTGGGCCAAGGTCGAGTCAGATTATAAGGTGCGACCGTCTAACGCTGACATTCGAGCCGCTCTCGAATCGTTGAACTAAGGACACATGATGTATCGAACGCTCTTGCTTCTAATCAGTCTGACGCTGCTGTTGGCTTTTTCAATTGCACCCAGCGGGGCTGCGCGGGCGCAGACAACCCCGCCCAAGATCAATGTGAAATTGGTGCTGGCCGGCCAAAGGGTCCAAAAGGGCCGCGCCGTAAATGCGTCCCTGATAATCGAGATCCCGTCGGGCTATCACGTCAACGCGCATGACCCGTTCAGCAGATTCGCGCTGCCGACAAAGGTGGACGTCGAAGTCCCCGGCGGGATCAAGGTTGGTCCGATCACGTATCCGAAGGCAATTGTGCGCAAGTTCAGTTTTTCGGGGGACCGCCTCGGAGTTTACGAGAATCGCGCGGTGATCAGATTCATCATTATGGTGCCGCCAAATCAGCCCAGGGGAAATGCCGAGATAAAGGCGCGACTCAATTATCAAAGTTGCAGCAACGAGGTCTGTTTTCCCCCGATGAAACGCGAGGTCACGGCTTCCTTAGCTATCTCCTAGCAAGATGACGCCGGCAATTCAATATGACCAGTAGTGGCGGGGCGGGAATAAGTCTCGCCAGTCGGCGGATTACCAATAGCGGTGCCCGTGCCTTATGAGACGACTGCAGAAGAAACATCCGCGCGCGATCCGTTGGATGCACTGGATCAACTTTCCCGTGCTGTTTCTCATGATCTGGAGTGGCCTGCTCATCTACTGGGCCAATAGCGTATATCGGATCGGCTTCGGCGGTTTCACATTATTTCAGTTCTTCCCCGATCGCTTTTTCAATTTCCTGGGAGTCGGTCATCGCCTCGCCGAAGGCATGGCTCTGCATTTCTTCTTCATGTGGTTCTTTGCGATCAACGGCCTGGTTTACGTGCTGTACACCATTGTCTCCGGCGAATGGCGTTACCTCTTGCCCAATCGCAAATCGTTTAGCGAAGCGATCCAGGTAATGCTTCACGATTTACACCTTTGCAAGCGCCATCCGCCGCCGCGCAAGTTCAATGGGGCGCAGCAGATCGCTTACACCAGCGTGATCCTGATGGGCGCCGGATCGGTGCTTACGGGGGTCGCGATCTACAGACCGGTGCAGTTCGCCTGGTTGAGCAACCTGCTCGGCGGGTACGAGTGGGCTCGCTGGGAGCATTTTTGGTTGGCTATTGGGTACTGTCTTTTCTTTGTCGTCCATGTTGCCCAAGTAATCAAAGCAGGTTGGAATAATTTCCGCGCTATGGTTACCGGCTATGAAATAGTGTCGATTGAGCCCTCGCCCTCTATCACGTCTGACGGATCTGAAGGAGAGAATCTTGAGGTTGCAGCGTGAGCGATAATCAGACGGAAAGAAAGGGCAGAGCTGAGTTGACCGATCAGGTTAACGATCGACAATCCGCCGGCTCTGATTCGAAGTCTGAAGCGCGTTCTGCCGATGAAGCGAAGGCCTTGCAGCCACCTGCTGATGACAGAGTGGCAGAGCAAGCCGTCGCCTTGGACGATGTGCGAGCAGCCGAGAGGAGTACTGATCGGGCCGCAGTTACCGAGATGCGACGGAAAGCGCGCCGAAGCTTCATCGTCGGCGGAGCAGCAGCCTTGACTGCTCTGGGTGGATGGCGTTGGCTCCGCACTCGCAGAGAAGTTGATGGGCTCGGGTGGCCTCTGCGTCTGTCGCACGAGTTCAATGAAGGGCTTTCTCGCGACTATTTCTCGCGCGCCAGGTTGACGCCCACTTTCCCGCATGAGATGGCCACTGAGCCGCGAGTCAACGGGCTCGAAGGTCTGGAAACCGAGTTCGACCCAGCGAAATGGAAACTAGCCATTTTTGGCCTGGCGAACCCGCCAGAGACTTCAGACGAAACCAGCTCGTCGGCAACGTCTACGGCCTCTGACAAAAAGTCAGCAGCAAGTGACGCTTCATCCTCTGACGAAAACGACGATACTAGTGACGAGGCGGCTGAAGCCGACAGCGGCGATAGCGCTACGAGTAATACCCCGGACTTGTCATTGACGCTTAACGACATCAAACAACTGCCACGCGCAGAGATGGTGACGCAACTAAAGTGCATTGAGGGCTGGAGCGTGATTGTTCACTGGGCGGGCGCGCGCTTGGCCGACTTGATCGCAAAGTATCCGCCGCTCACTCGCAGCGGCGAATCACCAGACGTGCTGCGCCGGCCTGATGACCTGGCTGGCTACGTCAGTCTCGAGACCCCAAACGGTGGGTATTACGTAGGACTGGACATGGAGAGCGCGCTGCACCCACAGACTCTCTTATGCTACGAGATGAATGGACAGCCCTTGTCGCTGAAGCACGGCGCGCCTTTGCGCCTGGTTATTCCCGTGAAGTATGGCATCAAAAACATCAAGCGAATTGGAAAGATCACCTATACAGATAAGCGACCCGCCGATTACTGGGCCGAGCGAGGATACGACTGGTATTCGGGACACTGAAGATCACCTATGAATAACAATTGTTGGCGATGACGCGCACACGCGACACAGACGAGAATATGCAAACGCAGCAGAAATCTTAGATGTAGTGCTAGTTCAGTTTCGAGTGACGTGGAGATCAGATAAGTCATTACCTTGCAGGATGGCAGAAGTCACTTCAGCGCCAACTTGGCTTTCGAGATGAAGTTCGAGTCGTTCGCATGCCAGGCACGCTTTTTCGTCCTCGCATCTTCCGAACCCGGATGTGCCTTGCGGTTCAACTCAAACCTAATACCTCCTCTTCCTTAATATCCTCAGTCGCCAATTTTATTCCCGCCGGACCCAGGATGCCTTCGGATAGCTTCGAAGAGCTTTCGTTGGGAATAAATCCAGCCTTCCCCGGTATTCATATAGGTGCTGGTTAACAGCGCCCGTCAAACTCGACAAATCCCCGCGGTGAGGGGGTCACCGCGTTCCAATTACCAACGAAGGAGAAATCTGAAATGCTGAAAAGAAAATTGAGTACCGCCATCATCGCTGCCGTCTTCATGGCTAGCCCGATGATCGTTCCGACCTTCGTTCTTGCGTCGCCACAAGATGGACAGCAAGACAAGATGAAGGATGACAAAATGAAGGACGACAAGATGGCTGGCGACAAGATGGCTGGCGACAAAATGGACAAGAAAAGGCACAAAAGGCACAAGAAGCCCAAGCAAGACGACAAAATGCAGAGCAACAACAACCAGTAGGGTAATTTGCTCGGCATTACAAAGCGGATTCGACCGCAGTGATGCCGAGCCCTTTTCTTTTTGGGCGGGAGAACGAAATTGGCAACCACGAACATTACAATTGGAATCGCTTTTCTAGCGGGGCTCGCCTCGTTCTTGTCTCCCTGTGTGTTGCCCCTGGTTCCTGGCTACCTGTCACTGATTTCGGGCGTTACCATCGATCGCTTAAGACGGCGAAACAATGATCATTCGTCGCTGCGAGGATGGGTAATCGCCAATTCGCTGGCCTTTAACGCAGGGCTGTCACTGATCTTTGTATCGCTCGGCGCGGCTGCGGGGCTAGTTGGAGCCTCGATTCTGTCGAGTCCGGTGGTCAGGGTCATCGGTGGCTTACTGATCATCGGATTCGGATTGCAAATGATCGGACTATTGAAGCTCAAAACACTCTACAAGGACACGCGCTTCTTTTCGAGTGAGAAGCCACGTGGACTATTAGGCTCGTTACTACTCGGGATTGCGTTCGCGGCGGGGTGGACACCCTGCATTGGTCCAATCCTCGGCGGCATCATTGGTCTTGCGGCCACCAGCGGCGGCTGGAAGAGCGGATTGGTACTGTCCTCCTTTTATGCCTCCGGCCTAGCCGTCCCTTTCCTCTTGACGGGACTTGGCATCAATCAGTTTCTCAGCTTCTACGCAAAGTTTCGCCGGCATTTACACAAGGTCGAAGTCGTATCAGGCGTCATGCTCATTCTCATCGGCAGCGCGATCGCCAGTGGCTATGCGACCCGATTGGCAAGCTCCCGTCTCGCGTCTCTATTGCCCAATCTGGAATCGCGTATAAAGGTTGAGAGTGATCCGGCGGTAAGCTCGGCAGCACCTGAGACGGGATTACTCGAGCCTGCGCCGCAAGTTGAACTGTCATCTCTTGACGGCCGGCGATTGACCCTGAGCAGTTTTCACGGCCGAGTCGTACTGCTGAATTTCTGGGCAACGTGGTGCGCCCCATGTCGCGCGGAGATCCCTGAACTGAACGGGCTCCAACACGACCTGGAAGCAAGCGGACTAACAGTCGTCGGCGTATCCTGGGACGACACTCCTGATGGGGTCCGAGATTTTCAGAAAGAGATACCGCAGAACTACGCCGTCGTGATTGGTGGAGAAGACGTACAGGATAAGTTCGCCGGGATTCGTAGTCTGCCGACCACTTACCTGATTGATCGCGGAGGCCGTATCTGCCAGAAGATCATTGGCGCGCGCGACCGGGCTTACTTCGAAGCAGCTTTGAAACCGTTGCTTAGCGAAGACGCGGCCAATGCAAAGTGAGTCAAGAATCCAACCGGCGACGAGGAATAAATGTTGATCTCTGCGGGATTACCAAATAGGCGTGAATTCTTAACTGGAACTCTCGCCGAAAACCACCATGAGGACAGTAAAGATGAAATTATTTATTGCGCTATTCTTGATCACATCCGGCGTCGTGGCGTTTCGGACGTTGAATCGACGTCAAGGAGCATCGGCCACTGTCGCAACTGAAAGCGAGGCGGCCAAGCCCTCCGGAGCAAACGCGACACCGGTGGTAGTAGAGCTCTTCACTTCGGAGGGCTGTTCAAGTTGCCCACCCGCAGATGAGATTCTTTCCAAACTCGACAAGATGCAGCCGATTCAGGGAGTCGAGATCATTGCCCTTGGCGAGCATGTAGACTATTGGAACAAGCTGGGCTGGACCGATCCTTACTCATCAGCGGAATTTAGTAGACGCCAGAGCGGCTATGCCGACGCGTTTGGACAAGAGAGTGTCTATACGCCACAGATGATCGTTGATGGCCGAGATGAGTTTGCAGGCGGCAACGGCAACAAAGCGCACGATGCCATTATTAAGGCGGCACGTTCGCCGAAGGCGAAGGTTGGGCTTGCTGGTTCGGGAGGAACGAATGACAAAGATTTGAAACTCTCAATTCACATAAGCGAGATCCCGCAAGTCACCGCTGGAGACACCGCAGATGTATTGCTGGCGATCACGGAAAACAATCTTCGCTCTGAAGTTGCGCGCGGCGAAAATGCCGGACGCTATCTGAGGCATAGCGCAGTTGTTCGCAATCTTTCTTTGTTGGGAAATATCAGCGCCGACCAGCAAAGCTTTGATGCACAACCGTCCGTCAATCTTGCCGGTGGCTGGCAACGTGACAACTTACGCGCGGTGGTTTTCGTGCAGGAACACGCTTCTCACAGAATTCTCGGGGCAGCAGCGTTGGGGCTGTCGAAGAATTGAGATTAGATCACTACCACTCGTCAGTCTTCTAAAAGACTGGCGTGAGGTGTTTATCAAGGTCCAGGAGAATACAAAAGAGATTGGTTTGAGAGGAGAAATGTCCGGAGCAAAGTTAATCGTAATCTATCCGCGTCCTACTGATATCGAGGCCTTCGACAAGCGCTATCGGGAAGAGCATGTACCGATGGCCGTGGAAAAGTTGACTGGCAAAACGAAGATCGTCGCCACCAAAGTGATTGGCTCTCCGCAAGGTTTGCCACCCTTCCACGTGATGGCTGAAGTCTATTTCCCGTCGCTGAAAGCGCTGGAAAAATGCGCAGATTCAGAAAGGGGCAAAGAGACGATCGCTCACGCTGTATCAATCTCGACTGGCGGGAGTCCGATCATCCTGGTGGCTGAAGAGCAAGTGCTTGACTTCGATTAGAAGAGTTATTGAAAGCTTGAGATTGCACCGTAAAAGGGGCGGCTCGGGAAGGAGCGCGCGTATCGGTGTCCGTATGCATCTCGCAGGTGCGGCTAACGCCCTCTCGCTAGTTGACTGACTTTAAAATTAGACTTATTCTAATAATAATGA
>Ga0075423_10003247_pt1 | contig 14955 bp, 15 predicted proteins | sample SoiMethybrSBSTD2_FD_80114 | JGI IMG/M metagenome (GOLD analysis project Ga0075423, IMG submission 80114) | Bulk soil microbial communities from a Populus tree surrounding site in Tennessee, USA - Soil MetaG P. TD hybrid SBSTD2 | ecosystem: Environmental > Terrestrial > Soil > Tree plantation...
CGCCGTCGCGATCGAAGCCGCCGCCCGGCGGATCGACGGTGTCGTCGTCGACGCCGGCCTCACGCAGTACCCGCGAGTTCACGAGGACGTGATGCCCGGACGTGTGGAAGAGGTGCAGCGGATGATCCCCGCTCGCCTCGTCGAGGCCCTCGATGTCTGGCAGGCCGTACCTCCGGTGATCGAAGCCGAACCCCGAGATCGTCTCGCCGGTCGCGGCCGTCGCGGCGGCGCCGCGGACGGCCGCGAGCAGCGCCTCGCCCGAATCGACGGCCGGGTACCGGAGGTCGATCGACGCGAGCGACTCGCCGGTCGACAGGAAGTGGTTGTGTGCGTCGACGAACCCCGGCACGACGGTTCCCCCCGCGACGTCCACCTCGGCCGCGCCGGCGACGGCGCGACGCAGCTCGCCGAGCGAGCCGATCCCGATCACGTCGGCGCCCCGGACCGCGACGGCCTCGGCCCAGGGCCTGTCCCGCCGCCCGGTGAAGACCGCCCCGTTCGCGAAGATCCGAGCCTGCTCGTCGATCCGCTCGTCCATCCGGTCTCGGACCCTAGCCGACCGGCCCCGGCGCGGCGGCGGCCGTCCGGTACCGTGACGCTCGTGGAGACGTGGGACGCGATCCGAGCGCGCCGGAACGTCCGGTCCTACGAGGACCGGACGATCGCCGCCGAGCACCTCGACCGGATCGTCGAGGCCGGCTGGCGGGCGCCGTCGTCGATGAACGAGCAGCCGTGGGACTTCGTCGTCTGCACGGAACGCGAGACGCTGCGGGAGCTGGCCGCGACGTGGCGCTACTCGGCGCACGTCGGCGACTCGGCCGCGACGATCGTCCTCGTGGCGCCCGACACGCAGGATCGGGACGAGCGCGACTGGATCTTCTACGACCTGGGCCAGGCGACGATGCAGATGATGCTGGCGGCCGCCGACCTCGGGATCGGCAGCTCGCACGCCGGGGTCGGCGACCAGGACCTGGCACGTGGCGTGCTCGGCGTCCCGGCTGACCGGCTCTGCGCGGGGATGGTGGCGTTCGGGTACCCCTCCGGCCGGCCGCTCCGCCCGATCGCTCGACCCAACCGGCGGGCTCCCGACGAGGTGATCCACCGGGAGCGGTGGTAGGCGGGCTGCGGGAACTCCCGGTCCGCTCTCAGGTCCTTCTCAGCATCCTTCGGGTACGTTCGTTGCATGGCGCAGCAGCAGGAACCGTGGGCCGGCTACCACGCCGGACTCCCCGCCCCCCCGCCGCCTCCCCGCACCCCGCGGCGAGGCGGCTGGGTGGCGCTCGCGATCTCGATCCTCGCGGCCGCGATCGTCGCTGGCGCGGCGCTCTCCCAGGTCGGCGGCGGCTCGGTCGCGACCGGGACGAGGAAGGGCAACGGCGGCGGGAGCGGCTCCCGCACCACCGGATCCGTCGCTGCCGGTTCCGTCGTGGACATCGACACGTCGGCCCAAACGCTCGCGGCCGACGGTCTGCGGCCCCTCGGCGCCGGGACCGGCATGATCCTGACGGCCGACGGCCAGATCCTCACGAACAACCACGTCGTCGAGGGCGCGTCGGAGATCCACGTCACGATCCAGGGGCAGGGGACGCACACGGCGACCGTCGTCGGGGTCGACCCGACCGACGACGTCGCGCTCCTGCAGCTCAACGGCGTGTCCGGGCTGCCGACGGTCGCGCTGGGCGACTCATCCACGGTCCAGGTCGGCGACACCGTGACCGCGATCGGGAACGCGTTCGGCGCGCCGGGCCCGCCGACGTCGACGACCGGCAAGGTCACCGCGATCAACCGGAGCATCATCGCCCGCGACCCTGCGGGTGATTCCGCGGAGCAGCTCCAGAACGTGATCCAGATCGACGCGGGCGTGCACCCGGGCGACTCCGGTGGCGCGCTCGTGAACGCGGACGGCCAGGTGATCGGGATCATCACCGCCGGGCCGAGCAACTCGACGACCGGCGTCGGGTTCGCGATCCCGATCGACGCGGCGCTCCAGATCGTCGATCAGATCCGTGCGGGCAACGGAAGCTCCGACATCCTCCTGGGCGACCGCGGGTTCATCGGCGTGGCCGTGCAGCCGCTCGACGCCGGGACGGCTGCCCAGCTCGGCCTCGGAGACACGAACGGCGCGCTCGTGACGGGCGTCGGGGAGGGCAGCCCCGCCGCGGCCGCCGGCATCACCGCCCCGTCCGTGATCCGTTCGGTCGACGGCCGGACGATCACCAACCTCGACGAGCTGGGGAACGCGATCCACTCGAAGACGCCGGGACAGCAGATCCAGGTCACGTGGGTCGACACGCAGGGCCAGCACACCGCGACCCTGACCCTGTCCTCCGGCCCGGCCGTCTGACCGGCCGACGCCTCCCTACATCGGCCGGGTGTCGCCCGACGGGAACGGCTCGGTCTCGTCGCTGTCCGGCAGGCGGACGGTCGTCGACGGACCAGGCGATGCGGCCGCAGCCTGCTTGATCTCCGATCCCTTCGTCTCGAGGTTCATGGACGCACGCTCCCAGTAGCGCTGCATCGTCCGGATCCCCCCGCCGCCGATCGCGACGATCGCCGAGCCGACGATGATCGCGAGCATCGCGTAGAAGAGCCCGTTCACGATCGCCGGTGCGATCTGGAGCTGGTCCAGCGCCATGAACACGCCGAGGACCAGGATCGCGAGGCCGGCGCCCCGAGCGATCCACTCGCCTCCCGAGACCGAGCCGAGCGTCGCCAGCAGCACGTCGGTCACCACCTTCGCCAGCGCCGCCGCGATGACGAGGATCACGACCGCGACGAAGACGTTCGGCAGGTACGAGATGATCCCGAACAGCAGATCCGAGATCGGGTTCGGCCCGAAGACGCCGAACGCGAGCTGGAGGACGAGCAGGAACACGGTCCAGAACGCGATGAGCCCGAGGATGTCCGAGGCGTCGAAACGGCTCCTGGCGAGCGCATCCCGGAGCGATCCGCGTTCGACCCACCGGTCGAAGCCGACCCGCTCGAGCAGCCCGTCGACCAGCCGTTGGATGAGCTTCGCGATGAAATAGCCGACGACCAGGATCACGAGGAACCCGAGGAACTTCGGGACGAACGACGCGATCCTGGTCCACGCGTCGGTCAGCCCCTCTTGGACGTTGATGCCCAGCATGGTGCCTCCCTCCGATGAAGCTCCGATGAAGTTCTCGGACCCGATACCCCGCGCGGCGGCGGCGCATTCATTAGGCTCCGCACCGATGAGTACCCGAGAGACCGCCGAGCGGCTGAGCACGGTGCCGCTGTTCGAGGGGTGCTCGGGCCGCCAGCTCCGCCACATCGCCGGCCGGGGCCACGAGGTCACCTACCCGGCAGGGAAGGCGATCACCGAGCAGGGCCGGTTCGGCGACCACTTCTTCGTGATCCTCGAGGGGTCCGCCCGCGTGGTCCGGAACGGCCGCACCGTCAACAAGCTCGGCCCGGGCGGGTACTTCGGCGAGATCGCCCTGCTGATCTCGCTGATGGAGCGGACCCCGCGGACCGCCACGGTGGTGGCGGAGACCGACGTCCGATGCTTCGTCCTCAGCAAGAGCGAGTTCCGCACCGTGATCTACGAGCAGAACATCGCGGTGAACCTCCTGCACACGATGGCCCGCCGGCTCGACTCCGCCTCGAAGCGATCCGAGCCCTGAGCTGCCCTTCTCCGACCTAGTTGTCTTTCGCGCCGGGCTGCGGCAGCATGTCGGGCACGAGAGGAAGGAGGTGGTCCGACTGCATAGTGAGCATGAGACCCTCGAGGTGACTGGCTGCTGAGCCGTCCCTCGCGGGCCGGGGTCCACCTCCCAGCCCGCACGCCGGGATGACCGGCAGAATCCAACCAGTGCACCGACCTCGCAGGCTCCGGTTGGTCGCCGGACGGAGCGATCGTTCGAACCCGACGGCCTGCTGAGTGCAACCGGGACGGGCTGGGCCGCCTTCGGCGGCCCGGCCCGTCCTCGTTCTCAGTGGCTACCCTCACCGTCATGGCGACCCGCAAGCCCGGCTACGTCGTCCTCGAGAAGGTGGGGGATGACCGCTGGCGTCTGATCGGAGACGTGGACCGGACGCCGGGCACGCCGGCCGCGAAGGCTCGGGCGCTCGCGATCCAGGAGGCGGCCGGCGGACGTGTGAAGCCGGGCCGGGAGTACCGGGCGATCCTGCGCAGCGAATGGAAGATCGCCGGGGAGTGACCCTCAGACCGCGTCGCGGAACGAGGGCACGGGCGGGAGGTTCAGCATGTCCTCGACGGCGCTCGCCACGGCGCGCGGGTCGAACGGCTTCGTCATCACCAGGTCGGCACCCTCTGCGAGGCAGAGATCCCGCTCGCGCGCCTGCGTGACTGCGGTGAGGACGAGGATCGGCACGTCCTCGGTCGCGTCGTCGTCCCGGAGCGCCAGGAGGACGTCGTGCCCGTTCACCTCGGGCATCATGAGATCCAGGACGATCACGTCGGGGTGCTGGCGGCGCGCCGCCTCGATCCCCGTCCGTCCCCCGTCGGCCGTGAGCGTCTCGTGGCCCTGCTCGAGGAAGGCGTAGCGGAGCACCGCCCCGATCACGTCTTCGTCATCGATCACGAGCACGCGTGCCACGCGGATCACCTCATCCCACCGGAGTCATCGGCACGCATCGGGCCCCGGTCGAGTCGGCCGGAGGGGGGTCCCCCGCACGCGGTCGGCGCCGCTCGCCGTAGGCTGGGGAACGGACCCTCCAGAGGAGGCGGATCATGGGACAGAGCTCGAAAGATGCGTGGAACGAGGTGGGCGAGCGGTTCTCGTCGTGGGGACGGCACCTCACCGACCACTACAAGCAGGCCGGCTCGGGCGAAAGCGCGAAGGAGGCACAGCGCAAGCTCGAGGAGGCGGCCCGGCACATCGGTAACCAGCTCGACCAGGCCTTCCGGGCGATCGATGGGACCCTGCGTGACGCCGAGGCGAAGAAGGATCTGAAGGACGCCGTCGGAGCCATCGGGACCGCCGTCAGCGCGACGATCGACGACGCCGGGAACGCCATCCGCCGACGCGGCGGATCCGGCGAGACGTGGCCGCCACCGGAGCGCCCGGACGACGAGCCGCCGGCGACCGACTAGCGACTCGGCTCCGGTCCGGCGACCGCGCTAGGCTGGGAGCGGCGTGGCGGAGACGGTGACGATCGAGGGGACGCCGTACCTGAAGCGGAACCCGTTGGGCGTGCTCGGCCTCCCCTTGATCACGCTCGGGGTCTACTTCTTCTACTGGTACTGGAAGATCAACGACGAGCTGTCGACCTTCGGACACGACGACACGATCAGCCCCACGCGCTCGCTCATGGCGATCCTGTTCGGCTGGATCATCATCGTTCCCCCGTTCATCGCGCTCTACAACACCGCGAAGCACGTGCAGAACGATGAGCAGCGCCTGGGGATCCAGCCGCAGCTCGAGCCCGCGCTCACGATCGTGTTCCTCCTGTTGTTCTCGATCGTGAACGGGCTCTACATCCAGGAGCACCTGAACCGGCTCTGGGATCGCGCGGTCGGGATCGCGCCGACGAAGCCCGACGGCTCGGCCTGAGTGCGCACGATCTCCGTCGCCCAGCGTCGGGCGCGTCTCGGGCTTCGGCACGATCTGGCGTCCCGCACGTCGACCGTCGAGGCGGCGGCCTCGGACATGGTCGCGTTGCATTCGAGCGACCCGGTCACGGTGCATCTATCGGCCGCCGCGCGCGTCGCGGGGTTCGTCCCTTCGAACCTGGAGGCCGCGCTGTACGAGCGCAAGACCCTCGTGCGGATGCTCGGGATGCGGCGCACGCTCTTCGTCGTTCCGCTCGACGTGGCCGCGATCATGGACGAGGCATGCACGAAGGCGCTCGTCGAGACGCAGCGCCGGCGGCTCATCGGGCTGATCGAGGCGCAGGGGATCGCGAAGGACGGCGCGCGGTGGCTGGCGCGAGCCGAGGCCGCGACGCTCGAGGCGGTCCGCGCGCGCGGTGAGGCCGCGGCCGTCGAGCTGACGAAGGACGTGCCGCAGCTTCGGAAGAAGCTCCTCTTCGGCGAGGGAACCACCTGGGGCGGAGAGGTCGGGCTCTCGACCCGGGTGCTGTTCCTGCTCGCGACGGAAGGGCGGATCGTCCGGACCCGCCCGCGCGGGACGTGGGTCTCCGGACAGTACCGGTGGGCCGAGCTCGAGACGTGGCTCGGCGCTCGCCTCCCGGCGGTCTCCCGCCGGGAGGCGAGCGCCGACCTGCTCCGCCGGTGGCTGTGGACGTTCGGGCCGGGGACGCTCACGGACATCCGCTGGTGGACAGGATGGACGGCGGCGCAGACCAAGACGGCGCTCGCCGACGTCGACGCCGAGGGCGTCGACGTCGGCGGCGCCACCGGCTACGTCCTGCCGGGGGACGCGGGTCCGGTCGAGCGACCGGACCCGTGGGCCCGTCTCCTGCCCGGCCTCGACCCGACGACGATGGGATGGAAGGAGCGCGACTGGTACCTCGGAGCGCTCGCCGACCAGCTCTTCGACCGCAACGGCAACGCCGGGCCGACCGTTTGGGCGAACGGCCGCGTGATCGGCGGCTGGACGCAGACTGCGGACGGCCGTGTCCTCGTACGCCTGCTCGGGGCCGCGGACCGAACGACGCGGACGCTCGTCGAGCGCGAGCGACGAGACCTCGAGGGATGGTTCGCGGGGACACGCGTCGTCCCGAGGTTCCGGACGCCGCTCGAGAAGACGCTCGCCGGCTGAGAGGACGACGACGTCGCACCTCGGTACCGTGGGTCGCGTGAAGCTCACGATGCTCGGCTCGGGCGTGCGCGCACCCTTCGTGCTCCGCGGGCTCGTCCGTCACCAGGACGAGCTCGGGCTCACCGAGGTCGTGCTCCACGATCCCGACGTCGCCCGGCTCGAGACGATGACCGCGCTCGGGCGGTTCCTGTGCGAGACGTGGGGCGGGACGTTCGAGCTCCGCGGCGACGCCGACCCGCGCCCCGCGCTCGCGGACGCGCGGTTCGTCTTCGCCGCGATCCGCCCCGGGCAGGATCGCGCCCGGACCTATGACGAGGAGCTCGCGCTGAAGCACGGCGTGCTCGGCCAGGAGACGACCGGCGCGGGTGGCTTCGCGATGGCGATGCGAACGATCCCCGCGATGCTCGAGCACGCGCGCACGATCGAAGACGTCGCGCCCGACGCGCTGCTCGTCAACTTCACGAACCCCGTAGGGATCGTGACGCAGTCGCTCCACGACCGGTCATCTGTGCACGCCGTCGGCGTCTGCGACGGTCCGGTCTCGATGAAGCGGAGCATCGCCTCGTTCCTCGGCGTGCCCGGCGACCGCGTCCACGTGGACTACGCCGGGCTCAACCACTGCGGATGGATCCATCGCGTGCAGGTCGAGGGGATCGACCGGCTCCCCGAGCTCATCGATCGGTTCGACGAGCTCCGGAAGCTCGACCACCAGTGGCAGCTCTTCGACGCCGAGCTCGTCCGGAGCATCGGGATGCTGCCGATGGAGTACCTCTACTTCTTCTACTACCGGAACCGGGCGCTCGAGAACATCATGGCGTCGGGGGGCACTCGCGCCGGGCAGATCGCGGCGATCAACGACGCGCTCTGGCCCGCGCTCCGCGCCCGCGTCGAGGCCGGCGATCTCCGGGGCGCGGCCGACGTATGGACCCGGGGCATGCAGTCTCGTCACGAGACCTACTTCGCGCGCGAACGGGGGGAGTCCGTCGTGGAGTCCGAGGCGGATGAGCAGCCCGAGCTCTTCGAGGGCCAGGGGTACGAAGGCGTTGCGACGGCGGTGATGCTGACCGCCGCGCAAAGCCTCCGCGTCCCCCTGATCCTGGACGTGCCGAACCGTGGCGCGATCAGGTTCCTCGGCGACGACGACGTCGTCGAGGTGACGACGATGATGGACGAGCATGGCGCGCACCCGCTGGCCCAGGGCGACCTCCCGGCGAGCGCCGAGACGCTGGTCCGCCAGGTGAAGCGCTACGAGCGGCTCACGGTGGAGGCCGCGACGACCGGGTCGTACGAGGCCGCCCTCGAGGCGCTGATCGTCCACCCGCTCGTCGGGTCATACCCGCTCGCGCGCACGATCCTCGAGGACTACCTCACCGCGCACGGCGAGCTCTTCCCCGAGCTCGCCTGACGCAGCGCGCATATCATCGCCACGCGATGAGCGGCGAACACGAACCACACGCTCCGGAGACGATGGGCGCGGGACGGCTGGAGGCGTTCAGTGATGCCGTGATGGCGGTGATCATCACGCTCCTCGCGTTCGAGCTGCAGCCGCCCACGGGATCCACGTGGGCCTCCCTGACGGATGTCAAGGGCGACTTCTTCATCTACGTCCTCGCGTTCGCGTTCATCGCGATCTATTGGAACAACCACCATCACCTCCTCCGCGCGACGACGCGGATCGACGGCGCGGTGATGTGGGCGAACATGCTCCTCCTCCTCTGCCTATCCCTGATCCCGGTCCTCACGCGGTGGTTGAAGGCGTTCCCGTTGGACGCCCAACCGGTCGCGACGTTCGGTATCGTGGCCCTCGCTTCGGGGCTGTCCTATCTGCTCCTCGTGCACGCGTTGATCCGTGCGAACGGCCCCGACTCCCTGCTCGCGCGGGCGATCTCCTCGGACGTCAAGGGGTACGCGTCGCTCGGTCTCTACGCTGCCGCGGTCGTGCTCGCCTTCGTCAGCGTCTGGATCTCGTACGCGCTGTACGCCGCGGTCGCGGTGATGTGGTTGATCCCCGACCGACGGTTCTCGCGCGCCGCCCGCGAGGACTAGTCGGCGGAGAGCTCGGCGTCGGCTTCGGGCAGGTACAGGAGCGCGCCGGTTGCGAGCGCGATCTGGCGCGCCCGCTCGAAGGAGCTGCGAGGATCGCCTCCCGCACGACGCTCCGCGCGGCCAAGGTCCAGCAGCGCCCGCGCGTGGTCCACCCGGGTCCCCAGCTGCTCGAAACGGCCGGCGGCGGTGCGGAGGAGGGCCACCGCTTCCTCTGGATCTGACGCGAGGAGCCCGTCCGCGACCGTCGCGCACGCGAGCGTGAGCGGAGTCGCACTCGAATGCAGGAGTCGACGCGCGTGGTCGGCCTCTTCGCCGCCACCGCGCCGGGCGAGGAACCGAACGAGCTCCAGCACGACCTGAGGATCGCCGTCGACGGAGTAGTCCTCCGCGTACCGCACGCCGGCGCGGAGGTGAGCCAGCGTGTCCTCGTCGCGACCCGCCGTGAGGGCGAGGACCGCCTTGGTCTCCTCTCGGTAGATGTCGACCTGGGGCTCGGGTAGGCCTTCGAGGATCTCGTCCGCCCGGCGCGTCGAGGCCACGGCCGCCTCGACGTCCCCGCGCGTCAGCTCCAGTTGCGCGAGCGCCGCGAGCCGCTGACCCTGGAGCGGTTCGTCTCCCCCGGCGACGGCGTACTCAAGGGCGGACCGGATCCGTGTCTCGGCGTCGTCGAAGTCGCCCAGAGCGAACGAGATGTCGCCAAGCGTCCCCTGGATCCAACCGGCCCAGCCGCCGCCTGCCTTCTGCGCGAGCTCCAAGCCCGCAAGCCCGATCTCCCTGGCCCTTCGGTAGTCCGACCCGCTGCTGACCAGGGTCGATGCGAAGTTGTTGTGGATGCGCATCAGGTTCACGCGATCGGGGGCGACCTTCGCGAGCTCGAACGCTTCCTCGAGCGTCACGAGCGACTCGGCCGAATGGCCGGTCTGGGACTGCACGATCCCGAGATCCTGCATCGCCGAGGCCCGGGAGACGGGAGCATCGACACGGTCCGTGACAGCGATCGCCTGACGGAGGCTCTCGTCCGCCTCCTCCGAATGACCGCGACGCCAATGGAACTGCCCCAGAAGACGATAGGCGTCCGCGAGCTCGGGCGTGTCGCCCAGTGGAGCTAACCGCGCGATCGCGCTCCGGCCGCTCGCCAAGGCCTCGTCGTCCCGACCCTGCTGGAACAGCGGGAGGACGAGCCAGGACTCGGCCCATCCGGCGCCAAGATCGTCCCCGGCCTCCTCGAACAGTCCAAGTGCGCGCCGATAGGCCTGCTCCGTTTCCGACGAGGGGTGCGAGCCGAACATCATCCGGGCCAGGTCCCGAGCGAGCGACGCTCGTTCCGCGGAGGGGAGACCGAGTTCGTCGGCGATCCGCAGGGCGTCGGCGTACCAACGGACCGCCTCCGCGGTGAGCCAAAGCCCCGCTGCCCGATCGCCCGCAGCCCGCGCCCACCGATATGCGTCGCGTTCGACCTGCGCGCGACCGGAAGCGTCCCCGAGCTCGTCGAGGTACCGGAGGGCCTCGATCTCGTGCGTCGCGATCAGCTCCGCCAGCTCGTCGGCTCGGTCGCCGGCGCGGCCTTCGGCCCATCGCGCCACCTCCTGGTGCTTGGCCGCGCGGAGTGTCTTCGGCAACGAGTCGTAGGCGCCGTCGCGGATCAGCACGTGCCGGAACGTGAACTCGAGCTCGTCGGAGAAGCTCGGTGGATCGTTCGGCAGGACGAGCTCCTTGACGCGGAGCCGGCCGAGCGCGTCTCGGACCTCGGCGGCACCTCGACCGCTCAACGCCGCGATCGCGCCGGCCCAGAAGACCCGCCCCACCACTGCCGCGTCCTGCAGGAGGGCTTTCTCGTCGTCCGGAAGTCCGTCGAGACGCGCCGCGATCAACCCTTGGATCGACCGCGGCAGCTCCAGATCGTCGACCGGCCTCGCGACCTCCCACCGCGCGGCCTCGGTCGCCCGCAGCACACCGTCGTCGATCAGCTTGCGCACGAGCTCCTCGACGTAGAGGGGATTGCCCTCGCTTCGCTCGGCGATCGATCGCTCGAGATCGTCGGAGGGGCCACCCGACAGGAGGTCGTCGAGCATCGCCCGGCTCTCCTCCGGGGTGAGCGGGTCGAGCGAGATCGCCGAGGCGTTCCGCTTCCCGCCACCCCACGACGGCCGCGTGTCGAACAGCTCCTGGCGCGCGAGCGCGAGCGTGAGGATCGGTCCCTGCGCCCAGTCGGCCAGGTGCTCGACGAAGTCGAGCAGTCCCTCGTCGGCCCAATGGATGTCCTCGAGGACGAGCACGAGCGGATATCGCGCGGCCATGCGTTCGAGGAACCGACGCCACGCGTCGAACAGGTCCTCGCGTGGGATCGAGCCCGAGCCACCCACGCCGACGAGCGCCCCGATCGACGCCACCAGCTCCGTGTCTCCGAAGAGCTCGCGGACCGTCTGCTCGACCTTCTTCGAGGCCACGTCCGAAGCGTCGTCCTCGAGGATCTCGCACTGGGCCTTGATCGCATCGGCCAGCGCCGAATACGACGTATTCCCGTACGCGAGGCAACGTCCGCGCCGCCAGTAGACGAACTCCGGCAGACCCTCGATGTGTCGTTCGAGCTCGCGTGCCAGACGCGACTTGCCCACCCCGGCCGGACCGACGACGGTCACCAACGCCGGCCGGCCCTCGCTCTGGACGCGACGGAACGTCTGCTTCAACACCGAGACCTCCTCGTCGCGCCCGACGAGCCTCGCCTCCATGCCGAGCTGCGGGCGCTCGCCCCGCTGCTTCGCCCGGATCCGGAGCGCGTCCCACGCCGGGACCGGGTCTGCCTTCCCCTTGAGGTCGAGCGGCGGAAGCTCCCGGTACTCGATCACGTCCTTCGTGGCCGCGAAGACACCCGGCCCGACGAGCACGCGCCCGGGCTCGGCCTCCGTCTGGAGCCGAGCGGCGGTGTTCACGGCGTCGCCCGTGAGCATCCGGTCGCGCGGCCCGCTCGCGCGCTCGACGTCGACGAGGACCTCGCCCGCCTCCACGCCGATCCGCATCTGGAGCTCGGGCTTGCCCTCGGCCGCGAACGTGCGGTTCAGCTCGGAGAGCACGGCCTGCATCTCGATCGCGGCGCGGACCGCGCGCTCGGCGTCGTCCTCGTGCGCGCGCGGGACGCCGAAGACAGCGAGCACGGCATCGCCCATGAACTTCTCGAGCAGCCCCTCGTAGCGCCCGACCTCCTCGGCGAGACGATCGAAGGCGCGCCCGACGACCGACTGGATCACCTCGGGGTCCTCGCGCTCGGCGAGCGTCGTCGACCCGACCAGGTCCGCGAACAGCGCCGTCGCGAACTTCCGCTCCTTACGGCGGTCGACTCCCGCGAGCGGCTCGCCGCAGTTCAGGCAGAACCGCGCTCGCTCTGGGTTCTCCTCGCCGCAGCGCGGGCAGGTGAGCATGGCCCACAGGGTAGGACGCCTGCGGCATCATGGCGCGATGCGAACGATACGGCTGAACCCTGGGAACGTGGCACCACCGATCGGGATCTACTCGCACGCCGTCCGGGTCGAGACGGACGATGCGACATGGATCTTCGTCTCGGGGCAGATCGCGCACGACGCGGAGGGCGCGCTCGTCGGACCCGGCGATCTCCCCGCGCAGACCGAGCAGGTCTTCGAGAACGTCTCGCGCATCCTCGAGGCGAACGGCGCCTCGTTCTCGGACGTCGTGAAGATCCAGGCCTACCTCACGACGTTCGACGGCTTCGATCGGAGCCGCGAGATCCGCGCCCGGTATCTCCCCGACGAGCCGCCGGCGAGCACGGCCGTCCGCGTGTCGGCGCTCGTGGTCCCCGACGCCGTGATCGAGGTCGACGTCGTCGCGGTCACGGCGCCTGAGCCCTAGAGGACGGCGTCCTCCAGCCGGTCGAGGAACGCCGCCTGGGCCGGGTTGATCGCCACCCGCGCGGTCGGGATCTCGAACCAGGCGACGCGATCGATCTCGGGGAACTCGCGCATCCTCCCCGACCGCGGCGGCCATTCCATCTCGAACGTGTTCGACACGGCTCGATCGGGGTCCAGGTCCCCTTCGATCGCCCACGTGACCACGACCTTGCCGCCCGCCTGCCGAACCTCGCCGAGCTCGATCGTCGGTCCGTCGGGCGCAGCGTGCCCGGTCTCCTCCCGGAACTCACGACGGGCGTGCGCCTCCAGATCCTCGTCGGGCGAGGCTTCGCCTTTCAACACCGACCAGACGCCCGCGTCCTTCCGCGCCCAGAACGGTCCGCCCGGATGGCCGAGCAACACCTGCAGGCCGCCGTCGCGGCGGCGCCACAGCAGGATCCCGGCGCTCGTGCGACCCGATGCCATCTCAGGAGGCTCCCGGGAGGCAGAAGGCGGTGACCGTCTCGCGCGTCGGGACGAAGACGCATCCGGGCGCCGACGACGGGCTCGCGAAGTGCGAGGCGTCGTCGAGCTCGATCCGGACCCGCTCCGCACCACCGTTCGGATCGAGCCCGACGAGCGCGGGGTTCCCGAGATCGACGGTCCACACGATGCCGCCGGCGACGATCGGCGGCCCGGCGTCGAAACGGTCGGAGCGCCACGCGACCGCGAGGTGATCCCCGGCGACGCTCACGGCGGCGAGACCGTCGCCGCACGGCACGTAGACGGTGTCGCCGTCGTGCGCGGTGGCGCCGAACGCGGCCGTGTCGCAGACCTGCGCCGACGCGAGCTCCCCGCCGATCCCGCCCAGGTCGGTCGCGTCCAGTAGGTACCCGACGCCACCCTTGCCGATCTGGAAGATCCGATCGCCGGGCAGGACGGCGGGGCCGACCGAGCCGAGGTCGACGTCGCCCGCGTTGAGGTCCCGCCAGTCGGTCGGAGCGAAGAACCCGAGCTCCTGCAGGGAGGGTGAGAGCGCGATGACGCTGTCGCCGTGGTCGAACGTGTCCGAGAACGAGTTCCCGGTCGTGACGTACAGGGTCCCGTCGGCGCCGACCGCGGGACCCGACGGAGCCCAGATGCCGCCGGCGTTCACGGTCGGAGCTCGGTAGTCGATCAGCGGCCCGGAGCCGTCGGCGGCGACGCTCGCGACCCAGCCGTGGTACGAGCCGCAGTCCCCGAAGAGGCCCCCGTACGCCACCGTGACGCGGCCTCCAGCGAGCGTGAGCGCGGACCGCAGCTGCTGCGTCGTGGGATCCATGCCGGGCGGGTCGATCGGCCGATGCCAGGCGACCGCACCGTTCCCGAGTCGGAGCGCGAAGAGCTCGTGCCGAGCCGGACTCAGGAAGGCGGCCGCGTAGATCAGACCGGCCCGAGCATCGATGACCGGCGTGGCGGTGATCCCGGAGACCGGGGCGATGTTGCCGCACGGGAGCGTCGAGCTCTGGACGGGTTCACCGACGTGCGCGTGCCAGACGACGCGGCCGGTCCTCGCGTCGAGCGCGTACACCGTGTCGTTCTCCGTCGCCGCGACGAGGAGGCGCCCGACCACGAGCGGCTCGGCGTACACGTCACCGTCGAGGGTGGGCGACGTCCAGGCATGCCCGACGTCGCCCAGCGGAGGGCCGACGGCGACCCCGCTCCGGGCGGGGTCGCCGTGATAGGTCGGCCACGCCCCGCGGATACGCGGGGCGTGGCCGACCGCGCTCGGGCTCGTCGCCGCCCCCGTCGCGGACGGGAGCGGCGCCGCCGTCGAGGACGAGGTGCACGCCGCGGCGACCAGCAGGATCAGCGCCGGCGCCGCTCGCCACGCTCGCCTCGACATCACGACATCTTCGTGGGTGAGGCCGCGGAGGTCGACCGAGGTGCTGCTAGCGTCGATGTCCGTGCGCGCCTTCCCCTCGTCCCGCCGGCCGCTCACGCTCGTCCTCGTCCTCGCCGGCATCGCCTGCACCTCCTCGAGCGTCACGGGTCCCGTCGCGGCGCCCTCGCCGACGAGCTCGAGCACGAGCTCGAACTCGAGCGCGACCACGTCGTCTCCGTCGACGCCGCCCGACGCCAACCCGGACGTCACCACGATCCGGGGCGGCGGTGGCTCGTTGCACGTCCTGGGTGTGTACCCGCACGTGCGGTCCCGATGCGCGCACCCGGACCAGCCGAAGCTCGACGCGCGCTACCCGGGGACGCTCACCATCCGACGCGCAGGGGACGGCACGCTCGGCCTCACTGTGACGCTGCCGTTCGAGCGCTACCTCGAGGGGCTCGCCGAGGTGCCGCCCACGTGGCCAACCGCCGCGCTC
>Ga0075423_10003248_pt1 | contig 14954 bp, 10 predicted proteins | sample SoiMethybrSBSTD2_FD_80114 | JGI IMG/M metagenome (GOLD analysis project Ga0075423, IMG submission 80114) | Bulk soil microbial communities from a Populus tree surrounding site in Tennessee, USA - Soil MetaG P. TD hybrid SBSTD2 | ecosystem: Environmental > Terrestrial > Soil > Tree plantation...
CACGCGGAACTTGTCCTGCACCTCGCGCGGACCGTCGATCGAGATCGTGACGCCGATGTCGTTCTCGGCGATGAACTCGATGATCTCCGGCCTCAGCAGCGTCGCGTTCGTCGTCAGGCTGAAATCGACCTCTTTGCCGATCTCCGCCGCACGCTGTCGCGCGTACGCGACCGTTTTTCGCAGCACGGGGAAATTCAGCAGCGTCTCGCCGCCGAAGAACGTGATGTGCGCTCTCCTGTTCGAGCCCGACTCGGCGAGCATGAACTCGACGCTCTGCCGGGCAGTCTCCTCGCTCATGAACTTCGGCTGGCGGCCGTTCTCCGTGTTGACGATCTTGTCTTCGCCGTACTCGTAGCAGTACGTGCAGCTCAGATTGCACTGGTTGGTGACGTTCAGCACCATCGTGGTGAGAGGAAACGGCGCCAGCGGGATGACCTTCGGCTGCGGCGTTTCGGGCGCGTTCACCTCGCCAATCGCGCGCACGCGCGCGAGTTCCGCGAGCGTTGCCGCGAGATCGGGATCTTCGTCGAACGACGCGCGCAGCTCCTCGCTGGTGTGAGGCCGATCGCTCAGCCTCCGCAGCACGGCATCCGCGCGATCGTCGAGCGCGAAGATCGCCGCGCTCGGCACGAGATACACGAACGGCTTCCCCGCCGCCTCGAATCGATGATGCTCGCGCGCGGCCCAGGCGTTCATCGTCCGCCCTCGGACTCGTACCAGGCCATGTAGATCGGCACCGTCACGAGCAGATGCGCACGCGCGCGCTGCGGACGCGTCGATCCGCCGCCCGCGGCCGGCGCGAGCTCGGCCACGACCCACACGTCGCCGACGTTGTTTCGATTGCCGCTTCGCTTCGGATTCGGACCGTCGCTGTTCGGCGTGAACAGGCCGCTCTGATCGATCGTTCCGACGAACTGCACGTCGTCGTCGCCAAACGTCGCCGTGTATTCCTCGAGCGACCATTTCACCGGCACGGGGCCGAGATTCAGATCGTCGGGCGTGTCGGGCTTGCCGTCGAGTCCGTAGTTGACACCGATCGCTTCGAACTGCTGGAACTGCTTCGGGAACACGTTGCCGCCCACGCGTGCCATGCCCGCCTGCGGCGTCACCTTGATGCCGTCGATCTTGTCGTAGACGACGAGCGTCACCGGCTTCACGGCGCCCGCGACGGAGAGATCGCGCGGACCGATCGGCGCGTTGCTCGCCACGTCGACTTCGATCGCGATTTCGTCCGCTTTTGCGCTGACGACGCGCGCGATCTTGACGCCCTGGCCGAATCCGATGTCGTCGGCCTTGATCGACGTCGGCAGGTTGGTGCCGAAAATCTTCATCGCGACCGCCGTCGATCCGGTCTTGAGCGCCGTCAGGCTCGTGCCGGCGACGACGGGATCGGTCCCCAACCGGTCGAGCGTCACGTCGATGCCGGTTTCGTCATACGCGCCGGTGAACCAGCGGCCGGACATGCGGCGCCGATCGCGTTCGACGATCATCACCTCACGCCACGGCGCATCGGTCTGCCCGCCGCGCCCGCGCCATTGATACCCGGTGTAGAGGAGCGCTTTGCCTGTGCGTGACACCGTTTCGCCGGTCCTCGCGATCGTGTAGCGCGTTTCAGTGTTGAACGCGTCTGCGGATCCCGCATCGTCGGCGACGACCACGGTGCCGTACACGGCGCCTTTGCCCGGCATCGTGCCCGAGATCGCCCAGCGGCCGGCGAGCTTCGCCGGCTGCATGGCGGCCGACCACGACGCCCACTCCGCGGTGTTCAGCGGCAGCGTCTTCGACAGGTGTTCGATCGCCTTGTCCATGGGATGGCGGTTGTCGGGCGGACGTCCGTCTTCACCTGGCTCGGTCTGCATCTGCCGCGTCCGGCGGAAGCCCTGGCCGCCGTTCATCGGCTGATTGTCGACGAGCGGATAATAGCCGCGGTGCATTGCGACGAGCAGTTCCCATTCCTCTTTCGTGCGCCGCTCGCTGAGCACGCGTGCCATCGAGTGGCACGACGAGCACGTGTCCGCCGTGTCCTTGTCGCCCGTGTAGGTGTATTCGACGAGCCGCCGCTCGGCGTCGAACTCGATCGGTCTCACTTCCTCGGGCGCGAGCCCCTGATGGTCCGCCAGATATTTCAGAATCGTGCGCGCGTCGGCCGGTTCGAGGTTCACGTGGTTGAGCGTCACCATCCGCTTGATCGTGCGCTCCCAGTTCTCCACCGTCGCGCGGCGATAGGAAATGCGAGACAGGCGGTTCTGCGCGTCGGCGCGATGACACGATTCGCATTTCGACCGCACCAGATCGTTCTGGATGGGAAAGCCGTCGTTTGCTGCCGGCGCCGATCCCGCCTGCGCGGGCGGCGCCTGCGCCGCCATGTTCGCGGCCGCACACACCGCGGCGAGCAGCACGAGGCCTGCCCGGAGCGGTGTCGAAGGAATGAACGAAATGCCCGAAAGCCGCCCGACCTGGCGCTTGAACATGCGCCAGAGTTTACACCCGCTGTCGAAGAATTCCCTTCGCAACGAGAAGCGAGAGTCCGGCGAGGACGTTCGGCAGTGGAACGGGACCGTGAGTGCGGCAGTACGCGTCGACGAGAGCCGGCACGTTCCGGTGATCGCACGCGAGCCTCGCGAGCGTGACCAGATCGACGTTTGCGGCGAATTTCATCCCGGCAAACGACTCCTCGAGAACGATTTCGCGCCCGCGGATGACGGGGCGCTTCTCGAGCCGTATTCCGTCGGCGAGCCGGAAGTCGATCGAAGACCGCTCGCGGAGCCCCTCGAGCGCACGCTGCATCGCCGGATCGCGACTCGCCGGCGGGCCGCCGCCCGGCCGGCCGTTCACGGACGATCGCTCGGCACTTTCATGCGCGCGCGCCGCCCAGAACGGATGGCGATGCCGTGCGAACGCCTCGGAGGCGAAATCGCGCGAACGTTGCAGCTGCGTCGCGTACGTCTCGCGCTCCCAGTCCGAGAAAAAGTCGATCGCGACGGCCGTTCGGTCCGTATGCGTGAGACAGGTGTGAACGACCACGGCGCCGATCCATGCGGAGGCGAGCGCCTTCTTCACGCCGAACGACGACAACGGATCTATAAAGGATGCGGCGTCGCCGACGAGCAGGAACTGCGGGCCGCCATACGCGGTGGCTGAATAGAGCGACGCGTCGCACGCCCACGTCCGCTCGATCGACCAGCCATCGAGCAGCGCGTGAAGATGACCGGCTTTCGCGATTTCCGCGCGGTACGCGTCGGCGACGCGGCGGCCTGCCGTCACGCGAGGCGACGTGCCGTCGATCATCGCGCCGGCGTGCCTGGTCGTCGCCGAGATCGGCACCGACCACGCCCATCCGTCTTCGTACGTCTCGACGACGGTATGCGTCGGGTCGGTGACATCGGCGGCGCCGCGCCGTTTCCGCCATACGCCGACGAGCGCGTACGTTTTCTGTCCCGGCTCGGCGCGGCGGTACCGCCGCGCGACGACACCGGCGCGTCCCGAGCAATCGAGCACGAACCGGCCGGAGATCGTGCGCCGGCGGCGGCGTTCGTCCTCGAACACCATCGATGCGGATTCGCCGAAGCGCACGCGCCGGACGGTGACACCGCGCGTCACGCGGGCGCCGGCGCGCTCGGCGCAGTCGAGGAGCACGCGATCGAACGCGGGGCGATGAACTTGAAATCCGGTCGCGCCGCCCGATGGATCGAACGGCTCGACGCGTCGATCGTTCGACGCCCACCAGACGGTATTGCCGGTGCTGCGGTAGAAACCGGCGCGCTCCACCGCGTCGAGCACGCCGACGGCCGATAGCAGTTTATGAGTGCTGGGAGGAAGCGATTCGGCGAGGCCGCGTGACGGATCGTCCGACCTGGCGAGAATGCGAACCGAGTGGCCCCACGAGGCGAGCAGTCCGCCGACGGCCGCGCCCGCCGGACCGCCGCCGATGACAAGGACCTCCGGGATGTCCGGAGCTTCCGGCTTCATCGCGGCGCCCCCGGCAGCCGCCGGATGTCACTCCTGATCGAGGTCTTCCCAGGGTGAGGGCTGCGGACCCGGAATGATGCCGGCGATATCGGGATCTTCACCGTCGGCCGCGGCGGGCTTCTCGCCGCGACGCGCCTTGTCGAGACGGCGCGCCGCCTTCTGCTGTTGTTTTTCCTGTCGCGCGCGCTCTCGCGCACGCTTGTTTTGCGTAGGTCTCGATTTTTGCACGAACCCTCACAACGAAAAGAACGAACCGATGTGGTCAGTATACTGAAACGATGGAGCTTGCGTCGAACGCCGTTCTCGTCACCGGCGGCGCGTCGGGCATCGGCCTGGCGCTCGCCGAGCGTTTTCTCGCGGCCGGCAGCGAGGTGATCGTCTGTGGACGCCGCGCGCCCAAGCTCGATGAAGCCCGCGCGCGTCATCCGCGGCTGAAAACGCGAGTTGCCGACCTGTCGAGCGACGCCGACCGCGAATCGCTCGTCCGTTGGACCGTGTCCGAGTACCCGGCATTGAACGTGCTGGTCAACAACGCCGGCATTCAGCGCCGCGTGGTGCTCGCCGATCCTGAGCCGTGGGCGGACACGCACGAAGAGGTCGTCATCAACCTCGAAGCGCCAATCCACCTGTCACGCCTGATGATTCCTCATCTGAAGAACCAACGGACGGCCGCGATCATCAACGTCACGTCCGGCCTGTCGTTCGCGCCGCTCGCGACCGTGCCGATCTACTGCGCAACGAAGGCAGCGCTTCATTCCTTTACGTTGTCCCTGCGACATCAGCTCGCCGGCACGTCCGTCCGCGTCATCGAGGTCATTCCGCCGGCTGTGGACACGGATCTCGGCGGTCCCGGGCTCCACACCTTCGGTGTGCCGGTCGACCAGTTCGCCGACGCCGTGATGCCGCGGATCGCGCGCGGCGAGCTCGAGGTCGCATACGGAGCGGCCGAGCAGTCGAGCCGCGCGTCGCGCCCGGAGCTCGACGAAATTTACGCGCGCATGAATCAGGCGCGACGTTGACGCGCCCGCCCCGGGCGCAGTCGATGCGTCATCGGCCGCCAGATCGTGCCACGTCTGCGTCATGATCCAGGGCGTCTCGGGCATCGGCCACGGCCGGTGCGCCACCTCGTCGTGAATACCGTGATTGAACTCGTCGAGCATTAGTGCAGTTTCGAGATGCGTGTAGCGCGCCCTTTCAGCGCCGCGTCTCGCGGGGCTGAAAGCCCCCGCGCCACATCAATATGGAAACGCGCTAGCCTGTCGCACATCACGCAAGTGTCGAGCCACACCGACGCGATCGTCATTGGTTCCGGTCCGAATGGTCTCGCGGCCGCAGTTGTTCTTGCGCGCGCCGGTCGCACGGTGCTCGTGTTCGAGGCGAAGGACACGGTCGGCGGCGGCGCACGATCCGCGGAGCTGACGCTTCCCGGCTTCACGCACGACCTCGGCTCCGCGGTGCATCCGTTCGCCGCGATCTCGCCGGTATTTCGATCGATGCCGCTTGCCGCGCACGGCGTCGAATGGATTGAGCCGCCCGCCAGCCTCGCGCATCCGTTCGACGACGGCAGCGCGGTCGTCGTCGAACGATCGATCGACGCCACCGCGGCGCAGCTCGGACGCGACGCTCGCGCATACAAGAGATTGATGGGCGGCATCGTCGCGGACTGGCCGCGCATCGAGGACACGATCCTCGGACACCTGAAGCTGCCGCGCCATCCGCTGGCGTCCGCCCGCTTCGGATTGCGCGCGCTGCGATCGGCGAACGGTCTCGCACACGGCGTGTTTCATGGCGAACCGGCGCGTGGATTATTCGCCGGCATCGCCGCGCATGGCATGGTGCCGCTCGAGCAGATGCCAACCGCCGCGTTCGGTCTCGTGCTCGGCGCCCTGGCGCACATCGTGGGATGGGTGATTCCGCGCGGCGGTGCGCAGCGCATCTCCGATGCGCTTGCCGCGCATCTGCAGTCCCTGGGCGGTCGCATCATCACCGGCATGCCGGTGCGATCGCTCGACGAGCTGCCGCCAGCGCGCGCGGTGCTGTGCGATCTGTCGCCGAAACCGTTCCTCCGCATCGCGGGCGATCATGTGCCGTCGTGGTACCGGAGACAGCTGGAGTCGTTCCGCTACGGGATGGGCGTGTTCAAGATGGACTGGGCGCTCGACGCGCCGATTCCGTGGCGTGCGGCGGCGTGCGCGCGCGCGGGTACGCTTCACCTCGGTGGAACGCTCGATGAAATCGCCGCGTCGGAGCGCGACGTCTGGCGCGGCCGCATACCCGATCGGCCGTACGTCCTGCTCGCGCAGCCGACGCTGTTCGACTCGACCCGCGCTCCCGGCGGCCGACACATCGCGTGGGGTTACTGTCACGTGCCGAACGGCGCGACCGTCGACATGACGTCGAGGATCGAGCAGCAGATCGAACGCTTCGCGCCGGGATTCCGCGATCGAATCCTCGCGCGATCCGTGATGGCGCCGGCCGATCTCGAGAATTACAACGCGAATCTGGTCGGCGGAGACATCGCCGCGGGCGCGTCGACGCTCAAGCAGCTGTTCGCGCGGCCGACGTGGCGCTGGTACAAGACGCCGACGCGCGGTTTGTATCTGTGTTCAGCGTCGACGCCGCCAGGCGTCGGCGTGCACGGCATGTGCGGCTACTTCGCCGCGCAGCTCGCGCTCGAGGAAGTCCTGCGCGATTGATCGCTCCGCGGTCGCTAAAGTTTCTCCACACGACGCCGACACCTTACGGTACCCCCGAGTGCAGATCCGCGCCCGTTCGTTTGTTACGTTTTCGAAAGGACGCACAATGGACGTGCGCATTTCGCGACACCGTCTTACAGTGCCTGCCGTCGGCGTCTGGATCGCAACCGGCGTCACCTTCACGACGTTCGTTTACCGCAACGGCTACTCGCTGCTCGCCGCGTGCGGGGTCGGCGCCGCCACCACGCTCGTCGGTCTCTGGGCCGTCGCCGCCGAAGATTAGCGCGTTTTCCATTGTGATGTAGCGCGGGGCCGCGCTACACGCATCTGGAAACTGCGCTGGCCTCGCGGCGTTACTGGTCGGACTTGGTCCCTGCGAGCGTGACGACGCCGATTCCGTCCTTCAACTCGATCTTCGTTCCGAACGGCGCGGAGAACTTCGCGATGTCGCCGACGATCTTCCGGCTCAACTCCTCGTTCGCCAGCATCGGCCAGCCGCGCTGCGTGCGCGGCTTCTTGTATCCGAGCGTGATCGGATACAGCTTGATGTCGGTGAGCTGTTTTCCCGCGAATCGCGGCATCGCGATGACCGATTCCCAGATGTATTCGTCGGCGGGAAAGCCGGTCGCGCCGTTGTTGGACCGGCGATCGTTGAACTCCCCCACGCCCGATCCCGGAGACATCCCGAGCGGCTCGTAGTTCTCCGGCGGTTGTCGCAGCAGCGTCTCGTTCTCGAAGATGAAGTTCGCGAGCGAATAGAAAATCGGCTTTCCGTTGTAAATCTCCACGCCGCGCAGCACGTGCGGACCGGATACCGTGATGATGTCCGCGCCGGCGTCCACCATTGCGTGCGCAAAGGCGACGAAGAACTCCGGCGGCGTGAAGCGATCGGCGCCGCCCTCGTGCGTGTGCGACGAAACGATGACGTAGTCCGCCTGCCTCGATGCGTCGCGGACGACGGCGGCCATGCCGTCGAGATCCTCTTTGAGCGGCTCGGTCCGCGTCTCCGTTTTGTCGCCGACGACGAAGCGGCGATCGAACACGATCATCTCATTGATGGTGGAATCTGCGGCCGCCGCGCCTCGGCCGCGGCCGAGCTGTCCCGCGTCGCGCAGCGCGGTGCGGAGCGCGTCGAACTGCTGCCTCGTGACGACGTACGTCGTCTTGAAGCGAAGCGGGTTGAGACCGGGCCGCGCCTTCGTGTCGCCCCACGAGACGCCGGCGCGGCTCTGATCGGGAAATGTCGATGCCGTGGAGATGAGCGCCACGCGCGCCTTGTCGGTGTCGAGGAACCGCGCCTCGCGCGCTTCGCGGAGACTGTCGCCGACGCCGGCCTGCACGAGGCCCGATCTCGACACGTACTTCGTCGTCAGCCGCATGCCGTCGACGCCGTAATCGTTCGTGTGATTGTTGGCGCGGGCCACCATGTCGAATCCAGCCCACACGAGCTCGTCGACGAGGGCGGGGTCGGCGCGCATGTAGGTGCCGCCGCTCTCCGTGCTGGGATACGGCTCGTAGTCGTGGAACAGCATTTCGAGATTCGTGAACGCCGCATCGGCGCCGCGAATGAGCTCGATCATCTTCGTGAACTGCGGATCGGTGTGCACGCGCAGCTTCATCGTGATAATCGAGTCGCCGGTCAGCGCGAACGTCATGTTCGGCGACTGCGCGGCCACCGCGATGGCGATCGCGACCAGGACGCACGCGACAACCCACCTGGGAACCGATTTCATAGGGCGGAGCGGACTATACGGCATTCGCCGTCGGATCACGAAATTGGCGGGCCGTCGCGACCCGTTCCGGTACACGGGCTCGCCCGGGGACGGCAAGTCGCGTCGCCGTCGCCACTTACGAGCGCCGCGTGCGCGGGCACCAGCCTTGCTCTCTGGTCCTCAATTGCCAAGGAGGACATCGATGCGCTTGATCAAATCGATGCGCTTGAACAAGTCGGTGCGGAACAAATGGAGTCGCGTGCAGAAGACCATTCGCGAGAAGCCCGCGATGAGCGCCGGCGCGATCTCGTTGGGTGTGATCGCGTTGCTTGCCGCAACCATGTTCGCAACGCGCGAGCCCGCGTCAGCCGAAGCGCAGATCGACAAGAACGTCACGAAGAGAGCTGCGATGGCGCGCGCGACATCGGGTGATGCCGACGCGGCGCAGGCCCCGGCCGTCGACGCCGTGAAGCCGACAACGCCGAAGGCGGCGCCGGTGACGATTACCGGCTGCCTCGAGCGCAACGACGAAACGTTCCGGCTGAAGGACACGACCGGATCGGACGCGCCGAGATCGCGCAGCTGGAAGTCCGGCTTCCTGAAGAAAGGTCCGAAACCGATCGACGTGATCGACGCGTCGAAACGGCTGAAGCTGGGCGATCACGTCGGCCAGCGCGTCAGCGTCACCGGCACGCTCGTCGACCGCGAGATGCAGGTGCGATCGCTGAAGCGCGTCGCCCCGTCCTGCAGCTAGTCGATCCCGCTAGCTGAAAGCGCCTCTTTCGCGCCACAGACTCCTGCGCGGCAGGCGTCTGTGGCGTTCTCGTTTCACCTGTTCTCCACACAAAATTCACGCGATCGGTACGCATTCCAAATTCTGAATTCCAAATTCCAAATTCTTTGGTGTAGCAGCCTCGCGCTGCGGGCGATGACTTCCCTTTCCCAATCTCCTGCTTGACAATTTGTAACTTACTTTAGTATAGTCGTCCCATGTCAATCAGAGCTGTCAAACGCGTCGTTGAAGCCAAGCCAACCATCGAAGGTGCCGGCGTGAAGCTGCGCAGGGCCTTCGGCTTCGGCAACACGACCGATTTCGATCCATTTCTTCTTCTCGACGATTTTCGCAACGACAACCCCGACGATTACCTCGCCGGATTTCCGTGGCATCCGCATCGCGGCATCGAGACGATCACCTACGTGCTCGCCGGCAACGTCGACCACGGCGACAGTCTCGGCAACCGCGGCAGCATGGGGCCGGGCGACATTCAGTGGATGACCGCCGGCCGCGGCATCCTTCATCAGGAGATGCCCCGCGGCGACGCGAACGGCCGCATGCACGGCTTCCAGCTGTGGGCCAACCTGCCTTCGTCGCTCAAGATGACCGATCCGCGCTATCAGGACATTGCGGCCAGCGACATCCCCGACGTCACCGACGATGACGGCGCGAAGGTGCGCGTCATCTGCGGCGAGTTCTGGGGCAAGCGCGGACCTGTGGAAGGCGTCGCGGCCGATCCGCGTTATCTGGACGTGTCGGTGCCGCCGGGACAGCGAAAGCGACTGCCGGTGGATCGCGCGAGCCACGCGTTTGCCTACGTGTTCGCCGGTTCCGGCACGTTCCGCGATGCCTCGCAGCCGCTCGGCGTCGCGAACGAGTTGACCGGCCGCGTCGATTCAGCGAACGCGCACGAGACCGGAAATCGATCGCTCGTGCTCTTCGATCGCGGCGACGACGTGACGGTCCAGGCCGGCGACGAAGGGATCCGCTTCCTGCTCGTGTCGGGCAAACCGATCGAGGAGCCGGTCGCGTGGTACGGACCGATTGTGATGAACACGCAGGAACAGCTCGCGCAGGCCTTCAGCGAGCTCCGCAGCGGCACCTTCATCAGGTAACGGCATTCGCGTTCCCCTCGATTCGCGCGTAAGGTTTTGTCGATCCGGCTGGCCGTCATTCGACCAGCCGGAAGACAGACAGCGTCCGATGCCGCCGCCGCGGCGTAGCGTCAGTCGAAGCGTCCTGTTTACTTCTTCCCCGCCATCTCCTTCCGCATGCGCTCTTCCTGGGCGCGCAGCTCCGGCGTGAACTCCTTGCCGAAATCCTCCGCCTCGAACAACGGCCGGATCTCGACCTCGGTGCCGCCGTCGAACGGCGCGCGCTTCAGCCACTCCACGGCCTCATCCATCGATTTCACTTTCCAGAGCCAGTAGCCGGCAATCAGCTCCTTGGTCTCCGGGAACGGGCCGTCGATGACCGTCCGCTCGCGGCCCGTGAACCTGACGCGCTTGCCTCGCGACGACGGGTGGAGCCCCTCGCCCGCCTGCATGATGCCGGCCTTGACGAGCTGTTCGTTGAAGCTGCCCATCGCGGTCAGAATTTCCTTCGTCGGCATCTTTCCCGCTTCGGAGTCCTTGTTTGCCTTCACGAACACCATCACACGCATTGTTCTCTCCTTCCGTTGCTTCGCCTCGTCGTCGAACGGGCGCGTCGCTATTCGACAGGTGTCCTATTTCGTTGACACAAAGGACACAAAGGACACAAGGACTAAAGGAAGAACGATTACTTCAGTCCTTAACCTTCGTATCCTTGGTGTCCTTGGTCTCCTTTGTGTCCTTGGTGTTTTTCAGCCTGGAATGCGCGCGCGTGTGGATTCAATGTCCATGGCTTCAGCCTGCGGCTGCGGTACGACGTCGTCCGCGGGCGATGCCGGCACTTCGACGGTGAACGTCGTACCCTGGCCATCGCCGAGGCTCCGCACTTTGATCGTGCCCCCGTGCAGTTCGACGATCTGCTTCGCGATGGAGAGGCCGAGGCCGAGGCCCGACGTCGCGCGCGTCGACGAAGAATCCTCCTGCCGGAACCGCTCGAAGATGTGCGGCAGAAAGGCCGGCGATATTCCCTGCCCGGTGTCCTGAACCGACATCCGCAGCTGACCCTCGCCGCGGTGCACATGGATTTCCACGCGGCCGCCGTTCGGCGTGAACTTGATCGCGTTGTGCACGAGGTTCCACATAACCTGCTGAAGGCGGCGCGGATCGCCGACGATCTGTCCGCTGCCCGTATCGACTGACGCGATCAGTTGAATCCGTTTCGCGTCCGCCGCCGGCTGCAGCCCCTGCATCGTCGTCTGGAGCAGCGCGCCGATATCGACTGCACCCACTTCCAATCGAACGTTGCCGGACAGGAACCGGCTCATGTCGAGCAGATCGTCGATCAGCTTGGCCTGGAGATCGGCGTTGCGCCGGACCACCGCAAGCGCCGAGTGGATTTCGCGAATCGGCTTGCCGCTCTCGAGAATCGACAGCCATCCGAGGATGGCGTTCATGGGCGTCCGCAGCTCGTGGCTGAGCGTCGCGAGGAATTCGTCTTTCAGGCGGCTCTGCCGCTCCGATTCGTCGCGCGCTTCGCGCTCGCTCTTCAGCAGGCGTTCGCGTTCGTGCGCCGCCTCGCGTTCGGCGGTCACGTCGCGGCTGATCCCTACCATGCGGTCGCCGTCGACGTCGGAGAACAGACGACCGCGCTCTTTGATCCAGACGACGCTGCCGCCCGGCCGGATCGCGCGGTACTCCGCTTCGTACGAGCTCGATGTCAGCGCCGTTGCGGTCGCTTCCTCGACGCGCTGCCTGTCCTCGGGGTGCACGGTGCGGATGATCCGCAGATCCTGACCGAACGCGCCCTTGGGAAATCCGAACAACACCTCGGGATCGGTCGACCATCGCATCTGCCCCGACGGCAGGTGCCACTCCCACGCGGCGATCTGCGCGACCTCGAGCGCCATTCGCAGCCGCTCCTCGTTCTCGCGCACTCCCTGGTGCGCGCGGCTCAACGCCGCCGTGCGCTCCTGCACGCGCCGCTCGAGTCCCTGATTGGCGAGCTGCAGCGCCTGCTGCGCCTTCTCGCGCTCGGCCACTTCGCGCTGCAGCGTGTCGTTCAGCTCCGCGAGCGCGCGCGTCTTCTTGAACAGATCGACGAACACGCCGATCTTCGATCGCAGGATCTCGGCGTTGATCGGCTTGGACAGATAATCGACGGCGCCCACGCCGTAGCCGCGCAGCACGTCGTCTTCGTTCACCGAGTGCGCGGTGAGGAACAGGATCGGCACGTGCTGCGAGCGCTTGCGCTGTTTGATCAGCGTGGCCAGCTCGATGCCGCCCATGCCCGGCATCTTGATGTCGAGCACGAGCGCCGCGAAATCGTGCCTCACGAGCGAGAGCAGCGCTTCGTCGGCGGATGTGGCGCGCACGAGTGTACAGTCCATCGTCCCGAGCATCACTTCCAGCGCGTCGAGATTCCTGGCGTAGTCGTCGACGATGAGAATCTTGGGCTTGTCCGCCTGAGTCATTGCTCCGCCCCCCGGTTTACCGATACAGCCACACCCGGAGCAGCGACAGGAGCTGATCCGTGTTCACAGGTTTCGCAATGTAGTCGGACGCGCCGGCCTGCAGGCATTTCTCCCGGTCGCCCTTCATCGCCTTTGCCGTCAGCGCGACAATCGGCAGCGTGCGGAGCCCCGGGTCCCGCCGGATTTCGCGCATCGTCTCGTAGCCGTCCATCTCCGGCATCATGATGTCCATCAGCACGACGCTCAGATCCGGCGTGTTCTGAATCAGCTCGATTGCCTGCCGGCCGTTCGTGGCGCTGACGACGTCCATTTCCTGATTCTCGAGCACGGTGGCCAGCGCAAAGATGTTGCGCGCGTCGTCGTCGACGACCAGCACCTTGCGGTTTCTCAACACGTCGTTCGACCCGTGCAGCCGCTCGAGCATCTGCCGTTTTTGATCCGGCAGATCCGCGACGACCCGGTGCAGGAACAACGCGGTCTCGTCGAACAGCCGCTCGGGCGACTGGACGTCTTTGAGCACGATGCTCTTTGCGACCGACTTCAACCGGATCTCCTCGTCGCTCGACAGCTCTTTGCCGGTGAAGACGACGACCGGCATGTCGCGGAGATCGGCATCGGCTTGAATGCGATCGAGCAGCTCGAAGCCGGTCATGTCCGGCAGCCTCAGATCCACGACGCAGCAGTCGAAGGAGCCATCGTCGAGCGCCTGCAGCGCTTCCTCGCCGGTGCTGACCGCGCTGATCTCGATATCGTCGTGCGCGAGCAGCGCGACGATGCTCTGGCGCTCGACCTCGTTGTCCTCGATGACGAGCAGCCGCTTCTTGTGCGGTCTGACGTAGGACTTGATCCGATCGAACGCGTGCTCGAGATCCTCGGTCGTCGCCGGCTTCACGAGATAGGCGAACGCGCCGTGCGACAAGCCGTGCTGCCGTTCTTCTTCGACCGACAGCATCTGCACCGGAATGTGGCGCGTCGACGGATCGAGCTTCAGGTTGTTGAGCACCGTCCACCCGAGCATGTCGGGCAGGAACACGTCGAGCGTGATGGCCGTCGGGAGGTACTGCTTGGCCAGTGAGATGCCCGCCGCGCCGCGGTTGGCGACAATCCCCTTGAACCCTTTGTCGCGCGCGAGGCCCAGCAGCACGCGCGCGTAGTGCGCGTCGTCGTCCACGATGAGCAGGACGTTTTCTCCGTCGCGAATCTCGTCGCGATCGTCCGCGATGACCTCCTCCGCCTTCGCGACCGCGAGCACCGGCAGCGTCGACGCGCTGCCGCGGATCGACACGGGCGCCGCCGTCGTGGCAGGCGCGGTCACCGCACGCGCCGGGCCTGTGTAGGCGAGCGGCAGATACAGCGTGAACGTGCTGCCCAGTCCCGGCGTGCTGACGAGGCGGATTTCGCCGCCGAGCAGCGTCGCGAGCTCGCGGCTGATCGCCAGACCGAGACCGGTGCCGCCGTACTTGCGGCTCGTGCCCGCGTCGGCCTGCTGGAACGCTTCGAAGATCAGACGCTGTTTTTCCGGCGCGATGCCGATGCCGGTGTCGCTCACCTCGATGGCGATCGTGTTCTGGGCGAACCGCAGAATCGGATGGTCCGGCGACCAGCCGGATGGTGCCGCCTGCACGCGCAGGGACACCTGGCCCTGCGACGTGAACTTGAACGCGTTCGACAGCAGGTTCTTCAGAATCTGCTGCAGTCGCTTCGGATCGCTCGTGAACGCGCGCGGCAGCGCCGGATCAATTTCGATGCGGAACGCGAGGTTCTTCGATTCGGCGACGTGATGGAAGGAGCGCTCCACCGTGTCGCGCAGCCCGGCGAACGTGATCTCCTCCGCTTCGACGGTGACCGTTCCCGATTCGATCTTCGAGAGGTCGAGGATGTCGTTGATCAGCGTCAGCAGGTCGGTGCCGGCCGAGTGGATGTTCTTCGCGAAGTCGACCTGCTTCGACGACAGGTTGCCGGCGCTGTTCTCGGCGAGCTGCTGCCCGAGGATGAGGATCGAGTTGAGCGGCGTCCGCAGCTCGTGCGACATGTTCGCGAGGAATTCGGACTTGTACTTCGACGTGAGGGCGAGCTCCGCCGCTTTCTCCTCGAGCGCGCGGCGCGCCTGCTCGACTTCCTTGTTCTTCCGTTCGACTTCGACGTTCTGCTCGGCGAGCTGCTTGGCCTTCGACGCCAGCTCCTCGTTGGTCTGCTGCAGCTCGGTCTGCCGCGTCTGCAGCTCCAGCGTCAGCTGCTGC
>Ga0075423_10003249_pt1 | contig 14954 bp, 14 predicted proteins | sample SoiMethybrSBSTD2_FD_80114 | JGI IMG/M metagenome (GOLD analysis project Ga0075423, IMG submission 80114) | Bulk soil microbial communities from a Populus tree surrounding site in Tennessee, USA - Soil MetaG P. TD hybrid SBSTD2 | ecosystem: Environmental > Terrestrial > Soil > Tree plantation...
CTCGACACCCGTTTCTACGAGGTGCGAGCGAAGTCGGCACTGAATAGGGTGCCCAAGGCGAGCCGGATGCCGTTCCGCTGGACGATCAATCCGTACAGAGGATGCCACCACGGCTGTACCTACTGCTTTGCCCGCCCCACTCACACCTATCTCGACTTCAACGCGGGCCGTGACTTCGACAAGGAGATCGTTGTCAAGGTCAACGTGCCGGAGGTTGCTCGGGCGGAGTTGATGCGTCCGTCGTGGAAGCGGGAGCACGTTGCTCTCGGGACCAATACGGATCCGTATCAGTGGGTCGAGGGGCGCTATCGGCTCATGCCGGGGATCTGGGAGGCCATGCGGGACTCGCGGACTCCGTCCTCGGTGCTGACGAAGTCGCCGCTGCTCCTTCGGGACGTCGAGCTGTTCAAGCAGATCCACGAGGTCGCCGGGTTCGCGGCGAACCTCTCCATCCCCACGCTCGAGGAGAAGGCGTGGCGGGCGAGCGAGCCACACACGCCCCATCCGCGCAAGCGGATCGAGGCGGTCGCGGAGCTCAACCGGGCGGGGATCCCGACCGGCGTTCTGATCGCCCCGCTGATGCCCGGCATCAACGACGACCCGCGGCAGGTCGAGGAGATCCTCGAGCTGTGCGGCGAGGCGGGCGCTGTGAACATCGGCGGCATCCCGCTCCACCTGCGCGGCGAGGTGAGGCAGGTGTTCTTCGAGTGGCTGAAGTCGTACCGGCCGGATCTGGTGCCTCGGTATGAGGCGCTGTATGCGGGCCGGGCTTATGTGGGGAGTGCGGAGCGGGAGCGGATCGCGGCGCTGCTTCGGCCCGGCCGGCGGGGCAGCTGGGGCCGGGCATTGAGGAGGACGGGTCCGTACGAGCTCGAGGACCCGTTGACCGTGCCGGAGCCGCGCGCGCCCGATCAGGGCACCCTGTTCTGATGGTGTATGCGTTGACCGCGCATTGCGCGGCTAACGCATACACGGTCCGCTATTCGTCGCTGAAGATCGGTGCCTGGCCCGCCGCGGCGACCAGCTCGCCGAACTCGATGCCCTCGTCGCCGGTCGTGTACGGCACGTATACGTCGACCGCCTCGATGTCGGCGTGGTCCAGCTCCAGCTGCACCGCGTCCGTGGTGTCGCCGCTGTCGGGATCGGTGAGCGTCACGTCGGCGGCAATGCCGGACGCGCGGATCGCGCCCCGGGAGGCCTGCTCGCGCAACTCGGCGTGGAGGGCGAGCAGGAGCTCGCCGACGTCGGGTTGCTCGTCCGCCGCCATGGAGACGGCCTGCACCTCGCCGCCGGCGTCCATGGTCGCGGCGTAGGGGTAGAACTCGCCGTCGCCCGAGAGCATCTGCTCCGCGAACGGGAGCAGATAGTTGAGGAGCTGCTCGATCTCTTGTTTCGGCTCCGCCATTCGACTCGCGTGCCCGGGAATCGCCCGGGTGAACCTCAGTCGGTCCGGACGGCCTCGAACTCGCCCGTCTCCGCCTCGCGGTCCACCTCGCGCCTGATCTCCTCCGCGCTGAGCGCGGGCATCTCGCCCGTCTCCACCTGACGCTGGATCTCGCGCTCGCGCGAGCGGCGGAACTTCAGGATCTCGAGCACGACGACCAGGTAGATGCTGGACGCGACCGCCACCAGCCCGAATGCGGCGATGACCAGCGCCCAGCCCGGATTGAGGGTGCCGTCGTCGTCCGAGTACGGCACGAAGCGCATCGCCAGCGCGAGCGCCGCCAGCGACAGCGTCCATCCGTACAGGTAGAGCACCGTCCGCCGCTGCGAGAACCCGATGTTCGCGAAGCGGTGGTGGAAGTGCCATCGGTCAGCCGAGTACACGGGCCGCCGGTACTTGATCCGCTTCGCCACCACGAACGTCGCGTCGAGCGCCGGCACCGCGAGGATCAGGAGCGGGAAGAACAGCGCAACCACCGCGGCCGTCTTGAGGATGCCCTGGATCGCCACGCACGCCAGCAGCAGCCCGAGCAGGTTCGACCCCGCGTCGCCCATGAAGATCGACGCCGGATGGAAGTTGTGCCAGAGGAAGCCGACCGAGGCGCCGGCCGTGAGCGCCGCCAGGATGGCGGCGTCCTCGCGACCCGGGAAGGACAGCGCGATGATCGCGAAGGTCCCCGCCGCGATCGTGCACACGCCGGCGGCGAGGCCGTCGGCGCCGTCCGTGAAGTTCACGACGTTCATAACGGCGACCATTCCGACCAGCGTCAGGGCTCTGCCCGCTGTGTCGCTCAGGGCGATCGGGTCGAGGAACGGGAGCGTCAGGTGGTCCACGAACACGCCCGCGGAGACCGGAATCGCCGCCGCCGCGAACTGACCGGCGAGCTTGACGGCCGGATGCAGGCCCGCCTCGCGGTAGTCGTCGACCGCACCCACGAACGCGATCGCGAGGGCGCCCCCGATGATGCCGCGCGTCTCGCCGTTCGCGGGGAGGAACAGCAGCGCCGACACGACCACCGCGGCCAGGATCGCCAGCCCGCCCAGCCCGGGAACGGGCCGGTCGTGAAGGTCGCGGTCGCGCGGCCGGTGGATGACTCCAAGCCGCCGCGCCAGCCGGGCGACCGGCGGCGTGACGGCGAACGCGATCAGCGCGGCGACGAGGAACGCCCAGAGGGCATCGAGCTCGTCCATCGCGCAGGAGGCTACTGACGGCTACGGCGGTGGCTGCTCGCGGAGCTGATGCGAGTCGGTGAAGAAGCCGCGGTAGCCGAGCGAGGTCGCGATCAGGCCGGAGAGCGCCACCGCGCCCAGCAGCACCCAGAGCAGAACGAGCTGTAGCCGCACCGCGTCGACCGGCTCCGCACCCGCGATCAGCATCCCGACCATCGTGCCTGGGAAGAAGACGATCCCGGTCGTCTTGGTCGAGTCGACCAGCGGGATCATCCCCGAGCGCAGGCTCCGCGCGACGATCGCCCGTGCGGCCTGGAACGAGGTCGCGCCGAGCGCGAGCATCGCCTCGATCTGGCGCCGCCCGTCGTGCATCTCGTCGGCCAACCGGTTGAGCGCGACCGCGACCGCTGTCATCGAGTTGCCGATCACCATGCCTCCCACCGGAACGAGGTAGCGGGGCTCGGCCTTGAAGATCCCGAGCGCGATGACGAGGCCGAGGGTCACGGCCGCGGCCACCGCGAGCGCGAGGACGATGGGCCCCGTCGCATCGGGCACCCCCTTCGCTCGGCCACGCGCCGTCCACGCGCCGAACCCGACCATCCCCGCGAGCAGGGCGGCCACCAGCCACAGGCTGTCGGAGTCGAAGATGGCCTGGATCACGTAGCCGACCGCGGTGAGCTGGAGGAACGACCGGATCACCGCGACGGCGATGTCCTGCTCGAGCTCCGCCCGCCGCCAGAACGAGACGGCGATGGCCACCGCTATCAGGGCCAGCGAGGCGGCGACCTCGCCCAGCGTGATGCTGACGGTGCCGGCCGCGATCACCGGTGAACCCTGCCCTGCTCGAGTCGAATGGTGCGTTCGGTGAGGCGGTCGGCCTGCTCGGCGTTGTGCGTGACGAGGACGTAGGAGAGGTCGTGCAGGTTGCGTAGCGCGTGCTCCACAGCGGCGGTGGCGTCGGCGTCGAGCGACGCCGTCGGCTCGTCCAGCAGGAGCATCTCCGGCTCGAGCGCGAGCGCGCGCGCCAGCATCACCCGCTGCTGCTCGCCGACCGACAGCCGCGACGCGTCCCGGTCCAGGAAGCTGGGGTCGAGCCCGGCCAGCCGCACCGGCGGCTCCGGATCCACCTCGCGCCCCTCGAGCCGCGGCCCGAACCGGACGTTGTCGGCGACGCTCCCGGGCACCGGCGCCGGCAGCTGTGGCACCAGCCCGACGCGCCGCCGCAGGTCCAGCGGATCCAGCTCGCGCACGTCCGTGCCGTGGAAGCGCACCACCCCGGCATCCGGGTCGGCCAGCCGGTTCAGCAGCCGCAGGAGCGTGGACTTGCCGGACCCGGACGGGCCCAGCAGAGCCGTTGACCCGTACGGGATCGACAGCGACACGTCCCGGAGCACCTCCCGGCCGTCACGCGCGAGCCGGATGCCCTCGAGATCGAACAGGGCGCTACGCGACCGCGGGCTCGGCCAGCTGGGGGTAGAGCGGATGCCTGTCGGCCAGCGCGCGCGAGCGCTCGGTCAGATCGGCTTTGTGCGACTCGGAGAAGTCACCTGTGAGCGCCTCGCCGATCACGCGCCCGACCTCGCGGAAGTCGTCCGCCTGGAAGCCGCGCGTGGCAAGCGCCGGCGTGCCAATCCGGAGGCCCGACGACACGGCGGGCGGGCGCGGGTCGAACGGAACCGCGTTCCGGTTGACCGTGATGCCGATCTCGTGCAGCCGGTCCTCGGCCTGCTTGCCGTCGAGCTCCGACTCGCGCAGGTCCGCCAGCACGAGGTGCACGTCGGTGCCGTCCGTGAGCACGTTGACGCCCGCGGCGATCATCTCCTCCGCCACGATGGCCGCGCCCTCGCGCGTGCGCCGCTGGCGCTCGCGGAACAGGTCGGACTGGGCGATCCTGAAGGTCACCGCCTTGCCGGCGATCGTGTGCATCAGGGGCCCGCCCTGGTGGCCCGGGAACACGCGCGAGTCGATCTTCTTCGCGTACTCCTCGCGGCACATGATCACGCCGCCGCGGCCGCCGCCGAGCGTCTTGTGGGTGGTCGTCGTGACCACGTCGCAGTACGGGATCGGGCTCGGGTGCTCCTCGGCCGCCACCAGCCCGGCGAAGTGCGCGATGTCCGCCATCAGGATCGCCCCGACCGAGTCGGCGATCTCGCGGAAGCGCTGGAAGTCGAGCTGGCGGGGGTAGGCGGACCAGCCGGCGATGATCAGCTTCGGCTTCGCGTCCTCGGCGATCTGCGCCAGCTCGTCCATGTCGAGGCGCGAGTCCTCCTCGCGCACGCCGTAGGCGACGATGTCGAAGTAGAGCCCGGAGAAGTTGATCTTCATCCCATGCGAGAGGTGGCCGCCGTGGTCGAGCTTCATCCCGAGGATGCGGTCGCCCGGCTCGAGCAGCGCCATGTAGACGGCCGAGTTCGCCTGCGCACCCGAGTGCGGCTGCACGTTCACGTGATCGGCGCCGAAGACGGCCTTCGCGCGGTCGATGGCGAGCTGCTCGGCGATGTCCACGTACTCGCAGCCGCCGTAGTAGCGCCGGCCGGGATAGCCCTCGGCGTACTTGTTCGTCAGAACCGAGCCCTGGCAGTCGAGCACCGACTGCGGCACGAAGTTCTCGGACGCGATCATCTCGAGGGTGCGCTCCTGCCGCGCGGCCTCGTCCTTCAGCACCTCGGCGATCTCGGGATCGACCTCGGTGACCGGCTTCAGGAAGTAATCCGGGCTCAGATCGCTCATTGGAGGCACGCTACCACCGCCTCCTGCGGTAAAGCACCCTCTCGGACGAGCTCGAACGTGCCGGCCTCCTCCCACATCGAGAAGTCCACGACGGTCGACGGCGTGCCCGGCAGCTCACCGGCGTCGAGGATCAGGTCGACGCCCGCACGCAGCCCGGGATCGATCTCGTCGACACGGCGCGCGTCCGCATCGCCGGCGCGGTTGGCGCTCGACTGGAGCACGGGCCAGCGCACCGCCGCGAGGGGCTCCAGGGCGCCCTCGAGCGCGGGCACGCGGATGCCCAGCCTGTCCGGCTCGGTGGCGCACGCGAGCGGGTAGCGGTGGGCGGGATTCGGGACGAGGATCGTGACCGGTCCGGGCAGGAGGCACTCGAGGACCCCGCGCGTGCGCGGGCCCACCTCCGGCAGCGCCGCGAGCGCTGACTCGACCTGGAAGAACATCACCGCCGAGGGCTTGTCGGGAAGCCGCCCCTTCAGCCGGTACAGCCGGTCCACGCCCTCGCGCGAGTCGGGCTCGGTGGCGAGCCCGTAGACGGTGTCGGCCGGGAAGATCGCAACGCCGCCCACCGAGATGCACCGCTCGAAGGTCTCGACGTCCTCCGGCCTCACGGCACGCGGCCGACGGTGATGCGGTCCCAGTTCGCGAGGTCCGGGTAGGAGATCGCGTCGTCCAGCAGCTCGCGGATCGCCTCGCCCTGGTCCTCGGCGTGCTCGAGCGCGACGCGCGTGCCGGAGGGGATCGCCCCCAGCAGCTCGCGGATGAGGTCGAGCCCGTCCACGCCGCCGGTGATCGCGACACGCGGCTCGTAGCGGGTGATCTCGGGCATGAGCCCGTCCCAGCGGTCGTCGCGCACGTACGGGAGGTTCGCGATCACGAGGTCGTAGTCGCCCGGCGGCAGGCCGTCGGCCACCTCCACCTCGAGCGGCAGGCCGAGCAGCTCCGCGTTCTCACGCGCGAGGTCCGCCGCCTCCGGCGACAGCTCCGACGCCGTGACCTGGAGATCCGGGCGCTCGTCCAACAGGGCGAGCGCGATGGCGCCGGTGCCGGTGCCCACGTCGTGGACGCGGGCACCCTCGGGCAGGTCGAGTGCCGCCTCCACGAGCATCTCGCTCTCCGGCCGGGGCACGAGCGCGCGCTCGTCCACCTTCAGCTCGATGTTCCGGAAGCCCTTCTTCCCGAGGATGTAGGCCACGGGCTCGCGCTCGTTGCGGCGCCGCACGCGCTCGGCGATGACCCGTGCGGCGGGCGGCGGGACCTCCATATCGGGGTCGAGGAAGAGCCGCTCGCGGCCCATGCCGAGCGAGTCCGCGATCAGAAGCTCGGCGTCGAGCCGCGGCGACATGCAGCCTGCCGCCTCGAGCGAGTCGGTCGCCGCGCCGAGTGCGTCTCGGAGCGTCATGAGCCCACCGGCTCCGCGGCCTCGAGCATGCGCCGCTTCTCCTCCGCCTCGAGCGCCGCGGTGAACTCGTCGAGCTCGCCGCCCAGGACGCCCGGCAGGTTGCCCTTGGTGAGGCCCACGCGGTGGTCGGTCACCCGATCCTGCGGGAAGTTGTACGTGCGGATCTTCTCGGCGCGCTCGCCGCTTCCGACCTGGGCGAGCCGCGCGGCCGCCTGCTCCTGCTGCTGCGCCGCCAGCTCGCGCTCGAGCAGCCGCGCGCGCAGCACGCGCATCGCCTTGTCGCGGTTCTGGAGCTGCGACTTCTCGTCCTGCATCGAGACGACGAGCCCGGTGGGCTTGTGCGTGATCCGCACCGCCGAGTCGGTGGTGTTCACCGACTGCCCGCCCGGGCCAGAGGACCGGTACACGTCGATCTGGAGGTCGTTCGGGTCGACGTGCACGTCCACGTCCTCCGCCTCGGGCAGCACGGCCACCGTGGCGGTCGAGGTGTGGATCCGGCCCTGCGACTCGGTCTCCGGCACGCGCTGCACGCGGTGCGTTCCGCCCTCGTACTTGAAGACGCTGTACGCGCCCTGGCCCTTCACCGCGAACGTGAAGTGCCCGTCGCCCAGCTCGATCGGCTCGGTCTTGAAGCCGCGCCGCTCGGCGTAGCGGTCGAGCATCCGGTAGAGGTCGCCCGCGAAGAGGCCGGCCTCCTCCCCGCCCGCACCCGGGCGGATCTCGACGATCACGTCCTTGTCGTCGTTCGGGTCGGGCTCCACCATCGCGATCCGGATCTCCTCCTCCAGCTCGGCGAGCCGGGACTCCGAGGTGCTCAGCAACTCGCGCAGCTCCGGGTCGTCGCCGTCCTCGGCGAGCAGCTCGCGCGCGCCAGCCGCGTCGTCGGTGGCGTGGCGCCACTCCTGGGCGAGCTGATTCGCCGGCTCGAGCGCGCGGTACGCGCGGCCCACCTCGGCGTAGCGCCGCTGGTCCGAGATCACCTCCGGATCAGCCATCTGGCCCGACAGCTCGGCGAACCGGCCCTCGATCTGCTCGACGAGCTTCTCGATCACATGGCTAAGGGTAGGGCTAGCCCCGACCCCAGCGAGCCCGCTCGGCGTAGCGGACCAGCCGGTGGAAGTAGCGCTCGACCCTCGGCCCCGGCCCGAGCCGGTGGTCGTCGAAGCGCACGCGCATCGCGAAGTACGGGAAGTAGACCTCCATCCTCCGGAGGCGCGGGTTGCGCCGGCGCAGGAGCGGATGGAGCCAGCGCCTGTAGAGGCGCGGCGGCAGGACCACCGGCTTCGGGCGCGCCAGCTCGGACGACGACATCTCGAGCAGACGGCCGACGGTCGTCGCGTTCCGGCCGGCCACCAGGTGGAACGTCCCGTCCGGCCCGTTCGTGGCGAGCTCGTGCACGCGGTCGGCCACGTAGTCCACCGGGACGATGTCCACAGGCGAGTCGCGCCGCGCGGGGATCGCGCGCATCGCGCCGCGGGCGAAGGCTCTGAGCGGCCCGTACAGGACGTTGAAGGACGTGGTGCGGCCGGTGGTGCTGTCGCCCACGACGATGCTCGGCCGCAGGATCTGGAGCGGCAGGTCGCCCGCCTCGGCGCGCAGCGCCACCTCGGCCTCGAACTTCGACCGCTCGTACGGGTTGCGGAAGCTCTGGCCAACCGCGAGCTCGTCCTCGCGGAACAGCCCGCCGGGCTCGCCTGCCACGTAGGCAGTGGAGACGTAGGTGAACCGCTCGAGCGCCGGGCAGCCGCGCGCGAACTCGGCCATGCGGCGGGTCCCGTCGACGTTCACGCGGCGCGACTCCTCCAGCGGGAGCTCGAAGGACACCGAGGCGGCGCAGTGCACGACGGTCGAGACGTCGCGCTGCAGGCGCCCGGCCGTCTCCTCGGACAGGCCGAGTCCGCTCCGCTCGATGTCGCCCGCCACCGCGGTCAGGCGCTCGTGGCCGGGCAGCCGCCCGGCAGCATCTGTGTCGTCGTCGGCGCGCACGAGCGCGTAGACATCCCGGTCGCAGCGCGCGAGAAAACGCGACAGAACCTCTCGTCCCACGAATCCCGTGGCGCCGGTGAGGAGCACGGCGCCCATTAGATGAGCCTTTCGTAGGAGCGGCCCGGCTAAACCTAGGCCACGACTTCCATGCCGACCAGATCCTCTTCCGAGGCGGCGCGCGGGTTCTCCACCGCCAGCACGGACTGGAGCGCGGCGATGGCCACCGCGAGCTGGGACAGGTCGGGCTCCCGCGTGGTGAGCCGCTGGAGCTGGATGCCGGGCCACATCAGCGCGCGGGCCCAGCGCTTGGTGCGGTTCTTGCCGAACCACTTGATGAGCTCGAACGCCAGCCCGGCGACGATTGGGATGCCGAGGATCCGCGAGATGAACAGCCAGTGCCAGTCGAGCTTCCCGAGCGGCGCGAACACCACGATGGCCACGATCATCACGAGGAGCAGGAAGCTCGTCCCGCAGCGCGGGTGGAAGCGCGAGTAGCGCTGCGCGTTCTCGGGCGTGAGCTCCTCATCCGCCTCGTAGCACGAGATGGTCTTGTGCTCGGCGCCGTGGTACTGGAACACGCGCTGGAGGTCCGGCATCCGCGAGATCAACCAGAGGTACCCGAGGAAGATGGTGATCCGGATCAGCTTCTCGATCAGCACGAACACGAAGCCGTTCGGGATGTCGTCGGAGAACAGGTTCGTCAGCCCGGCCGGGAGGAGGAAGAAGAGCCCCACCGCGAACAGGAGCGCGAAGGCGATCGTGCCGAACCAGGCGCCGCCCCCGATGTCCTGCTGGGCGCCCGCCTCGTCGGGCGGCATCTGGGCGTTGGCCGACAGCCCGAGCGCGCGGAAGCCGATCTTGAGCGACTCGGCCAGCGCCACGACGCCGCGCACGATCGGGAGCCGCAGCACGCGATGGCGCTTCGTCCACGAGACGAGCGGCTCGGAGGTCACCTCGATCTCGCCCTTGGCGCCCTCCTTCGAGTCGGCGCCCCCCGCGAGGAGCTGCTCCGCGGACGGCTTGCGCACCGCCACGGCCCACGTGGAGATGCCTCGCATCATCACGCCCTCGAGAACGGCCTGGCCTCCGACGGGTGCGTCCTTCTTGGCCTCCCGAGGTTTCACTCTGTCCATCGTATCGGCGGTCAGCCGATGTTCCTGAGCGCGGCACAGGTGAGCTCGCTCGCATTGTCAGCGTCGGAGCTCTCCGCGATGGACTTCTCAGGATCGGCCTCGAGCCGAACGAGGCGGCGGCACTCGGGGCCGCGGATGGCGAGCGAGCGCTGCCCGCCGCGGCCGAGCGACGCGATCGTGACCGTGTCGACGACCTTCCCGTCGACGGTCAGGCGGACCGGCACGTTCGTGGCGGCGGCCTTGCCGCGGTTGGTCACGACCGCCTGGTAGCGAACCACCCCGTCGACCGCGGTCGGTGCCACACCGGTGAGGCGTGTCACGAGATTCGGCAGGGCCACGAACTGCCGGCAGCTGGCCGAGCGCCGCTTGGCGCGCGCGACGACGCCGCCGTCGCTGGCGTACCAGCGGTAGTCGACCCTCACGCGGTGGCTGGCGTTCTCGGGCAGGTTCCGGAAGCCCTGCCGGTAGCCGAACGTCCTGACCCCGGGCTTCGACCGGTGCCAGCGCCGCAGGCCGGGACCGGTCACGGGAACCGCGGGGTCGTCGCCGGTCTTCTCGAGGAGCGTGAAGCGCATCGCCATGCGGCTGGCGCCGGGCACCAGCTGCGTGCGGCCGTAGAACGCGGCCTCATGCTTCTCCACGGAGCATTCGACGAGCCTGACGCTCGCCGTCGGGGGCGCGGCAGGTGCCGCCGCCGCGGGAGCGGCGGCGGCGAGTGCAGCGGTGATGATCAGCGCACGGCGCATGCGTGGTGTGAACGCTTGCGAAACGCTGAAGTTGCGGGGGGTTAACCCTGGCGCGAACGTGCAGCGCGGCGGCGGAAGCGCTCTACGCGCCCGCCGGTGTCCACGAGCTTCTGGCGGCCCGTGTAGAAGGGATGGCAGTTCGAGCAAATCTCGACATGCAGCTCCGGCTTCGTGGAGCGGGTCCAGAACTCGTTGCCGCAGGTGCAGCGAACGTGCGAGGGGACGTACTCAGGATGAATGTCTGCCTTCATTGCTCCTACGAGTCTAGTCACCGTCCGCCGAAGTTCCTCGCGAACCAGGCGCGCACTCGCGACCACCAGGTGCTCGGCCTCCCGAACCGCGCCGGGGCCGGCTGCTTGGCCCTCACGAGCGCCACCCAGTCGTCCACCGGCAGCGTTCCCTCGATCAGCCGGGCGAGCGCCGAGGTGACGGGCGCCTCCACGCCCGCGCGCTCGATCGCGCGCGCCAGGATCGGGACCGTCTCGAGCGCCTCGACCGCCTGACCCACCCGATCGGGGATCTCGGCGGCGGGCACGCCGGCGGCGAGCAGCTCGCCCGCGCTGCGGTTGCGAGACGTGGGAGCGAGCGCGGTCGCGACGAGGTCGCCCGTGCCGGCCCGGCCTACGAACGTCCGCGCCTTCCCGCCGCTCGAGGAGGACAGCGACAGCACCTCGAGGAAGATGTCGGCGGCCGCCATGCCGGCCGCGTTGAGGCCCTGCGCCTGGGTGGCGCCGACCGCCACTGCGGCGGCGTTCTTCGCCACGCCCGCCAGCTCGACCCCGACCGGGTCGTCGGACACCTCGCACACCACCCCGGCCCGCTGGAACGCCTCGGCCACGCGGTGAGCGAGCGCCTCGGAGCGCGACGCGCACACCAGCCCGGCGCCCGACTCGACCATCTCACGCGCGTGGGCAGGCCCGCCGACGCAGGCGACTCTCTCGGGACCAAAGGCAACATCGAGGAGGGCCGTGGGCGTCGCGCCGTCGGGGGGGACCAGGCCCTTGGCGAGCGAGACGATGCCGGCGCGGTCCGAGACGCCGAGGCGGCGGAGCTCCGCGATGGCGTCGCCGACGCCCTTGGAGGGGACGGCGAGGAGGATCAGGTCGGCGCGGTCGAGGTGCTCCTTCTCAGCGCCGAAGAACGACACCCTGAGGTCGCGTGGCAGCTCCACCCCGTCGAGGTACCGCTTGTTCTCGCGCGCCCGCGACAGCTCCTCGGCCTGCTCGCGCGTGCGGCACAGGAGCGTGGTCCGGATCCCGGCCCGCTCGAGCAGGACGGCGACGGCCGTGCCGAACGACCCGGCCCCGACGACCGTGGCCCGACGCGGATGCTGGCCCGGGTAGCGCATCGGGCGGCAAGGTACAGACGAACGGCGGACGGTGAGGGCGGTGGCTCCCCCGGGGCTAGCCGTCTTAACCACCGCATAGGTGGTCAATCCGGCAAGGACCCACCCTTCAATGCCCGTCGTGCGACGGGACCGCCACCTACGTAACTTGGTAGTTCGGCCCGTCGCCGCCCTCGGGTGGCGTCAGCCGGCCGCCCTTCGCGGTGATCGCGCCGCACTGCACGCAGTTCGACGGCGTGATGTTGAGCTTCACCTCGCGCTTGCCGTCGAGCTTCCCGTTGCCGTCGGCCCTGGCGGCCTCGAGCTCCTCGTCGGGCACCTCGTACACCTGCGCGGGACACATGTTCTGCCACATGAGCGCGACCTCGAGCGGCACCTTGTCCTGGATGCGGATGTGGTTCGGCGCGTCGTCGCGCGTGGCATTGCCGGTGGCGAAGACGGACGAGAGCTTGTCGAAGGTGACCTTGCCGTCGGGCTTCGGGTACTCGCGCTCGGGACCGATGAAGAGCGGCACGGTGGCGTCGTCGTGCGTGGCCCAGTGGCCGCCCGGGACGCGCCCGCCCGAGATGGTCATCATGCTCGCGAGCGCGCCGCCCACGAAGAAGCCCTTCGCGAACGGCTGGCGCGCGTTCCGCGTCTTGTAGCGGTCCTTGTCGATGTCCGAGGCCTCGACCTTCGACTGATAGTTCGACAGATCGGCGACCCCCTCACCGCTGCCGTTCTTCAACCGCTCGACGATCGCCTCCGCGGCGAACATCCCGGCATGCATGGCGTAGTGGACGCCCTTGAGGGTGGGGACGTTCACCATCCCCGCGCCGTCGCCCACGAGCGCCATCCCGGGCGCCCACAGCTGGCGCGGCTGAGCCCAGTAGCCGCCCGAGGGGATCGTCTTCGCCCCCCAGCCGACTCGCTTGCCGCCCTCGATGATCCCGGCCACCATCGGGTGCGTCTTCAGCTCCTGGAAGGCGTCGTGCACCGAGAAGCGCGCGTCGCGGTAATCCAGCCCCACGACGAGGCCCATCGAAACCCGGTCCTCGCCCATCGGATAGATGAACGACCCGCCGAACTCGCGGTACTTCGGGGCGAACTTGAGCGGCCAGCCCATCGTGTGGATCACGCGGTCAAGCGGCTTCTGGACCTCCCAGATCTCTTTCACGCCGAGCTCCCACTGCTGGGGATCCTCGGAGCCGATGCCGAAGTGGCGGATCGCCGCGCCGGTCAGGTGGCCGGCGGTGCCCTCAGCGAGGACGGTCGCCTTCGCGATCAGGTCCGAGCCGGGCTCGAAGTTCGACAGCTCCTGGCCGTCGCGACCGCGGCCCTTGTCGCCCGAGCGGATGCCCACCACCTGGCCGTCGTCGACGAGCACCTTGTAGCCCGTCGTCTCGCCCAGGATGTAGACGCCCGCCTCCTCGGCCTGCTCCGACAGCCACCGGCCCAGCCGGGCCACCGAGGTCACGTGGTTGCCGTGGTTCTTGAACGGCGGCGGGATCGGGTGCAGCGGGACCGAGCGCTTCCCGTTCGGCAGCAGGTAGACCGTGTCCTTGTCGACCGGACCGTAGGTCGGCCACTCGCTCTCGTCGAGATCCGGGAAGAGAGCGTGCATCGCCGACGGGTTCATCATCGCGCCCGAGAGCAGGTGCGAGCCGGGGCCCTTCCCCTTCTCCACGAGCGCAACGGGCACCTCGCCGAGCGACTCCATCAGCGCCTCGTCCTCGGCGAGCAGCTGCATGAGCCGGATGGCGCACGCGAGGCCGCCCGGCCCGCCGCCGACGATCACGACGCCGACCTCGATCCGCTCGTCCTCGGGGTCGGTCGGCGCGGCGATGAACTCCTCGGCGGAGTCCACCGGCGGCGGGAATTCGATCGGAGCGCTGGCCATCAGCCGCCCTTCTTCGCCTTAACCGCGTCGGTCAGCTTCGGCAGGATCTTGTTGAGGTCGCCCACGATGCCGAGGTCGGAGAACTCGAAGATCGGCGCGTTCGGGTCCTTGTTGATCGCGACGATGTTCTCGGAGTTCTGCATGCCGACCTTGTGCTGGATCGCGCCCGAGATCCCGGCCGCGAGGTACAGCTTCGGAGCGACCGTCTTGCCGGTCTGGCCGATCTGCGCGGCGTACGGATACCAGCCTGCGTCGACCACGGCACGCGTGGCCGCCACGGCGCCGCCGAGCGCGTCGGCGAGCTGCTCGCACAGCTCGAAGCCCTCGGCCTTGCCGAGCCCTCGGGCGCCGGCCACGAGGATGTCGGCGTCCTCGATGTTCACGTCCGCGCCGCGCTGCTCGCCGCGCTGGACCATTTTGGCCTTGGTCGAGAAGGGCGAGAGCTCGACGTCGACATCCTCGACGGTCGCGCTCGCGCCGTTGCGCTCGGCGACCTCGAAGGCATTCAGGCGCCCGATGATCACGCCCAGGTCGCCCGTGTAGCGCGACTCGGAGATCATCGAGTCCTGCAGGATCGGCCGCGAGGCGACGAGCTCGCCGTTGTCGACCTTGACCTCGGTGACCTCCATGGTCACACCGGCCTTCTTGCGCGCGGCCAGGCCGGCGCCGATCTCGAAGCCGAGCAGGCCGCCGCCGAAGAGCGCGTAGCTGTGGCCGTTGTCGTCGATGACCTTGGCCATCGCGTCGACCACGGGCTGCGCGAGACCCTCGGGCGCCTTGGCCCGGAAGACCCTGGTCGCGCCGTACTTGCCCAGGCCGGCGAGGAACTCGTCGGTCAGCCCATCGTCGCCGACGACGATCGCGTGGGCCTCGCCCCCGAGCTCGGAGGCGAGCTTGGCGGCCTCGGAGACGGCGCCGAGGGAGTTCTTGTTGAACTCGCCCTCGTAGTGGAGGACGTACACCAGGATGTTGCTCATCTAGATCAGCTTCCTCTCGTCGAGCCACGCGACGATCTTCTCAACCGTCTCCGCGGTGTCCTCGTCCTCGATGATCTGGCCGGCTTCCTTCTGCGGCGGGTCGTGGAAGTTCCCGCACGCGACCTGGGAGCCGTCGCCGCCGACCA
>Ga0075423_10003251_pt1 | contig 14951 bp, 15 predicted proteins | sample SoiMethybrSBSTD2_FD_80114 | JGI IMG/M metagenome (GOLD analysis project Ga0075423, IMG submission 80114) | Bulk soil microbial communities from a Populus tree surrounding site in Tennessee, USA - Soil MetaG P. TD hybrid SBSTD2 | ecosystem: Environmental > Terrestrial > Soil > Tree plantation...
CAGGCCGGCCGGCTGAAGCCCGACAAGATCGACCAGGAGACGATCGCCGAGCGACTCTACTCGGCGGACATGCCGGAGCCCGACCTGTTGATCCGGACGAGCGGCGAGATGCGGATCTCGAACTTCCTCGTGTGGGAGGCCGCCTACTCGGAGCTCTGGTTCACGCCGATCTTCTGGCCCGACTTCACGCGGGAGCATCTCTTCGAGGCGATCCGCGACTTCCAGAAGCGGGAACGGCGTTTCGGCGGCCTCGCCGAGGACGCCTAGAAGCTCACCGATCGAAGCTGGTCCGGAGCCAGACGAGCAGCGCGATCGTCGCGAAGCTCGCGACCCCGGCCTTGATCCCGGCATTCCCGTACGCGAAGGCGACGGATCCCCCGAGGACGAGTCCCCAACGGACGAGGCTCCGCGTGGTGATCGGTTCAGGCTGGGCACGCACGCTCGGAGAAGCTTCTGAGCGTCTACGGTCGTCCTTCGGTGACTCGGTTTCGGGCACGTACCAGCCCTTGGCCCAGATCTCGCGGAGCAAGAGCACCGCGACGACCGGAAATGTGATCGCGTAGACGAACCCGTTGAACGCGAGCGTCGGGATCAGCGTGCCGAAGACCACCGCGGTCGCCGCGATCCGGCCGACCGGGCCGAACGTCGTCGCGGTCGCCTCCCAGCGTGTCCAGCGCGGGGTGTCGCCGCCCTGGTGGATGGGGGAGCCGACGAAGTCGCCGTCGTGGAGCGCTGCCCGCGGCGTGAGTTCCCGCACCGGCTCGAAGCACCTGGTGCACCATCGAACGTCGTGAGGAAGGTCCGCCCCGCATCGCGGACACGTTCGAGAAGCGGTCATGGCGACCGTGGAGGACACCGCGACGCCGGGTCGCTCCGGGCGGCGGGCTCAACGGACGGGGCGATCGGCCACATCCGTGACGACCTTCACGACGCCGCTGTTGCCGCCGGGAGGGTCACCATTCCGCCCATGGCTGTGACCGCCCCTCGCCATCGCCGGCAGAATCATGATCCCCATCAGCGCCGCGACGATCGCGAGGGTCTTCAGCCCCCTCCGGCGCGATGGCTCATGTGGCTCTCCGAGCCGATAGCTGTCCCACGACTTGCCCATGTCGCAACCACCTCGTGCGGGATCCGAGAGCGTTATCGGCCGTCGGGGACGCAGACTTGACCACTGGACCCTGTCAGACGGCATCTGGGGCATCCCCTGATCTTCCCCCCCCGCGCGGAGGTCCTAGGTCTTCTGACCCTGTGTCGGGCCGTGCTGCGACCGTGGCCCCGCGATGCGTGGAGGTTCGGTGAAGGGACGAAGGATGGGTTGGTCTCCCATTACCATGCGTCCCACGCCAGCGGCCGCTCCCAACGGCCGGGAAAGGAGTTGCGGGCCATGCCCGATCTGATGGACGAGATCACGTCCCTCGCGAAGCGCCGGGGGATCGCCTTCCAGTCATCCGAGATCTACGGCGGCCTCCGTTCCTCGTGGGACTACGGGCCGCTCGGCGTCGAACTGAAGCGGAACGTCCGCGACGCCTGGTGGCGTTCGATGGTCCAGCTTCGTGACGACGTCGTCGGGCTGGACGCCGCCGTGATCATGTCGCCACGCGTATGGGAGGCGAGCGGCCACCTCGAGGTCTTCCACGATCCCCTCGTCGAATGCCTGAACTGCCACCAGCGCTACCGCGAGGACGAGCTCCCCGGTGACCCGAAGACGTGCCCGAACTGCGGCAACCACGCCTTCACGCCGGCGCGGCAGTTCAACCTGATGTTCAAGACGCACATGGGTCCGGTGGCGGACGACGACAACGCCGTGTACCTGCGACCCGAGACCGCCCAGGGGATGTTCGTCGACTTCGGCATCGTGCAGCAGGCGAGCCGGAAGAAGCTGCCGTTCGGGATCGCGCAGATCGGGAAGGCGTTCCGCAACGAGATCACGCCGGGGAACTTCATCTTCCGCATGCGCGAGTTCGAGCAGATGGAGATGGAGTATTTCGTGAAGCCCGGCACCGACGAGGAGTGGCACGACTACTGGGTCGATCAGCGCCTCCGGTGGTTCACGGATCTGGGGATCGCGAAAGGAAACCTGCGGACCCGGGAGCACGACCCCGACGAGCTCTCCCACTATTCGAAGCGGACGGTCGACATCGAATACCGCTTCCCGTGGACCGACTGGGGCGAGCTCGAGGGGATCGCGAACCGGACCGACTACGACCTCAAGGCGCACGAGCGGGCATCCGGCGAAGACCTCACGTATTTCGACCCGGAGACCGAGGAGCGGTACCACCCGTACGTGATCGAGCCGGCGGCCGGCGTCGACCGGGCGGTCCTGGCGTTCCTGATCGACGCGTACCGCGTGGAGGAGGCGCCCACCGCGAAGGGTGGGACGGAGAAGCGGACGCTGCTCGCGCTGCACAAGGACCTCGCGCCGATCAAGGTTGCCGTCCTGCCGTTGTCCCGGAACGACCGGCTGGTCCCAGCCGCGCGCGAGGTCTTCGACCTGGTGAAGCCTCGGTGGATGAGCGACTACGACGACGCCGGCTCGATCGGCAGGCGATACCGGCGGCAGGACGAGGTCGGGACGCCGCTGTGCGTCACGGTCGACTTCGAGACGCTGGACGACCGCGCGGTCACGATCCGTGAGCGGGATTCGATGCAGCAGGACCGCGTGCCGGTCTCCGGCTTGGTGGAATACCTGCAGGAGCGTCTGTGAGCTCGTCCGTCCGCGCGCGGCCGCTCGTGTTGTACGCGGTCGCGTTCGGGCTGATGCTCGCGGCGGGTCTCGCGATCGTGGTGTCGGCGCGCGGCTTCCTCGAATCGACGCGCCTGCTCTGGTGGTCGGTCGGCTCCTCGGTCGCCGCGATCGTCGTCGCCGTGGTCGCGATCGTGTGGCGCCGGCGCGAGCCATGAAGGCTCGCGCCGGCGCGCTCCTCGTCGCCCTCTCGGTGTTCGCGGTCGCGTGCCCGTCCGAGCACAGCACGCACACGGCCGGGGCCTTCACCGGCGGCGTCGGCTCGGTGCCGTCCGTCGCACCGGGCGGCGCGCCGACGGCACAGGCCGCGATCCGGAAGCTGTGCGTCGCGCCGGCCGGAACGGCCGGCGCGACGTTCACCCCGAGCGCGGCGGCGTCGCCTGCGGCGACGCCGCCCCAGATCGCCGAGATCGAGCATGAGGTCGAGCAGGTGCGTGGCCTCACGTACGAGCACCCTGTGGCCGTCGAGTCCGTCACCGCCCAGGAGATGCAGCATCGCGTCGAGGACGAGTTCGACACGACCTATCCGGCCGACTACTACGACCGGCGCACCGCGGCCTGGCGCACGATCGGCGTGATCCCGTCCGACGCTGACCTCCGCGAGTCGCTGCGGACCTTCCTCGGCGGTCAGGTCGTGGGGTTCTACGACCCGGAGTCGAAGGAGCTCGTCTACGTGGGCTCGGGCGACTTCGGCCTCGAGGAGCGCCTCGTCCTCGCGCACGAGCTCACGCACGCGCTGGACGATCAGCACTTCGATCTCACCCGTCTGGATCAGCTCGCCTCGAAGTGCGAGGACGAGCGATCCGAGGCGGCGCTCGGGCTCGTCGAGGGGAACGCGCAGTTCGTCTCCGTCGGCACGCTGACGCGGTTCCCCAGCGGTGACCTGCGTGATGCGCTCGGCGCGCTCGTGAACGGCTTCGGCGACCAGCCGGACCTTTCCGGGGTGCCGCCGTTCGTGCAGGCGATCGAGATCTGGCCGTACACGCAGGGGCTCGCCTTCGTGACGAGGCTCGCGCTCGACGGCGGCACCGCGGCGGTCGACGACGCCTTCCGGCACCCGCCCACGACGACCGAGCAGGTGATGCATCCCGAGCTCTACCCGAGCGACGTGCCGAGTGCCGTCGACGTCCCCGACCTTTCGGGCGCCCTTGGCCCGAAGTGGGGAGACCTGGATGCGATGGACGTCGGCGAGCAATGGCTCGACGCGATGCTCCAGCTTCGGCTCGACTCGACGACCGCGGACGATGCGACGGCCGCCTGGGACGGCGGCGTCTACCGAGCCTTCACCGACGGCACGGGCGTCGTGGTCGCGATGGACACGGCGTGGGACTCGGCCGCCGACGCGACAGAGTTCGCCTCGGCGATGGAGCAGTGGACCGCGAGGGGGCACGCTCCTACGGAGTCATCGAGCGATGGGACCCACGTCCGCCTCGTGTTCGCGACGAGCGCCGCCCTGCTCGATCCGGCGACGCCGGCGCTGTCCGGGCACTGATCGAGACGTCGTTCCTCGGCCGCGGCTCATCGCTGGATTCCCTTGGGCCGAAACATGGGAGTAGGTTGAGCGCCCATGCCGAAACGCGAGGACGGCCGGACCAGATCACGCGGCGCGGCCGCTGCGTGGGTGCTGCCGCCGCTCCTCGCCGTCGTCGTCGCTGCGACCGCGCTCCCCGGCGTCATGCAACATCGGCTCCCGAGCGCTCCGCCGCTCGGGCAGGTCTGGATCGCCACGACGCCGACGCTGGCGCATCTTCGAGCGTTCGATCTTCAGGCATCGGCGCTGTTCTTCGATCGATCGACGTCATTCGTCCTCGGCGGCGCAGGAACGACCGCGATCGCGGCGCGAGCGTGGTCCGATGGAGCGAGCTTCGAGGCCGATCTCGCGTCCGGAGCGATCCCGCCGCAGGTGCGCTACGTGATGTACGACCCGGAGGGATGGGCCTCGACGCCGAGGGGAGAGCGGCGCCACCCGGTCGCGGCGATGCGGGCGTTCGCACGAGGGGCTCGCGCCGCGGGGTACGGGGTGATCATCACGCCGCATCCGAGCCTGGTCGAGGTACAACGAGCTGCGTGCCGAGCTGCCCCGAACGAGAAGGAGTCGGCCGCGTACCTACGGTGCGGGATCGGGGCGGCTGCGGCCCGGCTGTCGGACGTCGTCGAGATCCAGGCCCAGTGGCTCGAATGGGATCCACCGGCGTACCGGGCATTCGTGGAGGCGGCGGCCGGTCAGGCGCGCGACGTGAACCCTGACGTCGTGGTGGTCGCGGGACTCTCGACCCGGTACGCGGCCGACCCAGGGGACCTGCTGGACGCGTGGGACTCGGTGAGCGACATCGTCGACGGCCACTACCTGGCGGTGCCGGAGGGGATCAACCCGCAGATCGCCGCGTCGTTCCTGCGGACGCTCGCCGAGCAGCGAGGCTGAGCGCGCTCACTCTCCGAAGGAGGCCCGCTCCCGGGTCTCCTTCTTCATCTTCTTCTCGGCCCGCTTCTCCTTGACGCTCTTCTGGGCCTTCTTCTTGACGTTCTTCGATGCGCCCTTGTCTTTGGCGTGCGCCATGTCGGCCTCCTGGTGACGTCTGCGGGGGAGCGTACACCGGTCAGAGGGAGACCTTCGCGAGCCTGCCGACGGTGTCGGCCCCGTCAGTGGCGAGCCGCGACGCAGCCACCAGGAAGAGCTCGGCCGTCATGAAGGCGTCGTCCAGCGCGTGATGCGTCTCCTCGACCGGGACGCCGTACCGTCGCGCCGCCGCTTCAAGGGCGTAGCTGCCCGGCATACTGTCCACCCGACCGGACGACCGCTCGATCGCGACGATCAGCGTCCTGACGTCGATGATGCGAGAACGCCAACGCCTCTCGCGGCCGCCGAAGATCCTCCGCAGGAACGCGATCTCGACACCCGCGGCCCACGCCAGGATCAGTCGACCGGCGAGCGCGTCGCGGAACCCACCGACGACCTCCGACATCGGTGGGGCGGTCGCGAGATCCTGCGTGCGCAGGTGATGCACCCGGATCGAGCTGTGCCGCGGTTCGACGCGCGGGGCGACCTCGCGGTACCGGGCGGCGGAGAGATCGATCCGTCCGTCGTCGATCGGGACGAGGCCGAAGGAGATCACCTCGTCGCGCGCGGGGTCGAGGCCCGTCGTCTCGAAGTCGAGGGCGATGAACCCGGCGTCCCGCCACGAGGCCCGGCGGAGGCTCCTCGGCGGTCGGGCCGGGAGGCGGCTCATATCGCAACGCCGAGCTCGGTCGCGAGCATGCGTTGCTCCGCCGAGATGATCCGGAACCCCTCCTTGAGCGCGCTGCGCCGGACGGGCCCGAGCTCCTTCGGGTCGATGAAGTCGTCCGGCTCCAGTCCGGCGCGCCAGCGTTCGACCTGATGCTCGAGCCGGACCTCCCAGAGCAGGCGGAAGGTCTCTTCGAGCGCCTCTCGAGACCCATCGGTGATCTGGCCGGCGTCGCTCGCGGCCCGGAGCCGGGCGAGCGTGCCCTTCTCCGTCCTGCCGGCGCGAACGTCGTAGGCGCGCGCGAGGTTCGTGATGATCGTGATGCCCCCGTGCTTCAAGTCGAGCCGGCCGGCGTGCTCGCCTCTGGCCTCCACGACGAAGTCCCGGAAGAAGCCCGTCGGCGGTTTCAGGTCGAGCGCGCGCCTGCCCAGATGTCCGGCGAACCACGGATGCCTCGGGGTCTCCGTTCGCACGACGTCGTCGAGCGCGGGCTCGACCGCCAGCTCCCCGGCGATCTGCCGGTAGTCGAATGCGATCGACGACAGGATGCTCCCCTCCGCACCAGGGTCGTCGATCCATCCGCGGAATGAGTCCTTCCAGCCCTCGAGCGACCGGCGGAGCGAGGGATGCTCGGCCATCGCGCTCCCGTTGCACCGCCGGATCCCGGCGTCCGCGAGGCGGGACGTGACCTCGTGCGCCAGATCGGAGAAGTACGCGTCCACCGACGAGGGGTCGTCCGTGCCGATCGCGAGGGCATGGTCCTGGTCGGTCGACAGCGCTTGTTCGCGCCGCGCTTCGCTCCCGAGCGCGAGCCATCCCCACGTCGCGGGTGGCTCGCCGAGATGCCCGATGCCGATCTCCAGGAGTCGGCGCGAGAGCGCGTCGATCGTGACGGCGATCACGTGGCCGATGTCCACGGGATCGACGTTCGCCTCGACGAGCGCGGCGACCGCCGTGGGGAGCTCGCGGGCCGCCGACACGGCGGATGCCGCGTCGGCGGCTCGCTCGATCGTGCTGCGGATCGCGAAGGGGGATTGCCTCGCGAGCCCGAGTAGGTCGGTGTCGGTGACCATCCCGATCACGCCGTCGGCCGCGTCCGTCACCGGGATGTGGTGGATCCCGCGCTCGAGCATCGTGAGCAAGACCTCGGCCACCCGCGTGATGGCCGGCACGCTGTGGATCGGGCTCGTCATCACGTCGGCGACCGGAAGGTCGTGCGGGAGGTCCTTCGCGAGCACGCGGGTGCGGAGGTCGCGGTCGGTGACGATGCCCCACGCCCCGCCACCGAGTCCGATCAGGAGCGACGACACCCGCTCGCGCGTCATCGTCTCGGCCGCCTCCGTGACGGTCGCCTTCGCCTCGACCGTCACGAGCGGCCGGCGGATCTGCGCGCCGACGGTCGCGAGCATGTCGGGTCCCTCGGCGCGGGCCGTGCCGGTCTCCAGGCCGCGGCGCGCGACCGCCGCGAGGAACCGGACGCCGGAGGAGCTCCGTAGGAGCTCCTCCGCCACCGGCCTTGGGATCAGATAGCAGATCGTGTCCTCGGCGGCTCGTGCGGTCACGACGGGCGAGAGACCCGTCGCGACCGACAGCTCGCCGAACACCTCGCCGTCCGTGCGCAGATCGAGGATCCGGGCGCCGTCGAGGACCTCGACGGCGCCCTTCCGGACGACGTAGAGGAAGTCCGCCGGCTCGCCGGAGGGTTCGAGGATCGTCGTGCGCGCCGGGAAGAATTCCACGCGGACGGACGAAGCGACGGTCGTCAGTTGCTCGGGATCGGCGCCGTGGAACGGCGGGTGCTGCGCCAGGAACCCGGCGATGTCCACCGCGGGATTATCGCCCGGGGCGTGACGCGCCGGTCGGGAGTCACGAGACGCTCTCCACCGAGCCGGTGACCGGCTCGGTGGAACCTCGCGCGTAGACTGAAGCTTCCGAACGAGGTCGATCCGCATCGGAGGCCGTCCCGTGACCAAGTACGTCTACGACTTCTCCGAAGGCAACAAGGACATGAAGGACCTACTCGGAGGGAAAGGCGCCAACCTCGCCGAGATGACGAACATGGGACTGCCCGTCCCGCCCGGGTTCACGATCACCACCGAGGCATGCCTGGCGTTCCTCGTGGGCGGTCCGATGCCGGAGATGCAGCAGGAGGCCGGCGTCCACCTTCAGGCCCTCCAAGAAGCGATGGGGAAGCAGCTCGGCGACCCCGAGGATCCGCTGCTCGTCAGCGTCCGATCAGGCGCCAAGTTCTCGATGCCCGGGATGATGGACACGGTCCTCAACCTCGGCCTCAACGATGTCTCGGTCGAGGGACTGGCGGAGCAGACCGAGGGGGACACCCGCTTCGCGCGCGACGCCTACCGCCGGTTCATCCAGATGTTCGGCAAGATCGTGATGGACGTTCCCGCCGACGCCTTCGAGCACGCCCTCGACGACGCGAAGGAGAAGAAGGGCCCGAACGCGCAAGACACGGACCTGGACTCCGACGACCTCGCCGGGTTGATCGAGCGCTTCAAGTCGATCTATCGCGAACACACGAAGGAGGACTTCCCACAGGACCCGAAGGAGCAGCTGCAGCTCGCGATCGAAGCGGTGTTCAAGAGCTGGAACGGCAAGCGGGCGCGGGACTACCGCCGTCAGAACAAGATCAGCGACGACCTCGGCACGGCCGTGAACATCGTGGCGATGGTCTTCGGGAACCGGGGGGACGACTCCGGGACCGGCGTCGCCTTCACGCGGGACCCGTCGAACGGGGAGCGCGCGCCGTACGGCGATTACCTCCCGAACGCCCAAGGGGAGGACGTCGTCGCCGGGATCCGGAACACGCTGAAGCTCGCGGAGCTCGAGCGGCTGGACCCGAAGTCGTACGGGGAGCTCCTCGAGGTGATGGACACGCTCGAGCGGCACTATCACGACATGTGCGACATCGAGTTCACGATCGAGAAGGGCAAGCTCTGGATCCTCCAGACACGCGTGGGCAAGCGGACGGCGTTCGCCGAATGGGTGATGGCGTACGACATGCTCGACGAGGGCCTGATCGACGAGGACACGGCGCTGCTCCGTGTCGATGCGAACCGGCTCGAGGAGCTGTTCAAGCGTCGGGTGGCGGAGGACGCGAAGCGGCGCGAGGACCCGATCGCCGCGGGCCTCAACGCCTCGCCCGGCGCCGCGATCGGGGCGGTCGTGTTCACTGCGGACGAAGCAGAGCGCTGGGCGAAGGACGACGGCGCCAAGGTGATCCTGGTCCGGCGCGAGACCACCCCCGACGACTACCACGGGATGATCGCGTCGCAGGGGATCCTGACGTCGGCCGGGGGAACCAACTCGCACGCGGCGGTCGTCGCGCGCGGCGAGGGGATCCCGGCGGTCTGCGGCGCCGGTCAGGTCCGGATCGACTTCGAGGCGAGAGCGTTCACGGCGAACGGCACCGTCGTCCGCGAGGGCGACATGATCACGATCGACGGCTTCGACGGCCACGTGTACGTCGGTGAGCAGCCACTCGAGGAGTCGGTGCTCGAGAAGGCGCGCGTCGGCGATGCCCGCGCGCGCACGGAGAAGATCTGGCTGGCCTTCGAGCGGCTCATGGGCGTCGCCGACGCGCGCCGGCGTCTGCGCGTCCGGGCGAACGCCGACACGCCGGAACAGTCCTCGAACGCGCGCGAGCGAGGCGCCGAGGGGATCGGGCTCTGCCGGACGGAGCACATGTTCCTCGGCCCCGAGCGCGTGGCGGCGGTGCAGCAGATGATCTTCGCCGAGACCCCCGAGGAGGAGCAGGTCGCCTACGACGCGCTCCTGCCGCTGCAGCGCGGCGACTTCGTCGGGATCTTCAAGGCGATGGACGGGTTGCCGGTCACGGTCCGGCTGCTCGACCCGCCGCTGCACGAGTTCCTGCCCGACCTGACGTCGCTGTCGGTCGAGGTCGCGGTCGGTCGCGAACGCGGCGAGGACGTGGACGAGCAGGAGAAGATCCTGGCGAAGGTTCGCCAGCTCCACGAGGCGAACCCGATGCTCGGGCTGCGTGGGGTCCGTTTGGGGATCTTCAAGCCAGGTCTGTATGCGATGCAGGTGCGCTCGATCATCGAGGCCGCCTGCGAGGTGCGTTTTAGCGGAGGCGATCCGATGGTCGAGATCATGATCCCGCTCGTCGCCACGGCACCGGAGCTGACGCAGATGCGCGCTGAGCTCGAGCCGGTCGCCAGAGAGATCCTCGACCGCGAAGGCGTCCAGCTCTCGCACCTCGAGTGGGGCACGATGATCGAGCTCCCTCGTGCGGCGGTGACCGCCGGCGAGATCGCGCGAAGCGCGGACTTCTTCTCGTTCGGCACGAACGACCTCACGCAGACCGCCTTCGGGTTCAGCCGCGACGACATCGGGAAGTTCGTCGGCCTCTACGAGGAGCGCAAGCTCGTGCCGGCGAACCCCTTCGTCACGATCGACGTCCCGGGCGTCGGGCGGCTGATGCGGATCGCGTCCGACGAGGGGCGCGAGGCGAACCCGGCGCTGCACGTCGGGATCTGCGGCGAGCACGGCGGCGATCCCGCCAGCGTTCGCTTCTGCGACGACCTCGGGCTGGATTACGTCAGCTGTTCGCCGTTCCGGATCGAGACGGCGCGGCTATCGGCGGCCCAGGCGGTCGTCGGCGCCTTCGCCTCCGCCAGCGCCTGAGAGCCGTGATGCGCGTCACGGCGCGCCGGTACGCGCGCGCGTAGCCTCCTTCATCGCGTCCCTGGAGCAGGCCTTCCTCCCCCGGAGGAGGTGGTGCGCGTGTCCGTTCGCGCTCTCGTGCGTCGTACCGCGGTCGCGGTGGTCTCGATCGCGGCGATCGTCGGCGCGTCGTCCGTTTCGCATGCGGTCGTGATCGACGGTTGGGTCCACGACCACAGCTCAGACGGCATCCCGCCCCGGCCGTCGGGCTACACCGAACTGGTGCAGACGTTCGGCGATCCGTGCAGCGACCGAGCGAACAACTCTCGGTCCTACTGGCCGTCACAGTCGGCCCGGAACGTGGCCGGCTACGTCTACTACCACCCCTACATCGCTCGAGACGTGGGCTACAACATCCGCAACCACGTCGCGCACGACAAGCGCGACAAGGCCGTCGACTACCTGGTCGGCGGGTACAACTGTCGGTACATCGCCGGTACGACCAGCTGGTCGACGCACGCTTTCGGCGCGGCGATCGACACGAACTCCGCGCGGAACCCCATGGGTCAGGACTTCTGGAACGGCAAGGGCGCCGACGGCCACGACTACGACCGGTACCTGCCGAACGTCTGGCGCGGTGACTACCCCGGCCACAACTTCTTCTGGGGCATCCATTGGTCGCGGCCGGATCCCATGCACTTCCAGTACGTGACCGACTACTGAGCGAGGAGGGGAAGCATGAAGAAGATGCTCACGTTCTTGGTGGCGTCGTCGTTCTGCGCGCTCGCGATCGTCGCGCGGGTCGGCGTGGCGCCCCCGTCCGCGATCGCGGCGGGGAGCTGCCGCGGCGCGCGGACGGCCGCGGTCGTGGACCGCTCGGTCCTCGCGAGCGGAACGCGCGTTGCGGCCGTGGACGGCGATGCGTTCTCGGTCCTCCGCGGGGGCCAGGCCGACCGAGTATCGGCACCCGATCACGGCACGGGCGTGCTCCGGCACGTGTCCGTGACCGCGGGTGTCGGGACGACCTACGTCCGCGATCGGCGCGGCGATGACGTCGTGGTCGCGCAGACGCCCCGCGGTGTTCGCCGGTTCCGAGCCGCCGGGGAGGCGCTCAACCCGTCGCTCTCGTCCGCGGGTGACTTGGTGTGGGCGCAAGGCGGCGGTCTGCGGGTCGTCGCGGCCGGCTCCGACGTGGTCCGCATGATCGACGGGCCTCTGCGGCACGGCATCGCCTTCTCGCCGCGGTTCCGTGACGACGGGACGATCGTCGCGGGGATCGTCTCACCGTCGTCCGAGACCGCGTCCGAGGACGAGTCTCTCAGCAACCTCTGGGGCTATGACTCGGCCTCGGACGGATGGCGCCGCTTGACGGACTTCTCGTCGGGCGCCGACCGGTGGTCCGTCGTCCGGACGCCCTTCATCGCGCCCGACGGGTCGGTGGACTTCGTCCGGGTTCACGGGCGCGCATCTCAGGATCGGGCTCCCGCGTACGAGCTGTGGCGGCTGCAGGGCTCGTCGCCGACCGAGCTGCGATCGCTGCCGGGGGAGATGTACCTCGCGGGGTTCGACGGCTCCGCCCGTCTCTGGAACCTCCGCGAAGGTTCGACCGGAGCCTGGGCGATCGATCGCGAGGACGCGGACGGCTCCTTCCGAAAGGTCGGCTGCGGCGCGGTCGCGGTCGATCCCCTCGACCGGCCGGACCCGGATCGGCGGTCGTCCACGCGCTCGGCCGGCGAGCAGGCGGCGGCCGGCGCAGGCGGTTTCGACCAGATCCTGGTTGGCGACTTCTCGAGCGCCGGCGCCGCGGATCAGACGGCCGCGCGGATCAACAGCGTGACCGGATCGCCGGCGACCGTCGTCGACTCGACCCAGGCGTCGGCGGTCGTCCGCCCCGGCGTGTGGGCCGTCGTCGTCCCGATCACGACGGACGATCCCGAGGGGGACCTCTCGCGTTTCCGCCAGGCGCTACCGGACCTGGCCGACTGGTCCTGGATCGTCTCGATCTGAGCGAGGAGGCAGCAGATGATCCACCGGTCCCTCGCCGCGGCGACGGTCGGCATGCTGCTGCTCACGCTCCCTGCGTGCTCCTCGGGTGGTGAGCCGGTTCAGCTGTCGTCGTCGCCGACGTCGGCGTCGTCGTTGGGGCGCTCCTCGGATTGGCTCGCTGTCATCGCGTCGGCGGCCGACCCCAACGACCTCGATGCTCGTCGCTCGGAGGTCGTGGGGAAGCTGGGGACGAACGACCCGCGTGTCGTCGTCTCGCCCGGTGCGTGCTTCACCGGCATCGTGGGACGGTACGCCGGCGGATACGTCCTCGCGATCACGGACCGTTCGCGCGAGCTCGTCGAGGACCTGATCCGCCGGACCGGAAGCGTTCCTGAGTGGATCGGCCCGGTGACGTCGACCTGCATCGATTGACCGGTCGCGGAACGGCCGTGCGCACCGGGCTGTTAGCCTGGCCCGGTGCGCCTGTTCCGCAGGCACCCGATCGTGTCGATCATCGCGGTCGGACTCCTCATCATCATGGCCGCGATCGCGGCGTCCGGTGTCATCGTGTGGCGCGCAGCGCACCACGACGACGCGAGCGAGGTCGACCACGCCGATGCGATCGTCGTGCTGGGCGCCGCCCAGTACAACGGCACGCCGTCGCCCGTGTTCGCCGGGCGTCTGGATCAGGCGCTGCGCCTGTGGCAGCAGGGCCGGTCCGACCTGATCGTGACCGTCGGCTCGAACCAGCCGGGCGATACGACGACCGAGGCGCAGTCGGCGAAGGACTACCTGGTCGCGCACGGCGTCCCCGAGAGCGCCGTCGTCGCGCTCCCGGTCGGGAACACGACGTACGAGAGCATGCAGGCCGCCGCGGACGAGCTGCATCGCCGCTCCCTGACGACCGCGTTCCTCGTGTCCGACCCCTGGCACAACGCGCGGATCAAGGCGATGGCCGGCGATCTCGGTTTGACCGGCTACGCGTCGGCAACGTGGACGTCCGCGGCGACGTCCGAAGAGTCCCGTGGGAAGGGCTACGTCCGCGAGACGTTCGCGTACCTCTACTACCGCCTGTTCGGCGGCAGCTGAGCAGAGAGCGGGAGCGGTCCGACGTCCCCGGGGCTATGGGTCTCGGTCTCGTTCGAACGTGAGGAAGGTGACGTCGCCGTCGAGCGTTTCGGCGCCCACGAGCCGCAGGGATCTCGCGTCGCTGGTCTCGCCGAAGAAGCGCTCCCCGGCGCCGAGCACGACCGGGTAGATCTTCAGCCTCAGCTCATCGACGAGGTCGTGCTCCATCAGGGTGCGCACGAGTTGGAAGCTCGCCAAGACGAGGATCTGTCCGTTCAGCCCCCGCTTGAGCTTCGATGCGTCGTCCACGACATCGCCGCTGAGCACCGTGGAGTTGTTCCAGTCGGGGTCTTGGAGGGTGGACGACACGACATATTTCGGGAGGCCGTTCAACCTGTCCGCCAGGGCGCCGGTCCGCGACGGCCACCGCGCCGCGAACCATTCGTAGCTCCGACGGCCCAGCAGCAGAGCCTCGGCGCCCTGCGCGTCATCGAGCGCCGCCTGGTTGACCTGCTCGCGGTCCTTGATGGCACCGACCCAGCCGCCGAGCCGAAAGCCCTCGTCACCGGCCGGGTCCTGGATGACTCCGTCGAGCGTGACGTTGTCGCTGACGACGATCTTCCCCATGTGGTTCTCCTCAGTTGCAGCATACGTACCGCTCCACGGCCGACCTTCCGCGGAGGACAGCGGGGCCGTCGGTACCTCCCGCTACCATGGCCGACGTGACGACGCCGCGTGAACGCTCGGAGCAGATCGAACGAGACACGTTGTCGCCGCACGCGGTGCTGGCCGCCGACTCCAGAGGCCGCGAACACCCCGAGCCGCAGGATCGGATCCGCACGTGTTTCCAGCGCGACCGCGACCGGATCGTGCACTCCAAGTCATTCCGCCGCCTCAAGCACAAGACCCAGGTCTTCCTGGCGCCCGAGGGCGACCACTACCGCGTCCGGCTCACGCACACCCTCGACGTCAGCCAGATCGCGCGGACGGTCGCGCGCGCGCTCCGGCTCAACGAAGACCTCACCGAGGCGATCGCGCTCGGCCACGACCTGGGCCACACCCCGTTCGGCCACCTGGGTGAGCAGGCGCTGACGCCGTTCCTCGGCCGGCCGTTCCGCCATTCCGAGCAGTCACTCCGCGTCGTCGAGCACCTGGAGAACGAAGGCCACGGGCTCAACCTGAGCTGGGAGGTGCGCGACGGCATGCTCCACCATCCGTGGAGCATGCCGCCGCCCTCCACGCTGGAGGCCAAGGTCGTCCGGTTCGCCGACCGGATCGCGTACGTC
>Ga0075423_10003253_pt1 | contig 14949 bp, 9 predicted proteins | sample SoiMethybrSBSTD2_FD_80114 | JGI IMG/M metagenome (GOLD analysis project Ga0075423, IMG submission 80114) | Bulk soil microbial communities from a Populus tree surrounding site in Tennessee, USA - Soil MetaG P. TD hybrid SBSTD2 | ecosystem: Environmental > Terrestrial > Soil > Tree plantation...
CAGCGGTCGATCTTCTCCACCTTCGCGAAGTTGAGGTCCTCGAGCACCGTCGGGACGATCTGCTGCTGGATCTTGATCGTGGGATCGAAGAAGTCGAGCATCGGCGCGTTGCGGATGGCGTTGGCGACCTGGGGCTTCTCGCGGTTGAGACGCAGGAGGCGGTCCTCGAGCTCCTTCACCTTCTTCGCCCGCGCGGCCTTCTCCTCCATGTACGGCTTCCGGACGGCGGAGACCAGGTCCTCCACCTTCGACATGCGGGCCTCGACCTCCTCGAACGCCGCCTTGGATTCCTGGACCCGCTTCTGGATCTCGGTCCATTTCTGGAGGGCGTGCTGGTAGACCCCCTCGAAGTGCGGGACGCGGGGGTCCTTGCTTTCCCGGGCCATGCGGAGGTGGTGCTCCGCCTCCTCGAACTGGTACCGGACCGTCATGTACTCCGATTTGTCGAAGTTCATGACCTGCTGCTTGAGCTGGTATTCGCCGAGGATGGCGGCCCGCTGCTTGAGGAGCTCCGGGAGTTTCACGGTCTCGGTCGCTTCCTTCTTCTTGAGGGTCGCGGGGTCCGTGACCTTGATCGTCACCGTCCACGTCCGGTTGGGGTCCTCGAGCTCCTTTTCCAGCATCGCGATCCGTCGGTCGGTCTTCTCGAGCTCCCCGCCGGCCGCCTCGATCGCCTTCTCGATCTCGTGGATCTCGAACTGGAGACGCGCGAGCTCCATGCTCTGGAAGACGGTCTGGTAATCCTTCCAGTGGCGGTTCTTGCCCGGGGTGACGCCCCAATAGTCGTCGGCGAACATGAGGACGAGCGAGAAGAGGAGGAGGAAGGAGGAGATGAACATCAGCCGGTGCATCTTCGGCTGGTTGTAGAAATACTCCGCCTGGTCGTCGGGCGTGCGCTTGGGGCGCCCGACGTTCTTCTGCGTCTGCTGTTGCAGAGGCAGCACCTCGGGGGGCGTATGCACTACTTTGGGCGCGTCTGCCATTCAGGGTCCGATTTCCGATTGCCGATTTCCGGCAATCCGTAATCCGCAATCGCCTCTAGATGTTGAAGAAATACTCGGGGATAAAAACGATGTATTTCAGGTTGATGGTCCACCTCAGCACCATCTTGATGACCATCGCGCCCATGATGATGAGGTGGATCATCACGAGGTTGTAGCGCAGGAATCCGAGCTGCTTGTACATCTTCTTGGCCGCGGTGAAGGCGAGGAGCGGCGGCAGGACGAGCAGGTAGCCCGCCACGAGGACGATGCCCGGCAGCTCCCGCAGCCACCATTGCTGGGGCAGGCCCGTCCCGAGCCAGCGGATCCAGAAGTACTCCGACAGGTTGACGTTCGACAGCGTCTCCAGCTTGTGGACGTCCCACGTCTCGTACGGCCCGAAGAAGTTCCAGTTCGGCCCGCGCAGGCCCGTGCCCATGATGATCAGGAGCACCCACAGGACGAGGAAGCCAAAGAGGAAGGTCGAGATCGCGAAGGGGCGCTCCTTCAGCGTGTAGTAGCCCATCCCCTTCGGGTTCTTGTCGCAGAAGGGCACGATGATCAGGCCCGAGATGATCATGCTGGGCAGCACGACGCCCGCGATCCACGGGTCGAAGTAGACGAGCATTTCCTGCAGGCCGAGGAAGTACCACGGCGCCTTGGACGGGTTGGGCGTACGGCCGATGTTCGCGGGCTCCTCGAGCGGCGCCGGGATGAAGACCGACCACACGATGAGGAGCACCGTGAAGAGGACCATGCAGATGAGTTCCTGGTAGACCAGGTCGGGCCACACCAGGACGCGGTCGTTCGCCTCGCGCGCCTCGCGGGGCGGCTCCCCCTTCTCGATCAGCTCGTCGTTGACGGCCGCCTGCCGCAGGCCCAGCCACGTGAAGAATCCGAGGATGAAGATGAGCGCGACGATCGGCACGTTGTCCGGCTTCGTCACGATCTCGTTGAAGTTCGGGTCGCTCCACGAGAGTCCGAAGAAGACGAGGACGACGCCGAGGATGGCCAGGGCGTACTTGGGCTTCGTCCAGGTCCTGTAGGTCAGGAGCATGAGGACGAAGCCGACGATGCCGAGGGTGACGTAGATGGTCGGATTGAGGACGCCGTTGAGGAATTCTTTCAGGAAAGCTGGCATCTGAACCTAGCCTCGAACCCTGGCCGGGAAGTCGCGGGTCGTGGGTCGAGAGTCATAAGTCATGGTCATGGTCCACAATAGCTTTGGTCAGGCTACGCTGGAGCCCTCGTCGCACCAACGTTCGTACCGAAGGCGCCCGTTCTTTCGTGTCGCTTCACACCGGCCCTGGACTCCCGACCCCCGGACTCGTGACTTCCTGCCGACTCTCGCCTCATGACTTCCAGATCCCTAGAGGGGCCCGGATATCCCGCCGTCCTTCCGCACGCGCCAGAAATGGAGCGCGATCAGGAACGCCGCCACGAGCGGGAACCCGACGCAATGGAGCACGTAGAACCGCAAGAGCGTCGCCGAGCTCACGAACCGCCCGCCGAGCAGGCCGAATCGCACGTCGCTCGCTTGATGGACGACGGCGATCGCCCCCGCGTCCCCGGAGTATGGAATCTGGAGCAGGGCCGCGCCGGGACCTTCGTGTCCCATGAACGGCGTCGCTCGCGCCATGTTCGTGCCCACGGTGACCGCCCAGATCGCGAGCTGGTCCCACGGCAGGAGGTACCCCGTGAACGAGAGCAGGAGCGTCAGGAGAAGGAGGATGACCCCCACGCCCCAGTTGAACTCCCTCGGCGGCTTGTACGCGCCCGTCATGAAGACGCGCATCATGTGGAGCCACACGCTGATGACCATCGCGTGGGCCCCCCACCGGTGGAGCTCGCGCATGATCCCGAGCGGGACGTCCGCCCGGAGGTAGGTGATGTCGGCGTACGCGTACTCGCCCGTCGGCCGGTAGTAGAACATGAGGAGCAGGCCGGTGATCGTCAGCTCGAGGAAGAGGAAGAAGGTGAGCCCGCCCATGCACCACGTGTAGCGGACGCGCATGCCGCTCTTCCGGAGGCGGATCGGGTGGAGGTGGAGGACGAGGTTCGCCAGGATGGCCAGCGAGCGGTTGCGCGGGGTGTTGGGGAACCCGTGGCGCATGATGGAGCGCCAGACCTGTGTGTTGACGATGTAGTCCCACACACGACCGAGTTCGCCCTTTTTGGCCATGGTTCTGTGTTAGTGAAAGACTTCAGGCCGACTGATGACTTCTGAAGTCGGAAGTCTGAAGTCTGAAGTCTGTCCCATCGCCGTAACGGTCACCCTCTCACGCCGATGAAAGGTCAATGTAGGACTCTTTATCTTCCCATTCGCCCTTTTCGAAGTGGTACTTCTTGGTCTTGTCGATCGTGATCTGCCCGTCCGCGGGGTCGACGTACACCCGGTACCGCTCCAGCGGCCGCGGCGCGGGGCCCTCGAAGTTGATGCCGGTGAAGCGGAATCCGCTGCCGTGGCACGGGCACTTGATCTTGTTCTCGCTGAAGAGCACGTTCGGCGTGCAGCCGAGGTGCGTGCAGGTCGTGTCGAGGGCGACGAAGGCGGGCTTCTTGTTGTAGTCGGCGTGCGTCTTCAGGAGCCACGCCTTCTGCGCCGTCTTGTACCGCTCGTCGGGCTTGTCCCACTCGTAGTCGTCGAGCTTCCCCGCCTTGAATTTCTGGGGCGGCTCGAAGAGGACGTTGGGGAGCATGAAGCGCAGGAGGGCGGCGCCCCCGACGGCGTTCGCGAGGGCGAAGGTCCCCCACGCCGCGCCGGCCCAGGAGAGCAGGAAGCCGCGCCGGGTGATTTCCTGCCGCGGCGGGTACTCGCCCACCACCACGACGTTCGTCGGGACCGCGGCCCCTTTCGGGACCGGGCCCGCCGGGGGCTTGTGCTCTTCCGCCATGTCGGTTCAGCTCTTCGCCAGGGTTTCCAGCGCCATGCGCGCGGCGGCCCGGACGTCCGAGTCCGGATCCTTGTCCAGCCGCCGCAGGGCGTCCTTGAACGAGGCGTCCCGGAGGCACGACGCCGCGAGGCAGGCCTGCCTCATCGCGTGCTTCACGAGCTCGGCCACGTGCGCTTCCTTCTTGTCGGACCCGATGACCTTCTCCAGCGTGGCCCGGTCCAGCATCTGGAACAGGACCTCTTTGCCGGACGGGTCGGCGAGAAACACGGCCAGGCCCAGCGCCGCGTTCCAGCGGACCTCTTCGCGCGGATCTTTCAACTTGCGCTGGAGGTGCGGGATGGCCGCGGGCACCGCCGGCGGCTCGGGTTTTGCCGTCGGATCGGATTGGGCCGGCGATTCCCCCTTCCCCTGCCTCGGCTTCGGCGCGGCGACCACCGCGAGATTGAAGGCCGCATATTTTCGGACAACGGTCGAAGGGTGGTCAAGCAAATTGATCAGCGCCTCGGCCGATTCGGGGGCCCTCAACCCGCCGAGCGCGTCCATGTACGCGGCCATGGTTTCGGGATTGCGCTCCTCTTTCAGCGCCTTGAGGAGGACCGGCACCGCCTTGTCGGCGTCCCCGAGGAGCGCCAGGCAGCGGGCCAGGATGGCGCGCATCGCGGGCCCTTCCCCGACGAGGCCGGAGGTGATGGGATCGGTGGGCGCCTCGCTGGCGGGAAGCTCCTGGAAGACCGAGATCACGGGATCGACGAGCGATCGGTCGATCTGGCCGCGGCGCGACTGGTCGATGATCACGCGGACGAGCTGGTGGGCCGCGTGCTTGCGCGCGACGGCGCCGCCCGTGCGGATCTCCCCGATGAGGTCTTTCGGCGAGCCGGGCTCGGAGACCATGTACTGGAAGAAGAGGTAGACGGCGACGCACGCGACGACGATGCCGAGGGGGACGAGGAAGAACTGACCGGCGCGGAGGAATATCGACGGGGGGGCTTCCGGCTCCGCGGCGTCCGCGGCGATCTGCTTGCGCAGGTCGAGATCGGAGTCCGGGCGGTTCTCCATGGGCTCAGGCGGATGTTAGCGGAGGCCGAGCCCTGCTTCAAGCTTCGCGCCGGGCCTTGCTAGGGAATCTCGAACTCGATCGGCCAGAGTTGCGAGTGGCCCCCGTCGAGGACGACGCGTTCGCGGATCCGCCGCTCGCGCGGTGTCTCCTCGAAGAGGATGACTTCGATCTCGACCGACGAGCGGATCGATCCGTGGAGATGTACGCCGACGCGGTACTTCCCCTTGGGCGCGAGCTTGAGCGTGACGTGCTCGGGCCCGTATCCGGTCGTGTTGTCGAAGGAATAGAAGGCCCCGGCCTTCGATCGGGCGTTCCCGTGATTGACCGTCTCGCCTCTTGGATCGGTCACGTCGAGGTCGACATCGGACGCGGCGTCCCATCGCATGATCACCTTGAGGTCGAAGAGGCCGGCTTCAGCGATGCCGAGGTCGGCGCAGAACCGGCGCAGGCGCGTAACCGCTTCGGGATTGCCGGTACGCCGGGCGGACTCGAGGAGATTTCCGCATTCATCCGCGAGCGTCGCCCGAGTCGCCGCCCCCACGTCGCCGAATCGGGAGTCCCACTTCTTCTTGCCCGTCAGCGTCCGGTAGCGCTCCATCGCCTCCTCGATCTTGCCCTGCGCCGCGAGCGTGACGATCGTCTCCTTGAGCGCGGTGGGTTCTTCCGGACGCAGGCGCCCGACTTCCTCGAATTGCTCCAGGGCCTCCGCGAAGGCCCCCCACTTCCGGAGAGCCACGCCGAGACGGCGATGCGCTTCCGGATCGCCGGGGCGTACGTCGACGATGGTGGTCAGGATGCGGCGTGCTTTGGCCAGGTCGCCTCCCTGCGCGACCAAGTCGCTCCACGTTTCGTAGACCGAGGGATCGTTCGGCGCGGCCTTCGCCCAGTCGCGGCAGACTATGAGCGCGGCGTCGAAGAGCTTCGCCCCGCGCAATTCATCGACGGCGCGACGGGCGAGGCCTCCGTCCCACGGCGCCACGGCGCGTGAGAAGCGTCCGATGGCGGAGGCGCGATCGGCGGGATCCTTGGCGAGCGAGGCGACGACGGCCCAGAGTCGCGGGTCGCGGACTTCGGCCGCCCGCGTGACGATGTCCATGAGCGCCGGGGAGGCTTCGAGGATGCGCGCCATGGCGGGCCCGAGCCGGTCCGGGGCGCCGCAGTCGATGAGCAGTCGAAGCGCTTCGTCGGGCCTTTTCAAGCGGACGAGGAGGTCGGCCCGCTTCACTTTCACTCCATCGGGAGCCCGACCGAGCTGCGCTTCGGCGATGCGGGCCGACGTGGCGTACTCGCGCTCCGCCTCGACGTCGAGCCGGTGACGCGCGAGCGAATCGCCGAGCGCCTCGTGGATGGGCCAGTACCCTTCGCCCTTTTCGCGCGCGGCGTTCCATTGGACACGCGCGGCGGGAAGGTCTCCCTTGATGGCGAGCAGGTCGCCTTCGCGGATCCGGTTGAGGAGCAGCTCGGCGTCGACGGGGGCGAGCTTCGCGGGATCGCGGGGCGCGACGGGCTCGGGAGCCGCCCGGCCGGCGGCGAGGACGAGCGCGGCGGCGACGAGGCTGGTGAGCACGAAGGCGGAGCCCCAGAGTCGGGTGGCGTTCACGGCGTCACCCCTTTCAGCGCGCGCAACACGCGGAGCTTCTGGCGGGCGTCGGAGACCGCCTGGCGGGAGGCGAGGTCCCTCCGGAGTTCCTGGGGAAGGTAGAACCAGAGTTCAGTCCACGAACGGACGCCGAATCCCTGGTCGCCCTTTTCCACCGCGCCGAATTGCATCCCGGGCACGACCCGAGCCTTGGCGATTTTCCCGTCGGCCTCGTACACCCGCACGACCGCCACGAAGGCGCCCTTCCGGATCATGACGAGGACGCGGCCCAAGGCCATGTCGGCGCTCGCGAGTTGAACTTCACTCCCCGAAGCCGAGATGGCCGTCTCGCTCACGACTTGGGGCGGCAGAGTAATGCCGTTCGACACATCGTCCCCGATCCGCGGCCGCTCCTGGCCCCGAAGAACGATGCGTCCGGAGGCCCACGGCCGGTCAACGCTGTCGATCACGATCCGGCCGGCGAAGGTCGAGCCGTGATAGATCGTGAAATCGTCGCCCTCGTTGACACCCGCATCGCGGCCGAGATTGATGGCCACGAGATCGAGCTCGTCCACGACGGCCATGACTTTGCCGGAAAGAGCCCTGCGGGGAGCGATGCTGTCGCACCGGTTTCCGATCGAATTCAGACTGGCGATTGTCTCCTGGAGGCGCTGCCGCTCCCGGGCCAGTTCCTGGTACTTGCCCTCGGCGGTGGCAAGATCCGGGGAGGACTCCGGGAGTTCCCTCATGACCTTCCGCTGGGCTTCCAATTGGCCGGTGAACTCCTCCAATCCCGCCGAGAGGTGATCCACGTCGCCCTGTTCGGAGAAGGATCGCGACTTGCCGAACAGGAAGCCAAAGTTCGGGATATCGCCTAGGATCGGAGATGTTTGATTGTCGCCCCAACGGCCCTCGGCATAGTACCCGTCCATGCGTAGGTCGGACGGCCCAGGTCCACGCATGAGTGGAAGTCTGTTGCTGCGCAGAAACCTGTAATCCGAAACCTTCTGGGCATCGTAAAGCCTCAAGCCAAGAGGTCCAGAGTTCACCTCATCACCCGGATCGGGAAAGTTCGATGACTGCAGTTCCGGAAAGGTTATGAAATCCGAGTCGGTGCGTTCGTTGAGCAACCTGCCCATCGTCCCAAAGTCATCCGGCTCCTCGAGCGAAAAGCCGGCACCGGCGCGGGCCGGCTCTCGGACTGTGAAGTCTATTCCACCGGTTTCTGTCTGGGTGGTGGTGCCCAAGTCGTCCGGCTGGACCACGCCCATCAGTTCCACCTTGTCGAAGGACCGCTTCCATTGATCGAGGTAGCGGCGGGTGATTTCCGGATCTGCCTTGGCGTGAATGAGGCGCCCCGCCACAGTTTTCATCTCCTCGACCGCGGTGAGGCGCGGGTCGATCTGGAGTATGCGGTTACAAATCTCGATGCACTTGTCGTACCGCAGAAGTTCGAAGTGTACCCGCGCCTGAGAGAAGAGCAGTTCGAGTTCGCGGCGCTGGTTGAGGCGTTGCGAGTGGGCGGTCTTGGCGTCCTTGGTCTGGTCCAAATCCTTCTTCGTCCGCTCGATCCGGAAGTCCTCGTACGCCTTCTCGCTCTCGAGGACGAGGAACGAAGTGTAAGGCGTCATCACCTGCTGCTCGACGGAGAGCTTGATCGCCTCCGCCTTCTTGGCCTCGCCTTCCGCCACGAGATCCGCGAGCCGGCGCTGGGCCCACAACCGCTTCACGTGCGCGTTGCCCGACTCACGCTCCGGCAGGGTCAACGTGAATTCGCGCCGAATGGTGCGGTCGAAGACCTTTCCCGTCAGGACCACCTTGACCGGTCCCGCGCCGTACCGCCCCGTGACCAGCAGGCGCTCGCCGAAATGGAGCGAGCCCAGCCGCGCCGGGGCCGCGTCGGTGACCGGCCCCTGGAACTCCACCTTCAAACCATTCACCGCCGATCGGCCCAGCGTCCGAGCGATTTCATCCGCGCGAGACCGGACGTCGTCGCTCGGGCTGATCGCATGGGAGCCGCCGTTGAACTCGCGCGCCAGGGTTTCAAGCAGGCCCCGATCCGCGCCGGAACCCACTGCGATCGTGCGGATGGAGACGCCGTGGTCCTTCGCGACCTTCCGGAGCCGCGCGACGATTTTCGCGGGATCTTTCTCTCCCCACGTCGGCGTCCCTTCGCCGACGTAGACCACTTCGCCGTCGTCAGGCACCAGGGGCAGGACGCGCTCCAGCGACGTCGCCGGATCGCCCGCGCCGATCGGATCGATGGCTCCCAGGAATTTCTGGGCCGCCGCCTTCCCCGCCGCGTCGGGCGCGACGAACTCCTCCATCGAGTCCACGAGATCGTTGTGGCTCCCGATCCGGAACCGGTCCGCCGGACCGAGCGCGTCGATCATCCGCCGCACGACCGTCCGCGCCGCCTCCAGCTCGGGACGGGTGACCGATCCCGAGGCGTCGATCAGGAAGAAGAGCCGGCGGTTGCGCCGGAATCCCTCGTCCGCGTCGGGCCGCGGCGTGATGAAGGCCGCGAAATAGCCCGGCGCCGCAGGATCGGGCCGGTGCGCCGAGAGCTGGAGCTCGCTCGCGGCCTCCGCTTCATACGCGAGGACGAAATCGGCCTTCGGCCGGAACGACGTCGCCGCATACCGCGTGCGGATGGTCCGATCGTCCACGCGGTCCGACGTGGCCTCGTGCGACGTCGACTCCGCGCGTAGCGGTCGACTCCCCGCCCGCACCGTGGCCTCGAGGGTGAAGCGGCCGATGCCTACCTCCGCCGCGGAATCGCCCGCGAGCGGATAGACGTACGTCGCGCGGCCGTCGAACGCGGAGAGCGCCTGCGTGTAGGCGATGATGATCCGCTTGTCGCTCCGCGCCTCGATCGGGAAGATCCGGCACTTGAAGAGCCCGCCGGGCATCCACTCGAGAAGCGCCGGGTCGTTCATCCGGCGGACGATCCCCTCGTACGTCTCGCGCGCCTTCTGGCGTTCGACGACCTCGCCCTCCATCAGCTTCCCGTCGATCTCCATCGCGAGGCGCGAGATCGAGGCGTCGGGCGGCAGCGGGAAAATGAAGGTCCCTTCGAGGCGCCGGCCCGACGCGTTCTGGAAGATCTCCTCGATCTCCGTCCTCGCCACGCCATCCTGGATCTCGACGCGGACGTCGAGGCTCCCGATCGTGAGCTCGCCCGCGGGACGCCCGTTCTCATCCTGGACGTACAGGGCTCCCACCGAGGGGCGCATCGAAGCCAGGCCGATCGAGGCCGGTCGCGCGGCGACGGCCGGGCGCGTCGGCGCCGCGTTCGAGACGCCCGTCTGTTTCGACGACCCGACCAGGGCCGAGATGAAGAGCGACGCGGCGAGCGTGCCCGCCTGGAAAACCCGGAGCAGCCGCCGGCGCGGCGCGGCGGCGGGGAGATTCGCGAGGACCGACTGGACCGCGTCGGCGGAAGGCTCGGGCGCCTTCCATTCTCCCGCGGCGTCCCATCCCGCCTTCGCCGTGGAAAACCGGGCGCGGCAGTCGGCGCAGACCAGCAGGTGCTCCTCGACCTCCGAGCGTTTCGCGAGCTCGCCCGCGAGAAACTCGGCGATCCTCGATTCCATGTCCGGACACGTCATAGAAGCACCCCCAGGGATTTCAGGTGGTTTCCGAGCTGTTCCTGGATGCGGCAGAGGGTCACCTTGGCCGAGCCGGGGGTGAACCCCACGATCTGGGCCGCCTCGGCGATCCGCATCTCGTGGAACCGCACGAGCAGGAAAAGCTGGCGATGGCGTTCGGGAAGGGACTCGATCACGCGGCGAATGAGCTGGGAGACATCCTCGGCCTCGCGTCCGCGGCGTTGCGGAGCGGCGGGCCCTTCGATCTCCTCGGGAAGCGCGACGGCCGGGCGAGGACGGCGCCGCTCATCGGCGACGGCGTTGGAGGCGATCGTGAAGAGCCACGTCCGGAATCCCGACGACCCGCGGAAGGATTTCAGCCCCCGGAAGGCCTTGAGGAAGACGGTCTGGAAGACATCCTCCGCGAGCGGCCGATCGAAAATCTGCCGGGCGATGAACTGGTAGACGGGATTGCGGTGGCGGTGAAAGAGGACCTCGAACGCCTCGCGCGTGCCGAGCGCGGCCAGCTCAACGTCCGGGAGGTCTGCGAGCATCACTAACTTGGACGAGGACAGGGAGGGCTGGTTAGCAACGAAAGCGATACTGGATTCTCGATTCTAGGTGCCAGAGTCCAGAATTAAAAATCGCCTTGCTTCTTGCGACGGGCGACCCCGACGGCAAGGCCCAGGACAAGGAGCGAGGCCAGGATGGCCAACATGATCTTGTCCACGGATTGCCTTTGAAACCGCGGTCGAGGGTACGGGCGCGTGCGGGGCGTACCCGATTGAATCTGTTCCAGCATTTGCACGAATTGAGGTCCGTTAGAACGGGGTAGGCTTGGCGGGTTATGGACGATGGCGCGCGCTCGATCCGTATGGAAGTGCGCCAGCGCGATCGTCGCCCAAGTCTGCCAAGATCCCTCGCCTTGGGCCTGCGATTCGAGCCAATTGAAGGCCGGGTCGCCGAGTTCCGCAAGGCATTCGGCCGCCTCAATCGCGAGTCTGCCCCCCGCCTTCAATTCCGCCCATCGGTATTGATTCTGCCAACCAAAGTGGCTGTTCGACGGATCGATCAGGACTCTGAAGAGGCCCTCGATATCGCGGGCTACCCTGAGCCTGAGCATAGCAACGTACTTCAGCGCGGCCTCCGCATGTCCGCCCTCGATTCTGGGTCTCGGAAGAGTCAGTAGATCGTGTTCCAGATACTCGAGGCGCCCGGCGGCAACAGCGGCATCCACGGCGATGATGGAGAGCTCCGTGGACAAGCCCTCGGACATTCCGTCCGCTTCAAACAGCACCTGTCGGCAGATTGCCATGGCCTCGTCATTCCTGCCGAGCCGATAGAGGCAGCGCGCCATCCGCGTCTGCGAGGCAAGCGCCATCCTGACCATGCAAGTGCCGCACCCACCGATCTCGCTTGATCCCTGCTTTGCTCCTTCCTTGTAGGCCTCCAGGGCTCTAGCCCAATCCCATTCGGCCTCGTGGGTTTTCCCGATTTTCACGAAGAGCTCGGGGCGGAATGGGGCCTGGCCCCAGGCGGTCGCCCGGGCGTCGGCCTCGGTGAGTTGCTTGAGTGCTTCCCGGGCTTCCGAAGGCCGCTTGAGGTCCAGGAGCACGTCGCCGAGGCACTCGATCGTCATGTCGCGGTACTTCCCTCCGGGCCAGTCGCGCAGGATATTCCGGTACCCCTCCTCCGCATCCCGCATGGACTTCTCATCATTGCGGAGTTCTCCAAGGCGGTGCGCGGCGTTCGCGCGATGCCAGGCCGCGAGCTCGGGATCGTCCTTGTGCTCGCCGGCGTCTTGAACCGGACCGGCGAGCAGGGCCACGAGGAGGAGCGTGCTCATCGTTCTGAATATTGGACGGGCGGAAGAGAGCGGAGGGTCGCGGAATTGGGCGCCCGCCCGAGAATCAAGAATTCAGAATCGAGAATAGCTTAGTTGGCGGGTGGAGGGGGCGGTTCGGTCGGGGTTTCCGGCTCCGGAGCGTCGGGCGTCTCGGGTTCCACCGAATCGTCCTTCGGCACTTCCACCCGCTTCACGCCGCTGTCGTCCTGGTCCTTCTCGACGCGCGCGACCGAGACGAGGGCGTCCTTGTCCTCGAGGCCGATGAGCCGCACGCCCTGCGTGTTGCGCCCCATGACGCGCACTTCCCTTACCGCGATGCGCACCACCTGGCCGCCCGACGTGATCATGATGAGGTCGTCCTCCTCGCGCACCGCCTTCGTGCCGACGACCTTGCCGTTCCGCTCCGTCGCCTTGATGTTGATGATCCCCTTCCCGCCGCGCGCCTGGAGCCGGTAGGCCTCCACCGCCGAGCGCTTGCCGTACCCCTTCTCGCACGCCGTCAGGATCGTGACGCCGGGCTCGAGGATGATCATGTCCACGACGCGGTCCTCGGGCTCGAGGCGGATTCCCACCACGCCGTACGTCGCCCGTCCCATCGGGCGGAGGTGCGTCTCCGGAAACCGGATCGACATCCCGTTTCGCGTCCCGAGGACGATCTCGTCGCTCCCCGTCGTCGTCGCCACGCCGATGAGCGCGTCCCCCTCCTCGAGATTGATCGCGATGATGCCGCCCGCCCGCGGATTGCCGTACGCGGCGAGCTCCGTTTTCTTCGCCAGACCGCGCGCCGTCGCCATGACGAGGTAGCCCGTGTCGAAGCTCTTCACCGCGACCGTCGAGGTGATCCGCTCGTCCGATTTCAGCGCCAGGATCGTGGCGAGCGGCTTGCCCCGCGCCGTCCGGTCCAGCGCCGGCAGGTCGTACACCTTCATCCAGTGGACGCGCCCCGTGTTCGTGAAGAAGAGGATGTAGTCGTGCGTCGAGGCGATGAAGAGCCGCTCGATGAAGTCGGTCTCCTTCGTCTCCGCCCCGATGATCCCCTTCCCGCCGCGCCGCTGCTTCCGGTAGCTCGCGAGCGGCACCCGCTTGATGTACCCGAGGTGCGAGAGCACCACGACCATTTCCTCGTCGGGGATGAGCTCCTCGCGCGCGAACGCCTGGACCTCTTCGGGCTGGATCTCCGTGCGCCGCTCGTCCGAGGCCTTCTTCAGCTCGTGGAGGTCCTCCCGGATGATGTCGTTCACGAGCCCCGCGTCCGCGAGGATCGCGCGGTACTCCGCGATCTTCTTCCGCAATTCCGCGAGATCGGCCGCCAGCTTCTCCCGCTCGAGGCCCGTGAGCTTCGAGAGGGTCATCCGCAGGATCGCCTCCGCCTGCAGGGCGGTGAAGGCCCAGCGCTCCATGAGCCCGGCCTTCGCCGTCGCGGGGGAGTCCGCGGCGCGGATGAGGGCGATCACCTCGTCGATGACGTCGAGCGCCTTGACGAGTCCCTCGAGGATGTGCGCCTCGCGCTCCGCCTCCTCCAGGAGGTACCGCGTGCGGCGCCGGATGACCTCGCGCCGGTGGTCGAGGTATTCCTGCAGGAGCTCGCGCAGCGTGAGCGTCACGGGCCGGCCGTCGACGAGCGCGATGTTGATGATCGAGAAGGTCTCCTGGAGCGACGACATCGCGTAGAGCTGGTTGAGGATGATGTTGTCGTCCTCGCCCTTGCCGCACTCGATCACCACGCGCATGCCGGTCCGGTCGCTCTCGTCGCGGATGTCGCTGATCCCCGTGATCTGCTCGTCCTTCACGAGCTCGGCGATGCGCTCGATGAGGGTCGACTTGTTCACGTTGTAGGGGATCTCGTCGATGATGATGTGCTTCCGCCCGGCCTTCACCTCCTCGACATGCACCCGGCCCCGGACGGTGATGAGCCCGCGCCCGGTGTCGTAGGCCTCGCGCACGCCGGCGGCCCCGCAGATGACGCCCCCCGTCGGGAAGTCGGGCCCCGGCACGTGGGTCATCAGCTCGGCGATGCTCGCGTTCGGGTCCTGGATCAGGTGGATGAGCGCGTCGCAGATCTCGCCGAGATTGTGCGGCGGGATCGAGGTGGCCATGCCGACGGCGATGCCCATCGCGCCGTTGCAGAGGAGATTCGGGAACTTGCTCGGCAGGACGACCGGCTCCTCGAGCGTCGCGTCGTAGTTGGGCTGGAAGTCGACCGTGCGCTTCTCGAGGTCCTCGAGCATCTGCGAGGCCCAGGAGGTCATGCGCGCCTCGGTGTACCGCATCGCGGCGGGCGGATCGCCGTCGACGGACCCGAAGTTGCCCTGGCCGTGGACGAGCGTGTACCGCGTGGCGAAGTCCTGGGCGAGCCGCACGAGCGTCGGGTAGACGATTGCCTCGCCGTGCGGATGGTAGTTGCCCGACGTGTCGCCGCAGATCTTGGCGCACTTCCGCGGCTTGGCGCGCGGCCCGAGGTTGAGGTCGTTCATCGCGATCAGGATGCGCCGCTGGGAGGGCTTGAGGCCGTCCCGGGCGTCGGGCAGCGCCCGCGCGACGATGACGCTCATCGCGTAATTGAGGTAGGAATCCTTCATCTCATCCTCGACGAGCGTCGGGATGAGCTCGCGGCCTGCGCGAGGAGGAGCCGGATCTTTGGGGGAAGCGTCCGCCATGGGGAGGGCCCATTATAGCGTCCCGCCGCGGGCGGACAAGGACCACCCGCGACGGAGTCCTTAGTTGCAAAGTCCTTCGTCCAAAGTTGTCAGAAGTCCGATGTCCGACGTCCGATGTCAACGGCAGGGAGTCCAACGTCGGGCGTGGGACAACAATGAACCTTGCACTTCAGCGCTTGGTAGCCCATGCCGACAATTAAGGGAGAGAGGGTCACTGACATGTCGGGTAGGATCGCCTCGGCCGCCGTGCTCCTCGGGGCGGCCGCGCTCCTTGTCTTCGCCTCCCGCCCCTCGACCGACCCCCAGCGGACCGCCCTCGAGGCCGAGCTCGTCCGCGAGCGCGAGG
>Ga0075423_10003254_pt1 | contig 14948 bp, 10 predicted proteins | sample SoiMethybrSBSTD2_FD_80114 | JGI IMG/M metagenome (GOLD analysis project Ga0075423, IMG submission 80114) | Bulk soil microbial communities from a Populus tree surrounding site in Tennessee, USA - Soil MetaG P. TD hybrid SBSTD2 | ecosystem: Environmental > Terrestrial > Soil > Tree plantation...
ACCGACCGCACCGCGCGCACCGCCTCCTCGAAGTAGACCGTGCGCCGTGCGAACGTCGACTGAACGCGGGATGGGTCCACGCGTACCGCGATCAGGTTCTCTGTCGCGAAGCCGGGCTGCACGTCGAGCACGCGCCGAAGACTGCGAATGAGTAAGCCCGCGCCCGCGCAGAGAACGCAGGCCAGCGCGACCTCCGCGACGACGATCACGCGCCGCGCCCGACCGCCGCGCCGTGACGTGGACCCGCGGCTCGCCTCCGCCAGCGCGATCGGCAGCGACTGCGCCGAGCTCTGAAACGCGGGAACGAGACCGAAGACGATGCCGGTGACCACGGCCATCAGGACCGTGAAGCCCAGCGACACGTTGTCCACGCGCACGTCGTGCAGGAGCGGGATCGTCGTGCCTTGCAGGCGCGATACGAGCGCGGTGGCGGCCACGACCAACATGATCCCGACGGCGGCACCAGCGACCGAGACCACCAGACTCTCGGCCAGCATCTGTCTCACCAGGTCGCCGCGCGTCGCGCCTAAAGCTGCGCGTACCGCCATCTCGCGCTGACGACGCGACGCGCGAACGAGGAGGAGGTTGGACACGTTCGCACATACGAGCAGCATGAGGAACGCAACCGCCCCAGCGAGCACCAAGAGGGCGGCCTGGAACCGTCCGCTGATGTGCTCCCGCAGGGTAGTCAGCCTGGGGTTGAAGCCGTTTCGGTAACTGTCCTGGACAATTCCCTTCGTGAACCGAGAGGCGATCAGCGTGGCTTCCGCCTGCGCTTTCCGCAGATCGACCCCGTTTCGCAGTCGGCCAACCAGGGCGAGCGTGTTCCCCTGCCGGTTCGTCTCGGGACTCAACGGAAACGGCAGGAACAGATCGACTCGGCGACCGGGAATGAACGTCGCCTCGAAATCGAAGGACGCCGGGAGCACACCGATGACCGTGACCGGCTTCCCGTCGAGAATGATGGATCTGCCGACGATGTCGCGATCTCCGGCAAAGCGCCGCTGCCAGAATCGGTAGTCGAGCATGGCCGTCCCCGGCGCATTGAAGCGACTTTCCGACTCGTCGAAGACCCTCCCGAGGTAGGGCCTAACGCCAAGCAGCGGGAAAAACGTCTGCGTAACGGGAACGCCGGTCAGGCGCTCCGGCTCGCCGCTGCCCGTGAGGCGGATGTCACCCGGGGCGTAGAACTGAAAGAAGCCGGCGACCCCCTCGAGCGACCGGCTCTGCTCTCGAAACTCGACGAGGTTCGCTACTTGAACTGTCTGTGCGGAGAGGTTCTCCGACGTGCCGTTGGCGATCCAGACCAGCCGGTCAGGGTCGGCGAACGGAAGTGGGCGAAGCAGGAGCGCCTGACAGAGACTGAAGACGGTCGCGCTGGCTCCGATCCCGAGCCCGACGATCGCGATGCTGAACACCACGGCGCTCCGGTCGAAGCGCAGGGACCGAAGCGCGTTGCGGACATCGTGGGCGACATTCAGCATGGAACCCTCGCCGGTTTGAGCCGCGCGATTGGACAGCGCGTTCCCGGCGAAGGTTCAGGTGCTTACCGGGCTACCTCGGCCGCCTCGTCTGCTAACTCCGACTCCTCGGCGGCCATCAACTCCCGAACGCGTGGAATCACCTCGCGCCCGTACAGCTCGATGCTTCGCATCATCTTCTCGTGCGAGAGCGTGCCAGCGCTGTACTTCATGTCGAATCGCGTAAGCCCCAGCGCGCTCGACGTCGCCGCGATCTTGTTCGCCACCGTTTCCGGTGTGCCGACGTACAGCGACCCCGCCTCGATCTCCCGGTCGAACTCCAGGCGACTCGTCGGCCCCCACCCGCGCTCGGCGCCAATGCGATTCCGCATCTCGCGCCACGCCGGCCAAAGCTCCTCGCGCGCCTGCTGGTCCGTGTCGGCAATGTGCCCGGGCGAGTGAACGCCGATCGGAAGCGGTTCGGCGCCCACCTGCTCGAGCGCCCGGTAGTACAGGTCGACGTACGGCGCGAACCGGAGCGGGTTGCCACCGATGATCGCCAGCATGAGCGGCATGCGATAGCGGGCTGCTCGCACGACGGACTCCGGGCTGCCGCCGACGCCGATCCACGTCGTGAGTCGCCCGTTGGCCGTGGGCGGGTACACGCGCTTCGCTTCGAGCGACGCGCGCGTCGTACCATTCCACGTCACCGGTGTACCAGCGCGATTCGCATCGAGCAGCTTGGCGAACAGTTCGAGCTTCTCCTCGAACAGCGTTTCGTACTGGTCCAACGGATAGCCGAACAGCGGGAACGACTCGATGAACGATCCGCGGCCGAGGATGACTTCAGCGCGCCCGTTCGACGCCGCGTCGACCGTGGCGAAGCGTTGGAAGACGCGCACCGGATCATCGGAGCTGAGCACCGTGACCGCGGAGCCCAGCCGGATGCGGCTCGTGCGTCCCGCGATGGCGGCGAGAACCACTTCGGGCGACGAGATAGCGAAATCGGCGCGGTGATGCTCACCGACACCGATGAAATCGACGCCCAGCTCGTCGGCGAGCACCGCCTCATCGATGACGTTGCGGATGACTTGGGCTTGCGGAAGGGGTCGACCGTCGGCGTCAAGCGTGACGTCGCCGAACGTATCGAGCCCGAGCTCGAGATATGGCTTCATGATGACGAAATCCGTCGTGATGGTTGCGGGGATGGCCGAGCAGCCCGCCACGATGGTGAACCACCCATCGCGACGAGCTGCGATTAGCGTTCGGCCGTCCTGCTAAACTGATCCGTGAGGCGGTCGAATGGTTCCCAGGGGTCAGACTCTTAACTCACCATTCCAACGCCTTGCGTTGGAATGGTGAGTTAAGAGTCTGACCCCATTCGCGTCGTTTTGACGCCATTCGCATCGCTGGACGGCTACCCGCATCACGGGCGGATCGGTGACGCTAAACGCCGGCAGTCTGCCTGTAATCCGAAGGCGTCTGCTGCGTGTGCTTCTTGAACACCACGTTGAACGTGGACTTTGATGCGAAGCCCGCGTCGAGCGCGAGCGCGAGCATCGTGACCTTCCGAGTATCGCCCGCCGCTATCCGGCGCTGGACCTCGCGCACCCTGTAGCCGTTCACGAAATCGTAGAACGTCAGCCCGAGCTGCGAGTTGAGGACCTCGGACAACTTGTGGGGCGTTGTGCCGAGGCGATCGGCGAGGTCGGCGAGCGTCAGGTCGCTATCACGCCACGGACGCTCATTCTCCATGATGGCCGTCAGTTGGTCCTTGAGACGCTGAGCCTCCCGATCCGAAAGCCCGGATCGTTCGTAGCGCGGCGATGTCCCCGCTGCCTCGGAGACGTGAGACTCGTCCGTCACCAGAGGCGGGCTCGGCACCTGCAGCTCTCGCGACACCCGAAGCTCGATCGGCACTCGATACTCCGCCGTGTCGTACCGGAAGATCTCCGGCTGCCGGAGGCCCATGTACCCGATGCCATAGACAAGCACGGCCATCGCCAGCGCGATGACGTCGTCGCCGAATCCGACCTTCTCGATACCCGTCGATTCCAGCACGTTCGACAGAACCGCTATCGCCCAGATGACCGCGGCTCCCCAACAAAGCCACTGCAGCCATCGGAGGTTGACGCGTTCGACCGACGAGTAGCTCGCTTTCACCTGCTCGTGATGACGTCGCAGAAAGAGGAGCGTGATCGTGGCATAGATGGCCCCGGACAGGAGCTTGAGCCAAAGCGTGACCGCGATCGACGGAGGAACATCGCCGGCCTCCAGCCGATGGTAGAACGCCAGCTTGTCCGGCCCGCTCATCAGATAGACCGGGAGGCCGTCGAGGACGACCGCCAGAAATGGAATGAAATGCAGCGCGTCGCGCGGAGTGAGCCGGCGGGTTCGGTCGGCCGCGGTGACGGCGTAGAGGTAGACCAGCGGCCCGAACAAAAAAGGCATCGGGTGCGCTGCCCCAAAGAAATGCGGGAAGACCTCGACGAATCCGGTGGCGTGGTACACGTCGGTCGCGAGGTAGATCGAGAAGGCGACCATCGTTGCGGCGAGCAACTGATTCGCGGTGCGATTGCTCCGCTTCGAGACGAGAGCGCCCGCCAGAACCAGCCCCTGAATTGCACCGAGGAGGTTGATGACCTGCAGCCAGCTGAGCGTCAGGGGCGCCATGGTTGGAACGGGAACTCTTACGAATCGACGCGAGCGGGTTCCGGCACCGCCGCGTATTTGCATCGCGTGGCGAGCAGTCGGTTCGCCAGCGTCAGGTCGAGGTCTGCGATCAGCAGCCCCTCCTGGCCATACGGCTGATACGTGAGCAGGGTGCCGTCGGGATTCGCCACTGCCGATGTCGTCGGCGATCCGGGGCTCGCGCAGTTCACCGTGGCGAAGTAGCACGTGTTCTCCGCGGCCCGGCAGAGCACCGCCTTCTCGTGGAAGGTGTTGGACGGGTCGCCGTAGCTCGTGGGGCGAAAGCCTCCGGGCTCCGCCTCGTGGAAGTGCGGATGGAAGACGACCTGAGCGCCCTGCCTAACGGCCCAGCGAACGGTCTCGGGATAGCGCCACCCCTCGTGGCAGATCACCACCCCGAACGTCAGCGGACCGACCGTGAACACGCGGCGATCCGAGCCGGGCGTGTAGATCGGGTCTTCCGACGGATCGACCTGCACCTTGTCCTGAAAACCCGCGATCGTTCCGTCCGGGTTCACGACCAGCGCAGTCGCCATGGGCGCGCCGTCCACGATGCGCTCGGTGCCGAGTACCACCGCGACCCCCGCGCGCCTCGCGGCATCGGCGATGGTTGACCAGGCGGCATCGAGAAACGCGGCGTCCGGAGCCGGCACCCCTTTGCCCGGCGCCCGATACCCGGGCACATAGCATTCGGGAAAGCAGACCGCGCCTGCTCTGTGCTCGCCAGCCTGCGCGATGGCGTGCGCGGCGCGACGCACCGAATCAGCGGGCGTGGTGGGAAAGCGGACGTTCGCGAGAGCGATCCGAAACGTTGTCATGCGAGAAAAATGACGCGCCGGTACCGCTCAGTCACCCCGCTCGAGCCTCTCATGTGAGCCTTTCGTATAATCCCGGATCGAGTCGTGTCCGCATAGCTCGCGACATGGATGTGGGATCTCCGTGTCGGGCGAACCCGACACGGAGACGTTAGGCCCGACCCGAGTCGCGCCAGGTTTAGAATCTCGCATGGAAGCCGGCCGAGAGCCCTGACCCTCGCGGCGCGACGTACAGAGTCGGCGCGGCGGACGAGCGTGTACTGACTCCGCCCACCACCGGTTCCCAGGTTTCGTGTACCACTTCGATTGCGATAACGGTACCCGCGACAAGGCCCAACAACCCGCCCAGGACACCGCCCGCGGCTCCGCCGAACCCCTTACCCATGAAGTCATCATCCGACGTCGTTGCATAGCCTATGGCTGCACCGGCTGCGCCCGCGGAAGCGGTCAGCCAGAGTGGCGCAGTCTTCGACCACGTGGGTCGCTTCCGGGACGTGGAGACATCGACGCGAGTGATGTTTTGGATCGGGATCCAGGTGGTGTCGCGGTCGCGGTGGATCGCAACGGGTATCATGCTTTCCGTCATGGAGCCCGCCTTTCCAATGACCGGTGTCTTGGAGTCGGCGGTCACGACACGAACACGGGCGCCAGGAGGTACGGGCAATGTCTGGGCAACCAACGTTCGGCCAACGGAGACGGCGAGGATCATCCCTGAAAGCAGCATCATCGTGCGACGCATGTGGAGCTCCGTTCGGTGTGGAGTCATCATGCTCTCGCGGACCCGCCGACGCACTACGAAGGATGACGTAGCCGTCGCAACTTTCAGCTGATGCCCGCGTCAATCGCTATTCCGGCCGAGCTCCGCACCGAGCGTTTCGTGATGCGTCCCTGGCGCGCCGAGGACGCGAGCGCGCTGCATCCCATTCTCGTGGCGAATTGGGAACACCTCGGGCCATGGATTCCGGCGCGGGTCGCCACGCCGGTCCCGGTGCCCGAGCTCGAACGACGCCTCGCGGGTTTCGGCGACGATTTCGCGAGCGGCCGCGAATTTCGATATGGGCTCTTCGCGCAGGACGGGCGGGAGGTGTTAGGCGAGGCCGGCCTCTACCCCCGCTCCGCGACGCGGCGCGCTCCCCTTGCCCAGGCCACGTGCATCGAGCTCGGTTACTGGCTCCGCGCGGACCTGACGGGTCGAGGGCTCGTGACCGAAGCGTCTCGGGCACTCGTGGCCCTGGCGGCGACGCTTCCGCATTTGACTCACGTGGAAATCCGCTGCGATGCGCGCAACGCGCCGAGCGCGGCGATCCCGAAACGGCTCGGGTTCGTGCTGGCGACGACGCTCATCGAACCGCCCGCACACCCCGATGAGGAACCCGTCCAGCTGCAGGTGTGGACGCTGCCCCTGTCCGCTCGTTAGGGCTCGATCACCCAGAACTGCATCCGATACGAGAAGACCGTAAACGCGATGCGTGTCCCGTCGCGCGAGACGGCCGGCTGGGTCTTGTCCGTGGGATCGAACGTCACCTGCATCGGGGTTCCGCCTGTCGAGCTCACGCGGAATACCTGGAAATGCCCGTCGTTCGCCGGCGCGATGAACGCGACCCACTTGAAGTCCGGTGAGACGCCCACTCCGGAGAACTGCTGTTCGCTCGCGAAACGATGAATGAGGCGAGCCGGGCCGCCGTCGCGCGCGACGACGTAGATCGCTCGCCGGTCGTGGGCTTCGGCAGCGGTGAACACAATGCTATCGGAGCCGGGTGCCCACTCGACCTGGTCGATATCACCGCGAACGCCGTCGATCGGGACGCGACGGGCCTCGCGCGTCACGACGCCGCTCGACGAGTCGATTCCCACGGTGAACAGCACGCCGCGCAGGCGGGTGCCGTCATTCACCTCCGTCCCGTAGGCGATCCACGCCCCGTCCGGCGACCACCTGGGCCACCCGGTTTCGGTGCCTCCCGTGGTGATCGACTTCGCCGGGGCGGAGCCGTCGGCCGGCTGAATCCAGACGTCGTCGAGCCCATTCGCGTGCGAGTGCAGGACGATCCACTTCCCGTTAGGCGACCAGTCGAGCCCCTGATCCTCGGACGATGAGGCGCGGATCACGGCCTGCGGCGCCGCGGCCGGCGTCTCGGCATCCACGTTCACGACCCCGAGATCCTGCGCTATGTCGGGGTAGTGCAGGTCATCGATGACACGGCGCCAGCTGCCGTAGGTGAAGCCGATGCGCTTGTCGTCTCGGCTCCAGGTCGGCGTCTCGGACTGAAACGAGGTGACCTGCCGGACCGTACCGCTGTCGGACGGCACGACGGCGATGAAGGTTCGGTAATCCTGCACGCCGAACAGCACGCGCCCGTACCTGCCCACCGATGGGCCGTAGGTGTCGCGCGCAAAGCTGGTCAATCGGACGGCGGCCCCCGCCGGGAGGGGTCGCACCCAGAGATCGAGGGTGCCGCGCGCGTTAGGCGATGCGTAGTAGAGCCGCGTGCCGTCCAACGAGAACGCGATCGGACCGTACGCTTCCGGAACGGTCGATCCTGAGGCGGGCGTACCGCACGGGACGCTCACGAATTGCCGGCCGCCAGCCGCGGCGAGGCACGCGAGCGTTTTGCCATCGGGCGACCAGGCCGGGGAGCTCAGTCGCATCGCGCTGGGCTGCACGCGCGCGTCGGTTCCGTCCTGCTTACCGGTCCAGAGCAGCGACCCATTTGGCTGGGGCACGACACCAGCCAGGCGTGAACCGTCGCTCGCCCAGGCAATGTCGCGAAACCGGTTCGGATCGATCGCGACCGAATCGGTTCCGACAACGATGCTCGGAAACGGATTGGTCCACAGGCGGCGCCGGTCCCCCGCGCGGACGTCGACGATCCACCACGCGAAGTTGCCGTGGGCATCGGACTGGAATGCGGCCACGCGTCGCGAGTCCGGAAGCCATGCGATGCTCGTGATCCGTCCGCCCGCGGGGCCGACGGTCGTCACAGGTCCGCCGGAGATCTGCGAGAGCCGGAGCCTTCCCTCGGACGCGTAGGCGAGCCATTGCCCGTCGGGCGACATGGCGCCAACGGGGTCGCGGTATCCGACAGGTCCGAGCTGTCGCGCGTCGACGACGAACCGGAGACGGGCGGTCCCTGGTGATTGCGCCAGGACGTTCGCGGCCCACGCCATCGAGATTCCGGCCGTGACCATTGCGGCGCCCACCCTGATTTGCGTGCGTCGCTTCGGTAATGCCGTCATGCGGCAAACCTACGCAAACGCATGTCGGCGGGCGAGGAACCCTGTGTCGTCAAGCGGACCTCAGTTCTTGACCGCGGGCCCTATCCTCGTATTCGCTAGACCCGAATCGGCAACGTTCGCGGCCGTTTGCCCGTCGCACGCGCGATCGCGTTCGCCAGCGCCGGGAAGAACGGCGGCACCGCGGGCTCACCGAGCCCCGTGACCGGGACGTCGTCGTTCGTGATCCAGTGACATTCGATCCGCGCCGGTTCGCCACCGATCCGGAGCAGCCGATACGTCTCGAAGCTCCCCTGGACGACCGCGCCGCCCTCGATGGTGATTTCCTCACCTAACGCGGCAGACAGCGCCTGCACCACACCGCCCTCGAGCTGAGCCCGCGCCCCGTCGGGATTGAAGACCCGGCCGCAGTCCACCGCGACCACGACGCGGTGCACGTTCACCTTCCCGTTCGTCACCGAGGCCTCGACGACCTCGGCCGCATACGTCAGGTGATCCGGCACGTTGTGCGCGATGCCTAACGCATGACCCGCCGGCAGCGGCTTGCCCCACCCCGCCTTCTCCGCGGCGAGCGTGAGGGTCGCCTTGTAGCGCTCCGGATTGAACGGAAACTCCTTGCTGTCCTGCGGCTGGTCGACCACCCATCGGTCGATCAACGCCATCCGATACTCGTACGGGTCCTTCCCCGCCTTTGCGGCCAGCTCGTCGATGAAGCTCTCGAGCGCGAACGTCCCGTGCGTCGTGTTCACCGCACGCCACCAGCCGCGCGGCACACCCGAGTCCAGCAGCGTGTACTCCGACGACCGATTCGGGACGCGATAGACGTGGTTGCCGATGCCGTCCGATTCTCCCGCGCCGAACTTGCCCGACTTGCCGCCCGTCGCATCGATGGCCGGCGACGAGAAGCGGTGACGCATCGCGATCGGATTGCCGTCCGGTCCGAGCGTCGCCTCGAGGCGATGGATGGCACACTGGCGATAGAAGTCGTGCCGCAGATCATCCGCGCGAGTCCACACGACCTGCACCGGCGCGCCATTCACCGCCTTGGCGATCGACGCGGCTTCGACCGAGAAATCCGGATTGATGCGCCGCCCGAACGCGCCGCCCATGAGCGGGGTGACATTCACCTTCACCTTGCTCTTATCGAGCTTGAGATGCTCGACGACCGCACTGTGCGCCCAGTCGGGGAACTGCGTGGGCGACCAGAGCTCCATCACGCCATTCGAGAACTGCGCGGTGCAGTTCTGCGGCTCCATCGTCGCGTGCGAGATGAACGGAAGCTCGTAGTCCGCGCGGATCACATCGGTCGCCTTCGCCAACACGCCGTCCGGGTCACCGATGCGATTGACGACTTCCTTGCCTGGCTTCGACACGGCATCGCGCATGAATGCCGTGTAGCTCGCGCTACTCTCCTGCGCGTGCGGACCCGGATCCCACGTCACCGTCAACGCCTTGCGCCCCTGCATGGCAGCCCACGTGTTCGTCGCGATCACGGCGACGCCCGCATGGACGCCTACGTCCGGTACGCCCTTCACCTCCACGACCTGTTTTACACCGGGGACCTTCAGTGCGTCGCTCGGGTCGAACGACTTCACCGTCGCGCCGAAGATCGTCGCGCGTTCGACCGATGCGAACAGCATAGCGTCACGACGCGTGTCGAGCCCGTACTTCGCCCGGCCGTGGATGATGTCCTGCACGTCCAACGCCTTGATGCCGTCGCGGCCAAGGAGACGCCACTCCGGCGGCTTGCGGAGCCTAACGTTCGTCGGCACCGCGACCTTCGAGGCCGCATCCGCCAAGGCGCCGTAGCCGAGCGTGCGGTTCGACGCGGCGTGGATCACGCGCGAGTCCTTCGTAGTGAGCTCCGATGCCGGCACGCCGAGCTGCTGCGCGGCGGCGGCGACGAGCATCTGGCGCATCGTCGCGCCCGCGACGCGAAGGCGCGAGTGCGTATCGAGAACGGATCCGCTTCCACCCGTGCCCTGGCTTCCCAACTGCGGATCGTAGGGCGCCGCTTCCGGCCGCACCTTCGACCAGTCGGCGTCGAGCTCCTCCGCGACGAACAGCGCCAGCGCGGTGCGCACACCCTGTCCCATCTCGGACTTCGGGATCGTGACGTGCACCGTGTCATCCGGGGCGATCCGAATGAAGATGTTCGGCGACGCGGACGTCGGGTCACCCGGAACGGATTCGGCGCCGGCCTTGCCGCGACAGGCGACCTGCACGAGCAGGCCTCCGCCTAACGCCGCGCCGACCCACAGGAATTGGCGTCGCGACAGTGTGCTCTCGCTCATGCGCTCACCCCCCGGCGGATCTCCGCCGCGCGCTTCACGGCCGCGCGAATGCGCACGTACGTCCCACACCGACACAGATTTCCCTTCATGGCCGCGTCGATGTCGGCGTCGCTCGGGTTCGCGTTCTTGTTGATGAGCCCCGCGGCGCTCATGAGCTGTCCCGCCTGGCAGTAGCCGCACTGCGGCACGTTCAACTCGGCCCACGCCTGTTGCACCGCGTGGTCGGCGCCGGCGGACGCGAGCCCTTCGATGGTTGTCACCGACTTGCCGGCGACGGCAGAGAGCGTGACCGAACACGAACGTGACGGGACGCCGTCGACGTGCACGGTACAGGCGCCACACAGCATGCTCCCGCAGCCGAACTTGGTCCCCGTGAGGCCGACCAGGTCGCGCAATGCCCACAGGAGCGGCATGTCGGGCGGTCCATCGACTGTCGTTGGCTTACCGTTGATCGTGAGCTCCATGGGCGAGCAGTCCGTTCCGGGTTTGGGTAGGTATGCGCTTCGAGGTCCGGCATTGGCATGCCGAAGCTTGAAGATGCGTGTCGCGCGCCGTCTGGCACCAGATAGCCGACACACAATCGCACCTCCTGACGCCTTCCCCACCTTCCGGTGACGAGCGAGAATTGCGCCCATGACCCTCGCCCTCGATGGCGTCCGCATCGTAGACCTCACCCAGGTGATGGGTGGCCCGTTCTGCACCATGCAGCTCGCCGACCTCGGTGCGGACGTGATCAAGGTCGAGCCACCCGGCGGCGATCTTTCGCGGTCGATGGGCGGCACGGAGCTCGAGATGCCGGGCGACGACAACGCCCCGTTCTTCGCGCTGAACCGCAACAAGCGAAGCATCGTCCTCGACCTCACCCGCGAGCGGGACACGAGCATCTTCCGAGCGCTCGTGCGAACCGCCGATGTCCTCGTCGAGAGCTTTCGTCCCGGGGTCACCCGCCGACTCGGCGTCGACTACGACGCGATGACGGAGATCAACCCGCGTCTCATCTACGCGAGCATCTCCGGCTTCGGACAGACGGGCCCCTACGCCAACCGGCCGGGCTTCGACCTGATCGCGCAGGGAATGAGCGGGGTCATGAGCGTCACGGGCGACGCGGGTGGCGTTCCCGTGAAGTGCGGCGTGCCGATCGCCGATCTGTCCGTCGGTCTCATCGCCGCCAACGGAGTGCTTGCGGCGCTCATCGCTCGAGAGAAGACCGGTCGTGGGCAGTACATCGACACCTCGCTATTCGAGTCCGCGCTGGCGATGTGCGTGTGCGAGACGACGGAATACTGGGCCAGCGGCGAGACGCCACGCGCGATGGGATCCGCTCACCGCTTGAGCGCACCCTATCAGGCGTTTCGCACGAGCGACGGCTACATGACGCTCGCGGCGCTCACGTCGCAGCAGTGGCTCGCGCTCTGTGCGACGCTCGACCGTCGAGAGCTCGCCACGGATCCCCGTTTCGAGACGAATGCGGCACGGATGGCGAATCGTGCGGCGCTCGTGGCTGAGCTGGAACGCGCGCTCTCCCGACACACGACAGCCGAATGGGTCGAGCGGCTGCTCGCGGCGGGTGTACCGGCAGGACCGATCCATGACTTCGCCCAGGTTTTCGCCGACGCGCACACGCATGCGCGTCGGATGGTCGAGGAGGTAGAGCACCCGGTTGCCGGCCGCGTGCGAACGCTCGGGTTCCCACTCAAGATGAGCGACACCCCACTCCGCGTCAGGCGCGCACCGCCGCTCCTCGGCGAGCACGGCACGGAGATCCTGCGGGAGCTTGGCATGGAGCGCGGAGGCGACGAATGAGCACCGATACTGGGGTCGTGCGGCTCGACCGTCGCGATGCCGTCGCGACGATTACGCTGGACCGACCCGGCGCGCGCAACGCGCTCACGTGGGCGATGTACGAGGAGCTCGACAGGGCTCTGGACCGCGTGGGGTCGGAGCCGGATGTGAGAGTTGTGGTCGTGCGTGGGGCCGGTGGGAATTTCGCGGCCGGTACGGACATCTCGCAGTTCGCGGCGTTCACGTCGGGAGACGATGGCGTGGAGTACGAGCGTCGCCTTGAGGCCGTGCTCACGAAGCTCGAGTCGCTGCCTGCCACCTCCATCGCAGCCGTCGAGGGCTATGCCGCGGGATTCGGGCTGGCACTCGCCGCCGCATGTGACCTGCGCATCGCGTCGCCTAACGCACAGTTCGGCGTGCCGATCGCACGAACCATCGGCAACTGCCTCTCGATGGGCAACTACGCGCGCCTGGTCGCCTCGCTTGGCGCCGCCCGCACGAAGGCCATGCTCCTGACCGCCGAGTTCATGTCAGCCGACGAGGCGCGGGCGACGGGCTTCGTGGTGCGAGTGCTCGAGCCCCACGCGTTCGCTCGCGAGCTCGACGTGCTCTGCGCCCGCCTCGTGACCCACGCGCCGCTCACGCTCCAGATCACGCGGGAAGCCGTGCGGCGAATCGTCAGTCGGTCGCTGGCCGACGGTGACGATCTCCTTCGCCGTGTGTACGGGAGCGGTGATTTCCGCGAAGGCGTTGCGGCGTTCGTGGAGAAGCGCAAACCGCGGTGGGAAGGTCGTTGACGCGCGATCTCGAGGGCGCGCTCCGCGCCACGCTCGCGGGCGAGGTTCGATTCGACACCTACACGCGCCACATCTACTCCACCGACGCGAGTCTGTACGCCATCGAGCCGTTAGGCGTCGCGTACCCGCGTGATGCGGATGACGTCGTGGCGGCGATCGAGGTGGCTCGCCAGTTCGATGTCCCCGTGCTTCCGCGGGGCGCGGGAACGAGCCTCGCGGGCCAGACCGTCGGACAAGCCATCGTGCTCGACCTGTCGCGGTACTTGCACCGGCTCGTCGAGCTCGACGCCGACGCAGGCGTCGCCCGTGTTCAGCCGGGCCTCATCCAGGACGATCTGAACCAGGTGGCGGCGGCGCACCGCCTCATGTTCGCGCCCGACACGTCCACGTCGAACCGCGCGACACTCGGCGGCATGATCGGCAACAACTCGTGTGGCGCGCGATCAGCACGGTACGGGATGACAATCGATCACGTCGAGTGGCTCGACGTGGTCCTCTCCGACGGAAGCCGCGCGCGCTTGGGGCCGACGTCGGCATCAGAGGTGGTGTGGCGTGGGCAGCGCCGCACGCTCGAGGGGCGACTGTATCGTGAGGTTCCGGAGCTCGTCGCGCGACACGAGGCCTCCATCCGGCGCGACTTCCCGCCATTCTGGCGGAAGTCGGGTGGCTATCGCCTCGAGCGAATACTGCCCGAGCGGGGCCCGTTCAACCTCGCGAACCTGGTCACCGGGTCGGAGGGGACGCTTGCGGTGGTAGTCGAGGCGAGCGTTAGGCTCGTTCCGCAGCCCAGGGCCGTCGTCGGTATCGCCGGACACTTCGAGACCGTCACCTCCGCGATTGCGGCCGCGGACGACGCGCGCGAGTTGGACGCTGCAGTGATCGAGCTGGTGGATCGCTTCATTCTGAACCTCGCGCGGCGCTCGACGGCACACGGCAAGCTCGTGTCGATTCTCGACGGCGATCCGGGCGCGCTCCTGTGGCTCGAGTTCTACGGGGACACGCCGGCGGACGCGTTGGCGGCCGCCGAACGTCTCGAGACGCGATGGAAGACAAACCGCCATGGGTACGCGGTGCTTCGCGCACAGACCGGCGACCAGCTCAACCGGTTCAGGGAGCTGCGGAAGGCGGGGCTCGGATTGCTCAGCGCGGCGGGCGAAGGAGGCAAGCGATCCGTGGCGTTCATCGAGGACACCGCGGTCGATCCCGTTAGGCTCGGCGACTACACGCGACGGCTGGCCGAGCTGCTGGCGCGGCACGGGCTCGAGGCGGGATTCTACGGCCACGCATCGGCGGGGTGTCTCCACATCCGGCCGTTCATGGACCTGACGAAGCCCGGCGCCGTAGCCATGCTCCGAGCGGTCGCCGAAGAGGTTTGTGCGCTCGTCACGTCGTTCGGCGGGATGAACTCGAGCGAGCACGGCGACGGTCTCGTGCGCAGTGAGTTCAACCGTCAGATATTCGGCGACGAGCTGTATGGCGCAATGTGCTCGCTCAAGCAGCTCTTCGACCCGCGCGGACGGCTCAATCCAGGCAAGATCGTGAATGCGCCGCCCATGACGGAACACCTGCGCGAGCCGGCGCTGCCAAAGGCGTTGCCGCTAATGACACACTTTCCGTTCGAGCCGGTGGGCGGCATGCGCGCCGCCGCGAACCGCTGCGCGCGCATCGGCGCGTGCCGGAAATCGGAGCTCGCCGGCAAGACGATGTGCCCCTCGTTCATGGCCACACGCGATGAGCGGCACTCGACACGCGGCAGGGCGAACGCGCTCGTGCACGCGCTGTCGTCGCCGAATCCACATGAGGCGTTAGGCGACGAAGGCCTGTACGACGTGCTCGACCTCTGCCTCGAGTGCAAGGCCTGTAAGACGGAGTGTCCGC
>Ga0075423_10003256_pt1 | contig 14941 bp, 17 predicted proteins | sample SoiMethybrSBSTD2_FD_80114 | JGI IMG/M metagenome (GOLD analysis project Ga0075423, IMG submission 80114) | Bulk soil microbial communities from a Populus tree surrounding site in Tennessee, USA - Soil MetaG P. TD hybrid SBSTD2 | ecosystem: Environmental > Terrestrial > Soil > Tree plantation...
CAATACCTACAACATGTTCAATGCAGCATCGCCGTTTGGTGGATATAAACAGTCAGGATATGGACGAGAGATGGGTCGGCACGCGCTGGAGCTTTATACTCAAGTGAAGAGCGTCTGGGTGGACCTTTCTGGACGGCCGATTGGGTGGTTTGGAAAGTAGTTGTTTGGTACCAGTTGGGGGCGGGAAAGCTATTTCTCATTTCTCATTTTCCAGTTCGCATATCTCAGTTTCCATTTTCGCCCGTTTCGGTAGAAGTTCTGGACCAAATGCAAATGGAAATTGAAATATGGAAAATGGAAAATGAGAAATGAAAAGCCTCTACTGACGATAAAAACGTGCAATCACTGCCAGTGAGGCATCCTATTACCTCGTGCTATCATCCCTGCTACCTCTCCCGAGATGAATCAACCCATTAAAGGAGAACGCTATGTCAGCAACCAGGAAAACGCTTTTAATTGTCGCCGTTCTTGTCGGGACTTTCCTCGTAACTGCTTGTCCGAGTCAGACTAACATCGCCAGAATCAATGCAGACCCAGGTCGGTATCGCGACAAGGAAGTGGCAATCGTCGGCAGAGTTACCGATAGCTATGGAGTTCTGGGCCAGGGTGCTTATGAGATCGACGATGGCACGGGCAGGATTTGGGTGGCGACACGACGTGGAATTCCTTCACGTGGCTCGCAAGTCGGAACCAAGGGTTACGTCCACAACGGATTTAGTTTTGGTGGACGAAGTTATGGGACGGTGATTGAGGAAACCGACCGTCGAGCCAAAGGCCGCTAGTTTCTCGTAGGCATACTCTCCCCTTGGTCGATACTAACAACCGCATCATCGTTGAACTACTGGAGCAGCAGTTCGATCGTCTGCTCGAAAGCTTACGACGACTGATCGCCTCCACCCCGCCAGACTTTCTCTACAAGAAAACGGCCGCACCATCAGTTGGCGAGAACATCATCAGAAGCGCCGGCGCAATAGAGCAAACCTTTGGCGCCCTCACTGCGAATCTTTGGGACGATCCCTTTGAGTGGACCTTGCCGGAAACGCTCTCAACTGAAGCACGTGTTCTGGATTATCTGACCGAAGTCGAGACTCTGAAGAAGCGAGCCTTTGTGAGTTTCGTCGACGACACAATGTTGTTGAAGTCTATTTCGATGCCTTCCGGGCAGTCTTGTCGCTTGCTGGAACTCCTGGTATCTACGATGTTGCGAGTAAGTGATTATCGCGGGCGAGCGGCTGCGACCCTCAAATTGCTTTCCGATGAAGGCGCGACAAGGTTTATTATCTAGTCGCCTTGCATGAACCTTTGATGAGGAACTAACAGAATGTACTGTCCGCATTGCGGCCAACAGCAAGTTCCGGGTGCCGTCAGGTTTTGTTCACGCTGTGGTTTTCCCCTCGAGGGAGTCATGCAGTTGCTGAACAACGGAGGCATGCTCCCGGTATATCGTGAGCCAGCCGCGCCTACCGAGATGTCACCTCGGAAGAAAGGTGTGCGACAAGGTGCAATGTTGTTATTGCTTGGCGCGATTCTCGTTCCCATTCTGGGCTTGTTTGCCAGTTACATTGATTCGCGTTTCCCCGAGATTTTGACTGCGCTTGCCGCAATCATTTGTTTCCTCGGTGGACCAATCAGAATGTTATTCGCCGCCGTGTTCGAGGAAGGCGCACCACGGCCAGTACTACAAGGAGCCAGGCCCTATATGGCGCCAGCACAATTCAGTCCGCCCAGACAGAACGCAGCTTTATCGCCGCCACCGATCTCATCCACTGCTCCGTGGCGTGCTCGTCCGAATACGGCTGAACTGGCCACCCCTCCAAGTGTGACGGAAAACACAACACGTTTGCTGGACAAAGAAGATCGAACCGGTGAGCAGTAAATCAGAATTGGCCCGTCCCCCGCAGTCACAACTAACCAAGTTGCTGGCCCAACGCATCCGAGAAACTGGGAAAATTAGTTTTCATGATTGGATGAGAGAGGCTCTGTATCATCCGACGCTTGGTTATTACAACCGATCAGATCTAAAGCATTGGGGACGGGAAGGTGACTATCGTACAAGTCCGGAGCGCAGTGAACTCTTCGCCGCAACCTTCGCGCGATATTTCGTCGAGCTGTACCGAGAACTTGGTCAACCCGCTGAATTCACGATTGTAGAAATAGGGGCAGGCAACGGCGAATTTGCCGCGGGGGTTTTAGAGACGCTCAAGCGAAGTTTTCCGCAAGTCTTAAGTGCAACTCGCTATCTGATTATCGAGACGAGTCACGCAACGCGCCAGGTCGCAAAAGAGCGACTTCACGAGTTTCTTGGCTGGATTGAGTTTGCGGACTATGAGAGCTCCCAACCGGTAGAGAAAGGCATCCTATTTACAAACGAATTGCTCGATGCTTTTCCCGTACATCGGCTAACGGTTCGCGGCGGCGAGTTGAAAGAACTCTTTGTATCGATGAATCAAGACGGGAAGTTTGGCTGGGTGCTCGACGATGTATCCTCCCAGCAAATCATCGATACTTCCCGAAAACAGTTGCCCCCTCTCGAGGAGAGCCAGATCCTTGAACTCAATTTAGGAATAAGCGATTGGTTCAAGGTGGTTGCAGGGATCCTGAAAAGCGGTTATCTGATCACTGTCGACTACGGTGCGGAGTCCGGCGACCTCTACTGCAAAGAGCGGTATCCCGACGGAACTCTTAGAGCTTTTCAGCGGCATAAGTTCGTCGATGACGTTCTCTCCGAGCCGGGCGAGTGCGACATCACCAGCAGCGTCGATTGGACTTTTGTAAAATCCGAAGGTACGAAATACGGCTTCGTGGTAGAGCAGTTCGCTACTCTTGATAGATTCCTGATGCAAGCGGGAGTTCTTGAAGAACTTGAGCTTCGTTTGAATGACGCAGAATCGGAAGCGGAAAGATCTGCGCTCACCACGTCAGCGAGAGAAATGATCTTGCCCGGCGGCATGGCAACAAGCTTTCAGGCCCTTGTCCAACGACGATAATTCTATGACTCCAGATTACAAACTAATCGATGTATCCCACACCGTTGAGGACGGGATGATCACGTACAAAGGTCTTCCGGCGCCGGTAATCAGCGATCACCTTTCGCGGGAGGACTCAAAGCGTAATTACGACGCCGGGACGGAGTTTCATATCGGCAAGATTGAGATGGTTGCGAATACCGGCACTTACCTGGACAGTCCATTTCATCGGTACCCTGATGGCGTTGATTTGTCGGCGCTTGATCTCTATTCGCTTGCAAATCTTGATGGGCTGGTCGTCAGGTTGGTCGACCAGAACCAGCGCGAAATCGGTGAAGAGTTTGTTCGAAATCTTGACGTCCAGGGCAAGGCAGTTTTGTTTCATACCAATTGGGATCTTCACTGGCGTACTGATCAGTATTGGAACGGCAGCCACCCGTTTTTGTCGGCTGGTGCAGCACAATATTTGGCAGAAGCGGGCGCCGCTCTGGTGGGTATCGATTCCTACAACATCGACAACACACAAGGTGGAAGCCGACCCGCGCATTCGATCTTGCTACGTCATAACATCCCCATCGTGGAACATCTCTGTGGACTTCGCGATCTGCCCGAGCAGGGTTTTAAGTTCTTTTCTGTTCCGGTGAAAGTACGTAACTTCGGGACGTTTCCAGTACGAGCGTTTGCGTTAGTGCCCAAGAGTTGACACTTGAATTAGCCACAGAGAAACACGGATTTCACAGATTACGTTCTTTGATCTGTGAAATCCGTGTTTTGATTTGTGGCTGATCTAAAACAGCTCGAACTTAATCGTCAGATACTTCTTCGGATTCTGTCGGAAGTCGTAGATGAGTTTGACGCCTTCCGACGAGAGTTGATTTACGTTCGTGTACAGCGTGTCGTCGTTCAAGAGTTTTCCTACTGTACCTTCACCTCGTTGCGCTGCGGCAACGAGATTGTCGATTCGTTCTGCCGTCGTATTGAATCGAGCAATTGCTGCACGAGTGTCGTTATAGATTTGCTCGTCCCTGATAAGTTTGCCCAGCGTCCCATGGCCGGCATTAATGTCCGCAATCATGCTGTTGACTTGATCCACCGCTTTGTCTAATCGATCGGACGTTCGATTGATTCTGACATACAGTTCATCGTCGGTGAGTAGTCGACCCGCCGTGCCACGTCCCGCTCGCAGGTCAGCTGCGATGGCTTTCATCTGCATGACAATATCGTTCGCATTGTTGTAAAGAGCGGGATCGTTGATGAACCTACCTGCAGAACCATTTCCTGACCTTAACTGCTTCATTACGTCTTCAGTTTCCGTGATGGTTGCGTTGAGATTGTTGTACAGCGCTTCGTCATTGAAGAGTCTGCCGACGGTGCCTTTTCCATCCTTAACGTCGCGGACAATGCCGCTGATTTCGTCGGACAGTTTGCTCAGTCGCTGAGCCAGATCGGTTCCTGATGTAGCAAAGTCGTTAACTGTGTTCGACGAGGAGGAAGGCAAGATAGCGCCGTCCTGAACTGGAGAACCGGCCGCAGTACCCGGAGTTATGTTGATAAGCATCTCGTTACCCAACAGACTCGGCGAGCCTTGTTGAGCAGTTGAATCTGAACGAATCCGCTGACTGGCGGGTTGACCGTCAATAGCTGAATCGATCGTTAACAATGCCTCAACGCGTGGAGCAGTGGGAACATCCGAAGGCGGCAACAAAGTGATTCGCTCTACCTTACCCACCTTAACACCAGCGAGGCGAACTTCTGAGCCGTCCCTAAGACCGTTCGCATCAACGAAGCGTGCTTTAAGGTGCAGTTTTCGACTGAAGGGATTGATGTCCCCAGACGCGTTGAGCACCAGAAAAATAAGGATGCCAATCGCCACGAGCACGAAAATGCCAACTCTCAATTGCCGGAGGGATACACTCTTTTTTGATGAAGGCATGGTGTTCTATAAGGTTGAAAGTTTGCGTTGGGAGTAACCTTCTTCCTACCTTTCTTAATGTCCCCGTAGAAATCTTTGGATGTACGGATCCTCTGCGCGTCGAATACTTTCGTCAGTGCCGCTGAATATGACTTTGCCTTCGCGCATCATCATCACTTTACTATTAATTAAACACAGGCGTTCACCTTCACGTTCAAAGATAACCTTTCCCTCTTCGTCAACCACTGCATACTCCGAGCATATATAGTCGAGATTGTTCATTTCGTGGGTGACGAAAATAGACGAGACGTCTTCCAGATCTCGCAGCTTCATTGCCAGCTCGCAAATGGTTCGCGCTGTTGGAGGATCCAAACCTGCAGTTGGTTCATCAAACAAAACGATTTTAGGATCACCAATCAATGCGCGTGCAATGCCGACGCGTCGCCTCATGCCGCCGGATAATTCGATAGGCATCTTGTCGATCGCGTCTTCCAGATTCACGAACCGCAACATTCTTCGAACTTCGGGTTCCACTTCTTCATCCGGTACACCTTGTTCGTGGAGCCGGTAGGCAACGTTTTCATAAACGGACAGTGAATCGAAGAGAGCACCTTCCTGGAAGACCATACCGATCTTCTTTCGAATCTTCATCATCTGGTCTTCGCTGTAGTCAGTGACGTCCTCGCCGTCAACCAATACTTGTCCACTGTCTGGTTTCAAGAGGCCGAGTACGAGTTTAATGATCGTAGATTTACCACCACCAGACCCGCCCAGGATGATTTTCGTCTCACCCTTCATCACTTTGAAACTAAGATTGCTGAGGATTACTCGTTCGTCGAATGCAAGCACCACATTGCGAAACTCAATCGCTGGAATCGCGCGCTCGAGATCATCAACTTCGTGGAACGTCGATTCAGCGGCGTTGCTACTAACGCTTTCCGCAGTTGTGTGGATGGAGGTAGAAGACATTAGCGCACCAAGGAATTTACGGAGTTCCTAGAATAACCTGAAGAGCCTTGGCTAGGAAGTAGTCGGCAATGATGACAATGATCGAAGCCATGACAACCGCTCGTGTTGTCGACTGTCCCACGCCCACAGTTCCGCCTTCAGTACTAAGACCCTGACGGCAAGCGATGGTGCCGATAATCAGAGAAAAGACCAGTGGCTTTACGACTCCACCAATCAGATCGTCGGTTGTGATTCCGTCTCTTACAGCCGATATGAACACGCTGCTAGAGACGTTGTATAAAAATATTGCGGTAACCCATCCACCAACGATTCCCAGGACATCTGCCAGGACTGTCAGCAATGGCAAGCTGATGAGCAAAGCAAAAAGACGCGGTGCAACCAGTTTTCTAATCGGATCCGTGCCCAGCGCACGCATTGCATCGATCTGCTGGGAAACAACCATTGACCCGAGTTCCGCAGATATTGCCGACCCGACGCGCCCGGTTACCATTAAGGCACACAAGACGGGGCCAAGTTCTCGAACAAGAGAAACTGCCACCAGATAACCAGTCTGCGATTGAGCGCCGTAGCTCTTCAGCGTAGGAAAGGTCTGAACGGTTAAAACGCCCCCGGTAAAGAATCCCGTCAGAATAATTATCGTTAGCGAACCGACGCCGATTGCGTCCATCTGGCTAATCGTCTCGGGTATGTAGTGGGGTCGTTTAAAGATACCGCGCACAGCCCGCGTAGCCATCAGGGATGTCTCTTGCAGTTCCAGAAGAGCCCGCGTAGCAAAGTTCATGTGGTACGTTGATGAAAGAAAGCTAGTTTAGATTGCGGCAGAGCTTTAGTGGATTTTAACGGAGGGCAACGCCAAAACATCGGAAACTATTTGTCCCCGGTTCAAGGCCTCCGCCGAGAGCTATTCAACGGTCCATCACTTGGAAAAGAGCGGCCTATCATGCGCAAAATGTCTTCAAGGCGTCAAGCTTGAAGTGTTTTTAACTTGTTTATTAAGTTGGCTGGAAGGATCGTGAACAGATACGAAGACGCCGATCAGCTTTGGTGGCTGGTCGGCGTATTCGGGGAGCGCCAACGCGCTTAGGGGCGAGGATTCCTTATAGGATTGTTGCGCCGGAGCGGTAATATCCCGTTACTGTTGTTTGGCCGCAATCCATCAGCTTCAGGTCTTACTCGGCGGTCCTGTTGCGCACGAATAAGATCTCCGGCTCTCACACGGATATCTTTCAACATCGCACGCTGCTCAGGATTCAGAACTCGACGAATCCTCAGTTCAGTCTGAATTCGCAATCTCAATTGAGCATTTTGCGCCGCATTGACGTCTCGCATTCGTTCATCAATAACCGACTCGTCCACATTTTCAGCATCGAGGCTCTCTTCAAGTGCACGATTGGCTTCACGTAAGCGCAGGTTAATTGCCGCGCGCTCGTCTTTTGTGTCTCGTTGTATCAGACGGATCCGTTGAATCTGATCCGGAGACAATCGTAGGCGGCCGAGGAGATCTGGAGCGTCCTGCGGTGGCAGATTGACTGGCTGATCTTGCGGTGTTTGACCGTAAGAGATCGAGCATACACTGAGGACGACTGCTATTAGGGGGAGTGTTAGTCTGACGAATGATTTCATCGCTACCTCAAGAATTCCTGGTTGATACGATCGCCAATCAGATTAAGTGTGTCTTCTTCGCGCGTTGAAAGTAAGCGAAGGTCCGCAGCCAGTTGCTGGCGTTCCGACTTGGATAAAGGTCTACGCGATGCCAATTGCGAACCTCGGTTCGCTGGAACAACGTTACGGTTCTTAATTGGCGGCATCAGTGCTTTTTCTTCTTTCTGCTTGTTTGGCGCAGTCGTCGCCGCGAACTGCTTCGCTTGATCGTCTAATGCTTTCGCGACCGCTTCCTTCATTTGCTGCTCTGTGTATTTAGCGTCACCTGCAGGAGCTTGCGGTGATGCAGGGTTCGTCCGGTTCACGAGGATGAAAGCTATGACACAGAGCGCTAAAGTCGCAAAACCAACAGCACCCTTCATCCATAATGGTGACAAAGCAAAAAACTCTCGAAGCGCCGCGACGGCAGAACGCTGCCGTCCAGGCGCGGTCACGATTTCTACACGAGGTCCAGACAGGGCTTCCGTTTTCCAGAGCGCGATTGATTCACGAACTCCGCCAAGCGCAGCAAACTCGTTTTGACAGTTCGAGCATGCCTCGAGATGCTGTTTGAAATCGTGTGCTTCGCTTTCGTTTGATTCGCCATACAAGAACGAGATCAAATCATCCGCACGGCTGCAAGGTGAGTTGTTAACAATGTCATTCATCTTAATACCCTGTTTTCAAACGGCTTCGCTCCCAAATCGCTGGAGCTTCATCTGCAACTGTTTAAGAGCTGTATAAAGCCTGCTCTTGACTGTGCTCAACGGCACGTCCAATGTTTCGGCAATCTCTTTAAACGTGAGTTCTTCGAACTCCTTCATAACCACAATCTGTCTCAGTTCCAACGGTAAGCTGTTAACCGCTCGCCGTACAGCGTCGGTGATTTGCACGCTCTCAGTGATACTAGCCGGTGACAAGCCCACGGGTGCCGCAAACCTGCCTGCATTCTTCTCCTGCTCGTCTTCGAGTGCTGATTCACTGCGAACCTTTGCTCGACGCTGCCTGGTAATGCATTGATTAACAGCAATGCGATGAAGCCACGACGAGACTTTTGCCTCACCGCGAAACCCTCGAAGGTTTCTGAAAGCTGCCAGGAACGTCTCCTGCGTCGCATCGCGGGCATCTTCCTCCCGACCAAGCATGCCGTAAGCAAGCGCAAAGATGCGGCGCTCCCAGCGGCGCACGATCTCGCCGAAAGCTTCCGCATCCCCACTTAGAGCTCGCTCTACGATAATCTCGTCGGTGGTAACGGTGTCCATGCGTTGGTCAATGGGGCTCGTCAGCTCTTTCGACCTTCACGGCTCTTGTTCGAGCCTAGGCGCTCAATCATTTAGACGCGGCCAAGCCCACAGAAGTCGATCAAAACCCATCGCCCTGGCCCCAGTTCGCTGGGCGTTAAAACTCGTTGACACTTTGCTGAAGGGTCGTGAATAATGGGGTTGGTCGCTGCTCCAGCGACTCGGCCACTGACAAATTACTGACGCGACCCACCGCGATTGTACCCACCTGAAACATAGAATGCTCGAAAACCTTGGCAGAATTCGCCTCCTGTACATTGTTCTGGGAGTTTTACTCCTGGTGGGCCTTCTCCCGCTCGCTTTTGCAGGTGTGCTGCTCTCAGGACGAAGTGCTGAGGAACTGCGCTCAATTGAGGGCCGATATCAGGCTCAGCTGGTACAGGATAAGGCTCGGCAGATAGAACTGTACGGCCAGAGATACCGCGACGTCGTCACAGGATTAGCGAGGGCCTTTGAAATTGCCGGTGGAATTCAGGCCTTCGATGACCAGGGCTACGACCGGCGCCTGCAAAAGACACTCCAGGAAGACCCTAATCTAATTGCGCTGGCCTTGTGGCCCGTGGGTGGCAAACTGCATCGGGCGTTTCAGCCGGATCTGATCAAGCTGGACGAAGTGGACGAACGCGTGAGTGAGGTACTCGCTCACATGAATGGCCGCGGGGTTGTTGTCAGTCGACCGCAGATAATCCGATCCGGTCAGGAAATGGCGCTGACGATCGCCGAACCGGTACTAGGAGGACCTAATAACCAGGACGTCGTTGCTGCGGTGGTTGCCATTGTTTCTTTTCAGGAAGTATTCCACGCGGTTCAGCAGCCCACGTCGAAGAGTGAGAGAGAACTCCTCGATGCGGGACTGCCGGTTGTGTTCGTGGTTGATCAAAACGGCCGTGCCGTAGCGCATCCCGAGGCAAGCGTGGCTTTCTCAGAAAAGTCAATGACAGATTTGAAAGTCGTGCAGGACTGGCTTGAATCGGGTGCCCACGTACAGTCAGCGCTCGCTCCTTTTTCTGCAGCTCGAAATGGTCGTTCAGTTGAAATGCTGGGGTCGTATGCAACCGCTGAGCTGGATAAGAATTCTCGTTTAGGTGTGATCGCGATTCAGGATGAAGTGGCAGCACTCGCATCAGTCGCGGACATGCGTTGGCAGACGATGTGGATAAGTCTGATTGCAGCATTATTGACGATTCTGATCGGTATTTTCTTTGCTAAGAAACTAACCCACCCGGTTCGTGAGCTTGCTGGCGGTGCACATCGCATTGCGTCAGGTGACTTCTCCCAACGGATTGCGGTGACAAGCAGAACTGAGCTTGGAGATCTCGGCAATTCCTTCAACGTCATGACCGATCAGATTGAAAAGTTCATTAGCGACTTGCAGAAATCTGCTGAGGAGAACCGTCAACTTTTTATCGGAACAGTCAAGGCACTGGCGGCCGCAATAGACGGTAAGGATCCATACACACGTGGTCATTCGGAACGTGTCTCCAGGTTTTCGGTGGCTATTGCCCAGCGCCTGGGTCTGGATGACGACGAATGCGAAAAGATACGAATAAGCGCTCTACTACATGACGTCGGTAAGATCGGAATTGACGACAAGATCCTGAAGAAACCCGCGGCATTGACCGATGACGAGTTTGAAGTCATGAAGAAACACCCTCAGAAGGGCTACAAGATCATGTCTCAGATCCCTGCGATGAAGGAATTCCTGGCTGGCATGTACATGCACCACGAGATGGTGGATGGTAAGGGTTATCCGCAGGGACTTAAGGGCGACGAGATTCCGTTGATGGGGAAGATAGTTGCAGTGGCCGATACGTTTGATGCGATGACGACTGATCGGCCCTACCAGAAAGCCATGAAGTTTGAAGACGCAGTCGCGCGGATTGAAAGTTTCGTAAACACGCGGTACGACGCTGAGGTGGTTGCCGCGTTCACTGCTGCCTGTAGAGAAGGCCAGATTCGGCCGGGTTCCGTGAAGTTAAAGCGTCCTGTTTCTCCAAGCCCGAGTCCTGAAGTGTTGACGCCAATTCAAGAGACGGAAAGACTCGCTATCAGCTGAGCGTAGCAGTTCAGTGGTCTGTAGCTTGGGACCTATAGGACTTATACGACCTCTACGACCCATTGGTTACCGATCCTGACGCCCTAAATAGTCGCAGCCACGTCCCTTTTTGAGGGGACGTGGCTGTTGTGTTTTAATCGACCACTAAATCAGAACAATCGGAGCTAATTAATACCGCACTTATGGGACTTTTTTGGAGAAGGAAATCAGGGGACGAGTTTGTCAGGCTCGGACTGAATGAACCGTCAAAGCCGGCTGAGCCATCAACCGTTGATACTCAACCTGAACAAACAAAACAGGTCAGCGAGCCTCTTTCGCTGATGCCAGCCACTTCTGAAGCCGCGCCAACTCCTCTGCCCGTTGAAACGGTTCGACATGAACCGCGAGCAGTTGACATAGATTCAGACACTGCGCCCCCGGTTCGTGACAAACCGGTTGCTTCAAGATCTCCGTTCACGACTTCCGTTCTTGGCCTAAACCTCTCGATGGAAGAACTCAAGGCTCAGGAGGAGGCTCTTGAGCAGGAGTTCTCTGCGAGATTCCGCAGGGCCGTCGCCGCAACGCGCGAGTCGTTATCCGATAAACTCGATACGGTTTTTGCTGGACGCAAGCAAATCGATGATGAACTTCTCGATCAACTTGAAGAAGTTTTGATAGCGGCCGACATCGGAGTCACCACTACGCTGGAAGTCCTGGAGACGGTGCGCCGCGGAATCGCTCGAAAACAGATTAACGATCTGGACGCTTTGAAAACGGCACTAAAAACTGAATTGCTTCAGATCCTGAAGGCTTCAGAGAAAGAAGGAATTGCCTCAGAAACGACTGTTCCCGAAAGCGTCGCTCCATACGTGATGATGATCGTTGGTGTAAATGGTGTGGGAAAGACGACGACGATCGGCAAGTTGGCGCAGCGCATTAAAGCGGAGGGCAATGACGTCTTGATCTGTGCGGCCGATACGTTTCGTGCGGCTGCGTCGGATCAATTAGCCATCTGGGCCGAACGTACAGGCGTTCCATTGATACAGCAGAAACAGGGAACCGATCCGGCAGCCGTGTTATTTGATTCATTGAAAGCTGCTAAAGCGAGAGGCTCAGATGTTTTGATTGTTGATACTGCCGGGCGTTTGCACAATAAGTCGAACCTGATGGCTGAGCTTGAAAAGATGAAGCGGGTGGCTGGAAGAGAAGTTGACGGCGCGCCTCATGAGACTCTGCTTGTTGTCGATGCCGTCACGGGTCAAAACGGTCTCGAGCAGGCCCGACAGTTTTTGAAAGTTGCTGGTGTTACGGGGATTGTGCTGACGAAACTCGATGGTACAGCCAAAGGTGGGATTGCCGTCGCCATCGCAAAAGAACTCAGCTTACCGATACGCTATGCGGGTATCGGAGAAAAAGTTGATGACCTCGTCGTATTCGACCCAGAGCAGTACGTGAATAGTCTGTTCGGCAACTAGCAAACATTAAGTGCACAGTACAACCTCAACTTTGACTGAAGTCTCAACGGCCTGGACAGATGCAGACCGCGAGTTCATGACGCGCGCGCTTGAACTCGCGCGCAAGGGTCGTGGTCTCGTGAGCCCGGGTCCTTTGGTTGGGTGCGTCATCGTCGATAAATTTGGAGAAGTTGTTGGTGAGGGCTTCTATGTTTTCGAGGAAGTAAAACATGCGGAGACAATAGCTCTCGCTCAAGCCGGAGATCGAGCGTTGGGTGGAACTGCATATGTTTCACTTGAACCTCATGCGCATCACGGGCGCACCTCGCCTTGCACCGATGCATTGATTTCGGCAGGTATCAAACGAGTTGTGGCGCCAATTCAGGACTTAAACCCGAATGTCTCCGGACGGGGTTTTGAGCATCTCCGCGCTGCTGGGGTTGAAGTACAAACAGGATTGCTCGAAGAAGAAGCAGCACGTGTTAACGAGGCTTATCTGCATTACATGCGCACCGGCCGACCGTTTGTCCATCTGAAACTCGCCGTTACGCTCGACGGGAAGATCGCAACCCGCACAAAAGACTCGCGCTGGGTCACTGGACCAGAATCTCTGAAACGAGTACACGAACTTCGGCAGCAATACGATGCTATTCTCATCGGCATTGGAACTGCACTAACCGACGATCCTCTTCTTACCGATCGATCGACGCTGAATCGGCGCCGTTCGCTGATCCGAGTGATTTTGGATGACAGACTCGAAATTCGTGATGACTCAAACCTCGTAAGTACTGCTCAACACTTTCCGCTGGTTGTTTTTGGAAATAAAGAAGCGAACCCGAGCAAAGTCCGAGAACTGGAGCAGAAGGGTGTCGAAGTGATTTCAAACACGGACCGCGATGTCAACGCCTTATTGCATGAACTCGGACGGCGGTTTGTAGTTAGTCTTTTGGTTGAAGGTGGTGCGGAAGTAGCTGGAGCGTTTTTCGACGCTCGTCAGGTGAACAAAGTGACTTTCTTCATAGCTCCTAAGGTCGTTGGCGGTCGCGAAGCAACAACCGCGGTCGGCGGATTAGGTGTGGAGCGGATGAAGGACGCGCTAAAGCTCGAACATGTCGAAGTGACTCAGCACGGTGACGACATAGAGGTCACTGGATATCCCATCATTGAAGAGTAAAGAATGTGTCGGATGAACAGGGCTCATCTGAGACGCGTTTTATTCATCGGCCTACTAAACGGCTGGGCCAGAACTTCCTCAAAGACCCTCAGGTAATCAAACGAATAATTGCCGCACTGTCGCCACGACCTGATGAAACCCTGATTGAAATCGGGCCCGGCACCGGTGCCCTTACATCGATTCTGGTTGATGCTGCCGCGCAAGTAGTCGCGGTTGAGTTCGATCGCAATCTTGCACCGATGCTTCGCGAAAGATTTCGTGAGCACGCCAATTTCAAACTCCTTCAGGATGACGCGCTGCAAACCGATTTCTGTAAGGAGATCGAGCCCACCCAAAGCGCGCGTCTGGTTGCGAACCTGCCTTACAACATCTCGACTGCAATTCTGCAAAGACTAATCTCACAGCGAAGGTGTCTATCTGAGATGGTGCTGATGCTCCAGCGGGAAGTGGTAGAGCGGATAACAGCCCCTGCTGGTTCAAGCGAACGCGGTTACTTGTCAGTGTTAGTCGAGGCATATTGCGAGACCGAAAAACTGTTTGATGTTGCGCCGGGAGCGTTTAACCCCAGACCCAAAGTGTGGAGCAGTGTGGTGCGATTAAGATTTCGTGAACAGGGTGCGCCGGACGTTAACGAAGAGTTGCTTTGGTCTATCGTGAGTGCAGGGTTTATGCAGAAGCGGAAGACGATTTTGAACAACCTTCGGAATGCAACTGGCAGTTTGCAAGACTTGATCAAGCGCAACGGCGGCGCAAGTATTACCTTGTGTAAGGCCGGTGTTGAGCTGCAGAGAAGAGCCGAGACCCTAACGGTCGAGGAGTGGAGCAGAATTGCTAGAGTGATTTCAGCTTAGAATTGTAGGGGCGGCCCTCCGTGGCCGCCCCCTGTTTCCAAGAATGATCTTGATCGCGCCTAGGGGCGGCCACGGAGGGCCGCCCCTACAAATTTGATCACTGGGATAAAACTTCTATTGTGGTTCCACGCGGTTTTGTTTTAGAGTTGTTTTCGCACCCCAATCCTCATTCACCACCACTCGAGTCTGGAGAGTAACGAAATGCTACAAGAGTTTGTGAATATGATCGTAATGATGCTGCCTGTCTTTGTCTTGCTGACAATCACGTTCGGTGCTGGCTTTGTCGTCGGTCGAATAAGCAAGAGAGAACAGTAAACTGCATGCTGACGAATCATACTTGGATACAGTCAGTACCACCTCGCGGTAGCGGGTGGGTGCGACGTCATATTGGGTGATTGATGGGGAGGCTTCGCACCCACCCGCTACCGCGAGGTGGTACTGACCGTATCCAAGTTAGTAGCACTTAGTCGTTCTCGCTCTAACGCTCTAACTTGGATTCCGTTCTTTGGTCGCAACGACAACACGGGTAGTACTTCGACTTTGCGACCAGGTTCCAGCGAAAATTTGAAACGTTGTCCAATCGTCGCCAGCAGTAACACGATCTCCATCATGGCAAAATAGTTTCCAATGCATTGACG
>Ga0075423_10003257_pt1 | contig 14937 bp, 15 predicted proteins | sample SoiMethybrSBSTD2_FD_80114 | JGI IMG/M metagenome (GOLD analysis project Ga0075423, IMG submission 80114) | Bulk soil microbial communities from a Populus tree surrounding site in Tennessee, USA - Soil MetaG P. TD hybrid SBSTD2 | ecosystem: Environmental > Terrestrial > Soil > Tree plantation...
CGCTCACCTACGACCACCGCCTGGTCGACGGCGCGCTCGCCGGGCGCTTCCTGCGCGACCTGCGCCGCCGCCTGGAGGGCTCGGACGAGTCCGCCTACTGATCGGCCCTGAGCGAGGCGGGCCAGACGTGGATACGCGAGCCGCAGCAGCACGATGGGCCCAGGTGTGGGCCCGCGGATGGCGCGAGCACGACCCCGACGCGGTCGCAAGCCTGTACGCCGACGACGCCGTCTTCCGGTCACAGCCGTTCCGCCCGCCGCACGAGGGCTCGAAGGGCGTGCGCGACTACGCCGTCTGGGCCTTCGCCGACGAGGACGCGGTCGAGTGCTGGTTCGGCGAGCCGATCGCATCCGACGCGCAGGCGGCCGTCGAGTACTGGGCGGTGATCGAGTCGGAAGGACGCGAGGAGACCCTCGCCGGCATCTCGGTGCTCCGCTTCGGTGACGACGGGCTCGTCACGGAGCAACGGGACTACTGGGCGATGCACGAGGGCAGGACGCCGCCGCCCGAAGGTTGGGGACGATGAGCCGCGGCGCCTACGTCATGCACCTCGGCTCGGTGCCCTACACCGAGGCGTGGGAGCTGCAGCGGGCGCTGGCCGGCGCGGTCTCGCAGGGAGCGATCCCGGACACGGTGCTCTTCCTCGAGCACCCGCCCGTGATCACGCTGGGGCGGCGAGCCGGCGACGAGGAGCTCCACGTCCCGCCGGGGGCGGACGTCGAGATCGTCGAATCCGACCGCGGCGGGCGCTCGACGTACCACGGGCCCGGGCAGCTCGTCTGTTACCCGATCCTCGACCTTCGCCGCCACGGGCAGGACGTCCGCAAGTACTGCCGTGATCTGGAACGATCGATCGTCGGCACGCTCGACGCGTTCGGATTGCGCGGGGAGACGATCGAGGGGCTCACGGGCGTCTGGCTGACGCCACCGCCACGCAAGATCGCGTCGATCGGCGTCCATATCTCCCGCTGGGTGACGACGCACGGGTACGCGCTAAACGTCGACCTCGACCCGGCGCCGTTCACGGAGTGGATCACCGCCTGCGGCCTCGAGGACGCGGCCTTCACGTCGGTCGCCGCCGAGCTAGGCCGCCCCGTCACCGTAGACGAGGCGCGCCTGCACGCCGTCGCGGCGTTTTCCGAGTCGTTCGAGCTCGGCTTCGAGGACCTGCCGGCGGAGGACGGCGCCGGGCTCTGGCCGCAGCCGATCCACGAACGCGCACTCGCCAAGCCGGTCTCCGGGATCCGGTCCGGAACCGCGTCCGGCGTCGAGCAGGTCGCGGCGCAGGAGTGACCACCTAGACTGGGTCTCGATGCAGCGCTCCCTCCCAGTCGCCGAGCGGCCTCGTCGCCCCGAGTGGATGAAGGTCCGCGCACCGAGCGCGGGCACCCGCTACCACGAGATCAAGAATCTCATCCACGGGCAGCGCCTGCACACGATCTGCGAGGAAGCGCGCTGCCCGAACATCGCCGAATGCTGGGGCCGCGGGACGGCGACGTTCCAGATCCTCGGCGAGACGTGCACCCGCGCGTGCCGCTACTGCTACGTCCACTCCGGCCGCCCCGACGGCCCAGCCGACCCGCTCGAGCCTTTGCGCCTCGCGCACACCGCAGCGCAGATGGGCCTCGACCATGTCGTGGTCACATCGGTCGATCGCGACGACCTCGCCGACCGGGGAGCGGGCCACTTCGCAGCCACGGTGCGCGCGATCAGGGCGAAGTCGCCGGGTGCCTCGGTGGAGGTGCTCACGCCCGACTTCCTGGGCGTCGAGGAAGAGGCGCTCGAAATCGTGCTTGACAGCCGTCCCGACGTCTTCAACCACAACATCGAGACGGTTCGTCGGCTCCACCGCCGGATGCGCGGAGCGAAGGCGTCCTACGACAAGGCGCTGTGGCTGCTTCGCCGCGCAAAGGAGGTCGCTCAGTACCCCGTACTCACGAAGTCCGGGATCATCGTCGGCCTCGGCGAGACGAACGACGAGGTCGTCGAGACCATGCGCGACCTTCGCGAGCACGGCGTCGACGTGGTCACGATCGGCCAGTACCTCCAGCCCTCAGCGTCACACGCACCGATCGACCGGTGGGTGCACCCTGACGAGTTCCGCTGGCTCAGGGAGCAGGGCGAGGCGCTGGGCTTCGGGTCGGTCTTCTCGGGCCCCCTCGTCCGCTCGTCTTACCGTGCAGACGAGCAGCGCCACGCCGCGGCGCGCGCCGTCGCCTACTGAGCGCGGCGGGAGGGCCGCCTGAACGGCCCTCCCTTCGCGAAACAAAGCGCCGAGCTACGGCAGGTTGAGCGACCAGGCGCCCAGCCCGTGCGTTGCGGCATAGAGCTTGCGAGCGCTCGGCACGATCGTCAGACCCGCGACCTCGACGTTCGGCATCCCGGGTGCGGCGAGCGTCCAGCTCGTCGTTCCCGATGCGAGCATGACGACGCCGAAGTCGGTTGACGCGTAGAGGTCACCGGTGTTGTCGTCGCGGACCACGTCGTCGATCGGCAGGTCGGTCAGATCGTACGAGCGATCCGTCCACGTCGACGTTCCCGTGTTCGGGTCGTAGACGACCTCGAAGACGTGCCCCGGCGTCGCGGGCGTGGCGACGTTGAAGCCGCTGTACGAGATCCACGCCCTGTTCGGGTTCGACGCGTCGACGTAGATGCCAGAGACGAACCGGCCCGGAGAACCGGCCGAATCGTCGTCGAGCCTCGTCCACATGACGGCGCTCGCCGGATCGGCGTCCACGTTCTTGGAGATGAAGACGCGGCCCGTCGTTGTCGCCGCCCATGCGGTGGAGGTGTCGGAGGTGGCCCGCTCGATCGCGGCCATGGCGCCGCCACTCCGATCACCGAGTGCCGCGCTCGTCAGGCGAGTCGACCCGGCCTGGGCCCAGTCACCGCACTGGACGCTGAAGTCGCCGAACCAGGTGTTGCAGTGCTGCTGCGCCTCGGCCAGCGTCATGTTCCCGAGGCCGTACGTCTTCGTCCGGTAGACGCTCCGGCCGTTGCCGGAGAACATCGTGCCGGCGACCACGGGGTCGCTGATCTCCGGGGTGTAGAACTGCGCCGCCGGGCTCAGGCCGTAGATCGGATCGGCGATCCAGATCCAGTCGGCCACATCACCGCCGGAGAAGTTCACCTCCGGGCTCGCGTCCGTGTAGTCGTGGAAGCGGAACGACTTGTCGCCGACGCTGAATCCCGACTGGCCGCCGTCGCCGATGATCGTATTCTCCCACTTGACGGCGTTCCCGTCGGACTCCCAGGTGCCGTTGTCCTGCGTCCCGCCCTGGAGGATGTTGACGTTGAACGGGCTCACCGACAGGCTCTGGAACTGGAGCGTTGTCAGGCCCTTGTTGAGGCTAGTGAGCTCGGACGGGATGCTCGAGAGCATCTGGTGACACCGAGTCAGCGAGTTCGCCGAGAGGTCCCGGCTGTCGCACCACGACGAGCGGTCGACGAGGTCGCCGCTCGACCGCATCACACCGCCGTCGTTCGTCTCGAAGAACTGGAACGGGTTGTTCGGGTTCGTGACGAGAGCGTGCTGGTCGGGGTGAAGCGCGTTCGGATGCACGGGGTCGGTGCCGTCGAAGGTCATGTCGGTGCCGGTGGCGCCGGCGTCCGTCGACAGGACGACGCCCCGCTTGTTGGCCGTCGACTCGCCGTACGAATACGAGCCGCCGACATAGACCATGTCGGGGTGCCCCGCCGGCGTGTAGACGAACTCGTCGTACCAGCACTGGGACCTGCACAGGTTGAACCAGGCCCAGCCCGGATTGGCCGTGCTCGTGCTGGTCAAGTCCTGGAACGCCGGGGCTCCCGTCGCGACGTCGTCGCTGCGGAAGAGCCGGGAGGCGTCCGTGCCGTTGTTGCCCTCGTACACGTACATCCGTGTCTTGCCGTTCGGCAGCGCCGCGACGGCGATTGCGGGCACCGTCTGGATGACCGCCGAGTTAAGCGACGCCTTGATCTGTGTCCAGGTGGCTCCGGCGTCGTTCGAGCGCCAGACACCGCGCGCATACGACGCCGCGTAGACCGTGTTCGAATCGGACGGGTCGAGCGCGACGAAGCGGACGCCGCGCGGCGAGCACGGGTCGTTGTTGTTGAACTCGTTCAGGTCCCCGACGCAGTCGGACTTGTTGGCCGAGCCGTCGTGGACGAACGTCCACGTCGCCCCGCCGTTCGTCGACTTGTAGAGCCCCCACTGGCCGGCACCGGGTACGGGCCTCGTCACGCCGCTACAGCACACGGACGAATAGCCCCGGAGCGCCGTGGTCGCCCCCACGTACATCGTGTTGGAGTCGCCGGGCTTGACGACCATCGAGCCGATGCCGAGCCCCCTGAAGGTACTTCCACCGAGGAGCGTCCAGGTGTCGCCGCCGTCGGTGGACTTGTAGAGACCCGTACCCGCCACGCAACCCGACGCGCAGATGTTCGCCTCGCCCGTGCCGACGTAAACGGTGTTCCCCGAAGGATCGTTCGGGTCGATGTACACGGATCCGGCGGCGTTGATCCCCAGCGGGCCTCCCAGGTACTGCCAGTTCGGCTGCCCGTTCAGGGCGTTCTTCGTGCGCCAGACACCTCCGCCTGCGGGCGTGATGTATGCCGTGCACTGGCCCGGATCGCAGTTCTTGCTGATCGCGATCGAGGTCGTTCGACCGCCGGCGATGTAGGCGTTGGGGACGTAGTTGCCCGAGTTGCGAAGCGGCGTAAACGGATACAGCGCCTGGCTCGGACCGATCGACACCCAGTTCCCCTTGCTTCCCTTCCCGCTCGGGAAGGGCCGCCCCTTGGCAGCCGCGAAGGCGGAGCGTGCGCCCGCCATCTCCGAAACGGAGATCGTGTCGTTCGGGTAGGCGCGCTCCTGGAACGCCGCCTCGGCGCCGCTGGCAGGGCCTTCCTCGACCTTGCCGGGACTGGCCTCTCTCAGCTTCTCGAGGTGGCGGTCCAGCGCCGTCGGTACTTCACCTTCGCCGGCCGCCTCGCTCTCATGCTCCGTGGCGAAGCGGAGCGCGAGGGCAGCGGTCGCGGCGGCAATCACGATCGCGGCGACGATTCCGCCCACGAACAGTTGCCGACGCGTGAGTCCTCGGGACATGCAATCTCCTTCCCACGTTTTCGCTGGACGACCCGGAATTGGCCGTCAGGCTGACGCGGGCGGGCAGGTTACATAAAAAGGGGCGGAGTTGGAGCTATTGCGACGCGAGCGCCGGCACCAGGTTGTTGGCCCGAGGAGTGCCCAGCCCGCTCGCCGCGTCCCACCCGCCGAGCGCCGTAAAACCGCTGACCGGAGGGAAGCTGTTGTTGCCGAGCAGGATGTCGTGGAAGTAGGTCGTCGAGTACGACGGCCGCTTGGCGAGGTCGTAGAGTGTCGGATTGATCGTTCCGAGACGAGCGCCCTTGATCTGGTCGGCCAGCGCTGCCAGCCCGGCCCACTGCGGCGAGCCCGCGCTCGTCCCGCCCACGATGAAGACGTAGGTGCCGGGGTCGAAGTCCGGCGGCCCGAGCGTGATGAACACGAGCACGCCGCCGTCGATTCCGCCGTTGTACGAGACGTCCGGAACGCCCCGCTGCGGCGAGTAGATGTTGGCCGGCGTCTGGAAGTTCGGCCGGGTGAAGAAGCTGCTGAACCCGCCGCCGCCCGCTGCGCCGAACGTGAGGAACTCGTTCCAGACGCGCTCCGAGAAGTAGTAGCCGGTGACGGCGTCCGCGCGGAGGCTCGTGCCGCCGATGCCGGTGACATCCGGGTCGCTGGCGGGAGTCGAGGCGGCCTTGAAGATGTCGTTCATGTCGCACGTCGGCTGAGCCGCGCCGAGGTCGCCGGACGACGCGAACAACGTGATCTTCTGCGCGAGCGCCTGCTGGAACAGCGCGTGCTGGTTCCCGAAGAGCGTCGAGTTCATGCACTGCTCGGCCTCGCCGAAGCTCATCGAGATCGTGTCGCCGAGGTTGTGGCTGACGGCATACGTGAGAGCGTTCAGGATGTCCGCGTCGTCGTCCGATCTTGCGATGACGAGGTCGATGGCCGCGTTGGGGGCGATGACGTGGGCCCACTGCACGTCGAGCGACGTCTCGACCGCCCACCCGAGCAGGCTTTCGGGGTCGCTCGTGACGATGCCGTCAGGCGCGATGACGTTCAGCGTCGGGTCGGGAAGGCCCCATACCTGATCGAAGATGTGGAGGTCCTGCGCGATCGTCGGGCTGCCGAACGCATCCACGATCACGATCGTCCTGCCGCTCCCGTTGATCCCGCGGTTGAGCAGCGGCTGTACGCCGTACGCGGCACGGATCTGGTCCGGCCCGTAGCACTTGGCAGGAATGGGGTTGACGTTCCGTTGGCAGGCGAAGAGCACCGTCCCCGACCGGGTTGCCGCCGGTGCGCGGCCGGCGACGACGAAGTGTGGACTCACACCGACGGCCGGGGTCATGCGAGAGGCGCCCGCGCCCGCGACGATGGCGAGGGCGACCCCCGCGGCGGCGGAGAGCGCCAGCCCGAGTCGAACGAGCGGCCAACCCGGGCGACCGTCCATCCCGAACACGTGCCGATTCAAACAGACACGTCGCCGGCGTTCAACCGGGACGGAGGCCGGCCGGGTCCGGGCATACTCGGCGCGTGCGCCTGCTCGTCCTGATGACGATTGTCGCCGCAGCGCTCCTCCTCGTCGGCGGGGCCTCTCCGGCGACCCGGCCGAGCGTCCGCGTGGCCGCGCGTCAGCCGTTGACCGTCGTCGGCAGGGGCTTCCAGCCGAACGAGCGCGTCACGGTGACGGCGATTGCCAACGGCAGGCACGTGGCCAGGGTGCGCGCAACGGTCGCCGGCCGCTTTCGCGTCCGCTTTCGCCATGTCCGGGTGAAGCGCTGTCTCGCGTTCATCGTCAGCGCGCGCGGGAGTCTCGCGAGTTTCGCGATCCTCAACATCCGCTCCGCGTGCGCTGCGCCCTGAGCTCAGCCGTGCGGCCGCGCCATGGCGCGGTAGTCAAGCGCCTTGTCGAGGATGTCCTCGTCGACGCCTGCCTCGCGGGCGACCTCGCGTAGCGGCCGTCCCGACGCTGCAGCTTCCTGCACGATCGCCGTCCCACGGTCGTAGCCGATGTACGGGTTGAGCGCGGCCGCAGCCGAGAGCGTCATCTCCGCGTAGCTTTCCGCCCGCTCGTGGTTCGCCTCCAGCCCGTCCACGCACTTCTCGGCGAAGAGCCGTGCCGCAGCGGACAGCAGCGTGATCGACTGCAGCAGGTTGCGCGCCATCACGGGGACGAAGACGTTGAGCTCGAAGTGGCCCTGCATGCCGCCGCCGGTGATCGTCACGTCGTTGCCGATCACCTGAACCGCGACCTGCGTGACCACCTCGGGGATGACGGGATTGACCTTGCCGGGCATGATCGAGCTGCCCTTCTGCAGCTCGGGTAAACGCAGCTCCGCCAGACCGGCGCGCGGCCCCGAGCCGAGCAGCCGGATGTCGTTCGCGATCTTCGTCAGCGAGACGGCGACCGTCTTCAGCGCTCCGGACACCTCGACGAGGGAGTCGCGAGCCGCCTGCGCCTCGAAGGCGTCGGCTGGCGGGTTGACGCGCAACCCGGTCTCCTCGGACAGGCGCCGGCGCACGCGTACAGCGAACTCCGCGTGCGTGTTCAGCCCCGTTCCCACGGCAGTCCCGCCGAGCGGGATCTGCGCGAGCCGGTCGAGGGTCGCCTCGATGCGAGCGATCCCCTGGCGAACCTGGGCCGCATAGCCGCTGAACTCCTGACCGAGCGTGATCGGGACGGCGTCCATCAGGTGCGTCCGACCGGACTTGACGACGTCCTCGAACTCGATCGCCTTGGCAGCGAGCGACTCGGCGAGCGTCTCGAGCGCGGGCAGCAGCTCATGCGTGAGCGTTTCCAGCGCGGCCAGGTGGACCGCCGACGGGAAGATGTCGTTCGAGGACTGTCCCAGATTGACGTCATCGTTCGGGTGGACGTCTTCGCCGGCAAGCGCCGCGAGCACCTCGTTCGCGTTCATGTTCGACGACGTGCCCGATCCCGTCTGGAAGACGTCGAGCGGGAACTGGTCGTCGAGCTCGCCCGCGGCGACCCGGTCGCCGGCCGCGGCGATCCGCTCGGCCTTGTCCGGATCGAGCAGGCCGAGCTCGGCGTTCACGCGCGCTGCCGCGGCCTTGATCCGTCCCAGCCAGCGGGCGACCGCGACCGGAATCGGCTCGCCCGAGATGGGGAAGTTCTTGATCGCCTTTTCCGTCTCCGGCCCCCACAGCTCCTGTCGCGTCTCGATCTCGGCCACCGTTTTGAGTCTATCCGGGCCGTGCCGGCCGGCTCAGCGGATGCCGGTGTCGTACGAGAAGTGGACGCGTCGCACCACGCCTGCGATGACGCGCACCCGTCGTGGCTGGATGTCGCTACCGGGGGCGGATGCTTTCCTCCGCACGTCGTACACGCCGGCCGGCAAGCGGAGCCGGTACGAGCCGTTGCTCGAGGTCTCGACCCGCCCGACGACCGTGCCGCCTCGGAGAAACCGAAGCACAACGTGCGGCGCCGGCCCGTCGCACGGTATGCCCTCTCGGCAGACGGGTGTAATCGGCCCGCGCGTAACGACGCCACGCAACGTGCCGGTTCGCGTCGCGGCCGCATCCGCGCCCGCCGCGAACGCCCCGAGGATCGCGATCACGGCGACCACTCGCACGCCGACAGGCTAGCGAACCGCCGCCGGCGACTTCGCTAGTCGGTCGAGTACTTCGGCTGCACCTTCTCGCCGCGGATCCGCGCAATCGCATTGTTCGCGGCGATCGCGGCCTCGGCCATGCCGATCGTGATCAGCGTGATCTTGCCCGGGTAGCCGGCGACGTCACCCGCCGCATAGACGCCCTCCAGGTTCGTGTCCATCGTCATCGGGTCGACCCTGATCTGCCGCTTGCCCTCGAGCTCCAGACCCCAGTTCACGATCGAGCCGAGATGCGAATGGAAGCCGAGCAGCGTGATCAGCGCCTCGCAGTCGACCCGCTCCACCTCGCCGGTGGTCGTGTTCTCGATCGACACCGAGTTGATCGACCCGTCGCCGTGGATCTCGCGGATCTCGCACGGCGTCAGGATCCGGACGTGGCCCTTGTCCGCGAGCTCGCGGGCCTCGTTCACCGAGGCCTCGAGCGCGCGGAAGCGGTCGCGACGGTGGACCAGCGCGATCGGCAGCCGGGCGGTGTCCTGCAGCCCGAGCGTCCAGTCGAGCGCGGAGTCGCCGCCGCCGACGATCACGCAGGCGCGGTCCCGGAAGACGTCCTTCTGACGCACGAAGTAGTGGAGGCCGCGGCCCTCCCAGTCGTCGATGTTTTCGATGCCGAGCTTCCGCGGCTCGAACGCCCCGTGGCCGGCCGTCACGATCAGGGCGCGCGAGAGAAACGTGTTGCCGCCGGTCGTCCCGACGGCGAGCAGCTCCTCGCCGTTCTGGGCGATCCGCTCGAGCGTCTGCACCTCCTCGCCGAGCCGCACGTCCGCTCCGTACTGGAGGCCCTGCTCGGCACAGAGGTCCACGAGGTCGAGCGCCAGGATCTTCGGATGCCCGGCGACGTCGAACACGTGCTTCTCCGGGTAGACGGCGGCGACCTGGCCGCCGATCTGCTCCAGGCTTTCGACGATCCGGACCGTGGCGTCGCGATGGCCGGCGTAGTACGCGGCCGCGAGACCCGTCGGCCCCGCTCCCAGAATCGTGATGTCGACGACGCCGTCGGCGCTCACGCCGACCAATGGTAGTCCCCTAAGAGCTCGTTGCCTGCGCTGCCGGCGTGCGGCGGCCTTCCACCCATGCACAGCCGGCGAACGAGCCGCTGAGGCCGAAGATCACGAGCGCGCCGAGGCCGTGGAACGCACCGACGAACGGCACGTCCTCTCCGAAGTTGGGCGGAGTGGAACGCGCCGTAGGCGGCGGCAGACACCTGTGCGCGGGTGCCTGTATCGCGCTCGGGATCGCCGGCGCGATCGCCGTCGGGATCAACACCCAAACGACGGACCGAGCCGCAAGCGTCGCGTTTGCACTTGTTGCCGGGCTCGCCGCCGCCGGCCTCGTGCTCGCCGGCCGTTGGCTCACCGGCCTCCTACGCAGCCGGGTCGGCGTTGCGTCGCTCTGACCGCTGTTAGTGGCCGCAGCCGGGCCCGCAGCCGCCGTGCGCGTCCGCTGCGGGGTCACCGGTCTCGTCGTCCACCTGGAACGAGTGACCGCAGCCGCACGAGGCACTGACGTTCGGGTTGTCGATCTTGAAGCCGGACTCCTGGAGACCGTTCAGGAAGTCGATGACCGAGCCGCGGAGGTACGGGGCGCTGAACGGGTCGACGACGACGTTGACGCCGTGCAGCTCGAACTCGTGGTCGCCCTCCTGGGCGCCGCGGTCGAAGCCGAGGGCGTACTCGAAGCCCGAGCACCCACCGCCCTGGACGGCGACGCGCAGCACGGTCGTACCGCCCTCCGGCTCCTCCGCCTGCAGCTCCTTGATCTTCGCCGCAGCGGCCTCCGTCAGGGACACGAGCGTGATCTCATGCTCTGCCGTCGCCATCGCCGCTGAGTGTAGCAACGTGCCTGCACGACGCAGCCTTCGGGCCGGACTTTGTGACACCGTGGGCGTGCTTGTCAAAGCGGTTTCAACGGCCGCTCGTGAGCACCCTGCGGCGTGCTAAGTTCCCGCTTCGGAGGCCCGCAGAAACGCAGTGATTGGCGACTTCCTCGAGCCCTGGCTGCCGTTCCTGATCTACGGCATCTTTGCGCTTCTGATTCCGGCCTCATTGATCTTCGCGTCGTACAAGTTCGCGACGCGTCCGGCGCGACGATCTCGCGCGCGCACGCTGCCCTTCGAATCGGGCGTCTCGCAGGGCCCGCCCCAACAGCAGCGGTTCACGGTCAGCTTCTACCTCACGGCGATGCTGTTCATCGTCTTCGACATCGAGATCGTCTTCCTCTACCCGCTGGCCGTCGTCCTGCACCAGCTCGGCTGGTTCGGCTTCTCCGAGCTGGCGTTCTTCATCGTCATCCTCGCCGTGGCCTACGTGTACGTCTGGCGGAAGGGGGCACTTCGGTGGCAGAGGTGAAGAAGAAGCGGCTTGCCGACTACGGGCTGAAGAGCGAGCGCGTGCTCTGGCGCGGGAAGGGGCCGGGCGTCTTCGAGCGCGAGATCGAGCCGATCGAGGATCGCCTGCTGCTCACGACGGTGCAGAAGGCCGTTGCGTGGGCGCAGAGTAAGTCGGTCTGGCCCGACACGTTCGGGCTCGCCTGCTGCGCGATCGAGATGATGTCGATCGTCTCCTCCCGCTACGACATCGCGCGGTTCGGAATGGAACGCTTCAGCTCGTCGCCGCGACAGGCTGACCTGCTCATCGTCTCCGGCCGCGTCGTGCACAAGATGGCAGCGCCGCTCCGCCAGGTGTACGACCAGATGCTCGAACCCAAATGGGTGATCGCCATGGGCGCGTGCGCGAGCTCGGGCGGCATGTTCAACAACTACACCGTGCTCCAGGGCGTCGACAAGATCGTCCCTGTCGACATCCACGTGCCCGGCTGCCCGCCGAGGCCGGAGGCGCTGATGGAGGGAATCATCCGGCTCCACGAGAAGATCCAGGCCGGCGTGCCGCCCGCCTACGAGATCCGGGGAGTCGCCAGCTAGTGCCCGGATTCGACGACGTCCCGGGCCTCCTCGAGGTGAAGGAGGGGCACGGCGAGACAACGGCCGTCGTCGAGACGACGCGGCTCCCGGAAGCGGGCTTCTACCTCCGGGACGAGCTCGGCTTCAACTTCCTCTCCGACCTCACGGTGACCGACTACCTGGGGTGGGGCGAGAAGGGCGTCGCAGGCTACTGGGGCCACCCGAGCGGCAGAGACCTCAACCATCCTGGCTCGTGGGGCCTCTCCCGCGTCCCAGATCCGAAGCCCAAACGCTTCTCGGTCTCCTACCACCTGCTGGCGATCCGCCGCGGAGCTCCCCGGCTGCGCGTCCAGGCCTGGGTGGACGACGGCGAGCCCGTGCCCAGCGTGGTCGAGGTCTGGCCGACCGCCGACTGGCACGAGCGCGAGCAGTACGACCTGATGGGGATCGTGTTCGACGGCCACCCCAACCTGGTGCGGATCATCATGGACGACGATTGGGAAGGCCACCCGCTCCGCAAGGATTACCCGATCGGCGGCGAGCCGGTTCGGTTCTCGGGGGAGGAGTAGATGGCAGTTGCCTCGCGCCGCACGTCGGCGATCGATCCTGCCGTCCTGCGCGCGCCGGAGATCTACCCCGGCTCGCACATCCCGGACCCGATCCCGACGATCCTGCTGGTCGAGCCGCGCCTCCGCGAGAGCGAGGACATCCTCCAGGTCAACTTCGGCCCGAATCACCCCTCGACGCACGGCGTGCTCCGCCTCGTCGTCGACCTGAACGGCGAGACCGTCGTCGGCCTGCGGGCGATCATCGGGTACCTCCACACCGGCTTCGAGAAGAACATGGAGCAGAAGACCTGGTGGAAAGCGATCACCTACCCGGAACGCATCGACTACGTCGCGTTCCAGAACAACGAGCTCGTCTTCGTGCTCGCGATCGAACAGTTGCTCGACATGGAGATTCCGCCGAAGGCCGCGTGGATGCGAACGCTGCTCTGCGAGCTGAACCGCATTCATTCACATCTGATCTGGCTCGCGACCTCAGCTCTCGAGCTGGGAGCGATCGCGCTGTTCTGGTACGGCTTCCGCGAGCGCGAGCGCATCCTCGACCTGTTCGAGCTCGTCGGGGGGACGCGCATGCATACCCGCTACTTCCAGACCGGCGGCCTCGCCGAGGACATCCCGCCGGGCTTCTTCCCCGAGTGTCGCGCCTTCACCGAGCGCATGCCGTCGTCCATCGACGAGTACGAGACGCTGCTGACGAGGAACGAGATCTGGCTCCAGCGGACGGTCGGCATCGGGAAGCTGTCGGCGCAGGACGCAGTGGCGATGGGGCAGTCCGGTCCAGTGCTGCGCGCGTCGGGCGTGGACTGGGACCTGCGACGCGACGAGCCGTATCTGACCTACGGCGACATCGACTTCGACGTACCCGTGTATACGGGCGGTGACGTCTACCACCGCTACCGGGTGCACATGGACGAGATGCGGCAGTCCGTCCGGATCGTCGACCAATGCCTCGACCGGCTCGAGGGCATGGAAGGCGAGCCGTGGATCACGGATGACCGCCGCGTCGTCCTGCCGCCGCGCGACGAGCTGCACACGTCGATGGAGTCGCTCATCCACCACTTCAAGATCGTCACCGAGGGCTACCGCGTGCCCGAGGGAGAGATCTACGCCACCGTCGAGTCGCCTCGCGGCGAGCTCGGCTGCTACGTCGTCTCCGACGGCGGCCCGAAGCCCTGGCGCGTGAAGTTCCGGACGCCGTCGTTCGTCGCGCTCGAGGCGACCGCCACGTGCATGACCGACGCGCTCGTCGCTGACTTCATCGCGATCGTCGGCTCCCTCGACACCGTCATGGGCGAGGCCGATCGCTGATGGCCGTCGACTTCGACACGGAGGTTCAGGAGCTCGCGGCGCAGTACGCTGACTCGCGCTCGGCCGTCCTTCCGGCGCTCCGGCTGGCACAGGAGCGGCACGACGGCTGGCTGCCGCCGGAGGCGCTCGAGGAGGTCGGACGGGCGCTAGGGCTCACCCCGGCGTACTGCAAGTCGATCGCGAGCTTCTACGACATGCTTCACCTCCAACCTGTCGGCCAGCGCATGATCGAGGTCTGCACGAACGTGTCGTGCGCGCTCGTCGGCGCCCAGCAGGTGCTCGAGGCATTCGAGAGAGAACTCGGCCTGCGGGCTGGGGAGACGTCCGAGGACGGCGCCTTCACGGTGCGCACGGTCGAGTGCCTCGGCGGCTGCGGATGGGCAACGATTGTCGCGCTCGACGAGCGGTACCGAACCCGGGTTCAGCCGGCCGATGTCCCCGGAATCCTCGAGGAGCTTCGCAATGCCGATTGAGGCAAAGCAGATCGTGCTCGCCGGAGCGGACAAGCGCGACCTCACGCAGCTCTCCGAGTACGAGGCGATCGGCGGCTACCAGGCACTCGTGAAGGCGCGCGGGGAAGAGCCCCAGGCGATCGTCGACGAGCTGAAGACCTCCGCGCTCCGCGGCCGCGGCGGCGCGTTCTTCGCCACCGGCCAGAAGTGGAGTTTCATCCCCAAGCCGGAGGCGAACCCGAATCCCCACTACGTCGTCATCAACGCCGACGAGTCGGAGCCCGGCAGCTTCAAGGACAACGAGATCATGGCCCGGGTGCCGCACCGCTTCCTCGAGGGCGCGTTGATCACGGCGTACGCGGTGGAGTCGCGTCACGTCTTCGTCTACATCCGCGGCGAGTACACCGGCCCCTACGACGTCCTCGTCGCGGCGCTCGAACAGATACGGGAGCGGTCGGACATCCTCGGCGACGTCACGATCGTCATTCACCGTGGCGCGGGCGCGTATATCTGCGGCGAGGAGACTGCCCTCCTGGAATCGCTCGAAGGCAAGCGCGGCCAGCCGCGCACGAAGCCGCCGTTCCCGGCCATCCAGGGCCTCTACGACTCGCCGACGGTGATCAACAACGTCGAGACGATCGCGACGGTTCCGGCGATCCTCGAGATGGGCGGTACCGCCTATGCAGAACTCGGCGTCCCGAGCTCGGCGGGAACGCGACTCGTCTCCCTCTCCGGGCACATCGTCAACCCCGGCAACTACGAGATCGAGAACGGCATGAGCCTCCGCGCGATCATCTACGACCTCGGCGGCGGCATTCCGGAGGGCCGTGCGCTGAAGGCGGTGATTCCGGGCGGGTCTTCGACGGTCGTTCTGAGCGCGGACGAGATCGACGTCGGGTACGACTACGACTCGCTCGCCGCGGTCGGCACGGCGATGGGCTCGGCCGGCGTCATCATCCTCGACGACCGCTGCTGCATGGTGCAGCTCGGTATCCGGGTCTCCGAGTTCTAC
>Ga0075423_10003258_pt1 | contig 14933 bp, 18 predicted proteins | sample SoiMethybrSBSTD2_FD_80114 | JGI IMG/M metagenome (GOLD analysis project Ga0075423, IMG submission 80114) | Bulk soil microbial communities from a Populus tree surrounding site in Tennessee, USA - Soil MetaG P. TD hybrid SBSTD2 | ecosystem: Environmental > Terrestrial > Soil > Tree plantation...
CACATCTAGCCTCCTGTTCGGCGTGTTCCGACTTAATATCTGACCTGAAGGCCATTTCCGAAGCGGCCCGAGAGTTGCGAGCTGCGGACGAGCCCAGCCCACGGGTTTGGAATTCCCTTGAGATTGAATTAAGGCGGGAGGGGCTGATTCGTCAGCCCCAGCGGGAGCCTGCCCTAGTTTCGTCTCGCGCACGTTGGCCGTGGGGTTGGATGGTGCCGGCAGTAGCGGCCCTGCTGGTCGGGTTCGGGATCCTGAAGTACGAGCGGGGATCCAATCAGCCGTCAGAAACAGCGAGAAACGAGGCGCCGGTTGCCGCTGCTCCGACTGTCGCAGTCGTTCCGGCTTCAACTTCGCCGGCTCCCCGTATAAGTCGTGACGACGACCTGCAGCTTCTGGAAGCTGTGGGAACGCGCTCGCCGGAAATTCGCGCGCAGTACGCCGCAGATTTGAATCACGTGAATTCGTATATCGAGGACGCAGAGCAGTCGGCGCAATCCGATCCGAACGATGAGGACGCTCAGCAGTCGCTCCTAAACGCGTACGACCAGAGGGCGATGCTTTATCAGATGGCTTTGGATCGTTCTCTGCCATAATGGGAGGCACAAACCGTAGGCGGTCGGGAGTTGGGTCACTATGCAGAGGGTAAACCGGGGAGCAAAACTGGTGTCGGCGGTTGTGCTGAGCGGGGCTGTCCTCCTGGCGGCGGAGACCCGCAAAGAGTTTCATTTTACCGTGGGTGCCCGTCCGACGGTTTCAGTTACCAACCAGTACGGCTCCGTTTCCGTGAAACCCTCCGCCGCCAATCTGGTGAGCGTAACCGCAATTCTCCGCTCCGATAAAGTTGAGATCGACAAGGGCCAGAGCGGCAACCGGATCGATGTTCTTTCCCACCTGCTTGATGGTGCCAACGCTGAGAACGGCCGCGTGGATTACGAATTAGTCGTTCCGGGCGATGCCAGCGTCATTCTCACTTCAACTTCAGGTCCTTTGCGCGCTGAGGGGCTTCACGGCGATGTGACCCTGGAAGGTGCCAACTCAAACGTAGACGTTCGCGAGATTAAAGATGCGCATGTCCACGTTAAGACTCTGAATGGTCCGATTACACTGACGAATATTCATGACGGGCATGTTGAGATCACATCCGTGAGCGGTAATGTTACGCTGGTTTCGGTCAGTGGTCCGCATGTGCAAGTGAATTCCAATAGTGGGTGGATCCACTACGACGGCGACTTTGGATACGGCGGCGAATATTATCTTTCCAGCCACACCGGTGATATCGACGCCACCGCGCCGCAAGACGCTTCTTTCGACGTCACAGCACGTTCGGTTCGCGGCAAGGTAGAAAACGACTTTCCACTCCAACCCAAACACACGCCCTTCGTGGTGAAAGCAGGGAGTGCCTTCGCAGGCACCATGAACCGCGCCGCTTCTTCGGTCAAGCTGTTTTCCTTCAGTGGTAAAATCCACCTCAAGAAACGCTGAAAATCTAACGGGACGCTGTCCTGATACACGGCATGGATGACCAGGCGGGAAAACCGCAAGCCGGTTTGTCTCCGCCTCCATCTGGAATTCGGAGTGTCTTTCTGATTGGCTTCATGGGAGCAGGGAAGACGAGTGTGGGACGAAGGCTGAGCCAACGTTTAGGTTGGGAGTTCGTCGATCTGGATGAACGTATTCAGGCCCGGGAGGGCCGCACAATAGAGGAAATTTTCGAGCAATCGGGCGAGAGCGGCTTTCGAGAGGTGGAACACTCTTCCTTAAAGGATCTCGTGGCTGAATCCGCTGCTCCTCCTCGCGTTGTGGCGCTGGGTGGTGGCGCCTACATGCCAACGAGGAATGCGGACTTGCTCGCAAGCGCTGGAATGACCGTAGTGTTCCTGGATGCTCCCGTGGAGGAACTCTTTCGGCGTTGCCAGCGGGAACACATGGCACGCCCGTTGCGTCGGGACATCGAGCAGTTTCGCGAGCTTTATGAGAGACGCCGGCCAGTGTATGCCAAAGCTGACTTGCTCATCGATACAAACGGCAAGAACATTGAAAGAGTGACGGAAGAAATCGCAGAGAACTTAGGTCTGAGTTGAAGCTCGTTTCAAAGGAGTTGTGCTTGAGGCCTCTGACGCAAGTTGCGTTTGCATTCATCTTGGCGCTGTCCGTTTCAAGCGCGGGCATCGGATTTGACACCAAGAAAGAAACCGCCGGGCAAGTCGTGGATTCGGGTTCTTTCGGTGTATACGTGAATGGCCGTCGAATCGCCACTGAAACTTTCTCAGTCCAGAAAGGTACGTCAGGCAGCATTGCCACATCAGAGTTCAAGACTGAAGAAGGCGTGGATAAGGCAATGCAGTCATCCGAGCTGCAGCTCACTGCCTCCGGAGACCTGCGGAAGTACGAGTGGAAGGAACTCAGTCCGGGTAAGGCGCAGGCCGTGGTTCTGCCCAATGACAATCTCCTCGTCGAGCGCTCCACCGAGAACCCGCAGGCGAAACAGGAGGAGCACCCGTTTTTGCTTCCTGTCTCCACCAATATCCTCGACGACTACTTTTTCATCCACCGGGAGATTTTGGCGTGGAAGTACCTGGCCACGGGATGCAAGCAGCAAAATGAAGGGCTTTCCTGTCCCAAGGAAAAGGAGGCCAAATTTGGGGCTTTGAACCCGCACGCGCGTGCTTCGATGCTGGTGACCATGACATTTGCGGGTAGAGAAAAGGTTCCCGTCCGGGGGGTTGAACGAGAGCTCAACCATTTCACTCTGAAGGGTGAGGTCGGGGACTGGTCTCTCTGGCTCGATGATCAGTTCAAATTAGTGCGTATTGTGGTTAAGGGGGATAATACTGAGATCGTTCGAGACTAGCGAATTTGGGGACTGTGAGTTCGGGGCCCGATGTCCCTGATCGATCTACGTACCACGCGTGTTTTGATCACGGTGCTTCTCTTCGCGCTGGCGCTTGGATTCTTATACATCGCCCGCCGCACGCTGATTGCATTTCTGTTCGCGATCCTATTTGCCTACCTGATTGACCCGGCAGTTTCCCGAATAGAGAAGTGGGTGCGCGGTCGAGGACCGGCGATCGCCATCATTTACGTACTGTTGATCACGCTGTTGATTACCTTCTTTTTCTTTGTAGGGCCGAACATTGGACATGAAGCGCAGCGATTAAGTGAAGCACTGCCTGCTCTACTGGAAAAGGTCGGTTCTGGGCAGATTGCGGAGCAAATCGGGTTGGAGCGGGGCTGGAGTTTGCGCACCATCCAGCAGGCGAAATCATTCCTGGCAGGCCATCGCGATGACTTACTGCACCTCGCTCAACGGGCCGGATTGCGCATCGCCGAAGTGGCTCGTCAGTCCTATTTGTTAGTCCTGGTGCCCATCCTTGCAGCTTTCTTTCTCAAAGACGGGCGGTCCTTCAGCCGAGTTCTTTTGTCGCTCGTGACTGCCAAGCCGCAGCGCGAGTTTATGGAAGGCGTGCTCGGCGATCTGAATCAGATGCTGGCCCATTTTATCCGCGCGCAATTGACGCTCGCGGCGCTGTCGCTGCTTGTGTACACGGCGTTTCTCGGGCTGGCTAAGGTTCCTTACGCCTTAGTCCTCGGCACCGCGGGTGGAATTATGGAATTTATTCCTGTTGTGGGCCCACTCACCGCGGCTGTTCTGATTCTTGGCATCTCGCTCCTGCTGAGTTATCCGCATTGGGTGCTGTTGCTCTTATTTCTGGGCGCATGGCGATTGGTGCAGGACTATGTGGTCTCCCCGCGCATTATGGGCAAGAGCATGGAGCTGCATCCACTCGCCGCGATTTTTGGCGTTCTGGCGGGCGGCGAAATTGCAGGCGTACTGGGAATCTATCTATCAATCCCTGTGATGGCGAGCCTACGCATCGTGTGGCGCCGCTGGCGTCTGTATGCCGAAAAGAAGCGTTTCGGACCCCTCAACGAATACGCCTTCGGCACCGATTTTTCAGCAAAGGAAACCAAACTCTGAGCCCTGCATTCCGGCAGCCACGTGAAAGCTCTTCAGTGTCCTGTTGGCTTGGCGAATCGACGCCGTGCATCGGCGCGCGAGACAACGGGGGCAAAAAAATCCTTAATCAGTATCGTCTGCCCGCTACGTCAATCGGTCGTCGGGAGAATTGCGTTTCTTCGAGGTCTTTCTTGCCGATTTCGGATGGCTGAGCTTGCCGGCACTATAGCGGCCCTGCCGTTCCACCTCATAGGTCTTCGGCAGCGGGGGAATGCTTGACATTTCGCCGCCCAACTGCCGTGCTTCTCTAAGTACGGTTTCCGCGCGCCCATCGTATTCCTTCACCGGGCCATGCACCTCAATCACTCGGCCTTGGAGTTGTCGCCCATCGCCCCCATGTTTCAGGTCACCAGCAAACACCACAACGGTGAATGGACACAATCGATGATCTTCACAGAAATCGAAGTAGTGAACGCCACGCTCTACTGGCGTGACTTTCCCGCGAGAGGCAACGTAGCTCGCCAATATGATTCTAGGCCTCAGTGAAGGGAATACAGTCAGCTGAAACAAGTGGGCAGAACGCTACTGTGCAGAAGAAAATTGGTACAGTCCTACGCCTGTTACGAGCCCGGCCAATGATTTTAGGCCGCTGCAGATCGTCAGACCTAAGGAATCCAACGCAAAATGGGGGAGATTTCCCGAAACAGAAAAATGTCCCCACCGGCCGGTTGCATAACCGGCCGGTGAGAAAAACCGTGAAGAAGTCAGCTGAAGGCTTTGACGGCGGTTTTCTCGTCGTCCTTGACGTCGAAAACCGTGTACAGCTTGGTAATCTGAAGCAGGTCGTGGACCTTCTTGGTCAGGTTTAGCAACTTTAGCTCGCCGCCCTGGTTGCGCACGGTGGTGAAAGCGCTCACCAGTTCCCCTATCCCCGAGCTATCGATGTAGTTCACATCCCCCAGGTTGAGCAGGATGCGCTTCTGGCCCTTTGACAGCAGGTCCTTGACGGTGTCTTTCAGAATCACGCTGCCCTCGCCCAGGGTGATGCGCCCGCTGCAGTCCACGATGGTGACGCCATCCACCTGCCGAGTACTGGTCTTCATGGTCACTGGGAAGCCTCCTTGCCGCCCGCGGAAGGTCCGGGGACGTTTTTTATGAGTTTGATTTCTGTGCCCGTTTGCGACGGATGAATCTGCACCTCGTCCATGAACGAGCGAATGAGAAAAATACCCCGCCCGGATGTCTTGAGTAAATTCTCTGGGGCCAGCGGATCGGGAAGCTTCTTCAGGTCCAACCCTTTACCCTGATCCCGAATGGTGATCACCAGAGTCTTTCCAGTACGCTCGAAGGCCAGGCTTACCTTCTTGTCCGGATCATAAGCATTGCCGTGAAGCACAGCATTAACCGCCGCCTCACGGACTGCCATTGCAATGCGCATGACGTCTTCATCATCGAAGCCCGCTTCCGTGGCCATGCGAGAGGCCGCCTGCTCGGCGCTATCGACGGTCTCCAGCGTCGAATCCAGCGTATAGGAGACCTGTTGATCGGTCATGACAAGAGTTGCTGAATACGCCCCTCAATCCGAACATCCTCCAGCCTGAGCGCTCTCCAGACTGTTTGAGGCAGTCACCACGGGAGCCCAGCGGCGGGCGGATTCGGTAGTTTGAACTTCCCCTGTGGAAATGTCAACGCATGAGCCGGGAACTTTTTCTGCCACCAGTCCGAATTTCTGACCTTGGGTTTTCAAGATTTCCGAATGCTCGCTCTAAAGTAGCAGGCGTTGCCTTCTGGATTCTCGCGCGCCAGTTGGGTATTCTCGCAATATGGCGACACTCGCACTTTCCGAGCTGCTCGGCGCTCCGGTGTTTGATACAGCCGGAAGCCGTTGCGGACGTGTGCGCGAGCTGGCCCTGGTGCCACAGGAAGACCGTGCCCGGGTGTCGGCGGCGATCGTCAGAACATCGGCTGGAGACCGGCTACTGCCGCTCACATCGGTGGTCTCGATCAATGGTGGATTCCGGGCGAAAACGGGGCCGGCGGTTTGGGCACCGAGTAATTCGTCGGAAGGCTTGCTGCTCCTGGCGCGCGATCTGCTGGATCAGCAGGTGATTGATGTTTTTGGAAGAAAAGTAGTGCGGGTCAATGATCTCGAACTTTACCTTGAAACCTACACAGACCCTCCGACCCTGAAGGTCGGCTCGGTTGACGTTGGCATTAGAGGCGCGGTCCGCCGCTTGCTGAAAGGCGTAGTCCCAGTTCCGGCATTGCGGGCCCTGATGAACAGAATCCCGCAGCGCACGATCCCGTGGGAGTTCGTCGATCTCATCGAGACCGATCCCGCACGCCGTGTAAAGCTCAAGATTTCCCACGAGCGTTTGGCTAGGCTGCATCCCGCCGACATCGCCGATATTGTCGAAGACCTTGCGCCCGACGAACGTGAAGCCGTTTTCGAGACTCTGGACGAAGAAGTCGCCGCCGAGGCTCTGGAGGAAGTCCAGCCGAAAGTGCAAAAAGCCATCGTCGAATCGCTCGACTCCGAGCGCGCGGCCGACATCGTGGAAGAAATGCAGCCCGACGCGGCCGCCGATCTGCTGGCCGATCTGCCCGAGGAGCGCACGTCCGAGATCCTGCTGGAGATGAAGCCCAAAGAGCGCGAGGAAATGGTGGAACTCCTCGAGTTCAAGGAAAACACCGCTGCCGGACGGATGACGACCGAGTATCTGGCACTGGACGTGAACAAGACCGCGAATGATGCAATCGAAGGGTTACGACATTTTGAAGGCGGCGTGGAGACGGTGAACACGATTTACCTGATCGACTCGAGTGGAACGCTAGTTGGTGCAGTACCTTTGGTCAACCTGGTATTGGCCAAACCCGATACGCCACTCCTGTCGCTCACTCAGGAACCTCTGATCTCAGCTCCAGCCGGGGCTAGCGAGCAACAGGTCTCGGAACTGTTCGATAAGTACAATCTGGTCACATTGCCTGTGGTGGATGAGCACAAAAAGTTAACTGGGGTTATTACTTCTGATGATGTGATCAGCCTGCTGCGCGCGAAGCTGTAGGCTTGTAGTCCACTTTTGCCCTTGCTGCCGCACTAATTTCGCGTCCTCGACACTTTTCGTCTGTTCAGATTTTCCAACTCCATTTATTCTGATCGGTCGTTTCAGCTTTATGTGCGCGAACCGTGGCCATGAGATTTCTGAGGCGTTGGAAGACCCGGATCCTGATCTTCTTTGCGGTGGTCGGGCCCGGATTCATTACCGCGAATGTCGACAACGATGCCGGCGGCATCTACACGTATTCAGCCGCCGGCGCGCAGTTCGGGCACATGTTGTTGTGGACTCTTGTCCCAATCACTATTGCTTTGATTGTGGTGCAGGAAATTTCTGCCCGCATGGGGGCGGTTACAGGCAAAGGGCTCAGCGACCTCATTCGGGAAGAGTTCGGACTGCGGATTACCTTCTTCATGATGCTTGGCATCCTGGTTGTTAATTTTGGCAACATCATCACTGAGTTTGCTGGAATTGCCGGGAGCCTCGGCCTCTTTGGCCTTTCCAAATACGTTACCGTTCCCATTTGTGCAGCGATCGTCTGGTTGATCGTCGTCAAGGGACAGTACAAGAGCGTAGAAAAGGTTTTCCTGGTCGCCTCAATCTTCTATGTGACCTACATCTTCGCAGGCATTATTGCGAAGCCTGCCTGGACAGACGCGCTGATCGCCACGGTGGTCCCTCCCAATAATCAATGGTTCAAGCGCCCGGACTATTTGTATATGGTCATTGGTGTGGTCGGGACTACGATCGCGCCCTGGATGCAGTTTTACCTGCAAGCTTCGATTGTGGAGAAAGGAGTAACCAGGCGGCAATATCGAACTTCACGTTTGGACGTCATCACCGGCTGCATCTTCACAGATATCGTAGCGTGGTTCATTATTGTCGCCTGCGCCGCCACCTTGTACGCGCACGGCTTTCACAATATCGCAGACGCCAAGGACGCGGCCGAAGCCCTTCATCCGCTGGCCGGAAACTACGCCTACATCCTGTTTGCCATGGGATTGTTCAATGCTTCTCTGTTCGCTGCCTCGATCCTCCCGCTTTCTACTGCGTACGCAGTGTGCGAGGGGCTGGGCTTCGAATCCGGAATAGGGAAGGGGTTCAAGGAAGCGCCCGTTTTCTATTGGTTGTACACCATCCTCATCGTCGCGGGTGGAGGGGTAATTCTTTATCCCAATCTCCCGCTTGTTCAGATCACTATCTTCTCGCAAGTTGTAAACGGGGTCGTCCTGCCCTTCGTTCTGGTGTTCATGTTATTGCTGGTGAACAATAAAGATGTGATGGGTAGCTACGTGAACTCCCGTTTCTACAACGTGGTCGCATGCACTACTACGGTGGTGATGGTGGGCCTTACGATCGCCTGGTTTTGGACGCTGAGTCGGCCACGGTAGAAATCCTGGCCATCTCGCGGATTCCACTCGCAGATAACTCTCCCGCGCGATCCTCCTTCTAACTATAATCAGAAGTAACGGGCGGTCTTAATGTTTCGGCTTCAGGTCCTTCGCCTCGCAACCTTCTGCTTTCTTTGGACTGCTTACGCGTCGGCCCAAAATGCGGCTGAACCGCGCACTCAGGTCAAGGCCTACCACGATGGCGGTATCCGCGACCTGGATGCCATCGGCAATCGCAAAATAGGTTGTACACGCGGCTTAGGCAACTGGTACACCCTCGACCGGCAAATCGCCATGGGCAGACAGTTCTCGCAGGAAGTCGAATCCACGGCAAGACTGGTTAAAGATCCCATCATTACCGAGTACGTCAATCGGCTTGGCCAGACTCTGGTACGGAATTCCGACGCTCAGGTTCCATTCACTATCAAGGTTCTGGACACCGACGATGTCAACGCCTTCGCTCTGCCCGGCGGCTTCTTCTACGTCGATTCCGGCCTTATTCTGGCTGCCGATAACGAAGCCGAGCTGGCCGGGGTGATGGCCCACGAGATCGCCCACGTAGCCGCCTGTCACGCGGCCCGTCAGAACACCCGCGGCCAGTTGATGAACCTGGCATCGATTCCGTTAATCTTCGTTGGCGGCGGCATTGGCTATGCAATGCAAAACGTGGCGGGCCTCGCCCTGCCGCTGGGCTTTCTGAAGTTTTCTCGTGGATTCGAATCCGAAGCCGACTATCTAGGCCTGGAATACATGTACAAGTCCGGCTACGACCCCCAGGCTTTCACTGCATTTTTCGAGAAGGTAAAAAGTTTGGAAAAAGACCGGCCCGGTTTCGTCGCCAAGGCATTCGAAACCCATCCCCAGACACCGGATCGCATCCAGAAATCGCAGCGGGAAATCAACACTCTGCTCCCGCCGAGGGAAGAATATAAAGTTGATACATCCGAGTTCGAGGACGTGAAGGCAAGACTCTCTGAACTCGAGAGTCATCACAAGATCGATCGTGGCGACACGGGGCGACCCACTTTGCGGCGCCGATCCCATTCCACGAGTGAAGACGACAAGAACAAGGCCGGAGATGATAAAGGGCAGGGCGATGACGATCGCCCCACACTGAAGCGGCGCAGCGCCAGTTCTCTCTAAGTTATTCCGCGCAGAAAAAGTGCTAGGCTATGTGTGCCGAGACAGGGAAAGAACGTTTCCATCGGGATCTTTGAACAGGCCACCTGATCGCCGCTAGGCGCAGTCCAGATTCCAAGCCCGCGCTCATCTTTCACCCAGGGGTACTTCTCCAGCGAAATGCCTTTGTTGATAAGATCGCTCACGGCCGACTCGATGTTCGGAACTTCCCATCCTAGAACCGTGTATTGAGCAGGCTTGAACTTCTCATGCTTGACGATGCGAATCATGTTCCCGTTCGCTCGCAGCGCCAGAGCAAACTGATCCTGGCTGACGAACTCTAGACCGAGAGTATCGACATAAAAGCTGCGGGCGCGGGCATAATCGGTTGTCAGCAAGAATGCGACGATCTGGTGCGAATTCAGCATATGTCCCGCTATATGATTTTTCCCCTAGCCAAGTCCTTCACTAGCCCCAGATCTGCTTCCAGAAAATCGTAGGAGGGCAGGTCCCGGCGCTTGGCCCACTGCACGTCGCGAAAAATTCTGTTCTCGACTTCCCCCTCGTATTCCCGCACCAGATAGAAGCGCAGTTCTACGCTGCCGCCGTTCTTGTAAGCGTGGCAAACACGCGCGACTTCCTGTTCGATGCGTGCCTGAATGCCTAGTTCTTCATCCAGTTCCCGGCGCAAAGCGGCGCGTGGCTGTTCCCCATTCTCGATCTTGCCGCCGGGAAACTCCCATTTCAGAGGCATGGTCTGGTGGCGTGTGCGCTGGCAAATCAACACTTTGCCATTCTTCACGATCAGCGCCGCGACGACCTGCTTCATTGCCGAGCTTTCATACGGGGATGTTTTCCAATTGCCTGCCTACAAGGCAAGCGCAGTGCTCGACCAGCCGGAGGTCAGCATCACTGAAAGCAGCGGGAAAGGAGCCATCGATGTCCAACTCGCCGATCACTTTGCCACGCACAAAGATGGGCACGACGATTACTGAGTTGGTTTCAGTTGAGCCAGCGAGGTAGCGAGGATCCTTGCTGACATCATCCACGATCACAGTCTTGCCGGTCGAAGCGGCGGCCCCGCAAATCCCCTGGTTCAGTGGGATGCGCGTATGCGGAGTCTTCGCGCCGTGAAACGGCCCCAGAACCAGCAGGGGCGGATGGGAGACGGGCGACTTCTCCAGTCTGTAGAACCCGACCCAGTCGTATCGCGGCATGCCATCGTGCAGAAGCTTGACTGCCTCCCACATAAAGTCTTCGACAGAGCTGGCCGCGCGGGACAATCGATCGAGTTCGCTCAGGATTTCCTCGGCCCTAGAACCATCCGGCATACGATGATGTTAACCCCTGACGGGAGGATCATCTGGACTGGTGTCACGCCTTGTTGCAATACATCTTAGACCTGGTGGTTGTGGAAAATGATGTGGATGAATGGCCGCCGCCAGTGCATGCAAGCCTTGGATTAGCGTTGGCGCAGGCGTGTTCAGGAACTCATCGCGAATGCAATAGACCCGCTGTTCTTTCGCTGCACGCATCTTTGCCCAACCCCGATCGCGCACGATTTTTTCTAAGGGAACTCGATCCCCGGCGCCGCACCAGGCGGCAATGATGACGTCGGGGTCTTCCGCCAGAATGCCTTGTGCCGTTGTTTGCACGCCCGGGTTTCCGACAAACTGGCCGCCTGCAGCTTCGACCAGTTCCGCCACCCAGGGCTGAGACGTAATCAGCGGCTTCCCCCATTCTTCAGAGAACACGCGAGGGCCCGACAGTGGCTTGGTTTGCGCACGGATGCTCTCGATCTCGCGTTGCATATTCCCAATGACTTGCTGTCCCCGCTCGGCGGCTCCCATGATTCCGGCGATCACCGTGATGTCTGCATAGATGTCAGTGAGGTGTTTGGGCGCAAGGCCGAGAAAGCGAGCCCCGGATTTCATGATCTCGGCAATTGCTTTCTCTTGATAGGGCACAGCCGCGATGACGAGATCGGGATTCGAGGCGACAATCTGACTGCTCTTGGCGGCCCAGGAATCGGCGACGATGGAGATGCCAGAATTGCGGACCCCGGGACAAACGTCCGCACAGTATTTTGTGCAAGCCACAACGTGATCCAGCTTGCCCAGCGCGGCAAGGATCACGGTGGCGCTGGGCTGGAGCGAGACGATGCGTTGCGGACTGTAATCGGACCTCACGTGGCTACAATCTCAAGGAAACGACCCGTACCAAAGGAAACTTCTTCGCAGTCTACAATTCTTACGAAATGTATTCTCTCCAGGTTCTCGATCATTTTCAAAATCCACGCTATGCCGGGGAAGTTGCAAATCCAAGCGCATCCGTCCAGATTGAAAATCCTGCGTGCGGAGACATTCTCAAGCTGAGCTTGAGAGTTGAAGGTAGCCGCATCGCCGAAGTACGTTTCCTCGCCAAGGGCTGTGTGCCGGCCATGGCCTGTGCTTCACTGCTCACGGAAATGCTTCAGGGAAAAACTTTGGCGGAGGCTCGCGGACTTCGCAAGCATCAGTTGGTCGAGGCTATCGGCGGTCTGCCGGAAGCGTCGGGCCACGCGGCTCAATTGGCCATGGATGCCCTGAACTCAGCTTTGAAAAATCTAGGCGCCTGAAGAATTTGGCTGGTAGACCGGCCAGCGGCGCTGCCGCGCGATTCCTTCCAGCTCTGGGGTGGCATTGACAACAAAGGGATGCCGCGCGCTAGCCAACATATCCGCATCCCAGATGGAGTTTCCGAAAGCGGCATCAGGCGCACCCTGAACGACTTCCTGAATTGCCTTCGGCTTTCCCGCGCCACTGGGAATACGAATCACCTGGTCGCTGATCTTGCCTTCTACGATCCGCGCCGACGCCGCGAGAATCTTCTGTTCGGGAATTCCAAAATGCTTCATCCCGGCGCGAATCACCCATTCGTTAGTGGATGAAACTGCCCAGACATCGCTGCCGGCGCGCCGCAGCAGGTCGACCAGGCGCTGCATCTCCGGAAAAATCCAGGGAACGCAATACCGTTCAAAGTACGTGCTGGCGGCTCGCTGTACTTCAGCCTCGCTGAGCCCACGATGCACGGTTACCATCTCGCCGCACATTACGTCCTCACTCACTTTGCCTGCCCTGTATTCCGCATAGCGCGCACGCGCCCGGCGCACGATTTCGTCTGAGACGAGGCCCTGATTCAGCTCCCAGTCAAAAAATCCTTCACCCGCATCGCCGGACCAGAGTGTGCCGTCGCAGTCGAATACCGCCAGCTTGGGCGCCAGCCGTAGAACCGAGTTGACGAACTGCTCCGCTTTCGAGCTGGAGTTCACGTGATCGAGAGTTTCCTCTGTGTTCTCTGTGTTCTCTGAGCTCTCTGTGGTTAAAGAGTCATTGAATTCGTGTTGCTCAGGGCCGCGTACTCTTCCGGTGTGTTGACATTCACCGCGATCAGAGGATCATCCACCGCCACATACTCTAGGCGTTCGACATTCTGGTGCTCGAGATCGCGTGCCGTGGCCGTTGCGCGAGCCTTCAGGAATACTTCGATCATCTCGCGACCGATAAGGATGGGATGCCCGTGCTTTCCGGCGTACTCGGGAATCACCCCCCACTTTCCTTGCGCGCTTGCAGCTTCGAATACGGCAAGCAGCTTTGGTATCGTCGAGTTGCTCACTGGCGGCCGGTCGACGAGCGTGACCATGGCAGCATCGCGCCCGCGATTCAGCACCTCGCGCAAGCCCGTCTGCAAAGAACTGAACTGACCACGTTCCGGGTCAGGATTACGTAAGAGGAAAGCGCCCGAGGCGTAAATGAGTGGCGCTAACTTGGGCTCATTCTTTCCAACTACTACAATCACCAAGTCGTTAAACGGCTCCAGCCTGCGAATCGCGGCAGACAGAAACGTCTCGCCCGGCGCCGATCCGTCAGCAGGCCAGGGAAGTACCGCCTTATCTGAACCCATGCGGGTGGATTCACCGGCAGCGAGAATCACACCACACCAGCTTGGAGCACGCGTCATGTGGGGAAGATAGCAGAAAGAATTGATGATTGCTGATTTTTGATTTGAAATTTCGAGCTAGCGCAGCGCGACCAACGTCACTCTTCCTCGACAGCTTTCGTATCGGTATCCGAGCTCTCTAAATCGCCTGCTTGGCCGCGATGGAACCAGCTCATGTGCGGTAAAGCACGCTCCACCCGGCGGCGCACCGCGATCAGTTCAGCTGTAATGGCCACGGCGATTTCTTCCGGCGTAATTGCCCCGATGTCCAACCCCACTGGGGCGTGCACGCGCTCAAACACCGGCGCAGGGATACCTTCCCTGGTGAGCTCGCGGAATATCGCTATCGTCTTCCTCTTGGAACCAATCATCCCGATGTAGCGCGCTTGAGTCTGCACCGCCCACCGCAGCACACGCATATCATCGCGGTGACCGCGCGTAACGATCACGATATACGACGACTCATTGGGAGTGAATCGTGCCATCGCTTTCGCGAAATCTTCGGCGATGACTTCCTGAGCGTCGGGAAAGCGTTCGCGGTTGGCGTAGGCTTCGCGATCATCCACCACGGTGACGTCGAAACCAGCATTCCTCGCCACCTTATAAAGGCTTGCTGAAACGTGTCCTGCACCGAAAATATAAAGTGATGCTGCAGGTAACACTGGCTCGACGAAAATATCCAGAGTCCCGCCGCACACCAGGCCGGTATCGTACTTGGGATTCTGATTAAGGTTAAACGTCAGGGTGCGTGGCTTTTCGGATTCCATCACTTCTCGCGCAGCTTGCCAGACTTCGGCCTCCACACATCCGCCGCCAATCGTGCCGACAATCGAGCCATCATCTCGAACCAGCATCTTAGCGGTCTCGAAAGAAGGGATCGAACCCCGCACGTTGACAATGGTGGCTACTGCGCCACGGCGCCCCTGACGCCGTAGATCGACGATCTGCTCGTAGATATCCATCCACTTTGATTATTGGGTGTCGCACACGTCTAAGTCAACGGCACCATCGTGCAGTCCGCCTCGCATGCAGCAATTCTTGAAAGCGTCGTCCAGACCTATAGGACACAAATCATTCTGTCCCGACTCTTCGACAAACTCCTTTGCTCCGTGAATACCCTTGGCGTAGCAACATCTCCTGGAACGAACGGAGTTGCCGAAACGTAATCACGCAGAGAAGGTTTCGATGCGCCGTGCAACAAGAATCGTACTTAAAGCGGCGGTAATTTACGCAGCCGTTTCCCTCGTTGTAGGCCTGGTGTTGGCCGAGTTGACTTTGCATCCCTGGAGGCGGCCACTGAACGACGCAGAGCAGATCGCACGCACGTACGAGCAACATGGCGCCGAATTACAGCCCATTGAAATCCGCGCCGCCGATAGTGCCGAGCTGCACGCTTGGTACACTGTGCCCAAACAGGACAACGGCAAAGCG
>Ga0075423_10003260_pt1 | contig 14931 bp, 13 predicted proteins | sample SoiMethybrSBSTD2_FD_80114 | JGI IMG/M metagenome (GOLD analysis project Ga0075423, IMG submission 80114) | Bulk soil microbial communities from a Populus tree surrounding site in Tennessee, USA - Soil MetaG P. TD hybrid SBSTD2 | ecosystem: Environmental > Terrestrial > Soil > Tree plantation...
GCGCGCGCCGGGGTCCTCGCCGCGCCCCTGCTCCTCGTGCCTTCGCGCACGATATGGGCCGCGCCAACGATCAACGTGCGCGATCGCGGCGCACGGGGCGACGGGCGCACCACGGACACGCGCGCCATTCAGGCCGCGATCGACGAGGCTGGGCGCGCGGGCGGCGTCGTTGTCGTGCCTGCCGGCAAGTACCCGGCGGGGACTCTTCGGCTGCGCAGCCGCGTGACGCTCCGGCTCGAGCGCGACGCCGTCCTCATCGCGAGCCCGGACGACAGCGCGTTCGACCCGCCGGAAGACCACGGCTACGAGACATTCGCCGATCGCGAGACGCGCGACTTTGCGTTCGCGTTCCTCCAGGGACGCGGGCTCGAGCGCGTCGCCATCGTCGGGCCCGGGCGCATCGACGGCAATCGGAGCTCGCGCGAGGGCCCCAAGCCCATCGCCTTCCGGGAGTGCCGCGGGATCCGGATCCACGGCGTCACGGTGGCCAATGCCGGCAACTACGCGATCAGCCTGCTGGGCTGCGACGAAGTGGATATTCGCGCCGTGACCATCGAGAACGGCCATGCCGACGGGATCGACCCCGACTGCTGCCGGAACGTCAGCATCGCCGACTGCACGGTCGAGTCGCGCGACGACGCCATCGTGCTCAAGACCAGCCTCGCCCTCGGGGTCCCGCGCGCCACCGAGCACGTGACGGTGAGGGGCTGCCGGCTGGTGACGCAGCACAACGCGCTCAAGCTCGGCACGGAGTCGAGCGGTGATTTCCGACACATCGTCTTCCGCGATTGCGTGCTCGAGGGCCGCCGTCACTTCGTGAAGGGGGAGCTGAGCTCCGGGATCTCGCTCCAGACGGTAGACGGCGGCACGCTGGAGCATGTGAGCGTGTCGAACATCCGCATGAAAAACATCCGCGCCCCGTTCTTCGTGCGGCGCGCGCGCCGCGGCCGCGGGCAGGAAGTGGCGACCCCCGGCGCGCTGCGCGACGTGACGATCGCGGACGTCACCGCGACGGGCGCTTCGGGGACCGGCTCCATCCTGGGCATTCCCGGGTATCCGGTGACGCGCGTCACCCTGCGGAACATCCGCGTCACCGCACGCGGGGGCGAGAAGGCCGACGCGGTGACCTTGAACATCCCCGAGATGGAGCGGCTGTATCCCGACGCGTACCTCTTCGGTGAGCTGCCCGGCTACGCGCTCTACGGACGGCACGTCGACGGGCTCGTGGTCGAGGGGCTGGACGCCACCGTGGAGATGCGGGACGCTCGCCCCGCGGTGGTGCTCGACGACGTCCGCAGGGCGGAGCTCCACGCGCTCCGGGCCATGCCGCCGGTCGATGGCGGGCCGACGCTCTGGCTCAACGCCGTCCGCGACAGCACGCTGCACGAGCTGCGCCGGCGGGGGACGTGGCCCATGCAGGTCCGGGTGAGCGGACGGGAGACCGCGCGGCTCACGCTGGTCGAGGCGGGCACGAGCCCGGCCGAGCGCTACACCGTGACGCTCGACGGCGACGTGCCGCCGACCGTCGTAGCCCTGGCCCCGCGGCGCGACCGGCCCCTCTAGCGCCCTAGCCATTCGGGCGATTCCCCCGCGTCTCTGCGGGGCGCATCGTGGGTCCACCAACGAAAGGGAGGATCCCCATGCAGACGCTCGTCTCGCTCTCCAACGATCTGGCCTCGGCCGTCGAGCGCGCCGCGCGCGCGGTCGTCACCGTGCATGCCCGTCCGCGGCTGCCGTCGACCGGCGTCGTGTGGCGACCCGGCCTCGTCGTCACCGCCGAGCACACCGTGCGCCTCGACTCCGACATCCGTGTGACGTGGACGGACGGGCACTCGGCGCCGGCCACCCTGGTGGCCCGCGATCCCGGCACCGACCTGGCCGTGCTGCGCGTGGCGGAGCCCGGGCGGCCTGCCGCCGAGCTCGGCGACAGCGGCGCGCTCCGCGTCGGGCATCTGGCGCTCGCGGTGGGGTACGGACCGCGGGCGAGCTGGGGCGTCATCAGCGCCACCGGCGGGCCCTGGCGGACGTGGCGCGGCGGTGACGTGGATCGGCTCCTGCGGGTCGACCTCGTCCTCTATCCGGGCTTCTCGGGCGGCCCGCTCGTGGATGCCGCCGGCGCGGCCGTCGGGCTCGTGACCTCCGGGCTCTCGCGCCAGCTCGAGCTGGCGGTGCCCGCCTCGACGGTGAGCCGCGTGCTCGACGAGCTGCTGACTCGCGGCCGGGTGAGCCGCGGCTACCTGGGCGTGGGGCTGCAGCCGGTCGCGCTCACCGAGGCCTTCAAGCGCATCGCGCCGGGCGCCGGCCTCGGCCTCATGGTGGTGAGCCTCGAACCCGACGGACCGGCCGCCAGTGCGGGCCTCCTGCTGGGCGACGTGCTCACGGCGCTCGAGGGCGCGCCGCTGCACGATCCCGGCGACGTACCCTCGGCCATCGCGGGGCGGCCGGTGGGCAGCACGGTGCGCGTGTCGCTCATTCGCGGGGGGTCTCCGCTCGACGTGACCGTGACGGTCGGCGAGCGGCCTTCGCGGAAACGCTAGGATGGAAGCCACGGAGACGCCTCGGGCGCTGGCGAGCGACCTCGCCGCCGTCGCGGGACGACTGCGTCAGAGCACAGTGGAGCTACGAGCCATGGAGCGGGCGATCGGGTCCGGCATCATCTGGCGTGCGGACGGGCTCATCGTCACCTGCGCCCACGTCGTGGCGGGGCGGGGCGGCGCGCGTGGGGCGCCCATGCTGCGCCTCGCGGATGGCCGGGTCCTCCGGGGGACGATGCTGGCCTGCGATCGGCGCGTCGACCTGGCGCTGCTCGGCGTGGAGGCCCACGATCTCCCCGCGGCGCCGATCGGCGACTCGGATCGGCTGCGCGCCGGGGAGCTGGTGCTCGCGGTCGGTCATCCGTTCGGTCTGATCGGCGCCGTGGTCACCGGCGTGGTGCACGCGGCGTCGGGGCCGGAGAGTCGGACGGACTCGCCCTGGATCCGGGCCGATCTCCGGCTCGCGCCGGGGCACTCCGGCGGCCCCATGGCCGATGCGCGCGGTCGGGTGGTCGGGGTCAATACCATGATCGCGGGTGGCCTCGCGCTCGCGGTGCCGAGCCGAATCGTGGAGGCGCTCGTGGAGCGGTGCCGAACCCGGTGATCGCCATCGCGGTGCTCGCCGAGAGCACCAGGGCGCGGGCCAGGCTGGAGGCGCTGATTGCCGCGCGTCCGGGATGGCGGCTGCTCTCGGCGCGGGCGGCGGACGCGCCGCTCGACGCCGATGTGCTCGTGCTGGATCCCGGGACGCGGACCGTCGACGCCGCGCTCCGGCCGCTGGCCCGGCAAGCGCGGCTCCCCGCGGTCCTGGTGCTCGGCGGCGCCGCGCCGCCGGTGGCCTTGCCGCGCCTCCTCCGCGCGGGGGTGCGCGGCATGCTGCCGCGGGATGCCGCGGACGCGGAGATTGCCGCCGCGATCGAGGCGCTCGCGGCGGGGCTCGTGGTGCTGCATCCCGCGACCACGCGCGCCGCCGGCGCGCGGCCGGCCCTTTCCGCGTCAGCCGGCGATGCGCGGCCCGAGCCGCTGACCCCGCGCGAGCTCGAGGTGCTGACCATGATGGCCGAGGGCCTCGGCAATCGCGCCATCGCGCGGAGCCTCGGAATCTCGGTGCACACGGTCAAATTTCACGTCGCGGCGGTGCTCGACAAGCTGGGTGCACGCAGCCGCGCGGAGGCGGTGGCGGTCGGCCTCCGCCGCGGCCTGCTCATGGTGTGACGCGCGCGGGCGCGAAGATCTCCACGTCGACGCCCGGCGAGGCGTGGCAGAGCGGCGGGCGGTCGGGTGCGGGCAGGCCGGCCGCGGCGAGGAGCGATTCGCTGACCGCCTCGACGCGCACCTCGTGAAGCGGATAGGGCTGGTGCCGCACGCGCGCGCGGTGAAGGCCGCCGCGCCGCGCCGCGTAGAGCGCATAGCGCTCGACCAGGAAGTGATCACGCGTGCCGGGCGCCGCCGACCCCGACGGCGCGCCCACCGCCCAGATCGCGGCGAGCCGCGCCCCGCTGCCCCAGCGGCGGGCGGTGTACGCGAGCCGGTTTTCGGTCCGGTCCAGGCTCATGCGGGCGGGGAAATACGGCAGACCGTACGCCAGCCGCGCGCCGAGCACCGCGAGCAGCGACGATGCCTCCAGCGACCAGAAGAAGATCCCCGCCTCGCCGTCGGGACCCCGAACGTAGGTGCGAAGATTGGTCTCGAGGAATCGCATGGCCAGCGCGCGCGGCACGCCCACCGGGAGCGAGTCCTCGATGCGGAAGGGGATCACGGTGACCCAGGCCTGTCCCTCGTGGAGGTCGAGCTCGAGCCCCGCCGGCACCCGCGCGCGCACGACCGCCGGGGGCAGGGCCCAGTGCAGGAACAGGAGGTCGCGCCACCGCTGATACCCGACCGGTCTGGCAAGCGGCGCGGCGCCCGACTGCGCCAGCGCGCCTTCCCGCATCAGCTGCCGCTCTCAGGGACGGTCATGACCTCGAGCAGGTGGCCGTTAGGATCCTCGAAATAGAATCCCCGGCCGCCGCGGCGGCGGTTGAGTCGGCCGTTGGCCGGAGCATCAGGCGCGCTGCCGAACGAAATTCCCCGGGCCTTGACCCGCGCCAGGACGCCGTCGAATTCCGCGTCGCTCAGGTGAAACGCGTAGTGCAGGCCTGGGAAGGCCTCCTCCTCGTCGGCGAAATCGAAGGTGAGCGTGTCGTTCACCCGCACTTGCGCGAAGTAGCCGTCGCCCGGCTCGACGGTAAGCCCGAGGATCTCGGCGAAGAATCGAGCCGAGGCGTTCTTGTCCTTCGAGGGCACGATGGTGTGGTCCAGGCGGATGGTCATGGTCCCCTCCGCTCTCACTATGCGCCGCCCGCGCCGGCTCCGCATCCCACTACGTACTTTTGTCCGCCCCCGTCCTTGCGCGCCGCGAGGGGGACCGAACTACCTGGTAAGTTTTCCAGGCGGCGCTCACGCCTGCCTTCCGTGGATCTTCGCCACTCGTATTTCTCATCAGTTGGCGGCGCGGCGCCCTCGTCTCCTCGCTGGCATGACGGTTGCCTTCTGGGGCGCACCCGTAAGCGGGTGCCAAGGAGATCGGTATGGAGATGCGCCAGACGATGTCCCCGACGAGGCCCCAGGCGGTGAGCGATCGGATGTGGGCCGTGGTGCTGGCGGGGGGCGAGGGCGTGCGGCTCCGCCCGTTGATCCGGCAGCTCTACGACCAGGACGTTCCCAAGCAGTATGCGGTTCTCACCGGCGGCCGGACCCTCCTGGAGCAGACGCTCGAGCGCATCCGGCCCATCGTCCCACCCGAGCGGACCGTGGTGGTTACCATGGCGAGCCACCTGCGCTACTTCGCCCGCGATCTCCGATATTCGGAGGGGGGGCCTCATGTGCTGGCCCAGCCGCAGGATCGGGGCACCGCGGCCGGGATCTTGCTGGCTGCGCACTGCATCCAGTCGCGCGACCACGGCGCGCCCATGACCATCTTCCCTGCCGATCACTTCGTGCGGGACGAGGCGACCTTTCGACGATTCATCGGCATCATGGGGGGCTTCGTGGAGAAGCATCCCGAGTGGCTGGTGGCCATGGGAGTCAGCCCGACCGGGGCCGAGCCCGAGTTCGGCTGGATTCAGCCCGGCGAGCGGCTGCCCGCGGCCGGCTACGCCCCCATTTTTCGCACGCGGCGCTTCGTCGAGAAGCCCTCGACGGAAATGGCGGCGGGACTGTGGGCCGCCGGAGCCCTCTGGAGCACCTTCATCGTGGCCGGCAGCACGTGGGCCTTCATCGACGCGGGACGGGAATGCGTCCCGCGGCTGGACGAACGCCTGGCCCGTGCCGTTGCCTTCACGGGTGCGGAGCATGAGCACTGGGCGCTGGGACAGGCCTTCGCGCTGGCTCCGTCAGCGAACTTTTCCCGCTCGGTCCTCCAGATGACCACCAAGCCCCTCGCGGTGGCCGAGGTGCCGGACATCGGGTGGCACGATCTGGGAACACCCGCCCGCGTGCTGCGAATGATGCGTCAGCTCGGGATGACGCCGAGCTGGGCGGAGGCGTTGAACCCCGCCAGCTAGATCATCCCGGGGCTCCTGCCGGCCGCGCCCCCGGAATCCGCGGTCGGCAGGGGTACGTCCAAACCTTCGTGGCGACGTTTCACGACGGTGAGCGGGCGGTACAGCGACGCGCCGGGGTGGCCGCCGAGGCCCGGAGCCTCGGGCGGGGCATCACGCACGCGATCCCACCGGGCGCCGCCCCGTTTCTGGCCGCGCAGCGCCTGGCCGCCCTGGCCGGCGTCGATGAGCGAGGGCGTGTCTGGGCCTCGCTCGTGATGGGGGATCGGGGCTTCATCACCGTGCCCGCCCCGGGAATCCTGCGCATCGCGGCGGGACTCGCCGCGGAGGATCCACTCCGCGGCGCCGTCGCCGAGGGGGCGCCCATCGGGGTCGTCGTGCTCGACCCCGAGCGGCGCCGTCGTGTCCGGCTCAATGGCCGCTCGGCCGGGCAGGCCGCCGGGACGATCGAGATACACGTCGAAGAGGTCTTCGGCAACTGCCCGAAGTACATCCAGGCTCGCGAGCCCGAGGCGGTGGCGGCGTCGGATCGCACGGGCGGGTCGCGGCGCGGGACGGAGCTGTCGGCGGCGCAGCAGGAATGGATCGCCCGCGCCGACACGTTCTTCATCGCGAGCGTCCACGGCGAGCGCGGCGCCGACGCGTCGCATCGCGGCGGCCAGCCGGGCTTCGTCCACGTGGACAGCCCCCGCCGACTGCGATTCCCCGACTACCCCGGCAATAACATGTTCCAGACCCTGGGCAATCTCACCGCGGATCCTCGGGTGGGACTGCTCTTCGCCGACTTCGAGACCGGGGCGACCGTGCAGCTCACCGGGCGCGCCCGCATCCGCTGGGAGCGCGAGGCCTTCACGGACCTGCCGGGGGCCGAGCGCGCCATCGAGGTCGAGATCGACGAGGTGGTCGAGATCGACGGCGGCGGCGGGCTCGGCTGGCGCTTGGTCGAGTACTCCCCCTTCAATCCACGCTAGGCTTCAGCCCGCACTGGTCTTCACTCCGCGGGGTCGAGGACCACCTTAGTGCACCCGTCGCTCTTGTTTCCGCCCTCGATCAGCTAGAGCAGCTTCGGCAGATAGCTGTCGGCAGCGAAGGCGGCGCGCCCACGAGGTGACGCATGATCGCGCGTGGCACCTCGCTTGCACTTTTTCGACGGCGACCGAGCACGCGCGCGACGGGCACGAATGCGTCGGCGCGCGGCGCCGGGACAACGCCGGTACCTAAAGGAGGAGCAGATGGCCAAACGGAAGATGGGCCGCAAGAGCAAGGGCAAGAGCACTGGGCGAGCCGGGCGTCGGAAGACCCGGGCCATGTCCAGTCGCGGACGCACCGGCAAGCGCGCCAGCACGAGCACGCGCCGCCGCAAGGCGAAGCGGGGCGGGCGCGGCGCGCGCTCGTCGCGCGGCAGCAGCACTCGGCGCGCGGCCAGCCGGACGACGAGCCGCGCATCGGGCCGTCGTAGCGGGGCGGCGCGCGAGATGGACATCGCGGAGATGGAGTAACCCACCGCCCCGTCCCACGGTCGGACGAAGCCGCGAGTGTCATGGCGCCGCGGCTTCGCCCGGCTCGGTCCGCCCCGTCGGGCGATGCCCTTGCCAGCCCAGCCCCACCCATCTAGACTTGGGCGGCCATGTCGGAATCGCTCGAGCGCGTGCTCCGTCAGCAGGTCGCCCGCTTCACGGAGCGGCGCGGCGACTGGGACGCCTTCGCGGATGCGCGGGTCGAGGGCTTCCGGCGCGCCCAGCATCGCTTCATCGGCAGCGGCGCCTCGGGAAAGACCGACGCCTCGGTCATCCCGGCCCAGCATTTCACGCTCAGCGTGATGTTCGTGCCCCCCGGCCAGGGCAATGCCGCGCACACCCACGAAGTGGAGGAAGTGTTCTTCATCCTCCAGGGCAAGGTGCTGGTCTTCATCGAGGACGGCGCGGGCGGACGCGCGGAGACCGTGCTGGGCCCGTGGGACTGCATCTCGTGCCCCGCCAACGTCATCCATGGCTTCCAGAACGTGGGGCTCGAGCCTGCCTACCTGCAGGTGATGCTGGGGAAGGCCACACCCGACCTCATGACCTACGCGGACGCCTCGCTCCAGTCTCGCCGCGACGAGCACCTACAGCCCGCGCGGCCCCCCGCCTAGGCCGGCGTTTCGCGCGCGCGTGCTCGTCGGCTCGTCGCCGAAGCGCAAGGAAGACGCCCGCCTCGTCACCGGGCGCGGCCGGTACGTCGACGATCTCTCGATGGCCGGGCTGCTCCACCTCGCCCTGGTGCGCAGCCCGCACGCCCACGCGCGCATCATACGCATCGATCGCACGGCCGCGCTCGCGCTGGACGGCGTCGTGGCCGTGCTCACGCGCGAGGACATGCCGGAGCTCGGCGCCTCCATCCCGCCGCTGGTGCCGGAGCCGCGCGGACGCGTGTACGTGCACCCCGCCCTCGCGGCGGGCCGTGTGCGCCACGTGGGCGAGCCGGTGGCCATCGTGGTGGCCGCGGACCCCTACGTGGCCGCCGATGCCGTGGAGCGCGTGGCGATCGAGTACGAGCCGCTGCCCGCAGCGGTGACGGTGGACGCGGCCGCCGCGCCGGGCGCGCCCCGCGTGATCGAGGAGTGGCCGGACAATGTCGCGAGCGTGAGCGGCGGCGCCACCGGCGATCCTGCGCGCGGCTTCGCCGAGGCCGACGTGGTCGTGAGCGCGCGCCTCGCGTATCCGCGCGTGGCGGGCATGCCGCTCGAGACGCGCGGCGTGCTCGCGGCGGCCGATCCGATCAGCGGCGACCTCACCGTGTGGACGTCGACCCAGGTGCCGTTCGCCGTGCGCGCCGCCATCGCGCCTGTCGTGGGCCTGCCCGAGGAGCGCATCCGTGTGCTCGCGCCCGACATGGGGGGCGGCTTCGGCGTGAAGGGGCACGTGTACGCCGAGGACGTGCTGGTCCCCGCGGTGGCGCGGCGCCTGGGGCGCCCGGTCAAGTGGGTGGAGACGCGGCACGAGCATTTCCTCTCCGCCGCCGCGGATCGCGACCAGGCGCACGAGGCGCGCCTCGGCGTCACCCGCGACGGGCACATCGTGGCCCTGGAAACGGCGTTCACCCGCGACCACGGGGTGGCGCCCACGCTCGGCGAGGCCATCACGCTCAACACGATCAACCATCTGCCCGGCCCGTACCGCGTCCCGAACTATCGTGGGAGTGGCCGCAACGTCCTCACGCACAAGACCTTCGCGGCGGCCTATCGCGGCGCGGGACGTCCAGAGGCGGCGTTCGTGCTCGATCGGCTGCTGGATCGCGCCGCGCGCGCGCTCGGCATGGATCCCGCCGAGCTCAGGCGGCGCAACCTGATCCGGTCGGAGGAGATGCCCTGCGCGACCGGGCTCATGTACCGCGACGGTGCGCCCATCGTCTACGACCCCGCGGACTACCCGGCCGCGTTCGAGCGGCTTCTCGCGACGCTGGACTACGCGGGCTGGCGGGCCAAGCAGCCGGCGCGGCGTCGGGGCACGCGCCCCATCGGCATCGGGCTCTGCGCGTACGTCGAGGGGACGGGGCTCGGCCCCTTCGAGGGCGCGGACGTCCGGGTCGATCCCGAGGGCACTATCTTCGTGGATCTCGGCGTCTGCGCGCAGGGACAGGGGCACGAGACCACGCTGGCCCAGATCTGCGCCGACGCGCTGGGCGCACCGCTGGAATCCGTGGTGGTACGCGGTGGTGATACCCGGCTCGTCGGCTTCGGCATGGGCACGATCGCCAGCCGCGTGGCTGCGGTCGCGGGCCCCGCGGTGGCGCGCTCCGCCGGCGAGGTCGCCACGCGCGCGCGCATGGTCGCGGGCGAGATGCTCGAGTGTGCGCCCGAGGACATCGTGCTGGCGGAGGGGCGCGCGCACGTCAAGGGCCTGCCGGGGCGAGGCCTCTCGCTGGGTCAGGTGGCGCGTGCGGCGGTGCGGAGCCCTGCCCTCGCGGGCACGGGCACGCCGGGGCTCGGCGCCTGTGCCTTCTTCTATCCGGGCACGGTGACGTGGGCCTTCGGCGTGCAGGGCGCGGTCGCCGAGGTGGACGTCGAGGACGGACGGGTGCGCCTTCTCGCCTACGCGGCGCTCCACGACTGCGGACGCCCCATCAATCCCGCCATCGTGGAGGGGCAGCTCCACGGCGGGCTCGCCCAGGGCATCGGCACCGCCATGGGGGAGGCGCTGCTCTATGACGAGGTGGGGCAGCTCCTCACCGGGACCTTCATGGACTATCCGATCCCGCGGGCGGACGAGCTGCCCGCGTTCGACGTGACCCACATGGACTTCCCGTCCATCGTGAATCCGCTCGGGATCAAGGGCGTGGGCGAGAGCGGGGTGATCGCGCCGGCGGCCGCCATCGCGAACGCGGTGGAGGACGCGCTGGCCGATCGCGGAGTGCGGGTCGATCGGGTGCCGCTCACGCCGGCGCGAGTCTACGAGCTCCTGCACCATCCCTCGCCGGACGTGCGGTAGAATCCCGCCCATGCGGGGCGGGATGATCTGCGCGGCGCAGCCGGAGTCGACCGAGGCGGGCGCGCTCATCATGCGCGCCGGCGGCAATGCCGTCGACGGCGCCATCGCCTGCGCGCTGACCGCGGGCGTGGTGGACCCGATGATGACCGGCATCGCCGGCTTCGGGAGCTGCCAGATCTACATGCCCGGCCGCGGCGTGCACGCGTGCATCGACTTCCACGGCAAGACGCCGGCGGGGGCGCGTCCCGACATGTGGGCGGAGCTCCTCGAGAGCGAGACGCGCGACGGCTTCGGCTTCGTGTTGAAAGGCCGCGTCAACGACCTCGGCTATCAGTCCATCACCGTTCCCGGCTCGCTGAAGGCGTTTCACGAGGCGCAGACGACCTATGGCGCGCTGCCGTGGGCCCAGGTCGTCCAGCCCGCCATCGACTGGGCGGAGCGCGGCTGGATGGTGAAGAATCACGTGGGGTACTGGTGGGCCCTGGAGGAGCAGCTGGGGCGCGTGGCGAACCCCGAGCGGCTGCGCTTGACCGCGAGCGGGCGCGCGCTCTACTGCCGGCCCGACGGCAGCCCCAAGCGCGTGGGCGACACCGTGCGCAACCCCGACCTCGCCGAAACCCTCCGGAAGATCGCCAAGGGGGGCGCCGACGTCTTCTACACCGGCGAGCTGGCCGAGCGGATTGCTGCCGACATGCGCGCCCACGGCGGGCTTCTCTCGTACGAGGACCTCGCCGCGTACCGGACCGTCCGGGGCGCGCCCCTCCCGGGAACCTACCGGCAGTGGCGCCTCGCCACCAACCATCCGCCGGGCGGCGGGCTCATGCTGCTCGAGATGCTGAACGTGCTGGAGCAGTTCGACCTCCGTGCCCTCGGCCACAACACGGCGGCCTATCTCCGCGTCGTCACCGAGGCCATGAAGCGCGCGGTGGCGGACAAGGAGGCGCATGTCGGCGACCCCGCCTTCGTGGACGTGCCGGTGGAGCGCCTGCTCGCCAAGGACCACGCGCGGGGGGCGGCGGCGGATATCCGCGCGGGCAAGCGCTTGCGCATCGAGCGGGTGGGGCTCGAGCCCAAGGACACCACCCACGTGGCCGCCATCGACCGGGACGGCAACGCGGTGACCATGACCCACACCCTCGGGATGCCCTCGGGCGTGATCACCGACGGGCTCGGCTTCATGTACAACGGCGCCATGAGCGTGTTCGACCCGCGGCCGGGCCGCGCGGGCTCGATCGCCCCGGGCAAGAGTCGGTTCTCCGCCCTGTGTCCCACGATGGTGTTCGAGGGTGACCGGCTCCGGGCCGCGATCGGCGCGCCCGGCGGCGCGCAGATCGCCATCGGCGTGATGCAGGCACTCGTCAACCTGCTCGACTTCGGCATGTCGATGTCGGACGCGGTAGCGGCACCGCGCTTCAGCGCGACCAGCCACATCATCGACGTCACCATGCGCATTCCGACCCACGTCACCGACGAGCTCGCGCGGGACGGCTACACGGTATGGCGGAACCCCAATACCTTCGACGTCGCGTCGGTGCACGGCATCGAGGTGCGCCCCGATGGCTCGCTCCACGGGGGCGCCGATCCCGGCCACGACGGGATGGCGATGGCGGTGTAGGGCGGCATGAGCGCCGACGGGCTCGAGCGCCTGCTGGAGCCGGGCGAGCCGCAGCGCCTCGCCACCGGCTTCGTCTTCACCGAGGGGCCGCTGTGGCACCCCGAGGGCTTCTACTACTTCGTGGACGTGCGCGCGAGCAGGTTCTACCGGATCACGCCGGGCCACGCGCCCGAGCTCCTGCGCGAGAAGACGGGCGGCGGCAACGGCACCACGTTCGACCTCCAGGGGCGACTGGTGCTCTGCGAGGGCGAGAATCGCCGGGTGACGCGCGCCGGCGCCGGCGGGGCGATGGAGGTCCTGGTCGAGCGCTTCGAAGGCAAGCGGCTCAACCGGCCCAACGACGTGGTGTGCAAGTCGGACGGGAGCCTCTACTTCACCGATCCCGGCCTCCGGGTGCCGCTGGGCGAGCGCGAGCTGCCCTACGCCGGCGTGTACCGGATCGCCCCGGAGGGGACCACCACGCTGGTGGCCGACTGCGAGTACCCCAACGGCCTCGCGTTCTCGCCCGACGAGCGCACGCTCTACGTCGCCAACACGCGCTGGACCGCCTACATCCACGCCTTCGAGCTGAACGCGGGCGGCGAGGTGATCCGCCGGCGCATCTTCGCCGACATGTCCTCCGACGACAAGGACGGGGTGCCCGACGGCATGAAGGTCGACGTGGAAGGGCGGGTCTACTGCACGGGGCCAGGCGGCACGTGGGTGTTCGCCCCCGACGGCACGCGGCTCGGGATCATCCGCACCCCCGAGGTGCCGGCCAATCTCGCCTTCGGCGGCCCCGACCTCCGCACACTGTTCTTCACCGCCCGGACCTCGGTGTACTCGCTCCGCGCGAGAGTGCCCGGCCAGCCGCATCCCTGGTACCGCGCCCGCGGCCGGTAGGCGCTCGCCATGGGCCGACGCGGCCTCATCCTCCTCTTCGCCTGCCTGCTGGGCATTCCCGTCGGCGTGGGGGCCTTCACGTTCGTCTACGCCAAGGGCTTCTCGTATCTCTCCACCGACCCCAGGGCATGCGTGAACTGCCACATCATGAACACGCAGTACGACGCCTGGATGAAGAGCGGCCACCGCCACGTGGCGGGGTGCGTGGATTGCCATCTGCCCCACGACGGCCTCGCGAAGTGGGTCGCCAAGTCGGAGCACGGGTTCCGGCACTCGATGGCCTTCACGCTCCAGAACTTCAAGGAGCCGATCGAGATCACGCCGCGCGACCGGCTGATCGTGCAGGCCAACTGCGTGCGGTGCCACGACGCCTTCGTGCACGCGGTATTCCTCAGCCCGGGCCCGGCGGGCGAGGAGCTTCGCTGCATGCATTGCCATGCCGGAGCAGGACATTTCGGGGCGCGCTGAGGCGCCCAGGGAGCCACGGTCATGACGGATCCCGTCGAGAGCCGGCCGCGCCGCCGCGGGCCGGGTGTGGGCCTGGTCCTGCTCGGGTTTGCCGCGATCGCCGGGATCACGGTGCTCCTGCTGGCCCTCCTCACCAACATCTTCGAGCGGAAGCAGGAGGCGCGGCAGCCGTTCGTCAAGCTGGTGGAGGTCACCGAGGACATCGACGATCCGAAGGTGTGGGGGCAGAACTGGCCGTTCCAGTACGACTCCTACCTGCGCACGGCGGAGTCCACCACCACCAAGTACGGCGGGCGGGGCCTCGGGGCGGGAGACGCGGGCCCCGCGCAGCAGAAGCTCGATCGCGATCCCTGGCTCAAGCGCATCTTCGCGGGCTACGCCTTCGCGCTCGACTACCGTGACCGGCGCGGGCACTTCTACGCGCTCTTCGACCAGGAGCAGACCAAGCGCGTGACCGAGCGCAAGCAGCCGGGCGCGTGCATCCAGTGCCATGCCTCGAACCTTCGCCTGTACCGGTTCGCCGGCAAGGGCGACGTCGAGAAGGGCTTCGAGGTGGTGTCCGGCATGCCGTATCAGGACGCGCGGAACATGGTCGACGACAAGGGACAGGCGCTCGTACAGCACTCAATCGCCTGCGTCGATTGTCACGAGCCGAGGACGATGGCGCTCCGGGTGACACGCCCCGGCTTCATCAACGGCATCAAGGCGCTGAAGGCCAAGCAGGGGATCGCCGACTACGATCCCAATCGCGACGCCTCCCGCCAGGAGATGCGCGCGTTCGTGTGCGGGCAGTGCCATGTCGAGTACTACTTCAAGGGGCCGGGCAAGGTCGTCACGTATCCGTGGGCCAATGGCCTTCGAGTGGAGGAGATCGAGGCCTACTACGACAAGGAAGGTTTCACGGACTGGGTGCATGCGGAGACCGGGAACAAGGTGCTCAAGGCGCAGCACCCCGAGTTCGAGGTGTGGAACCAGGGGATCCACGCGCGCGCGGGCGTGGCGTGCGCCGACTGCCACATGCCCTATCAGCGGGTGGGCGCCCTGAAGGTGAGCGACCACTGGGTGCGGAGTCCCCTGCTGAATATCAACCGCGCGTGCCAGCCCTGCCACGCGGTGCCCGAGGCCGAGCTGCAGGGCCGGGTGCTTGCCATCCAGGATCGGCACCACGAGCTGATGCAGCGGGCGGCGAAGGCCACCACCGACATGCTGGACGCGATCGTGGCCGCCAAGAAGGCCGGCGCGGACGAGGCGGCGCTCAAGAGCGCCGCGGACTTCCACAGGAAGGCGCAGTGGCGGCTCGACTTCGTGGCCGCGGAGAACTCCATGGGATTCCACGCGCCCCAGGAGCTGGCGCGCGTCCTCGCCGAGGCCACCGACTACGCGCGCCAGGGGCAGCTGGAGGCGGACCGCGCCGGACGCAAGAA
>Ga0075423_10003262_pt1 | contig 14925 bp, 11 predicted proteins | sample SoiMethybrSBSTD2_FD_80114 | JGI IMG/M metagenome (GOLD analysis project Ga0075423, IMG submission 80114) | Bulk soil microbial communities from a Populus tree surrounding site in Tennessee, USA - Soil MetaG P. TD hybrid SBSTD2 | ecosystem: Environmental > Terrestrial > Soil > Tree plantation...
CAGAGGCTGATCCGGTTGGTCTGCGGGATCGTGCTCGCCTTGCCCGCCTGGGCGGCGCCCGCCAGCCCCGGCGACGATTCGCGCAGCAACCTGGCGACGCCGCCGAGCTCCTTGCCGGAGAGCAGCGGGCGGGTCTGGGCGAGCCACGGTTCAGCCGCCGAGATCAGCGCCGGCAGCTCGGCGACCGCCGGGCGGAACTCGATCGCCCAGGCGCGCAGTGGCGGCAGCGAGCGGTTGAGGCTGACCAGCGACTTGCGCCCGACGCTCAGGGTCGGGCCCAACCGCCGCACGGTCGTCGAGAGGTTCGAGGACTGGGCCGCGAGCGCGCCGGTGAAGGTGTTGAAGTTGACGATCAGGCCCTTCAGATCAGCCTCGCGCCTGGCGAGGGCGGCGAAGGTGCGGCCGGCGCCGGCGACGAGGCGCGAGAGGTCGCCTGGGCTGGTGCCGAGCAGCGCATTGGTCACCTGGGCGCTATAGCGGCCCGCCGGGCCGCCGTAGCGGAGGGCGCCGTTGAGGCCTTCGGCCCCGGTCTTCCCTTTCACCTCGGGCAGCTGGGTCGCGTCTTCGGCCGCGCTCGGCCTGTGGGTGAGGGCGGTGCCGAAGCTCTCCAGCAGGCGGCTGAGATCGGCCCGCACCGGCGACTGCAGCGCGGTGAGGATCTGATCGAGCTGGACGCCGGTGGAGGTGCGGCTGACCGGGATCGTCGCGCCGCTGTCCATCTCCGGCGCGCTGGGGCTGCCGGGGTCGAGTTCGACGAAGAAGTTGCCCTCGAGGAAGATGCGGGGGCGGATCGCCGCGAAGGCGTCGTCGTGGATCGGCCGGCCCTTGCCGTCGACGGTGAAGGTGACCTCGGTGTTGTCGCCCTCGCGGCCGACTTCGATCACTTTGCCGACGTCGACGCCGGCGATCCGCACCGGCGAGTTGGTCGAGATGTTGACCCCGTTGGAGAAGGCCGCCTTCAGCGTGTAGCCGTAGCCGGTGAAGGGGACGTGCTTGGTGAAGGCCAGATAGGGCCCGACGGTGAAGACGAGGATGAAGATCAGCGCGATCGCCGCGTTGCTCGGCCGCCACCGGAAGCGGCGGTTGGTCGCCCCGACCCTGGTGTCGCGCTCCGGCAGGCGTCCCATCAGCCTTCCTCGTTCCTGGTCGAGGTGCCCCAGAGCTCGGGCGAGTGCCCGATCACGTTCTTGCCGGGGGCGTAGCGCTCGTTGCCGGCTTCGCAGGTCCCGTCCTGGCCGGTCCGCGGGTAGGGATTGAAGTGGAGGTGGTTCTTGGTGCCGGGGCCGTTGGCGGGCGCCGAGGCAGGCCCCGACTCGGCGTTGGGACCGTCGGGCGCCTCGAAGGCGATCGCTTCGAGCCAGTTTCCGTTGCCGTTGGAGACGCTGAAGGCGTCGGCGAGGTTGCGGAAGACGAGCGTGAGGTAGTTGCAGGTGACCTGGGCCGGCGCGACGTACTTGATCGTGGGAGCAAGCAGTTCGTTGGTGTCGGTGAAGAGGTCGAGGCCGGTGAAGACGCCCGGCTCGGCCTGGAAGTCGAGCAGCGCTTCCGCGGTCGGCGGCAGCTGCGCGAAGAACGCCGGCGAGCGGTTGAGCGCCGGGATGCCCGCTTCGAAGGCGGCCGCGATCGTCGGTGCGGTTTCGCCCAGCGCCCGTGCCCCCGGCTTCAGCGCGGTGAAGAAGTTGCCGGCGTCGCGGAGGAAGGGGCGCAGGGCCGGCAGGTCGGCGGTGACCGAGTCGAGCGTCGGCGGGCCCTTGACGATCGTTTCCTGGATGAACGGCCGCGAAACCCGGGCGAAGGCGGCGAAGGTGCGGTCGAGGGCGACGAACATGCTCGCCTGCTCCTCGGCGACGGGGGCGACCGTGGCGGAGAGGTCCTCCAGCGCTTCCCAGAAGCCGCCGAAGTCGGTGCCCGGCCCGACCAGCGTGCGCAGCACGGGCTGGCCGTGTTCGGCGGCGCTGCGCAGGTAGCCGAGCGCCGCGTTGATCTGCGGCCCGCGCCCGGCGAAGGCGTTGCCGAAGCCGGCGTTGCCGCGCTGGATCGCCTTGCGCGTCTTCTCGTCGAACATGTCGAAGAACTGGTCGATGTCGACCGGTTCGGGCCTGGCGGCGGAGAGCGGGATCGTTTCACCCGCCTTCAGCCCGCGTCGCGAGTCGCCGGGGACGATCTGCAGGTACTTGAGGCCGAGCGGCGATTTGGGCCGGATGATCATCGTCGAGTTGGCGGGGATCGGTTCGGCGCTCTTGTCGAGGCTGAGGTCGAGCTCGGCCGCCACGGCTCCGTTGCCGATCTGGATCGGCTTGACTTCCTTGACCACCCCCACGCGCGAGCCGCCGATCCGGACCTCGTTGCCTTTGACCAGGGCGTTGGCGTTGGGTACCCGGGCGTGCAGGTCGTAGGTCGAGACGAAGGGCAGTCCGTTGTTGGCGTTGTAGGCGAGGAAGACGGCGACGATCACGACCAGCACGGTGACCGCGCCGACGATCACCGGGCTGCTCGCCACTCCCTGTATGCCGCCGCGATTCCTCATGGCGCCAGGAGGTAGTCGAGGAGGGCACGCTGGGGGCCGGCCGGCTTTGCGCTCGCGCCGAGCCGCCTGCCTTCGCCGAGGCTCGGCGAAGGCGACGCGGGGGCCGCTGCGGACGGCCCCGCCGGCGCCGAGCCGGCTTCGGCCGAGGTGCCGCCGCTCAGCCCGCCCAGCTCTTCCTGTACGCGCCGGAAGAGCCGCAGCGCGCTGGACGCGGAAGCCGCGCTGCTGGCGTGCGGGCCGTTGAAGTTCGCCGAGCAGCCGCTGGTCGGCGCGGTCACGTAGTCGGTGCAGTTGGTCAGCGCGGCAACGGTGCGAGTGAGGTGGCCGTACTGATCGAATTCGTTGTTCGCGGCGGCGCTGTTGTAGATCAGGTCGGCGAGGCTGTCGAAGCCGCCGCTCTTCCTCGTGCTGACGAGCAGTTCGGCCAGTTCCGTGGTCGACACGGCGCCGCTGGTCGCCAGGTCGCGGATCTTCTTCACCACCGGGTCCGCCGCCCGCACCTTGGGACCGGCGAGTTCGCCGTTGGCGCCGAGCGACTTGAACGAGACGGTCGAGGCGGCGGAGAAGGGGGCCAGCGCCCTGGTCGCCCGGGTGAACGCCGGCGCCGCCTTGCCGAGCGCTTCCACCACCGGCGTCCCGGCGTTGGAGAAGGATTCGAGGCTGCCCACGGTCTGGCGCAGCTCGCGCAGGAAGGCGGGCAGCTTCTGCAGCGAGGCTTCCAGCGCGGCGCCCTTTTCGGTGCTTGCCTGCGCGGCGGCGCCCGCGTTGGCGAAGAAGCCGGCGACGCTGCGACGCTCGCGCGAGAGCGGCCCGAGGATTTCCTCCGAGTCGGCCGCCAGCTGCGCCAGCCGGTCGCGCTGCGCGTTGAGGATGCCGAAGACGCGGTCGGCGTCGCGCAGCACCGGGTTCGCGCGCTTGACGACTTCCTCGACGTCTTCGCCCCGCCCGGCGAGGCTGGCGCCGAGTTCGTTGAGGATCAGGCGAAAGCGCTGGACGTAGGTGAGCTGGCTGATGTTGTTGATCAGGTCCGGGTCGACGCTGGTGCTGTTGTTCTCCACCGGCAGCAGGTACTGGCCGGCGCCGGGCTGCCCGTCGGGGATCTGCTTCAACGGCGGAGCGGGCTGCGAGCCAGGAGCGCGCGGCAGGGTCGGGGTGCAGTCGACGAACTTCTCGCCGATCAGCGACTGCGGGCGGATCAGGCAGCTGGCGTCGCTGTGGAAGTCCTGGAAGCCGGGGTCGGTGATCTTCATCGCGATCACCGCCTTGCCCGGCACGGCGCTGGGCTTGCCGTCCTTGTAGCTGTCGACCTCGCCCGGCATCGTCACCCCGACCGACTCGATTTCGCCCACCGTCGCGCCCGCCACCCGCACTTCCTCGCCGGCGACCATGAAGCCGCCGCTGTCGAAGATCCCGCGGACGACGTAGCCATTGCCGCCGCTGCCGCCGCCGGCAAGCAGGACGACGACCACGACCACCGCGGCGACCAGCCCGATTGCGAGCAGTGCCCTCCTCATGGCCCCGGTGGCGCGTCGGCCGGGTCGCATTCCGAGGTCGGGCTCACGCCGGAGCCGGCGAACGGCGGCTCGGTGAACGGGTTGGAGCCGTCGGGCGCCGACTGGGTGCCGCCGCCGGGACAGGGGCGGCGCACGCCGGCCGAGTCGCCGAAGGCGCCGTACTGTTCGCTCGGCGTAATCGGTTCCAGCTTGCCGTTTTCGCCGTTGCGCTTGAACAGGTTGAGCACGAGCTGGGCGCGGGCGTAGTGGCCATTGCCGTCGTAGGCGGCGGTGATCTGGCCCAGCCGGCCGAAGCCGTTGAAGATGTCCGGCGTGTAGGCGCGGGCGAGGCGAAGGGTCGGCAGGAAGTCCTGGATCGCCCGTTCGGCGTTGGGGAATGCCTTCGAGGAGCGCTCCTGCACCGCCGGCAGGAAGCCGAGCAGTTCGGCGGTGTCGTTGGCGAAGCCTTCGCGGCTGGTGCTGAGGCGGAGGTTCCGGAAGACCGGCACCGCTTTCGAGAGCACCGGTCGCAGTTCGCTCAGGAACGGCGCCAGGTTGCGGGTCGCGGGCTTAGCCGTTTCGACCAGCGGGTCGAGGTCGTCGAGCGCGGCGCGCAGGTTGACGAAGGTCGTGTTGGCCTGGCGCATGAACTGCGGCAGCACCCGCAGGGCCTGGTCGAGCGCTTCGTTGTGCTCGGCGATCGCGCCGAAGGCGGTGTTGGCGTTGGCGATCGCGCTGGAGAGCTCGCTGCCCCGCTGGGCGACCGCGGTCGTCAGCTTGGCCGAGCTGACGACGAAGCGTTCGAGCAGGTTCTGGTCGGCGTTGAGCTCGCCGAGGAAGGCGCCGGCGCGGTTGAGCCCCGGCCCGAAGTACTTGAAGGTCCGGTTTGCCTGCTTGCCGCGCTGCGAGAACTGTTCCGCGTTGCCGCGGACGAACTGGCCGAGGGCTCGCCGCACCGGCGCCGGGAAGGTGTTGAGGAGCTGGTCGAGGTCGACCTCGGTCGTAGTCGAGCCGAGGCCGAGGACGGCGCCGTCTTCGAGCGCCGGGCTGCTGTTCGGGCCCGGGCTGATCGAGATGTAGTGGTTGGCGACGCCGGAGAGCGAGGTGGCGCGGATGACCGCGGTCGTGCCTTCGTGCAGCTGCTGGTCGACACTTACTTCGATCGCGGCCAGGTTGTCGTCGGTGAGGCCGATGCTTTCGACCGATCCAACCGCCTGCCCGCCGATCAGCACCTGGTTGTCGGGCACGAGCTGGGCGGCGTTCTGGAAGACGAGCTTGTACTTGTGGCCGCCGTCGCCGCCGAAGAGGACGACGGCGAGGGCGATGACGAGGACTGCGAGCCCGACCAGCGCCGCGATCCGCGCGCGGGTGACCCCCCGGGCTTTAGCCGGGCTTTTCTCCTCGCCTAAGGGATTGGCAGCCACGGATCGTCGCTCGCGGTTCCCCCGCCTCCATACCGGGAAAACAAGCCGCCGAATCGTATCCGAGCAATCAGCCGCCAGGCACGCGGGGCCGCCTGGCTTAACTCGAAGTCAACGCATTCCATCAGGGCATATTTACCGGCGCTCTAGACGTTCAACCGCGGCAGTACCCGATCGAGGCGGCGGGGCAACCACCAAACCCGGTCGCCGAGCAGCAGCATCACCGCCGGCAGCAGGACGATGCGGACGATCGTCGCATCGAGCAGGACCGCCACGGTGAGCCCGACTCCGAGCTGGCTGACGGTGGCGATCGGCGCCCCGGCGAAGGCGACGAAGACGGCCATCATGATCGCCGCCGCGCCGGTGATCACCCGCGCGGTCCGCTGCAAGCCGAACTGGATCGCGGCGGCGTTGTCGCCCTCGCGGTCGTAGCGCTCCTTCATCCGCACCAGGAGAAAGACGGCGTAGTCGATCGAGAGGCCGAAGACGACGCCGAAGATCGCAGTGGCGCCGACCGCGTCGACATAGCTGCGACCGCCCAGCGGCCAGTCTTCGGGCAGGTTGAAGAGCAGGGTGAGGATTCCGAAGGCGACCGCGACGGTCGCCAGGTTGAGGCCGACTGCGATCGCCGCCAGCGGCAGGGCGCGCAGGACGAGAACGAGGATGAGGAAGGTGGCGATCGTGATCCCCGCGATCACGTAGGGGATCCGGGCGCGGGTGACGTGGCTGTAGTCGTTGAGCTGGGCCGCGCCGCCGGCGACCCCGGTCTCCAGCCCGGCTTCCTCGCCCAGCCCGTCGGCGTCCGCCTGCAACCGCTTGTCGAGGGCGATCGAGCCCGGCGTGTTGAAGGTGTAGCGGGAGATGACGAGGATCGCCGCCGCCTGGCCGCCGCCATTGAGGTCGACCGCTTCCGCGGCGCGCTCGCGCACCCGCGGCTGGGCGCCGTCGAGGGCGGAGAGGACGAAGTAGCCGGAGTCGAAGAGGCCCGGCGTTTCGCGCCGCAGCCGCCGTGCTCGGCGGGTCAGCGAGCGCGAGCTCGAGAGCACCTGCACGGTCGCCCCCCGCAGGCCCGACTGCAGCGGACGGGAAGCGCGGTAGCCACGTGCCAGGCTCTCTTCCAGCGCGGAGGCGCCGTCGCGCAGGCGACCGATCCCGCCCGCCAGAGCCACCGCGCCGGCGCCGAGGCGGGCGATGCCGCCCTGCAGGCCGGCGGCGGCGCGCGCCAGACGGGCGGAGCCGTGGGCGAGCCTCTTGCCCGCCCCTTCGAGTTTCTGCAGCCCGTCCGAGAGCCGCTCGGCGCCCTTGCTGAGCCGCTTGATCGTGGCCAGGCTCGAAGCCAGCCAGGAAGTCACCTGCTGGGCTTCTTCGGCGTCGTCGGAGAGGGTTGCTTCCAGCGCCGCGAGCTCCGCCGGCAGGCCGGCGTAGCCCGCCGCGTAGGGCGTGCCGCTCGCCGGATCGGTGCCGCTGACGGCGGCGAGTGCCCGCCGGACCGCCTCAAGCGTGCCCGCGTAGTTGGCGTCGCCCTTGCCGGTCGTCATTCCTTCGAGCTCCCGCAGGGCGGTCTTCAGCTGCGCTTCGGCGTCTTCGGCCGGGGGCCGCAGGCGCGGCACGGTTTGATTGGCGGTTTGGTTGAGCGAGTCGCGCAGGCGGCGCGAGCGGCGCAGCGCGTTGTGGCGGAGGTTCGGGCCGAGGCTCTGCAGGGCGAACTTGACGTTGAGGCCGGCGATCGCGGCGAGGTGCTGGGCGCCGGCAAGGCGGCGGCTGCCGGTGGCGAAGGTGCGCAGCGCGGCGACCGCCCGTTCGCTGCCCGATTCGGCCTGCGCCAGGCCGGCGGCAAGCGCGCTCGCCCCGGCCTCGGCCCTGCCCGAGCCCTCGGCGAGCAAGCCGGCGCCGTAGCTGGCCTTTGAGATTCCGTCGCGCAGCTGCGCGACCCCGGAAGCCGCCCGGCCCAGGTTGCGGCCGAGCCGCCCGAGCTGGGCCAGCGGACCCGTTTCCCCGCCACTGGCGAAGAGGGCGCTCGCGCGGCGCAACGGTGCGACCGCGTGCGAGATCTGCGCCGGGCCGATCACCGCCTGCACCCCGGGCTGCTTGGCGATCCGGCGCTGCCAGCGGCTCAGCGCCGCCAGTCGCCCCGGTTCGGTCACGGTGCCTTCGTCGGCGTCGGCGACGATCACGAAGGGAGCGTCGTAGCCCGGCCCGATCGTGCGCCGGATCAGTTCGAAGTCCTCCCGGATCGGGTCGTCGTGCGCGAGCTGGGTCTGGCTCGGGGGCCCGGTCTTCAAGCCGATCGCCGGCGCGGCGAGCAGCAGCACGACGAGCCCGATCGCGATCGCGACCGGCGCCGGACGGCGCAGGGCAGCCGCAACCGCCGTCATCAACCACGAGCGCCCCTCGCCCGGGGCGGGGCCGATCCGCCAGCGGTCGACGTTGGGCCCGAGCAGGGTAAGGACCGCCGGACCGGCGACGGTCGCCACGAGCACGCTGAGCGCGACGACGAGGAGCAGCGTGGCCGCCAGCGATCCGAGCAGCGAGCCCGGCACGATGAAGAACGCGACCAGCATCGATAGCATCAGCGTGCTGCCCGCGAAGACGGTCGTGCGGCCGGCGGTGTGGCGCGTAGCCCGGGCCGCCTCGACCGGCGTGGCGCCGCCCTCCAGCTCTTCGCGGAAGCGCGAAACCATCAGCAGCGCGTAGTCCACCCCGAGCGCCAGCCCCATCATCGTGCAAACCGTGAGGGCGAAGGCGTCGACGCTGAACCAGTTGGTCACTATCGCCAGCAGCCCGCGCGAGCTGATCACGGTGACGGCGCCGAAGGCGAGCGGGATCGCCGCGGCGAGCGGCGAGCGGAAGACGATCAGGAGGACGATCAGGAGGATCGGCAGCGCGATCAGCTCGCCGCGCTGGGTGGCGGCGACCGAATCGTCCTGGATCGCCCGCGAGAGCGTCGCGAAGCCGGTCTGGGTCGCGCGCACCGGCGGCCGAACGGTGGTTTCGAGGATCCGGTTCAGCTCGGGCACGGTCTTGTCGACCGCCTCGTCGATGCCGACGTGGAAGTCGGCGATGACGATCGCCTCGCGCGGATCCGGTCGCAGCCTTTGCACGGCGCCGCGATCCCAGGGCGAGAGCGTCGTCACCTTGGGGTTTCGCCGCAGGGCGCGAATCAGCTCGGGGCCCTGGCGGTCGAGCGCTCTGGCGGGACCGCGCAGGAGGATCACGAACGGCGCGCTTTCGCCGAAATGCTCGCGCAGCATCCGGTTGGCGCGGGCAGAGGAGGTGCCGGGGATTTCGAGGCTGGTCGGGCTGAGCTCGCCCTCGACCCCGGCGCCGAGGATTCCGAGCACGACGAGCAGGACCAACGCCGCGGCCAGCACCCGGCGCGGGTGGTTCAGCAGGCCGGCGCGGCCCCCGGCGGCGCGGCCGCGGGCAGTCCCATCCCCTCCGTTCCCCCTGCTCCTCCTCAAGGCCACCGTGCTAGTTTGGCGGTCGGGGAACACGGAGGCGGTTGAAGATGCGGAAGACTCTGCTAAGAACGCTGGTAGTCGTCGCCGCGCTTGCGCTGGGCGGGGGCGGGGTGGCGCAGGCTCTGAAGCTGCGCATCGGCAACATCGTCATCGTCGGCGACGGCGGTTTTTCGCCGACCACGCTGCCGAAGCACGAAAACGCGCCGATCAAATTGTTCGGCCACGCCAAGTTCAGCACGGTCGACGGCACCAGGCCCTCGCCGCTGCGGCAGCTGGTGCTCGAATTCGATAAGCACGGGGCGGTCGAGACGCGCGGTCTCGAAAAATGCTCGATGGGAAAGCTGGTCGCGACGACGACCAAGGTGGCGCGCAAGCTCTGCCCCGGCGCGATCGTCGGCAAGGGCTTCGGCACCGCGCTGGTCGAGTTGCCCGAACAACGGCCGATCAAGGCCTCCTCGCCGCTGACCCTGTTCAACGGACCGGTCAAGCACGGCAACCCGACCGTGCTCGGCCACGCGCACATCGACTACCCCGGGCCGACCACCTACGTGATCCTGATCGAGATCCAGAAGGTCCACCACGGGCGCTACGGCTTCAAGACGGTCGCCAACTTCCCGCGCATCGTCAACGACTACGGCTCGCCGATCTCCGGCCAGCTGACGATCGGCCGCGAATGGATCTACAAGGGCCAGAGGCTCAGCTACGCCAACGCACGCTGCGCCGACGGCCGCCTGCAGGCGAAGGCCGAGTTCACCTTCAAGGACGGCAGCTTCGTCGAGGGAACCGTTTTTAAACCATGCAAAGTGGCCCCCGGATCCAAATGATCGCGGTCCGAGAGGGCCGAGTGACGCTGCGCAGTTCGGCGCCTCCCCGGTATCCCGCGTAGCGCTGCTACGCGGGAACCGTCTCGTCACCGCCCTGCTTGGTCATCGACCCTCTCGACCTCGCGCTAATTTGTATCCGGGGGCCAATGTGAAACGGAATCTGGCATTTCTTCTGGTTTTGGGTTTGGGTTTGTTCGTTGCCCACACCGCAAACGCGGCGACTGTGCGGGTCGGGACGCTGGTCCTGCATGCCGACGGGGGGTTTGAGCCGCGGTTGCTGCCGAAGCGGGCTTACGCGCCGATTCGCTTTCAGGGGTACGGCGAAGTCGAAACCACCGACGGCTCGATCCCCCCGGCGCTGCGGCACGTGCTGCTCGAATTCGACCACGACGGGCACGTGACGACCGCCGGACTGCCCGTCTGCCGGCCGGCCCAGATCGAAAGCGCGTCGCCGGCGCAAGCGCGGCGGCGCTGCCGCAGCGCGATCGTCGGCACCGGCCAGGTCGGCGCCGAGGTGCCGCTGCCGACGCTCGGCCTGATCGACATGAACTCGCCGCTGACCCTGTTCAACGGACCGCGGTCCGGCGGCGACCCGACGGTCATCCTCCACGCCCAGGCGCCCTCCCCGATCTCCGAAACCTATGTTGTCGTCGTGCCGATCGAACGCCGCCACGGCCGCTATGGCTACCGCGCCGAGTTCGATGTCCCCTCGATCGCCGGCGGCCTCGGCTCGCTCACCCACATCGACGCCAACATCGGCCGCCGTTACCGGGCGGGCGGGGTCGAACGCAGCTATGTCTCCGCTCGCTGCTCGGACAGCATCCTGCAGACCCGCGGGCGCTTCTCCTTCGCCGACGGCAACGTCATCTACGGCAGCGTCTTCAAGATCTGCCGCGCCAAGCCCTGAACCTGGCCCCACCGAACGCCACGGCGGCGGATTCCTATACTTGCCGATCCCGGGCCGTTAGCTCAGTTGGTAGAGCAGGAGACTCTTAATCTCAAGGTCGTAGGTTCGATCCCTACACGGCCCACTCGACACGTCCTCGTACCTCGCCGGTCGAGTCGCCGCTATTCGCCGCCGAGGCCGGAGCCGGCAGCCCCACCCAAGCCGAGCGGGTTTTGCAGTTGTTCGCGGCCCGCTTCCTTCGCCTGCTTTTCTGCCGCCACCACGCTCTTGTGGAACTGCTTCGCGCGTTTGCGGTAGGGGGCGAGCTGTTCTTCGATCCCCTTCGCTTCGGTCTTCGTGCCAGCTTCCGCGGCGGCTTCCTTGGCTGCCTTGTCGCCGGCCACGAAGTCCCCCGCGAAGTAGCTGTAGATCGCCAGCTGGCTGAACGAGCCGACGCTGGGCTGTTTCTCGACGACGATCCGTTGCGCAGCCGCCGCGGTTGAGACGTTCGTCTGGATTTCTTCGAGGCTGGCCGAGCCTTTTTCCGCCAGGGTGAAGTAGGTGACCGCGACCAGCTGGGCGGCGGACGGGCTGGGTTCCTTGCCGGCCTGCTTCAGGTAGCGGTGCCATGCCCCCAGGGCGACTTCGTAGTCTTCGCGCGCGCCGGTGGGAACGACGGGCGTTTCGCTTTCCAAGGCCCCTTCGAGCTGCGCGTTGCCGGCGCCGATGCGGGCGCGAGTCAGGGCAACCAGCAGTTGCTCGTCTTTCGGGTTCTTGGCCAGCCGCCTTTCGATCCGTTCGGCCTGTTCGGCGAGCGCCGTGGCGGCGCTGCTGGTGCTGGTCGAGTTGCCGATCAGGGCGCCGATGTTTACCGGGCCGACGACGAGGAAGAGGCTGGCTCCCATCAGCAGGGCGAGGATCGCGTAGACGACCCGGATCACGTGTTTGCGCCTGCCTCGGGTATCGAAGACCAGTCGTCGCTCGCCGCTCGATGCCATCGCTTCCTATCTCTCCTGCGTAGAGGGGTTGGCCATGCCTCCCGCCGCCCCCGGCCTGCCGAAGGCGCGTGCAAGCAAGATACTCAACTCGTATAAAGCAAGCAGGGGCACCATCTCGATCAGCATCGAGATCGGGTCGACGCCGGGCAGCGCCGCGGCGACGATGGCGATCAGCAGGTAGGCGTAGCGGCGGTTCGCCCTGAGCTGCGCGACGCTGACGATTCCGAGGCGGGTGACCGCGAGGATCGCCAGCGGCAGCTGGAAGATGACGCCCCCGGCGAGCATCGTCAGCGAGAAGAAGCTGTAGTAGTCGCGGGCGCGGACCTGGACGTTGAACTGGCTGTCGTTGAAGTTGAGCAGGAACTTGACCGCGGCGGGCATGACGACGAAGTAGGCGAAGGCGACACCGGCGAGGAAGAGGACCGGCGCCATCAGCATGATCGGCAGCACCACCCGGCGCTCGGCGTCGCTGAAGGCGGGCAGGACGTAGGCGTAGGCCTGGTAGAGGACGACCGGCAGCGAGAGCACGATCGCGCCGTAAGCGGCGACGGTCAGGGTCGTCGTGAAGGGCTCGGTGACGCCGAAGGTGAGCAGCTGCTCGTGATCGGCGGGCAACGGGCCGGAGGCGATTTCCAGCAGGAGGTGGTTCTGCCAGAAGCAAAGCGCGAGCGCGACGCCGAAGGCGGCGGCGCTGACGATCAGCCTGCCGCGCAGCTCGTCGAGGTGCTCGACCAGGCTGAGCTGGTCTTCGTGGGAGACCGGCCCGATGCGGCGGGACACTGCGGGGCCTGCCTCAGGCCTACGGCCGCTTCGGGGCGACCGGCTCCTCGTGGGCGGGGGCCTCGCTTTCGTCGGCCTCGATCCGGGTGGCCCGCGCCGGCCGCTCGTCGTCCTCGTCGCGGTCGCCGCTGACCGAACCGCGGAACTCGCGGATCCCCCGACCGAGCGAGCGGCCGAGCTCCGGCAGGCGCTTCGGGCCGAAGACGATCAGGGCGATGATCAGGACGACGATGATCTCCAGGGGACCGATGTTTCCGAGCATCGACCCATGGTAACGGGCGCCGAGCGCGGCCGGATAAGCGTCGAATTCGATGTCCCTGCCTACCCGGTTCTGGGTTTTTCTTCGACATTCACCGAAAACTGCGGATTAAAACGCCGTCTCGTGTGTTCGATAGTCAGAGCATGCACAACGCGGGCCATACAGAGACGAAGGCAAAGGCCGGACTTCACGTCTGCCCCGAGTGCCACTCGACCCTCGTCCAGCCGACCCGCTGGGAGCAGACCGCGAAGCGCGGGCACTGGCGCCTGTGGCGTCGCTGCCCCGAGTGCGAGTGGCGCTGCGACGGCATCCACGGCGAGGGCGAGATCGACGCCTTCGACGAAGCGCTCGACGACGGCGCCGAGGCCCTGGCGGCGGAGCTGCAGGGGCTCGAAGAGCAGAGCATGCGCGAAATCGCCGACGCCTTCACCACGGCCCTGGCCGCGGATCTCATTACTGCCGACGATTTCTCATAAATTCCGCCCATGTGCTCCGGCCGAGGAAGCACCTGAAGAATCAGATATGCACAGGTACTTCCTCGGCCGTCCGCCATATGCGGGTCAGCTATACCTCTGGACGACGCCGTCAGCGACCAGGTCGAAGAGCTTGCGCCGTTCGGCGTCGAAGCCGGCGGCGCCGAGCCGGCGCTTGCCTTCGGCCACCATCTCCAGCGCCCGCGAGCGGACCTGGCGCAGCGCCCCGCTCGCTTCGATCCGGTCGCAGAGCGCCTCGGCGGCGGCGGAGTCAAGCGAACGCAGGTCGGCCGCAAGGATGCCGGGATCCCGCTCGGCGGCGAGGATCAGCGGCAGGGTGACGGTTCCGTCGAGAAGGTCGGTGCCCCGCGCCTTGCCGGTCCGCTCGGGCGGCCCGCGGACGTCGAGCACGTCGTCGAGCAGCTGGAAGGCGAGGCCGATCGAAGCGCCGAAGCCGCCCAGCGCATCGTCGTCGGCGCCGAGCCGGCAGGCGCACTCGAACAGGGTCGCGGTCTTCAACCGGCAGCGTTCCAGGTAGCGGTCCTCGTCGATCGAGGTGTCATAGGCGTCCTGTCGCTGGGCGAGCTCGCCGCGGGCGAGGGCGACGGAGGCCGCCGAGAGCAGCTCGATCGAGCGCCCCTCCCCCGCCGCCGCGAGCAGGGCGAAGGCGCGCGAGAAGAGCAGGTCGCCGGTCGCCGTGGCCCGCCCCCGCCCGGAGGTGGCGGCGACGGTCGGCCGTCCCCGCCGCAGCGGCGCCGCGTCGAGCACGTCGTCGTGGACCAGCGTCGCCATGTGGACGAGCTCGATCGCGGCCGCCGCGCGAACCGCCCCCTTTCTCCCTTCCTCGCCGGCGCAGAGCAGGACCAGCATCGGCCGCAGCCGCTTGCCGCCGGCCTCCAGCGTCATCGCCGCGTCGCCAGCCAGCGTCTCCCCGTGGCCCTCCCCCTGCTCACGCAGGATCTCCTCGACCTCGCCGAGACGGGCCGGCAGCCAGCGGCTCGACGCGTCGAGGACCGCGGTGACCGGCGGCGGGACGGCGGAGTGGCGGGTCACTCCGAGATGACTGGTTTCGCGGCCGCGTGCACCTGGGGGCGCATCATCCAGGTGTGCGGGGTCGTGGGACCAGTCATCTAACGACGCCGCTGTGGATCGCGAGGATTCCCCCAGCCGTCAGCAGCCAGCGGATCCGCTCGAAGCCGGCGGCGTCCATCTTCGTCGCCAGGCCCCGCGGGTCGGGAAAGCCGTGGACCGACTCCGCCAGGTACGAGTAGGCCTCCGGATTGGAGGTGAGACGGCCGAGCACCGGCACGATGCGGTCGAACCACAGCGAGTAGAAGGTCGAGAACGGCGGTCGCCGCGGCTCGGTGAACTCGAGGATGACCAGTCTCCCCCCCGGTTTCAGCACGCGGGCCATCTCCCCCAGCCCTCGATCGCGGTCGGCGAAGTTGCGAACGCCGAACCCCACCGTGACGGCATCGAAGCGCCCCTCGCCATAGGGCAGTCGCAGCGCGTCCGCCCACTCGAATCGAACCGCCTCGATTCCTCGCCGCGCCGCCTTCTCCCGCGCAAGGTCGAGCATCTGCTCGGAGAAGTCGCAGCCGACGACGTTGCCGCCGGGCGAGACCCGCCGCGCCAGCTCGAAAGCCAGGTCGCCGGTCCCGCAACAGACATCGAGGACCCCGTCGCCGGGACCCACCTCGGCGCGGTCCGCCGCCCTGGCTCGCCAGCTGTGGTGCAGCCCGGCGGTCATCAGCGAGTTGAGCAGGTCGTATCGACCGGCGATCCGGTCGAACATGCTCTGGA
>Ga0075423_10003263_pt1 | contig 14923 bp, 9 predicted proteins | sample SoiMethybrSBSTD2_FD_80114 | JGI IMG/M metagenome (GOLD analysis project Ga0075423, IMG submission 80114) | Bulk soil microbial communities from a Populus tree surrounding site in Tennessee, USA - Soil MetaG P. TD hybrid SBSTD2 | ecosystem: Environmental > Terrestrial > Soil > Tree plantation...
AAGAAGGGCGTGGTCGGAAAGTTCGTGGAATTCTACGGCCCCGGCCTCGCGGCCCTGCCCGTCGCCGACCGCGCCACGATCGCGAACATGGCCCCGGAGTACGGCGCCACCTGCGGCATCTTCCCCATCGACGCCGAAACGCTTCGCTATCTCCGATTCACCGGACGCGACGAGACGCGCGTGCGCGTCATCGAGGCATACGCTCGGGAGCAGGGACTCTTCCACGACGCGGCGACGCCCGAGGCCGAATACTCGGACCTACTGGCCCTCGAGCTCGGCGATGCCGTTCCCAGCCTGGCCGGGCCCCGCAGGCCACAGGATCGCGTGCCGCTGGGGGACGTGAAGCGAAACTTCGCGGAGGCGCTTCCGTCGATGCGCGGCGCCGAGCGTGACGCACGCGGGGCGCACGTTCCCGCTCTCGGACGGTTCCGTCGTGATCGCGGCGATCACGTCGTGCACGAACACGTCGAACCCGTCCGTGATGGTCGCGGCCGGACTCGTCGCGAAGCGCGCGCTCGAACGCGGGCTCAAGACGAAGCCGTGGGTGAAGACGAGCCTCGCCCCCGGATCCAAGGTCGTCACCGGTTACTTGGACAAGGCCGGCCTCTCCCAGCACCTGGACGGCCTCGGGTTCCAGACCGTCGGCTACGGCTGCACCACCTGCATCGGGAATAGCGGGCCGCTTCCCGAGCCCATCTCGCAGGCGATCGAGCGCGAGGGTCTCGTCGTCGCCTCCGTGTTGAGCGGCAATCGAAACTTCGAGGGACGCATCCACCCCGAGGTGCGCGCCAACTACCTCGCCTCCCCTCCCCTGGTCGTGGCCTACGCGCTCGCGGGGAGGATCGACGTCGACCTGACGAAAGAACCGCTCGGTGCGGGCCAGGACGGCGCGCCGGTCTACCTGCGCGATCTCTGGCCGACGCAGTTGGAGATCGACGCCACGATCCGGGAGGCGGTCCGCTCCGAGACCTTCCGCGCGATCTACGCGGACGTGTACACCGGGGACGAGGCCTGGCGCACGCTTCCGGTGCCCGAAGGGAGCCGTTACGCCTGGGAGCACGGATCGACGTACGTCAAGCTTCCTCCCTACTTCGAAGGAATGGGACTCACGCCGCCGCCCGTGTCCGAAATCGCGGGCGCGCGCGTCCTCGCGATGCTGGGCGACAGCGTGACCACGGACCACATCTCGCCGGCGGGAGCGATCAAGCGCGCCAGCCCGGCGGGCAAGTATCTCGAGGAGCACGGCGTGGGCCCCGCGGATTTCAACTCGTACGGATCGCGCCGCGGGAACCACGAGGTGATGGTGCGCGGCACCTTCGCCAACGTCCGGATCCGAAACCGGCTCGTGCCCGGAGTCGAGGGCGGCTTCACCGTCCACCTGCCGAGCGGCGAGCAGACGACGATCTTCGACGCGGCCATGCGCTACCGCGCGGAAGGCGTCCCGACCGTGATCCTGGCCGGGAAGGAATACGGCTCGGGGTCTTCTCGCGACTGGGCGGCCAAGGGTCCCAAACTCCTCGGCGTCCTCGCGGTCATCGCCGAGTCGTACGAGCGGATCCACCGGAGCAACCTCCTCGGCATGGGGATCCTGCCGCTCCAGTTTCGCGCCGGCGAGTCCGCGCAGTCGCTGGGCCTGACCGGGCGGGAGGTCTACGCCATCGAGGGAATCGCGTCCCTGTTCCGTTCGGGGCCGGCGCGCGGGTCCGAGGTGACCGTGCGGGTTCGCGACGAGGCGGGGGAGCGCTCCTTCCGGGCCGTCGTCCGGATCGACACGCCGCAGGAGGCGCGCTACTACGAGCACGGAGGGATCCTTCCCTACGTGCTCCGCCGGCTCGTCGGCGCGCCGGGCGCTTGAAGCGGCGCTCGCCGCTCGTCGAGTCCCTTCGTTCGGGCGGTCTGCAACTGGCGCTGACGGGGGCCTGCGCCGCGCTCGGCCTGGCCGGCGCCGCGGCCGGCCGTTTCTCCCCCGACTCCGGCACACGGGTTCCGCTCTACATCGCTTCCTATCTTCTCGGCGGGTTCGGCCCGACCCGCGACCTCGTTCGGAACCTGCTTCGACGCCAGCTCGACATCAATCTTCTGATGGTCGCTGCGGCCCTGGGGTCGGCCTTCCTGGGCCATTGGGGCGAGGGCGCGGTGCTCCTCTTCCTCTTCTCCCTGAGCGGCGCGCTCGAACAGATCACGATGGAGCGGACCACGCGCTCGATCGAATCCCTCGTCCATCTGAGGCCGGACACGGCGCTCGTGCTCCGAAACGGGACCGAGACGCGCGTCCCGGTGGAGGCCATCGCGGTCGGCGAGATGGTGCGCGCGCTCCCGGGCGAGTACTTCGCCGTCGACGGTGAGATCGTCGAGGGCTCCTCGTCGGCGGACGAAGCGACGCTCACGGGGGAATCCGAGCCCGTGGAAAAACACCCCGGCGACAAGGTGTTCGCGGGAACGGTGAATCTCCGGGGCGCCCCCCTCGTCCGGGTCGAGAAGCGCCCCGAGGAGACGGCGCTGTCGCGCATCGTGCGGGCGGTCGAGGAGGCGCGGAAGACCAAGTCCTCGGCGGAACGCTTCGTGGACCGCTGGCAGCTGCCCTACGTTCTCGCCGTGTTCGGCGGCGCGGGCCTCGCGACCGCGATTCCCTTCCTGGTGCTCGGGCTCCCGTTCGACGACGCGTTCTACCGCGGACTGGTCCTCCTCGTGGCCGCGTCTCCGTGCGCGGTCGTGATCGCGACTCCCGCGGCGATGCTGTCCGCGATCACGCACGCGGCCCGCCACGGCGTTCTGTTCAAGGGAAGCGCCCATCTGGAGCGCCTCGCCGACGTCACGGCGCTTGCGATGGACAAGACGGGCACCGTCACGCATGGCCGCCCGCGGGTGGTCGACGTGGAGCCCGCCGATTGCCCGATGGGGAGCGACGACCTCCTACGCCTGGCCGCCGCCGTGGAGGCGCGAAGCGAACACCACACGGCGCGCGCGATCACAGCCGAGGCGGATCGCCGCGAGCTCTCGCTCCCCTCGGTGAGCGAATTCGAGAGCCACGCCGGGGAGGGCGTCCACGCGCACGTCACGGGCTACTGGGTCGGTGTCGGGAACGAGTCGCTGTTCGCGCGACACGAGGTGACGGTGCCGGGTGGCGCGGTGCGACTGGCCGAGCAGTGGCGTTCCGCGGGCCGGACCGCGGTCCTCGTGGTGGCGCGTCGGGCGCAGGACGGCGTGCCGCGGCTCGACGGCGGCCACGACGAGGACGTGGCGTGCGGCGCGATCGCGGTCGCGGACACCGTGCGGCCCCAGGCGCGGGGAGCCGTCGCAGCCTGTCGCGCGCTCGGCGTGCGGCACGTGGCCATGCTCACGGGCGACCACGAGGGCGTGGCCCGCGCGATCGGAGCCGAGGTGGGCGTCGACGAGGTGCGCGCGGGTCTCCATCCGGAACAGAAGGTCGCCGCGCTCCGGGAGTTGGGAGACCGGTGGGGTGGGCTCGCGATGGTTGGGGACGGCGTGAACGACGCGCCCGCGCTCGCCACGGCGTCGGTCGGAATCGCGATGGGAGGCGCCGGAACCGACGTGGCGCTCGACACAGCCGACGTGGTCCTGATGCGGGACGACCTGAAGGGGATTCCCTTCTCGCTTTGGCTGGCGCGCCGCTCCCGGCGGGTCGTCGTTCAGAGTCTCGCGTTCGCGTTCGGCGTGATCGGCGTTCTCGTGATCTCGACCTTGGTCGGCGTCCTCCCGCTCTGGCTCGCGGTCGTCTGCCACGAGGGGAGCACGCTTCTGGTCATCGCGAACGGGGTGCGGCTCCTGGGCCTTCCCCATCCGGAGTTCGACCTCGGATGATCGCCGGCGGCTCTCTTCGCACCGGGCCCGGCGATGGACGGCGCCTCCCTACTTCTTCTCCACCGTCTTCTTGAGGGCGGCGAGGGTCTCCGCCATTTCGACGTCGACCTTGCCCGCGGTCGCCTGGAGATCGTTCGGCGCACTCTCGTCGGAGTATTGCTCGACGTACGTGACGTGGCTCCCCGTCTTCGTCGGAGCGATCAGCAACTTCGCCTGGCAGATATAGGACCCGTTCGTCGGCTCGTGCTGGACGCGGATCTCCTTGCCCCTCGAGAGGAACGTGACGACCGACCGGCCCCCGTTGCCCCACGCGTCGGTGAAGTCCAGCACGTCGCCCACTCGCGAGAGGTTGATCTTCGCGTTGGAGAGGCTCTTCCACTCCGGGCACCACGTGACCAGGTTTCTGCCGGTGGTCATCGCGGCCCAGACGGCGTCGGGGCTCGCGGCAACGTCGGCGTCGACCGTGTGCCGGACGACGGGGATCTGCTTCCAGGCGGAGGCATCGCGAACTTGGATCAGGCCCGAGAACGCGATCAAGACGATGAGGATGAATAGGAATCGCTTCATGGCTTCCTCCCGAGTCGAACTGGGCCGGTGGGCCCGATGTCCCGCGATGGCGCTTCACGGTGAGGGTATCCCCGGATCGAGTCGTTCGGCAAGATCGCGCCGAATGATCCTTCTGGGCGATGGCCCCCTCTTGTAGTGTCGGCCCCCATGACACCGGTTCCCCGCTCCGCGACGGACGCCATCCACGCATTCCTCGCGCGCCCCGTGGCGGGCGCGAGGCTCGGCAGCGAGATCGGCGCGGCTCCGGCCGACGCCCTCTTCGTCTTCGCCGGCGGCCAGGAACGGAAGGCGCACGCCGTGGAGCTCTGGCGGGCCGGGAGGGCGCGCGCGTTGATCGTGAGCGTCGGCCGGTTCGAGTGGAGGCGCTTCCCCCAGCTCGGCCTCCCGGACGGCGGGCTCCGCGCGCTCGTCGAAGGGACGCCCTATTGGCGCCGGCACTTTTTCGTCGAGGTCGAGCACGGCGCCGCGCTGGCGCGTCTGATTGAGACCGAGCCCTTCGGCACCCGTCACGAGGCGCGCGCGCTTGCGGCCCTGATGCGGGAGCGCGGCTTCAGATCCGTCATCGTCGTCACGTCCGCGGTACACGTGCGCCGGGCCTCGCTGGCCCTCGCGCGGGCGGCGAGGGGCCTGGACGCGACGTTTTGCTTCGAGACGGTGCCCGCGGATCGGGATCCCTACGGCCCGGCCGTCTGGACGCGGACACGAAACGGTATCCGCGTCGTCCTATTCGAACTCGTGAAAGTCGCTATCTACGCCACGCTCCTTTGGCGATAATCCGCCGTTCGCCGCGCCGTAATTCCCGCAACCAACACGATGAAGGAGCGATTCATGATGGAACGAATTCCGGCTGCCCGATTCGCGACGGTGGCTCTCCTGACCGCCCTCGCCGCGTCCCCGTCGATGGCCGCCGCGCCCGACTCGACCGCCAAGGCCGCCGGCGACTCGACGGCGAAGGCCGCGGACAAGGCGTGGAAGGTGGAGGAGGACCACGGCCCGACCCACACGATCTCCTTTACGACGGACGAGGCGACGTGGCTCGACCTCGACGTCTCTCCCGACGGGAAGCGGATCGCCTTCTCGATCCTCGGTGATCTCTACGTGCTTCCGATTGGGGGCGGCGAGGCGACGCGAATCACCAGCGGCCCGGCCTACGACATCCAGCCTCGCTTCAGTCCGGACGGCGCCTGGATCGCCTTCACGAGCGACCGGGGCGGGCTCGACAACCTGTGGATTTGCGATCTCACCGGGAAGAAGGCCCGCGCCGTGAGCGGCGAGAAGAAGTCCGCCGTGAGCCAGCCGGTCTGGATGCCGGACGGCGACTACCTCGTCGGCCGGAAACGCGTGACCGACACCTCGTCGATCGGGACCGTGGAACTCTGGATGTGGCACCGGAAAGGCGGCGAGGGCGTCCAGATCACGAAGGGGGCCGACCAGCCCGACGCGGCCGAGGCAGAGCCTTCCCGGGATGGAGCGTTCCTCTACTACTCCGCGCGCGACGCGCGTTACGTCTACGACAAGGACGTGAACGACGGCATCTGGCAGATCAAGCGTTTCGACCGAAAGACCGGACAGTCGGTGCCCGTCACCGGCGAGTTCGGCGGCGCGTGCGCGCCCCGACTCTCGCCCGACGGGAAGACGCTCGCCTTCGTGCGCCGCGTGCGGGCCAAGACGCGAATCGAGCTGATGGAGCTGGCGACCGGCCGCATGCGGACTCTCGCCGACGACGTGCAGCGCGACGATCAACAGGGCTTTTGCGCGGACGGCACGTTCCCCGGCTACGCCTGGACGCCCGACGGCCGCGCGGTCGTCGCCACGGCGGACGGCAAGATCTGGAAGTGGGATCTCGCCACCGGCCGGCGCACGCCCATTCCCTTCACCGCCTCGGTCGAGCAACGCCTCGCCCAGGCGCTTCGATTCCCGCATCACCTGGGCGGACACACGCTCCGGGCGCGCGTGATCCGTTGGCCGGTGGAATCTCCGGACGGCAAGCGGCTCGTCTTCTCCGCCGCCGGACACCTCTATACGATGGCGTTGCCCCACGGAACACCCACGAGACTGACGACGCTCACCGATGTCGAGTACGCGCCGGCGTTCTCGCGCGACGGCTCGCGCCTCGCGTTCGTCACGTGGAACGACCGGGACGGGGGCCACGTCTGGACCGTCTCGGCCTCCGGCGGATCGCCGCGCCGCCTCACGCAGTCGCCCGCGCAGTATTCCAACCCCTCCTTCTCGGCCGACGGGAAGCGACTCGTGTTCCTGAAGGGAAGCGGGGCCTCGTTCCGCGACCACGATCTCGCCGAGGAGCTTTGGCTCGAGATCCACTGGATGCCGGTGGAGGGCGGCCCGAGCCACTACGTGATCGGCACCGTGAACCGGGGGCAGATCCGCCCGATGACGCGGCCGATATTTTCGAACGACGGCGAGCGCATTCTCTACGTCGAGGACGAAACGGCGAGCGAGCCCCACGTTCCGGCCAAAACCGCGCTCGCCTCGGTGAAGCTCGACGGCACCGATCGCCAAGTCCACCTTCGCTGGGACCTGGCCGACGACGCGATGGTCTCGCCCGACGGGCGGTGGGCCGCCTTCACCGAGGGACACAATGCCTGGGTCACGGCCGTCCCCCGCATGGGCGCGAAGCCGATCGACGTCTCCATGTCCGCGTCGGCCCTCCCGCTCGCGCAGCTCAGCGACATCGGCGGGGATTGGGTGAATTGGGCCGACCGGGGACGCACGATCACGTGGGTCCACGGACCGAAATACTGGCGGATCGCGCTCGACAAGGCGCTTCCCGACCCGAAGCCGGTGGGCGCGGACTCCGCGGCGGCGGATTCGGCCGGGACGGCGAAGGGCGGCGCGAAGAAGTCGGACACGGACAAGAAGAAGCTGCCCCAGGCCGACTCGCTCGAGATCGTCCTCACGCTCCCCCGCGCGGGCGGACACGGCGCGGCGGCCTACACGGGCGCCCGCGTCGTGACCATGCGCGGCGACGAGGTGATCGAGCGCGGCGTCGTGGTCGTGGAGAACGACCGCGTGACCGCCGTCGGCGCCGAGGGTTCCGTCACCATCCCGCGCGGCGCCCGCGTCGTGGACCTCTCCGGGAAGACGATCATCCCCGGGATCATCGACGTGCACTGCCATCTGCACTATTCCACGCTCGACATCCTTCCCCAGCGGCCGTGGAAGTACCTGGCGAACCTGGCGTACGGGGTGACGACCGCGCACGATCCGTCGGCCGCCACCGAGGAGGTGTTCAGCCAGGCCGAAATGGTCGAGGCGGGCGTCTCGGTCGGGCCGCGAATTACGTCGACGGGATTCGTTCTCTTCGGCGCGAACATCCCCGGCAAGGCGGTCATCGAATCGCTGGAGGACGCGCGAAAGCACGTCCGGCGGCTGAAGGCGCTCGGCGCCTTCTCGGTCAAGTCGTACACGCAGCCGCGACGGGAGCAGCGCCAGTGGATCATCCAGGCGGCGCGTGAAGAGAGCATGCTGGTCGTTCCGGAGGGCGCGGGCACGCTGGGGCTCAACATGAGCATGATCCTGGACGGCCACACGACGATCGAGCACGCGCTGAACGTGACGCCCCTTCGGAAGGACGTCGTCACGTTTTTCGCCCAAAGCGGCACCGCCTACACGCCCACGTTGCTCGTCGCGTACGGCGGGCTATCCGGCGAGCACTGGTTCTATCAGAAGTACGACGTCTGGAAGAACGAGAAGCTGCTCCGCTACACCCCCCAGGGCGTGATCGACGCGCGATCGCGTGTTCGGCCGATCATGGCGGCCGACGACGAGTGGCACCACCTGGACGTCTCCGCCTCCGCGACCGCGATCGTGAACGCGGGAGGTCGCGTGCTCCTCGGCGGCCACGGCCAGCTCCAGGGTTTGGGCCCGCACTGGGAGCTTTGGGCGCTCGCGCAGGGAGGGATGACCAATCTCCAGGCGATCCGCGCGGCCACGCGAAGCGGCGCCGAAGCGCTCGGCCTGGACGGCGACATCGGCTCGATCGAGCCGGGCAAACTCGCCGACTTCGTGGTGCTCGACAAGAATCCCCTCGAGAAAATCGAGAATTCGGATTCGGTGTCCCTGGTGGTGAAGAGCGGAACGGCCTATCGCCCGGCCGAGCTCGAGCGGGTCATCCCCGCTCCCCTATCGCGATGACCGCGATCCCGCCCAGGCGATCGGCGACGATGGCGCGCGCGAAGCCCGCCTCCTCGAGCATGCGAAGGAGCGCGCGCTGCCCGGGGTAAGCGCGAAGCGATTCCACGATGTGCCAATCAGCGCCGGGGCGCGCCTGCAGCAGGGCGCCCCACACCGTTCCCGCAGCGAGCAGGTACCCCAGGCAGAGCCGCCGGTACCACGGATTGTCGGGAAGGCCGAAGTCGAGCGAGAGAAAGGTGCCGCCCGGCCTTAGCGAGCGGCGAATCGCAGCGAGTGTCGCCGGGAGATCGACCGGGTACCGCAGCCCGTACCCCATGAGCACGGCGTCGAAGGCGTTCTCGGCCACCGGAAGCGAGTTCAAGTCGCCGACGACGAACGACACGCCCTCGGATCCCGGACCGATTCCCTTCGCGCGCGCGCGCTCGAGCATCTCGCGATTGCGGTCGAGGGCCACGATGGGCTCCGTCCGCCCGGCGCGCCGCACGAGGATCGGAAGCTCTCCGGTCCCCGTGGCCAGGTCCAGGATTCGGCCCCCCTCTCGAGGCGGCGGGAGGAGCGCGACGAGTTCCTCCTTCCACTTGCGATCGCTCCCGAACGAGAGCAAGCGCGTGAGGAGGTCGTAGCGCGGGGCGACCCGCCGAAAAATCGCGTCGGCGTAGGCGCGCCGCTCGGTTCCGTCGGTCGGCCATGCGCGAAGCCCGGGCGCCGGCGTCATTCGAGCCACCCGGCGCGCTCGAGGGCGCGCCACGCGTCCTTCTCGCCGCGCTCGATCAGCGCGGTCGCGTTCTGCGGCGAATACGCGAGCACGCCGCCCGGGAGCGTCTCGGCCGGTTCCACGACGCAAAGCTTCCGCGGCGTCTCCTCCGTGTGCCACGAATCGGGCAGGGAGCCCATCTCGCGCTGGAGGTCGTGCCAATTCGCCACGTCGAGATATCGGGACCAAACCTCGAGGAGGTTGCGGGGCTCCGGCGCGTGCGGCGGCGCTCCGCTCGGCGACACCACGATGACCAGGGCCGCGTCGGCGCCCGCGAAGACCGATGCCTGGAGCGGGTGCGTGGAGAGCGCGACCGCGTCCACGAATTCGCGCCCGTGCACGCGCGCCGGCTCGAAGAGGATCGGAATCGCCGAAGACGCGATGGCTGCCTGCACGATCTGGCGCGCGCCTTGGACCGGGATCACCTCGCCGACGGCCGCCTCGACCCGCTGACGAAAGGTGCCGTCGTCCCCGGACCAATTGACGAAGTGCGCGACGCGCCCGGTGTCGAGCGCCAGGGCACTCAGGATGAGCTTCGTCTCCCCGTTGACCAGGCGATCGGAGTCTCCCTCCTTGACGAGGAGGTCCAGGATCCGCCGTCGCGCGGTGGCGCTCCAGAGCCCGCGCCCCTTCAATTCGGGCAGGAAGTCCGCGAGCGCCTGACGCAGCCGGTCGCCGGCCGGCGCCGGGCGATTCGCGATCCAGATGACGGCGGCCGCCGCGAGCAGCGTCGCGCTGAACCGATGGGGCCAGGGGAGGTCGAACATCCAGGTGAGCACGTGGAGGAGCGCCCACACGCCGAGCACGACCGCCGACACCTGGCGGATCCGGCGACTCGATCTCGCGGATTGGATTCGCGCCAGCCAGGCCTCCGCCTCGCGGGAGCCGCGGAGCACGAAGAGACCGAGGGTCGCGACGGCAAGCCAGGCCAGGAGATCGAGGAGCGCCGACGGCGCCCCCGTGCGGGCCGCGGCGTCGCGCCACAGGAATGCCGTCAGACCCAGGTCTCCCGATCCGATCCAGGTCACCAGCGCCTGGAAAAGGCCGAGGCCGAGCAGAAAGACGCCGGCCGCCCTCCAGGCGAGCGTGGTCCACCGCATCCCGATCGACGCCGGCTCGAGAAAGCACCAGACCATCTCGAGCTGGCGGACCCCGAAGTCCGCGGCGACCCACGCCACGGCGTTCAGCGCCCCGGCGGACGCGCCGGCGACGATCGCCGGCTTCAAGCCGATCGCCTCGAGCGTCTTCAAGACGCCGACCTCGTACGCCCCGAAGGCGCCGCCTCCCGATACGACGACGGCGATCTGCCGAAACGGGAGATCGGTTCGAAGCGCGCGGGCCATGGTCCCATCATACGGGATTGCCCGCGGCCCTCGAAGCGCCTACCATTTGTGTCCCATGTCCCTGCTCTTCGATCCGGACGACGCCGTCCGCGCGCTTCGCTCGAACGATCCGATCCTGGCGCGCCTGATCGAGCGCGTGGGCCCCTGCGGATTCCGTACCCACAAGCGCGCCACGCCGTTCGCCGCGCTGGCGCAATCGATCACCTATCAGCAGCTGAACGGGAAAGCCGCGAGCACGATCTTCGGGCGATTCCGCGCCATCTATCGACCCAAACGCTTCCCCACTCCCGACGCGCTGCTCGAGACCGCCGACACCGCGCTTCGGGCCGCCGGCCTCTCCCGTTCGAAGATCGCGGCGATGAAGGATCTCGCCGCCAAGACGAAGGACGGCACCGTGCCTTCCCTGGCGCGGCTCCGCGGCATGAGCGACGAGGAGATCGTGGAACGGCTGACGGCGGTGCGCGGCATCGGGCCCTGGACCGTCGAGATGCTGCTCATGTTTCGTCTCGGGCGCCCCGACATCCTTCCGGTCACGGACTTCGGGGTCCGAAAGGGCTACTCGATCGCGTACAAGAAGCGCGAGCTCCCGTCCCCCGACGACTTGAAGGCGCGGGGCGAGCGGTGGCGCCCGTACCGGTCCGTCGCGGCGTGGTATCTCTGGAGGGCGGTGGAGTTGGCCGAGGGGCCGAAGGGCGGACGAAGCTAACGCGCCCCGCGCGCTCCCGCGCCCGGCCTTACTTCGGCGGGTGCTCCGCGAGGAGCGCTTCGACTTCCCCGAGGAGCGCGTCCCACTCCGGCGTGCCCACGTGCAACTCGCCGACGTGGGTGGCGCGGATCAGCCCCGCTCGGTCGATCAGATAGATCGCGGGCCAGTAGCGGTTCTTGTACGCCTTCCAGATCGCATGGTCGTTGTCCAAGGCGACCGGAAACTCGATCCCGTGCTTCGTCACCGCGGCGCGCACGGCTCCCGGCACCGCCTCGTGCGGGAATTCCGGCGTGTGGACGCCGATGATCGCGACCCCCCGTGGCGCCAGATCCGCGTACAGGCGCTTCATGGCGGGTACGGTGCGGCGACAGTTGATGCACCCGAACGTCCAGAACTCGACGATCGTCACCTTCCCGCTCCATTCGCGCGCGGCGGCCGCGTCGGCGTTGATCCAGGCGTCGCTCCGGATCGCGGGGGCCGGGCTTGGCGCGGGGGTGGGCGCGGGCGCGGCCGATGCGGCCCCCGATGCCGAGCCGATCGCCGAGGCGGCCGCCCAGGCGACCAGGCGCCGCGTCACGCGCCCGCTCCGACGACGCCGGCGACGCCCGTGACGCCCGGGACGCCGGTCCGCGCCGCGGCGATCGGGCCGCCGATCGAACCGCACCCGCCCGCGGCGTGGATCTCCTGCAGGCTCGTCACGTCGATGGTGGTCCGCTCCCGAAGCGCGCGGATCGCCTCGACCGTCGCCGCCGCGGCCGTGAGGGTGGTCAGGCAGAGGACCCCGTGGAGAATGGCGTTCTTCCGGATGGCCCCGTCGTCGTAGAACGACGCCTCGCCCAGGGGCGTGTTGATGATCAGGTCGATGCCCCGGCTCCGGATGCGGTCGACGACGTGGGGCCGGCCCTCGTTCACCTTGTAGATCATCTCGGTCGGGACCCCCCGTGCGCTCAGGAAGGCCGCCGTGCCGCGCGTCGCGAGGAGCGCGAAGCCCATGTCGTGGAGCGCGCGCGCGACGGGGAGGACCTCCTCCTTGTCGTGGTCGTTGACGCTCACGAAGGCGGTTCCCGACGTGGGTATCTCGGCGCCCGCCGCCGCCAGCGCCTTGGCGAACGCGACGCCGAAGTGCTCGGAGATTCCCATGACCTCGCCGGTCGACTTCATCTCGGGCCCGAGCAGGATGTCGGAGCCGGGAAACTTGAGGAACGGGAAGACGGACATCTTGATGAAGAAGCGATCGACGACGAGGTCCTGCGTCAGGCCCTGCTCGGCCAGCGAGCGTCCGGCCATGATTCGCGCCGCGGCCTTGGCCAACGGCACCCCGGTCGCCTTGCTGATGAACGGGACCGTCCGAGAAGCCCGCGGGTTCACCTCCAGGACGTAGACGATCCCATCCTTGATGGCGAACTGCACGTTCATGAGGCCCCGCACGCCGAGCGCGAGTCCGAGGCGCCGCGTCGCGTCCCGGATCGTCTGGAGATGCGCCTCGGCGATCTTGTACGTGGGAAGGATCGCGGAGGAATCGCCGCTATGGATCCCCGCCTCCTCGATGTGCTCCAGAATCCCGCCGATCACCACGCGCTCCCCGTCCGCGAGCGCGTCCACGTCCACCTCGTACGCGTCCTCGAGGAAACGATCGATGAGGATCGGATGCTCGGGCGACGCCTTCACCGCCTCCCGCACGTATTCCTCCAGGTGCGACGCGTCGTACACGATCGCCATCGCGCGCCCGCCGAGGACGTACGAGGGGCGCACGAGGACCGGGTACCCGATCCGCGCGGCGACGACCGTCGCCTCCTCGAGCGAGGTCGCCGTGCCGCTCTCCGGCTGCGGAATTCCGAGCTCGGTCAAGAGCGCGCTGAAGCGGCGGCGGTCCTCGGCCAGATCGACGGCGTCCGGACTTGTGCCCAGGATCTTGACCCCCGCCCGATGGAGCGGCACCGCCAGGCGAAGCGGGGTCTGCCCTCCGAATTGGATCACCACGCCCTCAGGCCGTTCGCGCTCGATGACGTTCATCACGTCCTCGAAGGTCAGCGGCTCGAAGTAGAGCCGGTCGGACGTGTCGTAATCGGTCGAGACGGTCTCGGGGTTGCAGTTCACCATGATCGTCTCGAAGCCCTCTTCGCGAAACGCGAAGGAGCCGTGGCAGCAGCAGTAGTCGAACTCGATGCCCTGCCCGATCCGGTTCGGGCCGCTGCCCAGGATCAGCACCTTCCGCCGGTCCGTGGGATCCGCCTCGCATTCCTGCTCGTAGGTCGAGTACAGGTAGGGCGTGTGCGAATCGAATTCCGCGGCGCAGGTGTCCACGCGCTTGTAGACGGGGAGGATCCCGTCGGCGTGGCGCCGCTCGCGCACGGCGGCCTCGGTCGTTCCCCGAAGCTCCGCGATCCGCGCGTCGGAAAAACCCGTCCGTTTCGCTTCCCGGAGCGTCTCGGTGTCGAGGCCGGCCACGATCCGCTCCTTCACGTCGGCGATTTGCTGGATCTGATCCAGGAACCAGTGGTCGATGCCGGACATCCGGTGGATCTCGCCGTGATCCCAGCCGAGCTCCAGGGCCCGCTTGACGTACAGGATTCGATCGGGATCCGGCGTCAGGAGCTTCTCGCGGATCCGCGTGTCGTCCAGTCCGCCGCTCGCGAAGCCGCCCCGCCCGGTCTCCAGGCCGCGGAGCCCCTTCTGGAGCGCTTCCTTGAACGTCCGCCCGATCGCCATGACCTCGCCTACCGACTTCATCTGGGTTCCCAGCCGCGGGCTCGCGTCCCGGAACTTCTCGAAGCCCCACCGCGGAATCTTCACGACGACGTAGTCGAGCACCGGCTCGAAGGAGGCCGGCGTCACGCGGGTGATGTCGTTCGGGATCTCGTCCAGCGTGTACCCGACCGCGAGGAGTGCCGCGATCTTGGCGATCGGAAATCCGGTCGCCTTGCTGGCGAGGGCGGACGAGCGGGAGACGCGCGGGTTCATCTCGATCACGACGAGGCGGCCCGTCGCCGGATCCACCGCGAACTGAATGTTCGACCCGCCCGTCTCGACGCCCACTTCCCGGATGATCGCGCGGGCCGCGTTTCGCATCGCCTGGTATTCGCGATCGGTGAGGGTCTGGGCCGGCGCGACGGTCACCGAATCGCCCGTGTGGATGCCCATCGGATCGAAGTTCTCGATCGAGCAGATGACGACGAAGTTGTCCGAACGGTCGCGCATCACCTCGAGCTCGTATTCCTTCCACCCGATCACGGACTCCTCGATCAGGATCTCGTGCACCGGGGACAGGTCGAGGCCGCGGGTCGCGGCCTCCTCGAACTCCTCGGCGTTGAACGCGATCCCGCCCCCGGTGCCACCGAGCGTGAAGGAGGGGCGGATCACCGCCGGGAGCCCGGTCGTCGCGAGGACCGCGCGCGCCTCGTCCACGTTCCGCGCGAATCCGCTTCGTGGGACCTCGAGGCCGATCCTCGCCATCGCCTCCTTGAAGAGCCGCCGGTCCTCGCCGACCTCGATGGCCCGCCGGCTCGCGCCGATCAGGCGAATCCCGAGGCGGTCGAGCACGCCTCGCTGGGAGAGGGAGAGCGCCAGGTTGAGCGC